>Ga0371490_1000011_pt1 | contig 340127 bp, 303 predicted proteins | sample MB2SIPfraction_FD_207959 | JGI IMG/M metagenome (GOLD analysis project Ga0371490, IMG submission 207959) | Lab enriched peat soil microbial communities from McLean, Ithaca, NY, United States - MB28FN SIP fraction | ecosystem: Environmental > Terrestrial > Soil > Wetlands > Peat | place: USA... | reverse complement strand
TTCGCTTGGCTCCACAATTTCCGCCGACTCGTCAGCCGGTGGGAATACCATGAAGCCAACTTCCTCGGCATGCTCCAGCTCGGCTGCCTCGTCATCCTCCTGAGGTATTTATGAGATGGCTTCTAGTTCCATTCGTCTGGTAAGACTCGCGAGACGTATAAGGTGTACATCGCCAGGCAACTGCCGGTGCAGATCCCTCGTCGTCCAAAGGCAGGGCTCTGTCGCGATGACAACTATAGGTAAGAGCAGAAGCAAAGGCCGTGGCGACTGTCCCTACACGGAAAAAGTGACACCAAATGGAGTGCGGCAAGTCGCGGATAACGCGAACAGAGATCTCGCGAGGAGCTACGCGGGATGCACAGGGCGCACTTCACCTGGCTGAGTGCGCCAGGTTCAGGGCGACGATCCTCGCCGGGTCGTCACTCGCGGATGATTTCGGCGTTGGAGGAGGGCACGACGATGCGCACCAGGCGCTGCGCGTCGAGGTAGAGGTCGAGTTCGAGGTCTTCGGTCTTTACACGCAACTCTTCGAGCTTCAACCCGCCGACATCCTGCTTCCCCAGCGATTCGACCGAGACAGACCCGGGCGTCAGGTCCTGCGGCACGAGGACGGAGAATGTTTGTACGCCTTTTTGCTGCCAATCATAGAGCCGGGCGAGGACGGCGTATTGGTGATACAGGTTGTTGTCGAGGACAACTACGCGCGGAGACGGAAACGTGAACTGTTGCGTGAACGGGCGCGCGCCTTCGATGTGAAGTTCGGAGCTTGCTGTCGCGCCGGTGAAAACGACCGATGCCGAAGCCTTCTTCGCGCCTTGCGTGGACCACTCGTATCGCAGCGGAGTGCCGTCGGGCTGGAAAGTGAGCGTGCCGGAGACGTGCGTCGCGCCCTGCGGCGTCTGAATTTCAGAGGTCCCATGCGCGACCCAATTGCCACTCGTCGAGCCGATTTCAAATTCTTCCTTGCCTTGCTCCTGGCCGCCAACGAAGATGCGGAATTTTCCTTTGTCGGGAGCGAACGGGGAAGTGGCGTTGACCGTCGAGGTGGCAGGCTTTGGCGCTCGCGCATGCGACGCGGTCGCCGCAGGGACAATCAAAGCGCCCGTGGCCAGGGCGAGCGAGAGAACAGCGATAGGAGCGAGAGAAGTGCGCGTACGATTGAGGATCATGCGGTCACCTTTGGAAAAACGCCCAGCGCCATGATTTGCTCGACCACGCGCTGGGGTTCGATGTTGCTGTCAACCTTGTAATCTGCCAGTTCGTAAAAGGGCAAGCGTTCCTGATAGAGGCAACGAAAGCTGGCTTCGTCGCGGAAGAGAGGACGGTCTGTGACGCGCGCGCAGCGGAGCAGAAGCTCTTCGATCGAACAATGGAGCCAGATGAGCACAGCGCCGCCCTCGCGAAGAAGCGCGACATTCTGCGGCTGTGCTGTGGTGCCGCCGCCAAGGGAAATGATCCGAGGTTTTTGCAGTTCGATGCTCTCGCCGACGATTCGAGCGAGCACCTCATGCTCGATGCGGCGGAATTCCGACTCGCCCAGCCGCTCGAAAATCTCAGGAATCGAGAGCCCCGCAGCTTCGATGATGCGCGCGTCGAGATCCACGTGCCGCCATCCCACTTGCCGGGCAAGCAATTGCGCGGCGGTGGATTTGCCGCTGCCCATGAATCCGATCAGGCACACGAGTCTGCGGCTGCGCGCTGGAGGTGTCATCGAATTCGAAATGAATTGCTGAGCGGAATGGCTCGGTCAATCACGTTTCAAGATGTTGATTGTACCATCGAAGGAGCTCAACTCGACCTTCGCGCGCCCCGTATTGAACGTCCCGAACAAGCTGTTGCCGAACTTCGGGATGAAATGGTGCGGGTGGGCCGGAGGGATCAGCTTCGCTTCGTTGTTCACCTTACCCTTGAGCGAGGTGGCGCTCAAATCGAAGGAGTCTCCAGGCGAGAAGCGCACAGTGATCACGCCGCTGTAATTCTTCAAGTGGTAGTAGCCGTTCGGAAGGAACTCGCCGTTGAAAAGAATATCGCCGCGAGATGTTTGCGCCGAGACATGGTAGCTGCGGATATCGAGGAACTTGAAAGCGCCGCTGATGGACGAGATCTCGAGACGCCCGGCGCAACGCACGCACTGGAACGAACCTCCGACCGTCTTGACGGTCAAGTAGCCGGCGGCATCCTCCAAATCCACGGGCGCTGCAACGGTTTCCACGTTCATGTCGCCAAGCACGTTGGAAACGTTTACGCCGCCCGAGTCGTCGTGAATCTGGAGTTCGGCGTCTTCCGGGACGCTGATTTCGTAGTCGGCGCGCAGATCCTGTGGGGCAATCGTTTCGGAAGCCTCGCGGGTAATGACGTCGACGCGGTTGCCGGTCTGCTCCGCCTCGATCTCGATTTGGGAGCTCGAACGAGTTGCAACCACCATTACTTCGCGCTTGGTCCAGGCTCTCACGGTAACCTGCCCATCGGGATTGTGGATCGTGACAATGGGGTGCGCGTCCACTTTGAAATGCTTCTCGATACGATCCGCCGAAGCGGGTGCAGCACCCGCGAGAAAGAGGCCGAGGGCGATCCCTCCAGCAGCCATCAGAACAAGTTGCTTAGAAATAGCTTTATGAGTGCTCATCATCCCTATTCTCCACGCTCGCTCATCTGAGCGAGCAGGTCCGCTTTTTGCTGATACGCTGCAAAGAGGTAGTCCCGAGCCATTTCGTTTTCGGGCTCTTCGTTTACGCTTTTTTCGCACAGGGAAATGTAGTTGTCAACAATTGCCAGGTTCTGATGCAGGGAAGCAGTGACAACGGGGTTCGCCCCGGCCATGGAGGAGACGGTGGCCTGCTCGACCGAGTTGAGTTGAGTTCCGAGCGATGCGGAGGATTCTTGGGTTCCCTGAATCCAGCGATAGTGGTTGACCTGCCTCTGGACAGGCCCGCTCAGGGCGAATGCGGCGATGATGAGCGCTGCCAGATACGCTCCCGCCAGCGCGGGGCGAGGCAGCGGTGCAAATGCGCCGCGGATCCGCCCCAGCCATCCGAGACGGCGAACCCGAATCAGGCCCTCTTGTTCCAATTGCACTCGCAGGGAATTCCAGATGTGGGAGGGAAGTTCCGCTTGCTCCGAGTTCCAATCAAGGGCGGTCGCGTGAATTGCGTCCAAATCTTCGACGATGGTACGGCAGTGCGGGCAACCACGAAGATGAGCTTGTGCGTCAGAGGGGCGTTCGCCTTCCATCCACGCCTCAAGGTAACTCGCGAAATCCTTGCATCCGATGATTGCCATGTTATCTAGTCCTCGCCGCCGGAAACGCTTTCGGCGGCCTTGCGATCGTCGCGAGCCTTCGAGCGAAGCTCTTCATGGAGCAACTCGCGGAGCCGCATGCGCGCCTTGTGGAGTTGCGATTTCGAGTTGCCAATCGAACAGTCCATGATCCCCGCAATCTCGTTGTGTTCGTAACCTTGCACATCATGCAGGACGAACACTGCTTTGTAGCCGGGCGGCAACTGCTCCACTGCCCTCTGCAAATTCAGGCGGTCAATCGAACCGCTCAACCTCAAGTCAGGCCCGCCAAAATCCCGTCGGGGTCCTCCGGCTTCATCGTCGGGCTCCGTGATCTCTTCCAACGAAGCTTCCGTTCCCGATTTCCTGCGGAGCCTCATCAACACGACGTTTACGGCCAGACGATGCAGCCACGTGGAGAATGCCGATTCACCCCGGAAGGTGGAAATCTTGCGGAAGAGCTGGAGGAACGCCTCCTGCGCTAAGTCCTCTGCTTCTGCCGTGTTCCCCACCATCCGTAAACACAGCGAATAGACACGACGGCTGTGCAGTCGATAAAGGCGCTCGAAAGCCGCCGCGTCGCCTTGCTGGGCACGCCGGATCGCTTCCGCCTCCGGCATTTCACCCGTTTCGGTTCGTCTCAATCGGGCCACGCTACCCGTCGGGACGCATCCGTAAGTGCGATGCGTCGGCCGCACCAGGAGTTGTACTTCCTGGCCTTTCGTTAGTTACGCAAAGGTCCCCCTGCGGACCCAGCCCCAGACTGGAACGATGGTCCGCACCCTTTAAGAGGATGAGATCTCTGCGTATCGCCCCTATTTTGATAGGAATCGCCTCAAACGTCCAGCGTCTCCAAGCCACTGCGGATTGAGGTTCAGAGTCGATGGGGATATCCAAGAATGGGCAATGGCAAGGGAACGCCAAACGAGGAGGCACTACAAGATCGAGGCGGGGGAAAGGGCCGGCTGCAGCTGGGAAGGCTTTTGTGCTGGTAGCGCACCGAAATCATGTGAGAAGGCATAAAGTTGTTCTGGTGGCAAGGCGCGAAGAAAAGACTTGAAGACAACCTCCAATTCGCACAAACAGGTGTTGAGGTCATAATGAAGGGAACCCAGCGAATCCCAGGAGGCGCACGGTTCGGTGGTCAAGCCCTCGGCGATATCGCAAGCGAATTCGTGAAATTCGCGCCCAAGTTGTTCCGTCGTTTCGGAAAGAATCCGCAGCTTGTGCAAGAAGCGGGAGCGTCCGCCAAAGAGCACAAGGTGCAAGATGCTGTTCCAGGAAGCCGCGCTCTGCCCCGTATCGCCCCGGAAGAAACGCGTCTTGAGCGGCTCGACGGGAGGAAGTTCACTCACGTAATGGCCGTGGTTGACGATCATCTGGCAAGCTGAAATGAACGAAGTTGCAAAGCGTGCGAGGAGAACCTCAGCGACGGAAACCTGCTTTCGCGCGCACACCAACTCGCCGCGTGTACGGAGCGCGAGAGCGGAATCCAACGCCACGCTCACCATGGCATAAGAGCATTCCCAGCGCTGCACGACAACATCAAACACGCGGCTCTTTTCCCTTGGCAACGCAGCAATCCAATCATCGCTCACGCTGCGAGGAGAATGCGGGCCGGCCTTGCGCCTAGGTATCAAACTGTCCCCAAGATAACCGCGCAGTATATCATTTTTGGTTGCGATTTCTTGACGATTTTTGAGTTAGGCCGCTATACTGCATGCGGTTCTCCGGAAAGGACTTATGGAGTTCGAGCCACTCGAGCAGTTCCAGCAACGCCGCAAGAAGCTAGCTGAAATCAAAGCATTGGGCGTGACGCCCTATCCGCACAAGTTTGCCTGGACCCACACACCTCGGCAGATCCTTGAACAATTTGGCGGCCGGACCACCGAGCAACTTTCGTCGGAGCGAGTGGATGTGCGCGCTGCAGGACGCATCGTTGCCTTGCGCCCCCACGGGAAGGCTGCGTTCGCGCACATCGCGGGCGACGGCGCGCGACTGCAAATTTACGTCAAACTCGACGTTGTCGGCGCGGACGCGTTCAAGCTCTTTGGCCTTCTCGATTTAGGCGACATCGTCGGAGTATCCGGCCAGTTGTTCCGCACAAAGACAAATGAGCTGACCGTGCGGGTGGAGCGGCTCGAGCTCTTGAACAAAGCTCTGCTGCCGCTTCCGGAAAAATGGCACGGCTTGGCGGACATCGACCAAAGGTACAGGCGGAGGTATCTCGATCTGATTGTCAACGAGCGGGCGCGTGAGATTTTCTTGCGCCACGCTCAGATCATCGGCGAACTGCGCCGGTTCTTCGACGCGCGAGGTTACATTGAAGTGGAAACGCCGATGATGCATCCGATCCTTGGCGGAGCGACGGCGCGGCCATTCGTGACGCACCATAACACGTTCGACATGGATCTGTATCTTCGCATCGCCCCGGAGCTTTATCTGAAGAGACTGGTTGTGGGCGGGTACGACCGCGTCTATGAAATCAACCGGAACTTTCGCAATGAAGGAATCGATGCGATCCACCAGCCTGAATTCACGATGCTCGAGTTTTATCAGGCGTATAGCGATTATCGCGAGCTGATGGATCTGACCGAGGAGCTATTTCGGGGACTGACCCAAAAGATTATCGACGGCTTGAAAATCAAGTACGGAGAAGACGAGATAGATTTCAGCCATTTCGAACGCTTCTCTATGCGGGAAGCCATCATCAAATTCTGGCCCGCAAAGGCGGGCGGACCACCCTCGGAAGCGGAGCTTGTGCAGCCCGGAGGCCCGCGCCTTCTGGCGGCGCGGTTCAATTCGTACGCACGTTCGCATGGCGTGGACCTTATCAAAGATTTGACAGCGCTTTCGGATGGAGAATTGACGGGCGAGCTTTTTGAAGCTGTCGCCGAGGCTCGCTTGATCCAGCCGACATTCATCTATGATTTCCCGACAGACATCTCGCCGCTCTCGAAGCGCCGGGAGGACGATCCCTCGCTCACTGAACGCTTCGAACTGTTCGTGGCGGGGATGGAATTGGCAAATGGATTTTCCGAGTTGAATGATCCCGAGGATCAAGAGCAGCGTTTTCGCGCGCAGGTGGAGAAGGGCGGAGCAGATGCGCCGAAAGAGGTGGACACCGATTACATTCGAGCGCTCTGCCATGGTCTGCCGCCGACCGCAGGCGAGGGAATTGGAATCGACAGGCTGGTGATGCTGCTGACGGATTCTCATGCAATTCGCGAGGTTATTTTGTTCCCTCTGTTGCGCCCCGGAACTTCGCAAGCATCTGAAGAGCCATCGGCTGAGTCGGGCGGCGAAATAAAATGACATTCGAATGGATGGTGGCGCTGCGGTATCTGCGTTCGCCGAATCGTCCCGCCGTGCTGCGGCTGGTGACGCTGTTGGCGGTTGCAGGTGTTGCCGCGGGCGTAACGACGCTCGTGATCGCGCTATCGATGAACACGGGGTTTCGCCAGGCGATTCGCGACCGGCTGTTGAGCGTGACGGCGCACGTGAACTTGAAGCCCATCGGCGCGCAAGGCATCCGCGACTATCGCGCACTCCTGGGGCGATTGAGCAGCACGCCCGGAGTTCGCTCCATTGAACCCGCGATATACGATACCGTCCTTCTTTCATCCGGTGGTCACGCGCGCGGAATCGTCCTCAAGGGAGTTGACCCTGATCTTGAGCGCCGCGCGAGCGAGGCCCTGCGCCGGATCGTTGCCGGGCAGGGCGATTTCTCTCCCGATCCGGACGGAATTCCCGCGCTCATCGTTGGCCGTATTCTTGCCGACGACATGAGAATTTCCGCCGGTGGTTACGTGACCCTGACAAGCCCGCAGGGAAGCCTGACACCATTCGGCATGATTCCTCGTTCGCGACGTTTTCGCGTAGCGGGGATTTTCGATTCGGGCTTTTACGACTATGACGCAAACTGGGGTTTTGTGACCCTGGATTCAGCGCAGGCGCTTGCAGGGATCGGAGACGTCGTAAGCTTGCTCGAGGTGAGGGTGGTGAAACTCGATGAGGCGCGCGCAGTAGCCGATGACCTTCTGCGTCGCGCTGGCAACGGCTTTACGGCGACGACCTGGATGGATGAGAATCGCGCGCTTTTCCGCGCGCTGAGCCTGGAGAAACTGGTGACCGCGCTCTTCATCGGGCTGATTACGTTTGTGGCCGGGTTGAATATCCTCGTGGTTCTAACGATGACCGTCACCGATCGCGCTCGCGACATTGCCGTGTTGATGGCGATGGGCGCGCGCCAGAGGCAGATTCGCCGTGTCTTCATTCTGCAGGGGCTGCTTGTCAGCGTAGTGGGAACAATCGCCGGGCTTGTGACAGGGTATGCGTTCGCTTGGGTCGCTGATAAATGGCGGCTGATTCCGCTAAATCCGGAAGTGTACGCCATCCCATATGTTCCGTTTCGCGCAAGCGGGTATGACGCGATTTGGATTGCCGCTGCCGCTCTTGCCATCAGCATTGCCGCCACGCTCCTGCCCGCTCGTTCCGCGGCGGGCATCCTGCCTGTCGAAATCCTCCGTTTTGAATAAGCCGTGCGGGTCCGTGATTGCGCGTCTTCGAAAATGTGAGGTTTATCAAGAGCAGTCGCACGTCTCGAGCGGCAGTCGTGTTAGAATCCTCATCATAGGTGAAGCCGAAGCAAACGAATCACTTGCAGTCCGTGGGATGTAAGGCTCCCTTGAGGATAAATCTGAGGCAAAAAGGGGAAAGTTGTTGGAATCAATGGCCTCCGGGGAAACCCTAGTTGCTTGTAAAGGAAGGACATACAGTTCCGTGGATTCGGCATCTAAACTGTGTGGGGTAATGTGGAGATGTATAGGCAAGAAAGCGCGCATGTAGCGTTGGTGGACGGCTCTCCACACGGAAGGGCCGCAACAGCGGGGGAACTTCTGCGCACGGAAGCTTTGTGCATGACGTTTCGCTCGGGTTCCGAGCAGATCACACCACTTGACGGAATTGACCTCTCCATCCGTCGCGGCGAGATGGTTGCGATTGTGGGACCGTCGGGCGCCGGGAAAAGCACTCTGCTGCACTTGCTGGCTTCGCTGGACACTCCGACAAACGGTGAAGTATACTTCGCCGGGAGTTCGCTTCGATCGCTTAACGAGTCGGAGCTAGCTGAGTATCGCAATCGCGCCGTGGGTTTTGTGTGGCAGCGGCATCACTTGCTGCCGGATTTTACGGCCACAGAGAATGTTGCGATGCCTCTGCTGGTTCGAGGCGAATCGCTGAGTCAGGCACTGCCATTGGCGCAGGAGTGGTTGGGCGAAGTTGGGTTGACCAGCCGCGTGGGACATTGCGCGGGTGAGCTTTCGGGTGGCGAACAACAGCGGGTGGCGATTGCCCGAGCGCTTGTGAATCACCCGGAGTTGCTTCTGGCTGACGAACCGACGGGAGATCTGGACGAACGTAGTGCGGAATGCATATTCGAGCTGATGCAGCGGCTCCACAGGTCTCACAACCTGACTACGATTCTTGCAACGCACAATGTTTCATTGGCACGGCGGGCCGATCGTGTCCTGGCACTTGAGCACGGGAAGCTCTCGCCTGCCGGAGGCGTGTTTGCCGGCGTAACGACAGGTGCAACGCAGCCGGCGGGCGCGGCAGGGAAGAATACAGGAGAACGTGGGTGAAGCGTGTTTGAACGTTATACGGAAAAAGCGCGGCGAGTGATCTTTTTCGCGAGGTACGAGGCCAGCCAGTACGGCAGCCCATACATCGAGACGGAGCATTTGCTTCTCGGCCTGCTTCGCGAGGATAAGGCGCTGGCCAACCGCTTTCTGCGCACCCATGGCTCCATCGAATCGATCCGCAAGGAAATCGAATCGCGGATTACGGTGAGGGAACGCATCTCGACGTCGGTGGAAGTCCCGCTCAGTCAAGAGTGCAAGCGCATTCTCAATTACGCCGCGGAGGAAGCAGAACGGCTGGGCAGTAAACACGTTGGCACGGAACATTTGCTCCTGGGGGTCTTGCGTGAGGAGAAGTCCTTTGGCGCAGAGATTTTGCTCGAACGTGGTTTGCGTCTTGCAGCCGTGCGCGAAGAGCTTTCTCGCAGCGCGGGAGAGAAGGTGCCTGTGACCCGGCCAAAAGAAGCCTCGTTGCTTGCTGAATTCAGCCGCGACCTGACTCAGGCGGCGATGGATGGGCAACTCGATCCGCTCGTGGGACGCGACCGCGAGCTCGAGCGCGCGATTCAAATTCTCTGCCGCCGAACCAAGAATAACCCGGTACTGATCGGCGAGCCGGGCGTGGGTAAGACGGCGATCGTCGAGGGCCTTGCGCAGCGCATTGCTGACGGCGACGTTCCTCCATTTCTGGCCGACAAGCGCATCCTTTCCCTGGACCTCTCGCTGATCGTGGCGGGAACGAAGTACCGTGGGCAGTTTGAAGAGCGGCTGAAGACGATCATGAAGGAGTTGATGGAAAGCCAGAACGCGATCATCTTCATCGACGAGCTGCACACACTTGTGGGCGCCGGCTCGGCCGAAGGCTCGCTTGACGCAGCCAACATTCTGAAACCGGCACTGAGCCGCGGCGAGATTCAGTGCATAGGGGCGACGACGCCGGGCGAATACCGCAAATCGGTCGAGAAAGACCGCTCGCTCGAACGGCGCTTTCAGTCGATCAAGGTTTCGGCACCGGCCGAAGACGAAGCGATTCGGGTGCTGCAAGGCGTGCGCGATCGGTACGAAAAATTCCATGCCGTCAGCTACACCGAAGACGCCATCCAATACGCTGTTTACCTCTCGAACCGATACATTCCCGACCGCTTTCTTCCGGACAAGGCGATTGACTTGCTCGACGAGGCTGGCGCGCGCGTGAAGCTGCGCCAGGCGATGTTGCCGGACGAGGTTTCCGAAGTGCAGAAGCGCGTGAAATTCATCACGCACAGGATGGAAACCGCAATCGCAAATCACGAGTTCGAGAAAGCGCGGTTTTATTCCGAGGAAGAGCGTAAGGAAAAAGAACACTTGCGAACGTTGCGCGAGAAGCTCAAGATCGACGATTCGACAACGGGCATTGTGACGCGTGAGGATATCGAAGAAGTGGTCGCGCGATGGACCGGAATTGCAGTGACGTCCATCAAGGAAGACGAGCAGCAGAAACTGCTGCGCATTGAAGAGGAGTTGCACCGGCGCATCATCAGCCAGGAAAAGGCCATCACGGCGTTGGCGCGGGCCATTCGGCGCAGCCGCGCGGGCCTGAAGGCTCCGGGCCGTCCGGTGGGCTGCTTCCTCTTCCTTGGGCCGACCGGTGTGGGCAAGACAGAAGTGGCGCGCCGCCTGGCCGAGTTCCTTTTCGGCAGCGAGAAATCGCTGGTGCGCTTCGACATGTCCGAGTACATGGAGAAGCACTCGGTTTCGAAACTGATTGGCGCGCCCCCCGGCTACGTCGGATACGAAGAGGGCGGCCAATTGACCGAGCGCGTTCGCCGCACGCCATATTCGGTGATCCTGCTCGATGAAATCGAGAAGGCACACTCGGATGTTTACAATATTCTGCTGCAAGTTTTTGAAGACGGGCAACTGACCGACGGGCTTGGGAACACGGTGGATTTCCGGAATTCGATCATCATCATGACTTCCAACATCGGCGCGCGGCAACTGCAGAAGCAATCCAGTCTCGGCTTCCAGTCCTTGGATGAAGTGGCTGCGGCGAAGAGCCAGGATGATCTGGTGATGGGCGAAGTCAAGAAGGTTTTCAATCCGGAATTCCTGAACCGGCTGGATGAAGTGATTTTGTTTACTTCCCTCACGGACGACGACCTGCTGCGGATCATCGACCTTCTCGTGGGCCAGATCAACGAGACGCTGGTGCATCGCCAGGTGCAAATCGCGATTACACCGGAGGCGCGCCAGTGGATTCTCGAGAAGACCTGCAGCGATCGAAGCTATGGCGCGCGGCCGCTCCGCCGCGCGTTGCAGAAGTATGTTGAAGACCCACTTTCGGAGGCTTTGATCCAGGGCGGACTGCAGAGGCCAGCGACACTGGAGGTTTTTTTCTCCGGCGAAGGCCTTTCGTTCCGTCCTCTGGTGGAAGCAACCCCGGTGGCCCGCTAGGAATCCTACACGCGCAAGCCGGGTTAGAGCAGCTCGGCGGGGGAGCAAAATATCTTGGGCAGGGAACGGCGGCCTTGAATAGAACCACGGCCGCGAGAACAAAACCTTTTTTACGCCTCTTCGGACTCTACGTTGTTGTGTATCTGTTCGTTGTCGCCGGCGTGCAAACCCTTTGGGCCCAGCAGTCGCACAGTCCTGCGGGACCTCAATACACGATCCAACGCATCGAATTCATCGGGAATAGGCGCATTCCGCGCGATTCATTGCTTGCCCGGATTTTTTCGCGCCCCGGGGACCCATACAGCGAGGAGGGCGCGCGGCGCGACTTTCAAGCGCTCTGGAACTCGCAATTCTTCGAAGACATTACGTTGGAGGTGGAAGACAGCCCCGACCAGCCGAACGCGAAGATCCTGGTTTTCAATGTGAAAGAGCGGCCAGTCATTCGGCGGATTGAGTACAAGGGGATGAAATCCATCACGGAGTCGGAAATTCTGGATGCGTTCAAGGACAAGAAGGTCGGGCTGTCCGTGGAGAGCCAGTTTGATCCCACGAAGATCAAGCGCGCGCAGGTATTGATCAAAGCGCTGCTAGCCTCGCATGGCCGCCAATTCGCCACCGTGAAGCCGACCTACGAACGCATCGCGGCCACCAACGCCGTCAAGCTTGTATTCAATATCGATGAAGGCCCGAAAGTGAAAGTGGGCAAGATCATCTTCGAGGGGAACAAGGTGTTTTCCGATCGAAAACTCCTGCGCGCGATGCGCCACGATCGCCCTTACGGGGTGCCCCTTCTGTTCACATTCATTCCCGTGGGCAACAAGACTTACGACGCGGACAAGCTCGACGAGGACATCGAAGTGGGCGTCCGCGGGCTCTATCGCGACCATGGGTACTTCAAAGTCTCCGTCACGACGAAAGAAGTCAAAACCGTGGACGTGAACCGCGGCGGGATTCCAGGGCCCTGGCCCTACGTGGGCAGCAAGCATGGCAAGGCGACGGATATCACAGTCTTGATCGAAGAGGGTGAGCAATATCGAATGGGCGCGGTCTCCTTCCGCAGTTCGGATCCGGACGAGGGGCTTGTCATCAAACAAGAAGCCCTAAAAAGAGCTTTCCCCTTAAAAGAAGGCGAGATCTTTTCCGCGGAGAAGATTCGCAAGTCCATCGACAACTACAAGAAGCTCTACGGCGAGTTCGGCTACATCGATTTCGTCGCGGAGCCGCGCACGGAAATGGATGACGCGAAGAAAATCGTCAACCTTGTATGGGAGTTCGACCAAGGGAAACAATTCTTCGTCCGGCGCATCGAGTTCAGCGGAAACACAACGACGCGCGACAAAGTGATTCGGCGCGAGATTCTAATCGACGAGGGCCAGGTTTATAACAACCGTCTGTGGGAGTTGAGTATCCTTCGACTGAACCAGTTGGGTTACTTCGACACGATCAAACCCGAGAATGCGGAGCTGAAGCGGAACGTCAAGGCCGGGACGGTCGACATCAAGCTGAAGGTGAAAGAGAAGGGAAAGCAATCCATCAGTTTTTCAGGCGGCGCCAGCGGAATTGCAGGCACTTTTGTCGGCTTCTCCTATCAAACAAACAACTTCCTGGGGCTCGGTGAAACGCTCACGCTTTCGGCGAATATCGGCGACATTCAGCGCGGCGTCATGTTCGGCTTTACCGAACCCTACCTGTTTGACCGCCCCATCTCGACCGGCTTCACGGTGTTTTTCAACCGGTACGATTACAACACCGCCCGTCAATACGGGATCCTTTCCGGCCAGCAGACCGCAATTAATCCTGCCCTGCAAGAGAACTACAATACGGATGCTAAGGGGTTCACTATTTTTGCCAGTTATCCGATGAGGAGGTTTTCGTTTGCGCGAATCGGGGTCACATACGGATGGTCCACGACAAACATCACCGCGTTCAGCCAAGCCGCCCAGCTCCTTTTTGAATATAGCGATTTCCGGAGTCTCGCCGGGCCGTCCGCGCTTCACGGGATCCGTTCGAGCAAAATTTCGCCCTCCATCTCTTACAACACAGTCAACAGCCCCCTCAACCCGACAGGAGGAAGGAGTTTTTATTACGGGATGAGCATCGAGGGCGGCCCGCTGCAAGGGAACGTCAACTCCATCAGCAATACATTCACAATGACGTATTTTCATCCGACCTACAGGCACCGGAATGTTATCGGCCTCCGGTTTCTGGCGTCGAGTATAACGGGCTATGGGGGCAAGACCGCTCCGAATTACAGCCGCTTCTATCTGGGCGGAGAAAACGACGTGCGAGGGTTTGAGTTCTATACGATCTCGCCCTTTGTGGTAATCCCTTATTCGACGTCCACGACCATCAGCTATACCGATCCCACCAAGATTGGGCCGAATGGCCTGCCCCAGTTGGCGGCCGTGTCGGTTCCCTTGGTCGAGTTTGTTCCCACCAGGCCCGGCGGGGACTTTCAATCGGTTATCAACGCTGAGTATCGTGTTCCCATCGTTAAGGAGTACTTTAGTCTCAGCTTTTTCAATGATTTTGGCATCAACGGCGCTCTTCGGAAGTCAGAGTTGAGGCTGAATCCTTCGGCGGTCGCTCAATTGCAGGAACAGTTTTCGGGGGAGAACTACAGTCGGCTGCAAATCATGCATGATACAAATTTTCTGCCGCACACATCCGCGGGAATCGAATTTGTGTTTCAATTGCCCATTATCCAAGCGCCTTTCCGTTTGTACTACGCGTATAACTACCTGCGCTTGACTAACACCCTTCTCCCTCCCTTGGGCAAGTACAACCTGCCACAGACCGTGCTCGATAGCTTGCCCCCCGGAGTTTACCAAGACCAGATCCAACCAGCGGTGGAGACATATCTTAAGCAAGTCCAGTCTTCGCAAACAATTCCGCCGGGAATCTTTGAACCAAAACAAACGTTTCGATTTACCGTCAGTCGCACTTTTTGAGGAACCTGATCATGAGCACACATTTAGCGTTCGAACCGGGCCGCCTGCGGGGCCAGAGCCTGGCAGGAGAGCAGAGGCTTGGGAGGCTGAGGATGAGACTGGCGAGATTCGCGCCGATGTTGCTGATCGCTGCGGCGGCGGGGTGCGGTGGGAACTCCACTTCCGTGAGTGTCGCGATAACCCCCACGAGCGCGTCAGTATTTGAAGGTAAGACTCAACAGTTCTCGGCAAGCGTATCGGGCGCATCCGCCACCGGCGTTTATTGGCAAATCTGCCTTCCCACCGCCAGCGCAACGATCCAGCCAACGAATTGCACGGCCATCCCTGGGATAACTTCCACAAGTCCATTGACGGGATACGGCACGATCACCCAGACGGGGCTCTACACTGCGCCCTCCTCGATCCCCGCGCAGAACAATTCCGTAGTGATGGCAACCAGCGTTGCCGGCTCAAACGCCAAAGGGGTTGCGAATAGCACCTTAGCATTTGTAACCGCGCCGGTGACGGTCGTTCAGGGCGTCACTGTGCAAATATATCCCACCGAACCAACGATGGCCGTAGACGAGACACTACAATTCACGGCCACGGTAGGCGGCACTTCCAACACAGCAGTGAGTTGGACAGTGAAGACAAACGTCACAGGCGCGGATGGCGGAACGATTTCCCCAAGCGGGCTGTATCAAGCGCCTGAGCAGGTGCCGTCAGGAAGCGTTACGGTTGTGGCGACTTCCGCCGACGATCCAGCCGTCACGGCATCGACTGTGGTGACCATTGAAGCCACGCCCGACATGACCATTACGAGCATTCATCCGGCGACGGCGACAGAATACTCAGTGCAGCAAGATGTTTATGTCTTGGGCACGAACTTCCTTCAAACGGGCACGGTCGTTGTGGGACAGCCACCTGCAACCGTAGCCGTGCCCACCACGTTTATCAGTGCAACGCTACTCCGAGCCACCATTCCGGCGTCACAATTGGCGCAAGCCGGCAATCTCGCGATCAATGTGAGTACGCAGCTCGGCGATTTGAGCACAAATGGTCCCGCTAATCTTGCGATTGCGCCATCACGTCCGGCGGTTGTGGCTTCCACGCCGCGCAGTGCATTGTCGGGCGGCTCGACTATCGACGTCAACCTCACAGGCGGGCATTTCGGCACTTCAACCGGGGTCCAGTTCAATGGCCAGGCGGCTGCACTCGATTCATCCGCCAACAACGACAGTCGGCATTTGTCCGTGGTAATCCCGTTGGGCAGCCTGAGTATTCCCGGGTTGTATCCGCTTGTCGTGCAAAATGGTGATGCGGCCAGCGCGGGCGTGCCGTCGATGACCGCGGTGAATCTGGCGGTTCAACCGGCGCCGGCCAACATTCCCACGTCTTCCCCATTCGGTCCCATTTCTGTCGGCTCAAATCCCTCCGCAGTGGATGTCGACAAAGCCGACGGCATAGCTGTAGTCGTAAATAGTGGCGATGACTCCGTGTCTTTGATCGATTTGAATCCATACCCGGCGGGTTCGCCCTCGCTAATAACGACGATTACGGGCGTAGGGAACAGCGGCGACCAACTGACGAGCGTTGCCGTGGACGACCTCTTGTTGCCGCATCCTCTGGCTTTGGTGGTGGACAGCACGAACCAGACAGTTGTAGCAATCGATTTGACGACGCAACAAATTGCGGCCGTTTCCGTTTCGATAGGACCTACTGCCAGTTCTCCAGTTCCCTATTCCATCGGCGTTAATCCCCTGACTCATCGCGCGATTGTGGCCTACCAAAGCACCGACCAAGCCACCATCCTGGACGTTTCGACGGGAACCCCCGTCGTTGTCCAGCAAGTCGGCGGCGTTCTGACTCATTACAGCACGGGCGTTCTACCGGCGGTGGCGATCGACCCGCAATTGAACTGGGCCGTTGTGACGCCCGGAGGATCGGTGCAATCGACGAATCTCGTGGATTTGGGAACGAATGATGGCCGATCCCCACAGGTAATTGGCAGCCTTACGGCGTCTGCGACTGTGCAGGGAGTCGGCATCAACGCCGAAACGCATCAGGCGCTTCTCACCGATCCCAGTGCAGGTAGTTTCACCTCCTACAGCTTGCTTGATAATGCGGTGAATTCGATCACATTCAGAAACCCGGATGGATCGCTCTTCAATGAGCTGCACTTCGTGGCCGCCGCGGCAAACCAATTGGCAAATATCGGTGTGGCTGTCGATGAAGATACAGACACGGCAGCGGTGGTTGATCTGGAACGTGGCACTGTGCTTCAGACCGGCATTCAAGTGGGAAGTTCGCCGGAGGCAGTTGCCGTCGATCCTGGGAAAAACCTGGCGGTTGTCACGAATCAAGGCAGTAACACCGTGACGATTCTTTCTTTGGGCTCGATCCGCTCGACGGGGGCAAGTCCTTCGCCGCAGATTGTTGAATCCAGCCCGTCGTTCGCCTATACGCCAGCCACGGCGGGCACGACAGTGACACTCACGATAATTGGGGCTGGGTTCGTTTCCGCGTCCCAAGTTCTGCTTGACGGGACGTCTATCCAAGTTGTTTCTGTGTCGGCGAACGGGCGAGAGATAGTGGCAACAGTTCCGGCAAACATGCTAGCAGCCGCGCGACGCTACGCGATCACTGTTCAGAATCCGGCGAACGGGGGGGTCTCGAACGCCTCGGCCCTCAGCGTAGTTCAAGCCGTCGGCGTTGGCTCCAGCCCCGTTGGGGTGGCCGTGGATCGCGAGCGCGATCTCGCGGTCGTCAGCAATTCGGTGGACGACACTGTCTCGCTGGTGGCGCTCTCACCAACTACCCCCACTGGACCCAACGGAGTGCAAGCGGGCAAAGTCGGCACGATTGGCCAGCCGGTCGTAGTGGGCATCACGCCATATGGCGTGGCAGTGCTGCCGAGGCTGGGCTGGGCAGTCGTAGCCAACTACGGAAGCAGTAACATTTCCTGGCTGGACGTAACAGAGACGAACGGCGCAATTTCGACGCCCGTAGCTTTGTGCTCGGCGTGCACGGGAGCGACCGGCGTTGCGATTGATGAAGACGCCGCCCTGGCCGTAGTCACCAACAGTACAAATCCAAACGGCTCGACAAACTATTACGCAAGTATTGTGAGCCTTCCACAAACACTCAGCGGCACAGCGACAGATGCGTCCAATCCGTCCGTAGGTGACATTCCAACGGGAGTTGCCGTAGATCCAAACCTGGAAGTTGCCTCCATTTCCGCATCCGAGGATAATTCTGTGAACTATTTACCGTTCGGGGCGTCGGTTCTTTCCTACTCGAGCACTGCGGGCCTGAGCCTTCCGGCAGGAGTTGCCTTTGACTCTCTAAATCAGGTGTTCCTGGTGGCAAACAGCTTGGCGAACAGTGTTGTAATTGTCGATCCCCTAACGCGCATACCAACTTCGGCGCGAACCGGAATCAACCCGACATCGGTGGACTATGATTTCCAGACGAGCACGCTCGTAACATTCAACTCAGAAAGCGGCACTGTCTCAGCGCTGGATTACGTTTGTCCTCCAATTCAAGGGACTGCCTGCCCGACTCCACAGGTTCGAACCGTGATTGGATTGGGTGAGTCACTGCCAGCTTCCGCCACGCCAATTGGCGCTAACGCCATTTCAATCGACATGAATCTCGATATTGCCGTGGTTGTGGATCAGGGCAATAATCGCGTGTTGCTGGTTCCACTGCCCTACTAACTCACGTTTATCGGCGCGGGGTTGAGGCACCCTCCGCGCACGGAAAGGCATCTGAAGATGCTGGGGGTGGAGAAAGCAAGTACTGAGGGTTCGCCTTGCATCCCGAAACGACCGGCGAGAGTTGGTTGTGGTGGCGAATCCGATTGACCCACTTCGCTTTGCATGGGTATAATGCACGATTTGTGTTCATCTGAATTGCTCGATAAGGAGTGAGAATGAAGATCCGATTGGCAGTTCCAGTCCTGGCGGCGCTCGCGCTGGCGCCCGCTGCTTTGCTGCAGCCAAACGCCGCAGCTCAGACCTCGGCGCAAAAGGTTGGCGTACTCAATGTGCAGGCGGCGATTGCCGGCACTGCGGAAGGGAAGCAGGCCTCGGCGGAATTGCAGTCGCAGTTTGCGCCCCGCCAAGCTGAGATTCAGAATCTGCAGAAGCAGATTGAAGATTTGCAGACCCGGATGCGCACGACCGCCAACACTCTGTCCGATGATGAGAAGGCGCGTCACGCTCGCGAATACGATCAGTTGACTCGTATGCTCCAGCGCAAGAATCAGGATTTCCAGGATGATGGCAATGAAGCGCAGCAGGAGGTTGTGAACCGTATCGGCCGAAAGCTGATGGATGTCGTGGACAAGTACGCGAAAGACAACGGCTATTCGGTCATTCTGGACACTTCGTCGCAACAGACCCCGGTGATTTACGCAACCAACCAAATAGACGTCACGCAGGATATCATCCGGCTTTATGATCAGGCTTATCCCGTGAAGGCGGGCGCGGCAACCGCGACACCGAAGCCGGCAACCGCGACACCGAAACCGACAGCCGCAGCGCCAAAGCCACAGCAGTAAATATTCTAGCGGCCTGAGACGCTGCATTGCACTGGCGGCAACTGGATAAAGGATCAACCACCCAGGCCTCCTTGCTCGCGGAGCAAGGAGACCCTTGATTTCCACAGGGATCCAGCACACCTTCTTGCCGGTCTTGGCCCTTTGGGTGTGGGGGCTCAACCCCTATGTGGCCTTGCGTTTTCGAGGTGGGGAAACTATACTGAGTTGCTTCCAGATAGGTCGCACGATCGAGTGGGCGCGAGCCCACTTTTTTGTTGGGCGTGAAGAGTGGCCCTGGGCGTTGGAGTCCCCGCCAAGGGCAGGAGCCGCTCAAGAAAAAGTATGGACCTGGACAAGATTCGAGAATCGGCGGAGCGAGTTGCTCGCTCGGAAGGGCTCGAAGTATTCGACATCGAGTGGAAAATAGGCAAGCAACGGCTACTGCGGGTTTACATCGATCGTTTGCCGGGTCCCTCGAACCCGGAGAATCTGGGCATCAGCCACAAGGATTGCGAGCGCGTCAGCGACCAGCTTAGCGTGATCCTGGATGTGGAGGATCTGGTGCCCGGGCCAAGCTATGTGCTCGAGGTCAGTTCTCCGGGCTTGGATCGGAAGTTGATTAAGGAGTCGGACTACAACCGATTCTCCGGAAGACTCGCGAAGATTTGGGTGAACGAACCCATCGAGAATCAGAAGTACTTGGAAGGGCGCCTGGCGGGGTCTGCGGACGGCATCGTCAGATTGAGAGTGAAGGATCGCGAAATTGCCGTGCCTTACGCCGGGATTAAGAAGGCGAATCTGGTAGTGGAACTTTAGGGAGAAACCGGAATGGCGAGTCTGCTATACCAGACAATCGAGCAGATCAGCCGGGAAAAGCACATTGAACCGGAGGTCATCGTCGCAGCCATCGAGGATGCGATGGTGGTGGCCGCGCGGAAATTCTACCGCACGGAAGAGGACCTTCGCTCGAAGTTCAATCCAGAAACCGGCCAGATAGACGTGTATTCGGTGCGCGCGGTGGTGGAGGAGGTCGCCGACCCTTTGCGCGAGATTTCGCTCACCGATGCACGTAAGCAGAATCCGGCCGTCGAAGTGGGGGGAGAGATCGTTGCGTCCAGACCGACGGATGTCCTCGGGAGGATTGCCGCGCAAACGGCAAAGCAGGTGATCCTGCAAAAGGTGCGCGAGGCCGAGCGCGATACCATTTATAGCGAATTTCACACTCGCGTCGGTGAGCTTGTGAATTGCGTGGTGAAGAGAGTGGAAGGCCCGGACTTGATCGTGGACCTGGGCCGGACCGAGGCACGCTTGCCGAAGCGCGAACAGTCGCGCCTGGAGGCTTACAACGTGGGCGACCGCTTGCGCGTGACGATCAGAGCCGTCGAGCGTGCTGCCAAGGGGCCTCAAGTCGTTGTTTCGCGCGCCGATCCCGTCATGGTGCAGCGGTTGTTCGAGATGGAAGTCCCCGAGATCTACGACGGCACAGTGCAGATTCGCGCGGTGGCCCGCGAAGCGGGCGAGCGAACCAAGATCGCCGTGGAAAGCCGCGACAAAGACGTGGACCCCGTGGGCGCGTGCGTCGGCATGAAAGGAATGCGCGTCCAGTCCATTATTCGAGAACTCCGCGGGGAGAAGATCGACATCATCCCGTATAACGAGGAAACCATTTCCTTCGCGCAGAAAGCGCTGAGCCCCGCGAAGGTTACCCGCGTGCAGATTGTTGACCCGGAGGAGAAGCGGCTCGAGGTGATCGTTGAAGACACGCAGCTCTCTCTCGCCATCGGCAAGAAAGGACAAAACGTACGCCTTGCAAGCAAGCTGATTGGTTGGAACATCGACATCAAGAGCGAAGAGGAGAAGCGCCGCGAGATTGAGGCGCAGATGGCGGCCATCTCTTCTCCGGGAACGTCCCTGTCGGAGCTAAAAGGCGTGGGGCCGAAGACGATGGAAAAGCTGGAAGCGGCCGGTATTAGCTCGATCGAAAAGCTGGCCGATATGACGCCCGAGCAGCTCATCGAGATTCCAGGCATCGGCGAGAAGATGGTCGAAAAAATCCACCAATCCGTTGCTGCATATTTCGAGGCTGTCGAAGCGCAAGCCACTGCGCCCCCTGAAGTTTCCGCGGAAGTGCCGGGCGCCCCCGAGGAACCTGCTGATGCTAGCACCGAAGTGGCAAGCGGGACCGAGGTGGCTCCAGAGGACGAATTAAAAGTGGATACCGCAGAACCCTCCGAGGCCGGGAATGCCGAGGAGCCTGTCGAGAGTGAGTCGGCAGAGAGCAAAGAGGGAGTCCCAAGTGTCGAGGGAGAGGAGAAGAAACTCGGAGCTTCTGAACAGGAAGAATAGAGGCTGATGGCAGAATCCCAGCAAATCCGCATCAACGAACTGGCCCGCGAACTCGAGATCAAGGCCAAGGTCTTGATTGAGTATTTGCCCGAAATTGGCGTCACCGAGAAGAAAACGCACTCGAGTTCGCTTGACATTGAGCACGCGGAACTTGCGCGGAAGCATTTTCGTGGTCTCGCTGCGGCAGAAGCTGCAGCAGAAGCGGAAGCAGTAGCAAAGGCCGCTGCCGCAAAGGCAAGAGCGGCGAAACCTCTTGCGGGAGCTGCGACAAAGCCAGCCGCCGGCATCCCGCCTCTGGCAGGGAAACGGCCATTGGGTGCCCCCGTGGCTCCGGCTGGTCTTGCGAAGGCGCCTGTCTCGCCTGGCGTTGCTCCCGTCGGAATTCCGCGCCCTGGTGTCGTAGCGGCCCATCCGGCGGCTCATCCCGCGCCTGGTGTGACTTCAACAGCCGCCGGGGCGGCACTACCTCACGTCGCTCCCAAGCCCGCTGCCCCGCCAGCTGGACTTGCTCCCGCCGTTGCCGTGCCTCCAGCAACGGCCAAGCCGACTGTTCTCCCCGCGCCTGCAGTTAGCAAAACTCCAGTTCCAATTCGTCCTCCAGCAGCAGACGCTACAGCGAGTCATCCTGCTGCGCCTGCAACAAAGCGTCCTGCGGCTGCAGCTCCTGTTCATGCAAGACCAACGGGCGCCCCACCGGTAGGTCAGCGGCCCCCGGCAAGGCCAGGAACGCACCTTACTCCTACTTCCGGGAGATCAGGTGCGCCGCAAGGAATGCGACCGGCCGCATCGCCGGGACAGGGTCGCCCGTCCGGCGCCCCTCGGCCCGGAGGTCCGCCGTCTCGGTTCCCGCAACGGCCCGGTGGTGGACGCCCGGGACAACCTTTAGGTGGACAGAGGCCCGGAGGGGCTGGCGCGGGTGTTCCGAAGGCCGAGCCGGGAAAACCTCTCTACGCGCGGAAGCCTCCCAGCACTCGCGGGCGGCCTCTGATTGAGAAGCGATTCGCCGAAGGCGAGCGAAAGCTCCACCCGGTGCGAACGCGCCCAGGTGCTGGGGCAGGACGGTCTGCTATAGCCGAACCGATCGCTCCGGTGCAGCGCGAACAGCGAAACATCACCATCACGGAAGGCATCACCGTTCGCGAGTTGGCTGAGAAGCTGGACGTGCGCGCGAAAGATTTGCTGAAGACATTGCTCGACCGCGGCATCTTCGCAAGCATCAACCAGGCACTCGACGTGCAAGCGGCAACGAGTCTGGCCGAGGCGTTCAACGGAGTCGTGCAGGTGGTTAGTTTCGAAGAGCAGCTCGTTGAAGAAGAAAAGGTCAAGGACGAGCGAAAAGGAAATCTCCAGCCGCGTCCGCCAGTCGTGACTGTGATGGGCCACGTGGACCACGGCAAAACGAGCTTGCTCGACGCCATTCGCGAGACCGAGGTTGCTGCCGGAGAAGCCGGCGGAATCACGCAGCACATCGGAGCGTATGAAACGCGCGTGGATTCCCGGCGGATCATCTTCATCGACACGCCAGGCCACGAAGCGTTCACGAGGATGCGGGCACGCGGAGCGAAAGTTACCGACATCGTCGTGCTGGTGGTTGCCGCTGACGATGGCGTGATGCCGCAAACCGAAGAAGCGATCGCGCATGCAAGAGCGGCGAACGTTCCGATTGTGGTGGCGATCAACAAGACCGATAAGGGAGACGCGCAACCGGAACGCGTAAAACGGCAATTGGCGGACCGCGGCCTGATGCCAGAGGAGTGGGGCGGCGATACCGTCATGGTTGAAGTCTCCGCCAAGACACACAAGAACATTCCTCGCCTGCTAGAGATGATTTTGCTCGTGGGCGATATGCGCGAGCTTAAAGCTGATCCCGATGCTCCGGCTAGCGGGACGGTGCTCGAATCGCGCGTGGATAAAGGCCGTGGCCCCGTGGGAACCGTGCTTGTGCAGAATGGCACTTTGCACGTGGGAGATGTGTTTATCGTCGGGGCGGTGTATGGCAAAGTTCGCGCCCTGTTCGGTGATCGAGGCCAGGCGATCAAGAAGGCCGGGCCCTCGACACCGGTCGAAGTTCTCGGCTTGCAAGGCGTCCCCGAGGCCGGCGACCAGTTTCAGGTGGCGGACGAAGCCCGGGCGCACCACATCGTCGAATACCGCCAAGCCAAGCTCCGTGAATCCACGCTGGCGAAGACGGCGGCCTCGGGGCGGCTCACACTCGACCAATTGCACGAGCAGCTCAAAGCCGGCGAGGTGAAAGAGCTGCCGGTGGTAATCAAGGCGGATGTGCAAGGATCGGTGGAAGTACTGAGCGAGATGCTGCCGAAACTTTCGAATGACGAAGTGAAGCTGAAGGTGATTCATGCGAGCGTCGGGGCCGTGACGGAGACGGATGTGCTCCTGGCCTCGGCCTCAAATTCAATCATTGTCGCATTCAACGTGAGGCCGGAGCGCAAGGCCACCGAACTCGCACAGCGCGAGAACGTGGACATCCGCCTGCATACGATCATCTATGAGCTTCTTGATGAATTGAAGAAGGCCGTGTCGGGCTTGCTCACGCCCGTCATCAAGGAGACGTACCTGGGCCGCGCCGAAGTTCGCGACACGTTCCGCGTGAAGGGTGTCGGCATGATTGCCGGCTGCTCGGTCCAGGATGGCATCCTGAAGCGGGACGCGGATGTGCGAGTGCTGCGCGACAACATCGTGATCTACACCGGCAGAATTATTTCCTTGCGCCGGTTCAAGGATGATGTGAATGAAGTGCGGTCGGGGTTCGAATGCGGCGCGGGGATTTCGAATTTCAACGACATAAAAGTGGGCGACGTTCTCGAGTGCTTCAAGATGGAAAAGACAGTTGCCCTGGAAATGAACGTGCCGGACCGTGGCCGCGCGCAGGATACGGCTGAAGCCAGACGGAACTAGGTCAGTTAGCTCGCATCGCAAGGCACTTCCATTCGTTTCCGTTGGAAGCGATGGAGTCGGACATGCCGATCGGCCTCCTCACCCTGGAAATTCACATCCCCGACGCGCGGTCCTTAAAGGACAAGCGGCAGGTGCTGCGCAGCCTAAAGGACCGATTGCGCGCACACTACAACGTGGCAGTAGCGGAACTGGATCACCAGGAGTTGTGGCAGCGGGCGCGCGTTGGCGTGGTCACCATTTCCGGGGACGGCAAACATTTGGAAGAGTCGCTCGCCACGATTGCCGCGGAGTCGGAGCGCGTTCTCGGGCGCGACCTGGTCTCACAGGAGATTGACTACTTCGAGGACGAAGCATGACGGTCGGAGGTCATCGCGCGGAGCGAATCGCGGAAGAGATTCGCAATGAAGTTGGGCTTATGCTCGCCGGAGAATTGAAAGATCCGCGGCTGGCCGGCCCGGTGAGCGTCTCCGAAGTGCGCGTAACGCCGGACATACGCACGGTCCGCGTCTTTGTGCAAATGGAAGGGGAAGAAAGCGAGCGGACTGCCACTCTCGAGGGGCTCAGGGCGGCTTCAGGCTTCATCCGCCACGAATTGGTCGAGCGGCTGCAGTTGCGGCGCGCCCCCGATGTACATTTTCTGATTGACGAATCGGCAGAGTATGGCCGGCACATCGACCAACTCCTGCGAGACGTCAAGAGTCCGGATGAGAAGTGAACCGAGTTGTGCGGGCGCTCCTGCTGGTGATTTTCAAGTGCGGTCCGCACGCGAAGATGAAAGCGGCTGCGCTACAAAACCCAGACTGATTTCATGCCACGAACTTCACAGCCTTCCCAGGTCGACGGAATCCTCGTCGTAAACAAGCCCCGCGGGAAAACTTCGCATGACGTTGTCGAATCCGTCCGCCGCCTTGCAGGTTTCCGGCAGATCGGCCATCTCGGCACCCTCGATCCACTAGCGACAGGTGTGCTTGTTCTTGCTCTTGGGCGGGCCACGCGGTTGGCGCGCTTCTACACGGGCAGGCGGAAGCGGTACACGTGCGCCATGCGTTTTGGGTTTGCCACCGACACATACGACGCCGATGGCGTGCCGTCAGGACCGGATTTGGCACCTGCGCTGGACAGCGAAGCCGTTGCGACGCTCGCCTCGCAGTTCGTTGGAAAAGGCCAGCAGACGCCTCCGCCATTTTCGGCGAAGAAGATTCATGGCCGTCCCGCGCACGAACTCGCGCGGAAACACAAGCCTGTGAATCTCGAGCCGGTCGAAATTGAAGTGTACGAATTCCGTTTAACGAGCGTGGAAGGCCCGGTCGCGCGGTTTGTCGTGGAATGCGGAGCGGGAACCTACATTCGCTCGCTCGCGCATGACTTGGGAAAACTTCACGGCGCGGGTGCGCACTTGGCGGAGATTGTCCGCACGGCCGTGGGTGAGTTCACGCTCGATCACGCCGTGTCGCTGGAGGAACTCGTCGAGGATTCGCGGGCTGGACGCCTCGCTGACCGCGTGATTCGTCTCGAAAACATGCTGCCGGAATTGCCATCTGCAACCGTGCTTCCCATCGTGGAGAAGCGCATCTTGCACGGTGCGAAATTCAATCTCCCTCTCAATCAGATCCAGCCGGGGCAGGTGATAGCCGCGCAAGGTGCGCCCGCGCAGCTTGATTCGGGGGAGTGGAAACCGTCGCGGCTTCGGGTCTTCAACCAGCAGAGGAAACTGATTGCCATTGCTGAGCCAGTCGTTCCCCGCACTTACCAGCCCGTCGTGGTCCTCGAAGTGGCACCTTAGAATCGCCGCAGACCCTCGCGAATAACAACCTCGAATTCCGCACGCGCTTGGGATCACGATTACTGCTGTGGCTCAGGGGGGACTTGAGGGGGAGGTTGATTCGGATTCTGGGGTTGAGCCGGTTGCGGGAGTGGCGGGTTCTCAGGTTGCGGTTGTGGCTGCGGCCGGGCGGGCTCACCACGCCCTTCGAATCTTGGTCCAACAGAGCCGGGGGTCTCCAGCGTTCCATGCCCGGCGTAGATGATGCGGTCCTTGCGTGGCGCCAGCTTCACCATCCGCGGCGTGACGAGCACCAGGAGTTCACTCTCCTGTCGTTGAGCATTCTGATCTCCCTCGAGCGGCCCCAGGATCGGGATGTTGGCGATTCCCGGCGTGCCATTGATACTCCCTGTACGCTGTGTCTGGAAGATCCCCGCAAGCGCGCTCGTCTCGTTCAACTTCAGGCGGACCATTTGTTCGACGGAGTTGTTACTGATGATCGGTATTGCATTGATGCTCGGGCCTGCAAGGTTGCTCAGTTCAAAACTGAGTTGCAACGTCACTTCGTCGTTCTGGTGGATTCGCGGAGTCGCCTTCACTTTAAGGCCAATGTCGATGTATTCGGAGTTAGGAAACTGGCTCGACAAACCGGAACTTGAGCTTGAAGTGCTCTGCTCATTGAGGATTACGGTGACCGTGTTGGAGCCATTGTTGGCCACGGCCGCGTCGGCCCTGCCGTCCCCGTTGAAATCAGCCGTCACAATCGAGAGCGGATTGCTGCCGACCGCAAGTTCGTAAGGCTGTTCGAATACTCCCCCGCTTTCACCCAGCAGCAGTGAAATCGCATTGTCGGTCTGATCGGTAACAGCCAGATCCAGAATGCTATCCACGTTGAAGTCGGCCACTGCGATGGAGGTGGGACCGGTGCCGGCCGAATAGTCTGTTCTCGTTCCAAACAGGCCGGTGGGATTGCCCTTGGCATTCGTTTGTCCGAGCAGGATGGAAACCGTGTTGTCCGCGTTATTGGCGACGATAAGGTCCAGGGCGCCGTCGCCATTGATATCGCCAGTGGAAACCCAAACGGGAGATTTGCCGGTGGCGTAAGTCGTGGCAGGTTGAAATGTCCCGTCGCCATTGCCGAGGAAGACCGAAACCGTAGCGTCGTTCTGGTTGGCGACAACCAGGTCGATATGACCGTCACCGTTAAGGTCGGCTGCTGCGATTGCAGTCGGGGCGGTCCCCGTAGCAAGCAACGTGGGAGTTCCGAACGTGCCATCCCCATTGCCTGGGAAAATGGAAAGATTGTTGTCGCTTTGATTTGCGACGACTAAATCCAGAAATCCCTTGCCATTCTTGTCATGGAGATTGGCTGCGACGACGGAAACCGGCAAGACGCCTGTAGGCAAATCTACTTTGGGTTGGAACGTACCGTCGCCCTTGCCGAGCAGGATCGAGATTTTGTTCGCACTCTTGTCGGCGACAATCAGGTCGAGGTTTTTGTCGTTGTTTAGATCCCCGGTCGCGATCCACACAGGACCTGCACCGGTAACGTAGGTAACCTGATCTGCGAATGTGCCGTCGCCATTCCCCAGGAAAACTGAAACCGTGTTGTCGGAAAAGTTCGACACAATGAGATCCTGGATACTCTTGTTTCGAAGATCAGCGGCAGTGACGAAAGTAGGCAAATTCCCCGTTGTCAGATCGGATTCCTTAAGATCCGAAGCTGTTATGATCGATGAGACGCCGGACCCGAGGCTGGCGGAATATTGCGCGAGCGAGACAGGATAGCGCTCGCCGACAAAGAATGTGGCGGGCTTTCCATCCTCCGCGCGCAGCAGGATCCGCTGGCCCTGCCGGACGAGTGAAAGCATAACCGCGAAATTCGCAGCCGCGCCGGGAAGCGTGGCGAGGAATGTGGTTCTTCCGCCGCCAAAAGCAACGAGGGGCGGAATTAGGGAAGCGACATTGCTCTGACCCGAGGCGATCTGCGTGGGCGTCAGCCCTGAAAGAGAAGAAGGCGTTCCGAAAATCTGTTCGAGAACGGCAACCAATCCGGCGGCCGATTGCTGCGCCTCCTGCACCTCTTGTTTACTAAGCGAGTAGACCGTTGCCGTTTGAGGCGGTGTCACACCGAGTTGTTGGGCGTAATTTGCATTTACCTGAAGAACCTCGATTTCGAGGATGAGTTCGCCTGTGGGTTTCTCAAGGTCGTCGATCAAGTCGGTGGCGACGGCAATCGCGCGCGGCGAAGCCCGCAGCGTGAGCGTGCGTGCGCGCGTATCCAGATCCGTGCGCGTGATACCGGTTACATCCCGCACCGTGCGCAACATTTCGGTCATTTGGTCGCTGGTTGCAGATTCGGGGAGTAAGACCGTTCGGACCAGGGAGACGTCATAATCCTTCCGCTTTTGAGTTGTGTTGTCGGCGACGAAGAAAAGACGTCTTGTCAGCGGCCGCCAGAATGTTCCGGTGGCATCTCCGGCTAAACGCATCGCCGTTTGAAAGTCCACGCTTTCGATTTTGAAGCGGACCGTGCGAGGCCTCAAATCTGCATCAAATGCGACATCCACGTCGAACTGCCGGGCGATTGATTCGTACAAGCCCTGTGTGTTCCCGCGGTAGTCGAAATTCCTTGTGCCCGGCTGGTGCTCGAGATGAACCTCGCCCGCGAGTTGGATTTCCTTTACGATCGGTCGCGATCGGTTAAGCTCAGCGCCGCTCAGTTCATTTATCCGTTCTCTGACAATTGAGTTTGATGGATCGAGATTACGCGCCTCGATCAGTTTGCTGCGCGCGTCCCCCAACCGGCCGGACACCGCATCTCGTTCGGCGAGATCCACTTTTTCCTGCACAAGCCGGCTCTTCGCCACTTCGCGGCGAAGGAAATAGTCGTGATTCTCCGGCTCCCAATGGACAGCATCGGAATAAGCATCGTAGGCAGTTTGCCACTTCTTTGCCCGCTCGGCGCGAAGGCCTTCCTTGTAAGCATCCTTGGCGCGTTTAGCGTCAGACTTAGAAGCGGGTGGTGTCGAGCGAGTTGAGGGGACGGCTGGCGCCGCCGAACGTGGAGGTGTAGCTGGCGCTTGAGGTTGCGCGGGGAATGTCAAAAAAGACAAGAGAGCGAATGCAAGGGCGAGGGTCGCTCGAGCAAGCGCGGCTCGTGATGGACGTAGCCAAGCCATACGGTGTTAGACGCATATTGTACAGGTTTGGAGGGGAATCTTGTCCGCAGACGTGTGAATTCTCTTGATTTTGGAGAAGACAAAGCGTAGGCTCAAAAGTTAAGTTGACACACAGTTACAACTAGGAATTCCATGCTTTCTGCTCTTCTTGTCGCTCTCCGGGAAGGCGTCGAGGCGGCCCTTGTTGTCGGAATCGTTCTTGTTTATCTGAATCGCACGGGGCGCCGCGCGCTTGGCAGCTATGTTTGGACGGCTGTCGCCCTGGCCACCGCAGCCAGCTTTGCGGCCGCCGTGCTCTTGCAACGTTGGCGCGTCAGCGAGGATGGCTTCGAAGGGTTGCTGATGCTGCTGGCGGCGATTCTCGTCATCACGATGATCGTGTGGATGAATCGCGTGGCTAAAAAGCTGCGCACGGAAATCGAGCAGCGCGTCGAGACGTACGCCCAGCGAGCGACGAGCGCGGCTGGTTGGAGTATCGGCCTTTTTGTTTTCTTGATGGTCCTGCGAGAGGGAGCTGAACTGGTTCTCATCCTGCGCGCGGTCGAGCTTTCCAGCGCCGGGGTGGAGGTCTGGATCGGGACGGCGCTCGGCATCGCAATCGCGGTTGCGGTGGGTCTCTTCTTTTTTCAAGGAACGCTTCGAATTCCGCTTCCGCGCTTCTTCGCGGCAACAACTGTGATCTTGATGGTGGTTGCATTCCAACTTCTGCTGACGGGCCTCCACGAGCTCAGCGAAGCGTTGTGGTTGCCGTCTAGCAAGACGGAGATGGCTACGATCGGCCCTATCGTGCGCAATGAGGTCTTCTTTTTCGTTGTCATTCTGGGAGCGGCGGCACTTGTCGGGTTGCGTGAGTGGTTCGGAGCGAAAAAGCCTGCAATCGACGCTACGATGAATCCAGCCGAGCGGCGGATGCGCGAATGGGAATTCCGGCGCCAGCGGCGATGGAGTTTTGGCGCGGCAATTCTGTGCATGCTTGTGGTGTTCGCGCTCGCGGGGGAATACGTGTACGCCCGAACAATGTCGCAGCGCCCGGCGGCGACCGCTCTAGTGGCACGGAATGAGGAGGTGCACATCCCGCTTTCGGAACTGACGGATTCGAGTCTTCATTTCTACAGCACGGAAATGAATAGGACGGTGATTCGCTTCCTCGTCGTCCACAAGAACAACGGCGACTATGGAACAGCGTTGGATGCCTGCCAGATCTGCGGCGACGTGGGGTACCGCCAGGAAGGGCAAAACATCATCTGCCTGAACTGCGCCGCCGCGATGAATATACCCTCCATCGGCGAACGCGGAGGCTGCAATCCAATAGGCGTGAAATCGCATGTGGAGGGAGGAGAACTGGTCGTGAGTCTCTCGGCGCTTGCCGATGCCGCTTCGCTGATTCACTCCCACTAAAATGTTCGCTCGCCTCGTTGGGGAATCATTTGTACGCAATCCGAGACGGAAGCTTTTGACGGCGGCGGCGCTCGTCGTCGGCATGGCCGTCGCGACAGCGACACTTACGACCGCGCTCGACGTTGGCGACCGGCTGGCGCGCGAATTCCGCAGCCTCGGCGCCAACCTTCTAGTCACTCCGGAATCGGACACGTTGCCCGTCGAAATCGGCGGAGTGGATTTTCGTCCGGTGGATGAAGGCGCTTACTTGCCGGAGAGCGACCTTGGAAAGCTCAAGACGACTTTCTGGAAGCACCACATTCTTGGCTTCACGCCATTCCTCGACGTTCCGGCGCTAATGACCCCGCGTGCTCTCGAACCCGTGCCCGTGACGTTGATTGGGACGTGGTATCAGCACTCGGTGGACGTGCCCGGCGGCACGAAGTTCGAGACTGGCGCGAGCGCTACGCATCCGTGGTGGAAGATTCAAGGCCGGTGGTTCCGTGATGGCGCGAGCGAATGCGTTGTCGGAGCAACTCTGGCAGCAAGGTACACGCGAGAAATCAAGATTGGAGAGGAGCTCGTCTTTACCGCGAAATCGTCGCCGCATCCATTAACGCTTCTAGTTACAGGCGTTGTTTCGACGGGGGATTCTGAAGATAAGGCCGTAATCGTGCCTCTGTCTGTCGCGCAGGAACTCTCGAACCACCAGGGCCAATTTCGCCAGCTCTTTGTGAGCGCATTGACAAAGCCCGCCGACGCGCTTTCCGAGCGTGACCCAAGCACGTTGACACCGGAGGAATACGACCGCTGGTTCTGCTCGCCCTACATCTCCTCGATCAGTCACGAAATCAAGCAAGTCCTACCGGGCACGGAGGTTCGAACGATTCGACGCGTAGCCGATACGGAGGGCCGCATTCTTTCGCGCGTGGGCACGCTGCTCTGGCTGGTGACGCTTGCTGCCTTGGTTGCGGCAGGCCTTGCTGTCGCAGCGACTGCCGCGACCACTGTGCTCGAGCGGCGAGCGGAGATCGGCATCATGAAGGCAATTGGCGCAAGAAACGCGCTCGTGTCGTGGATTTTTCTGGCGGAACAATTAATGCTGGCTATTGCCGGAGGCGCAATTGGTTTCCTAGCGGGCATTGGTCTGGCTCGGATTTTGGGCGAGACCGTCTTTGGCACGCCGGCATCGCCGCGCCTTGTTCTCTTTCCCGTAATCTTGGGGCTTTCGGCAGTCGTTGCGATTGCGGGGAGCCTGATTCCATTGCAGCGGGCGGCGCGTTTTAGCCCCGCTACGATTCTGCGGGGGGAGTGATGTTCTGGCGCTTGTTGTGGCAGTTGCTGCGAGGAAGCCGCGGACGCCTCACTGTCGCGCTGATCGCGTTGGTGAGCGGTTCCGCGGTGATTTCCGCGCTGCTGAATCTCGAATTCGACATCGAGCGCAAGCTTACGCAGGAGTTTCGCACACTGGGCGCGAACGTGGTGATATCGCCGGGTCGCGCGGCCGCGGTATCCGGCCCCGAATCCACGGCGGCGGCGCTGATGGATTCCAGCGAAGTGTTGAGCCAAATCGAGCGCGAGAAGAACTCTGAAGTAATAGCGGCAGCGCCATTTCTATACATTGTCGCGCGCGCAACGAATGAGCCCGTCGTCGTTGCAGGGACATGGCTCGACGAAACACGCAAGCTCAATCCAACGTGGAAGCTGGAGGGGGCTTGGATCTCTTCCCGCGAAGATGAGTTGCGCTGCCTCGTCGGGCGCAACGTCGCGCGGCAATTCCATCTAGCAACGGGCAGTCAGTTGGAATTGACTTACCTGGGCGAAAAGTCGCTGCTGAATGTCGCCGGCGTTGTGGATGCCGGTGGCACGGACGACAATCAGGTGTTCGTGAATCTCCCGGTGGCGCAGAATCTCGCTCGATTGCAAGGAAGGATTGAAGTTGTGCAGCTAAGCGTGAGCGGGTCCGCCTCCGCCATTTCCTCCTACGTGACACAGCTTTCGAAAAGCCTACCCGGCTTCGACGTGCGGCCGATTCGGCAGGTGACGGATGCGGAGAGCGGGCTGCTCGACAGGATTCGCACACTGATCGTGTCGATGGTGCTGCTGATTCTCGTTCTTACCGCGCTTTGCGTGCTTGCAACGATGGCTGCGCTCGCCATGGAACGGCGCGAAGACGTGGGATTGATGAAGGCGTTGGGCGGCTCGATCTCGCGTATAGTGAAATTGTTCCTTGCCGAAGTGGGCGTGCTCGGGGCGGCCGGGGGATTGATTGGCTGCGTCGCGGGAATGGAGCTCTCGCATTGGATCGGAATGCGCGTTTTCGGGACAGCCATCTCGGTGCGTTGGGAGCTTTTCCCGCTGACCATCGCGTTGATGGTGGCAGTGGCATTGATGGCGGCGCTTCCATTGCGATTGCTTGGAAAAGTGAAGCCTGCCGTAATTCTCCGGGGTGAATAGTGGCAACTTTGGTCGAGGTCGCAGGGCTGCGAAAAGAATATGGAGGTGTGCGCGCTCTCGATGGCGTGTCGTTCCGCGTCGAAGAGGGCGAGTGGATCGCCATCATGGGACCGTCGGGCTCGGGTAAGACGACACTCATCAATATCCTGGGTGGTTTGGACACGCCCACATCTGGGCGAGCAGTCGTTGGTGACACCGACGTTTCGCAGCTTGATGAAGCGGGATTGACTCGTTTTCGCGCCGAAAAAATTGGCTTCATCTTCCAGCAATTTCATCTCGTGCCCTATCTGACGGCGCTCGAAAACGTAATGCTGGCGCAGTATTTTCACAGCACAACGGACGAGACGGAAGCCCGCGAAGCGCTCGAACGAGTCGGGCTTGGCGATCGCGTTACGCACCTGCCTTCGCAGTTATCCGGCGGCGAGCAACAGCGTGTCGCAGTGGCGCGGGCGCTGATCAACCATCCGAAGCTGATTCTTGCGGACGAGCCAACAGGAAACCTCGACGAGGCAAACGAAGAAAAGGTGATCCGACTCCTGCGCGACTTGCATGCGGAGGGGCACACGATCCTGATGGTGACGCACGATGCGATGATTGGACGCCTGGCGGACCGCCGGATCGAACTGGCTCACGGACGCCTCGTGCAGATCACCAGCTTCACAGCGGATGAAGAAGAGTGGTTCGACCATACACTCGAACAGGTGTGGGTTGCCGCAGAAGAGGGCGAGGCGGCTGATGTGGCTGCTTTCCGTGAGCGGGCCGGGCAAGATACGGTGCAAGTGGTTGCGCGGTTGAAGGATCAGGGGTTGATCGAAATACGCGAGAGCAAAATGTCGCTCACCCCAAGCGGCGAACGCCGTGCACGCGATATCATTCGCCGCCGCCGTTTGGCGGAGCGACTCTTCATGGATACATTCGCAATATCAAACGGCGAAGCGAATTTCGATGCCTGCAAATTCGAGCACATCATCAGTCCTGAACTCGAGCAACGCATATGCACGTATCTCGGCCATCCGAAGGCCTGCCCCCACGGCAACCCCATCCCACCGGGCCGCTGCTGCCCTCCGCGCTGAATGATCCTCTTATTGTTTGAATCCTCGCGTGAGTTTCATGCAGAAATCAGCTACATGAACTTGATGCGCTTGTTTTCCGCTGAAAACTCAATGAGCTGATTGAGGCGTTTGAGCTGTGTTTCTTCTTTCTTGGCGCTGGCGACCCAAGCGATGGCCATTCGCCTGTAGGATGGGGGAAATTGACCAAAGTTCGTCCACGCGCTCACCTGCCTCTTGAATTTCTCCTGGAGGTTGCGTGGAAGCTGTGTTGGCAGGGACTGTGTTCTTCGCGAGTGGTGAGATTCAAAGGCGTCCAGCCCGGCCTGCGTCATTTTTCCGAGCTTGATCAGATTCTTCACCCGCTTGATGTTCGACGGAGCCCACTGGCTTTTTGGTTTTCGTGGCGTGAACCATTGCGCGAAACTGGCTTCATCGACTTTCTTGATCTTACTGTCGATCCAGCCGAAGCAAAGAGCTTCCTCGACTGCATCGTTGTAAGCGATCCGTTGCTTTCCTGAATTCTTCTTGTAGTAGAGAAGCCAAACTCCTTCGGAGGTCTTCGCGTTTTGCTCGAGCCACGCGCGCCATTCGCTTCGGTCGGCAAGAAAGAGCGTATTCATCAAATTGCGGCCTCGTCTTTCGAGAAGTCCAAAGCGCGGATTATACCTCGCGGAATGCGAAATCGATTGCAGCAGGCTGCAAGTTTCGCGGATGGTAGCGCGCAAAGGCCAGCGGCCAAATCAGCTTCTGTTAGAATGAAGTCACAATGCCAATACCAATCGATGTGAGGAAACGGCCGATTGGCGTGAAGATTCACGTCACGACTGGCGAGGGCGTGGAAATCACTTGGTCGGATGGTCATACGAGCCGCTACGACTTTCCTTATCTTCGCGACCATTGTCCCTGCGCCTTGTGCAACGATGAACGCGAGAAGAAAGCGCGCTTCGGAGGATTGTCCGGCGGCGGTGGCGCAGAGTTGCCGATGTTCAAGCCTCGAATGAAAGCCAAGGCCGCGGCTACCGTCGGAAACTACGCGATTCAAATTGAGTTTACCGATGGGCACGCGACGGGAATCTTCAGTTTTGAACACCTTCGCGAGATTTGTCCTTGCGAAGCTTGCGGGCGCGAATTTCGCGCGACAACCAAGGAAATATAAGGTGGCACCATCTTCTTTTTTGCTCCGAGTATTTCGGAACAAGAGAGGCTCCTATGGCGCATGAAGAGGAAGATTCGAGACCGTTGATTACGAGGTGCGCCACGGCCCTCGCTGCGATTGTTCTGTTCGCTGCGATTGTCCAGCCGGCCCCGAAGAAGGTAGAGCCGATCCGGCTCCATCCGAAGAACCCGCACTATTTCCTCTTTCGAGGGAAGGCCGTGGCACTGATCTCGAGCGGGGAGCATTACGGAGCGGTGCTGAACGCCGACGTTGATTACCGCCGATATCTCGCCACGCTCGAGGCGGACGGATTGAACTATACGCGGCTGTTTGCGGGCAGTTATGTGGAGGTGCCCGCGAAGTCGTTTGGGATTCTGCGGAATGATCTGGCCCCAGGGCCTGGCCGGTATGTATCTCCGTGGGCGCGGAGCGACACTCCGGGATATGCGGGTGGGGGAAACAAGTTCGACCTGGACAGGTGGGACCCGCTGTTTTTCGAACGGTTCAGTGATTTCCTGTCGGAAGCGGCGAAGCGAGGGATTGTCGTGGAGGTGACTCTGTTTTCGTCGCAATACGACGACGCGCAGTGGAATCTGAACGCTCTGAACCGGGCAAACAACGTCAACGGCACGGACGCGATCGACTGGAAGAAGCTCCACACGCTGGAGAACGGCAACATCCTCGCCTATCAGGAGCGGTACACAAGGAAGCTGGTGCGCGAGGCGAACGGTTTTGACAACGTGATCTTCGAAATACAAAACGAACCGTGGTCCGACCGCGCGGTACTTGCGGACGTCGTGAATCCATACTTGTGGCCGCAGCAGGTGCGCGACACGTATCCCAACTCGATCGACCTGGCAGACGAGCTTTCCATCGCCTGGCAGGCGCGTGTGGCGGAGTGGATAACGAGCGAGGAGTCGTCGCTTCCGAACAAGCACCTCATCGCGCAGAACTACTGCAACTTCCGTTTGCCGGTGCGCGAGTTGGTGCCGGGTGTGAACGTGGTCAATTTTCATTACGCGTACCCGGATGCGGTTCTGTTGAACTATTGGCTTGCCAAGGCGATTTCGTACGACGAGACGGGTTTCCTGAGACGGGACGACGACGCCTACCGGCGGCAGGCGTGGAATTTCATGTTGTCGGGCGGGAGCACATTCAACAACCTCGATTATACGTTCACGCCAGGGCACGAAGACGGATCCGACACGGATTCAAATGGCCCTGGCGGTGGGAGTCCCGCGCTTCGACGGCAGCTTCGGGTGCTGAGCGAATTTCTGCAGAGGCTGCCGCTGGTGGATCTAGCGCCAGACACGCACACCGTGAAGCGGGCGGCGGGTGCGTACGCGCGTGTCCTTTCGAGCCCGGGGCGAGTGTACGGGATGTACTTCGATGGAAACGGTCCGATCGAGGTGACCCTCGACTTGCCGGCCGGTGTGTACTTCGGCGAGTGGGTGAACACGCAGACCGGGAAGATCGAGAGGCAGGAGAGTTTTCGGCACAGAGGAGGGGAAAAGATCCTGCGGACGCCGGAATTCCGGAACGGGATAGCGTTGCGATTGAAGAGAGCGGAGTCGTAAGAAATCGACAACCCTATTGAGCTGCCCTCCAGTCGGACACCTTGTCGATTTTGTTGAAAGCGTGATCCTGAATTCCATGTTTGGAAACCGGCGGGAAAAACGAAATGGCCGACAGCCCGTGCTGTCGGCCGCTCGAGTTTTGAATTAACGGCGAAACCTACCTGCGTCCGCCGCCGTGAAAGCCGCCCCCTGAAAAGCCTCCACGCGCGTAGCCACCGTGGAATCCGCCGCCAGCCGGTCCGCGCCCGAAGTATGCGGGTCCGCGACCAACTGGGCCGCGCCCAAAGCCAGGCCGACCGTAGTAACCACCGTGCCCGTAAAAGCCGCGGTTCCCCCAGTAGCCTGGGTGCCCATAGTAGCCGTGGAACCATGGGCCAGCACCGATGAAGATGCCGCCGGAGAACCAGCTCGGCCCGTAGTAGCCATAAGGCGCACAAGCGTACGGGTAATATCCATAGTAGCCGTAGGCGCACACGGGAGGCGGACCAACGTAAGCCGGGCCGCCGACCCCCACGCCGACCACAACTCTTTGTGCCTGCGCAAAAGATGCGCAGACCAGGCAAATGCCAAGTACCGCGAGAATTCTGAGGTATCGCATTTTGGGATCCTTTCCGAGAGCCGTAAAACGCCTCTCAGGTAGATTCTTAATCCGCTTCGTCTCTATCGCTCTCCACATGGAGAAAGGCACGAGGTTTGCCAAACAGCCCGCTGGTCCTGCACATTCAGAAGTCGTCTATTATCAACGAGGTGCCCCACGCAGAATTGCTGAAGGCGCGCGCGGGCCACGGTGCCGGTGGTGGTTTTCAAGCGGCGCTGGTGCTATTCAACCACCAAAGTTTTAGGAGAGGGGGCTGCTATCGTTCCGGCACAGCTGCCCGCAATTGGGTGGGTTGCGACTCGATCTTCAGATTCGCCGCAGCGAGTCCCGGTGACGTTGCGGTCAGCGCAATCTCTCCCGGCTGCTGAGTCGATTGCACGATCACTTGTGCGAGACCATTAAACACGCTGCGCTTCCATTGAGCGGCGGGCACTTCAACTCGAATCGACCCTGGGCCAAAATCCTTCCATCGGAAGGACTGCCCCCGGCCGCCCTGCGCCGGACTAGCAACAATTGCCACGATGTTCCTGCCAGGATGAAGCACCGTCCGATCCAACTCCAGATCATATCCGACTTTGTTCCAGCGAAGTTCCTGACCGAGTGATTTCCCGTTGACGTAAATAAGCTGCGTCTCGCCAAGGCTGCGCAGGATGAGAGTGAACTTGGCATTACTCGCCAGTTCGGGAAGATTGAAGCTGCCGCGATAGACGTTCGGTTGTGTTTGCGGTGGCGGGACTGGGTCCTGCCATCCGCGGTCGGCTGCCTTCTTCCACCCAGAGTCTTCAAAACCGGCGGCGACCTCGGGACGATTCGCCATGCTGTCGACCTCATGCAAGTGCCAGTTTTGAATTGGAATTGAACTCACAGTCTCCACATACTGATCCGGTTCGTGCGAAGACGGATCGCCATTTCCAACTCCGATAATCCTGCCCGGACCGCTCAGCGTGAAGGCGATCGGGTTATCAGCCGTCGGGACCATCCTGCCCTTTGCATCGTTCACCCTCACGGTGACAATCATGACGGCTTCACCGTCAGCCTTGATATGAGCCTCGTGGGGGATGAGCTCAACCGCTGTCGCGCCAGCGGTTGTCGCAACTACATCGCGCGCGATTTCCTTGCCGTCCATATAACCCAGCGCTTCGAGGGTGCCCGGCTGGTACGCGACGTTCCATTCCAAATGCGAATTCCTCGGCATGGGCTTACGTCCGAGGCTTCGGCCATTTAGGAAAAGCTCCACGTCATCGGCATTGCTGTATGCGCGGACATTGAATTCCTGCCCCTCTTTTCCCGGCCAATTCCAATGCGGCAGCAAGTGGACCATGGGCTTCTCGGTCCACCAGGACTGCAATAGGTACGCGTTGTCCTTGAAGAATCCGCACGTGTCCAACATTCCAAACTGAGAGCTGATCGCCGGCCAGTCAAACGGCGTCGGCTCGCCGCGATAATCGAAGCCGGTCCAGTAAAAAAGCCCTGCGGCAAAAGGGCGGGCGAGATAGAAACGCCAACTGTCCTCGACCGATGCGTGCTTGCCGTCGGCCTCATAGTCATAGGCGACGAGATGCTGGTGCGCAAGGTCATCCGCATAGACGCCCCGCGTGTGAGTCGAAGAAGACTCCTCAGTGCCGACAATAGGCCGGTCGGGGAACTTTGCGTGCATTTTATCGACATCGTTCTGGCGGTAATAGTTGAAACCGAATACATCGGTCGCGAGTGAATTGCCCGCGCCCGATCCGCTCAGGGCAACCGTGACGCGGCGCGTAGGGTCCAGTCGTTTGACGAACGCTTGCATCGCGGCAGTCAGACGTTCCCCGGTTACGCTCCATTCCAGCGTCCACTCCTCGTTTCCTATCGACCAGAGGATTACGCTGGGGTGGTTGCGATCCCGGAGCACGAGGCGCTTGAGTTGATCGAGTATCTCCGGGGTCGTGCCCATCATTCTATGTTCGTCGAGCACGAGCATTCCCAGCCGGTCACAAACATCGAGCAGTTCCGGTGTGGGCGGGTTGTGCGAAGTCCGATAGGCATTCGATCCCATCTCCTTCAGCCGCGCGATGCGATACTCCAAAAGGTCGTCCGGAACGGCATTCCCCACTCCTGCATGGTCCTGATGGTTGTCGGTGCCTTTAACTTCCACGTGCTTGCCATTGAGAAAGAAACCCTGATTCGGATCGAACCGGATAGTGCGAATGCCAAACGTGGTTTCGTAGCGATCCACTACGGTGTTGCCTGTACGAATTACGGTGACGAGCTTGTGCAGGCGGGGCGTTTCGATGGACCACAGCTCTGGATTCTTGACATCCACCTCGGAGGAAAAATCGCCACGATCGCCGGGTTTGAGAGCAGCGGATTCACCGCGTGCACTTCCGACGGGTTTATCGTCGCCATTCAAAATTGTCTGTTCGATCGAAAAAGTTACATCGCTGGTTCCATCGTTCACCACAGTGACTTTGGCGGTGATCTTGGCAACGTCTCCGGCAATCTTGGACGTGACAAATGTTCCGTCATGTGCGACGTGCAGTGGCGACGTCTTCGTTAACCAAACGTGGCGATAGATACCGGCGCCCTCGTAGAACCACCCTTCTTCGATAGTTGCATCCGCCCTGACGGCAATCACATTTGTGCCGCCGTAGTTGAGGTAGTCGGTCAGATCGTAGTAGAAGCTGCTGTACCCGCTGTGCTCATTGCCAAGGTAGTGGCCATTAATCCAGACAACCGAGTCACGATAAACGCCGTCGAACTGAACCCCAATACGCCTGCCCAGATCGGATTCCGGAATCGTGAAAGTTTTTCTGTACCAACCGACATCATTCTGCGGGAAGTTTTTCCCGATAGCCTTCGACCCGTGATTGCCGTTGGTGTTGGCATCGAACGGTAGTTCCACCGCCCAATCGTGCGGCAGGTTGACGATCCTCCATGTGCGATCGTCAAAATTCGGAGACGCAGGGCCGTCTCCATAACCAGCCTTGGCAAAGAAGAAATCCGCGGTGGAATAGCCAAAATCCTTCTGAGGATCGCGGGCGTGACCGAGAGCAAATCGCCAGCCGAAATCCATCAGCAAACGCTCGCGCACGCTCCCGGAAGTCTCCATTGAAGTTTGAGCGACAGCGGGCTTTGGCGTCCAACCAGACATGTGAAGCGCCAGGGCAATCATCAAGACCGTCCTGATCCGGCATGTCATGAGGAGTCTCCACAATGGCTCGAAGCTAATCATTTCGGCGAACCTCCATAATGAGAACAAAGTTTCCATACTGAAGAATGACGGAATGCATCACAACCAGCCTCAAGAGACTCGGTTGCACACACCAGAATCACGACGAATTGATAAGTTACTCCGTGAAAGGGCCGGAAGGAAGACGAAAGGCAAGATTCTCGGCGAGTGGTTGCCCATGCATAAAGTGCGGATGAGATTGTAGTCATCAAGACCTTCCTTTGGTGCATGAAGAGAGCTAACATGCGTGGGCGAAAATGGGGATTGGCAAAGAAATGTTGAAATCGACGAGCGTTACCGTTCGCGTTCAACCCCCAGTGAGGCACTCATGACAAAAAAGATGAAACTGAATAAGCTGCTCATTCTTGCTGTTGCTTTTGTTTGTGCCGTTGCTCCCGCGTACGCGCAAGTTGGATCCATTCCCCATCTTTCCAAGGAGGGTGCTGCTACACAACTGATCGTCGATGGGAAACCGTTTCTCATCCTGGGCGGCGAACTGCACAACTCCAGTTCGTCCTCGCTCGACTACATGCAGGCAATTTGGCCGCGGCTCGCTGCGATACACGTCAACGTGGCGTTGACCCCTGTTTCGTGGGAGCTGATCGAACCGCAGGAGGGCAAGTTCGACTTCACGCTGGTTGACGGTTTGATCCAGCAAGCTCGCCGCAACCAGATGCGCATCGCCTTCTTGTGGTTTGGCAGTTGGAAGAATGGCGTGTCAACTTATGTCCCTGCCTGGGTGAAGACCGACTACGCGCGTTTCCCTCGCGCAAAGGATGAAACCGGGCACTCGTTAGAGATCCTTTCGACCTTCGGCACGGCAAGTCGCGATGCGGACGCGCGCGCGTTTGCGGCGTTGATGCGGCACATTCGCGAGGTCGATGGACAAGATCACACCGTCCTGATGATTCAAGTTGAAAACGAGGTAGGTGTTCTTGGAGATACGCGCGACCGCTCTCCCGCTGCCAACGAAGCATTCGCCAAGGCAGTCCCGGCGGAATTGATGGATTACCTCCAGAAGCATAAGGACGCTCTGATTCCGGAGTTCCGCAAGGTGTGGAATGACGCGGGGGGGAAAGCTTCTGGAACATGGGAACAAGTCTTCGGCCAAGGGAAGCCGAAGGGAATGGCCATTCCAGTCCGGACACTGAGTCCGCCGATGACGCCGGAGGAACACGAGACGGAATGGCGCAACCTGCATTGGCCCGTGGATGAAATCTTCATGGCGTGGCAATACGCGCGTTACGTAAACCAAGTGGTCCAGGCCGGGAAAGCCGAATACAACATTCCCATGTACGTGAATGCCTGGCTCCAACAACGCGACCATGCCTGGCCGGGAACGTATCCGAGCGGCGGTCCTCTCCCGCAGGTGATGGACGTGTGGCGTGCGGGCGCGCCAGCGCTCGACATGTTGTCGCCTGATCTTTACGTGCAGGAATTTGACGAGTTGTGCGCGAGATATACGCGTTCGGGCAACGCTCTGTTTATTCCGGAGAGCGCCGGAGACGCACGCGGCGCTGCGAATGCGTTTGCAGCCTTCGGGCAGTACAACGCAATAGGCTATTCGCCATTCGGCATCGAGAATCCGTCCGTGGCGGAACCGAGCAGCGCCTTGGCCAAAGCTTACGAGTTCCTTTCGCAGCTTTCACCTTTGATTCTCGAGCATCAGCAGAAAGGCACGATTGCAGGTGTCGCGCTTGACAAAGATCATCCAACCAAGAAGGTACAACTCGGAAACCACACCTTGGAATTCAACTTTGCGCGCGCATGGGGGTCGAACCAGAATCCCGACTATGCGGCGGCAATCATCATGGCTACCGGTGACGGCGAATACTTGATCGCCGGCAAGAGCGTCTCGGTGTCCTTTTCATGCGATCACGCAGGGTGTTTGGAAACGGGTCTCGCCAGCGTCGAAGAAGGCACATTGGTTGGCGGGCAATGGATTCCCGGGCGGCGCTTGAATGGCGACGAAATCATGTCGGGGAAAGGGTTGCGCTTCCCCGGCGACAGTTATGCCATCCAGAAGGTGAAACTCTACCAATATCGCTAAAACTGCGGGCGGCGCGAAGCATGAACTCATTCGAAATGCGGTGCCGCCCGCCAAATCCGGGTTTTTCAACCAAGGGAGAGGATGCATGCCATCTCGAGCGCTTCATTTGTTTTTCGCTCTAGTCGTCCTGGGTTGCGCAGCCGTACAGGGTCAGGAGCAGGCTCGTCTTCCCGGACGAGGCCTTGCGCAGCATCCATTTCTTTACTGCGGAGAGTGGCAAGGGCGCAGCACGGAGAAGCAGGTGATGTACCTCGTTCGTGACGGCCATGTCGTCTGGTCATACACCAATGACCGAAACGGCGAACTGGGCGACTGCACCATGTTGTCGAATGGAAACATTGTTTTTTCGAGGCAGTACGGCGCGAGCGAAGTTACGCCCGACAAAAAAATCGTCTGGGACTTTGACGCTCCCAAGGGAACCGAAATTCACACCGCGTATCCCCTCGGACTCGATCGCGTGCTCATCATGCAAAACGGCGACCCGGCAAAGGCGATGATCGTCGTCAAGGCGACCAACAAGGTCGAGAAGGAACTGGTACTCCCCACGAGAGACCCGAAAGGGACTCACGGCCAGTTTCGCCACATTCGCATGACCAAGGCCGGAACGTTTCTTGTCGCTCATATGGACCTCGGCAAAGTGGTCGAATACGCGCCCGATGGAAAAGTCCTTTGGTCGGTGGACGCGCCATCGGTCTGGGCGGCTGTCCGCCTGGCGAATGGAAACACTCTGCTCAGCGGAAATTCGGTAGGGTACGTTCGCGAAGTAAATCCCAAGGGCGAAATCGTTTGGGAAATCAACAAGAACGACCTTCCCGGGATACCGTTGTTTACCGTTCAGGAAGTGTCGCGGCTCGCGAACGGCAACACGCTTATCGACAATTGGTCGGGAGGGCTTCCCTTGGAGCAAATTCAAACGGCCGTTCAGTTGATCGAAGTCACTCCGGACAAGAAGGTGGTCTGGGGCCTGAAGGACTGGAAGACCCTGGGGCCGTCGTCTTCCACGCAACTGCTGGATGAACCCGGCGTCCCCGAGAATGGCGACCTCCAGCGATAGTCTTGTCTTCGCCGTATTCCTGAAGCCGACGTACTAAGTCGGCTGAAGGATCTCCCTTCGGTTTTTGCGCCACTTCGTCTATCTAAGCCTCTCAGCACAATCTGCAGAGGTGCCGTTTACCGTATATTAGAAATCCTCATCTCCCGTTTTTTCAGGAACTTACGCCAATTTCTAATCCCTGTTCCGTTATTAGAATCCAGTGGCTCGGCTTCTGCCTGATAGGGGCAGTCGCCGCGGCGACCTGTGCCCGAGGCAACGATTTGCCTTCGTCTTTCCTCCGATTCAATTGACGATCCGGCGAGGATCGGCATTCCGAAGAGTCCGTCGCGATGGACGACGAGGAATCTGCACTTATCCGTTAGGTTTTCAAAGAACGTCTCGGCCCTCTCCCGGAGGACCTGAAATGCATCGACCAACGCCGAGCGGCCTCTAAACCTTTTCTTTCCACAGTCACTCGGCACTAGCCACTGCCCTTGCATTTCGACAATTCAATTATATCACATTGTTAACTACTATGTCAATAAGGAGTTGAGACGACGATCGAAGCAGGTCCGGCATAGCCGTGGTAGGCTAAGCATTTCCTGGGAACCCCGTTCTCTGAACGGGCCGCGCGCGATTTCTTTCACGATTCGCGCGGACACGCCGCACACACTCAATCCAAAATCTTCTGCATGATGTGAACGTCCAAAAGCTTGCCGAACTTGCGCCCGACTTCCTTGAGCGTGCCGACATGAACGAAGCCCGCGCTCTCGTTGAGGTGAACGCTCTCGCCGCTGCCCTCGGCGATGCGCGCGATGAGCGTGTGATATCGAAGCTGGCGAGCCTGGTCGATCAGCGCTTCCTTGAGCTTGCGCCCGATGCCGCGTCCTCGGTGCGTCGAGTGAACGTAAAACGATGTCTCGGCGGTATCGTTGTACGCGGGGCGGTCTGACCATTGCGCGAGCGACGCCCAACCCACCACCTTGCCGTCCACAACCGCTACCAGGACCGGATGCCTCTCGTCGTGCGACTCGAGCCACTTTGCGCGCTCGTCCACAGTTTTTGGCTCGGTGTCGAAAGTTGCCGTCGTGGTGAGAATCGCCTCGTTGTAGATCTCGGCAATGGCCGCAGCATCGGCCAGCTCGGCGCGTCGAATCGTCACTGGCGTATTGGTGGTCATCTGGGTGGCGTTTTGAAATGTAATGATTTGGCTTTTCGACGCGTTTCTTTTTTTTTGCGCTTCCCCGCTCGGCGTCCTTACTCGCCGCTTTCGATTGGGACTTTATTCTTGTAGATGGGCAAAACTTCTCTGACCTCACCTTTTTCGTCGAGCTTAACCAGATTCGTTGTTACCAGGATTTCCCACCGATTCTTCGTATCCAGTCTTTTTATCCTAAGCTCATACTTGTAAACGGGGTCAAGTGTCTCAAGCTTGAAGGTAAACTCTCTTGGCATGGCGCCCCGTGCGACCGGACTCTCCCCTCCAAGGTTTTCAGGTCCCCGAAGATCAGCGGGGTAAACGCCTGGCGCCGGTAGCTTGACCTCGTCGGCTGAAATCAATGCCGTGGCCGAGACGGTGAACAAATATTTCTTGTCCCAGCCAAAGAGTTCGACTTCGGTATCGGTACACCTCATCCCGTGCACTTGGAAGTCAGGGATTTGGATCGACAGCGTGCTCGCTGAAAATGCCTGTCCAAAGCGAACAACATAAAGTCTATGTTGGTTGCCCGGCTCCTTGCTGAATGAGAACTCGTAAGCAAGGAATTTTGGTGACGAACAAAAGTAACCATCGCTGTCCGCATAAGCCAGGCCGCCAATGGTGAGAACCGCACAAAAGAGAATCAGTGATTTCATCATGATGGTCTCCGGCAGACAATAATACGGCCATAGTTGCCTTCGAGCGAGCGGATTGCGAGAGAGTGCCCTGGGTGGGGGTCGGACCCAAGTGTTTCGTCTGTTCAAGCGTCGGCCTCGCGCCCAACGATTCGACAATCTAACGCCTCTGTTCAGTTGCCATGACCAAAGGCTGGGCGCCCGCTTCCGTTCCGTCGGAAAGCGCCAGTAGCATTCGAAACAGAGAAGGGCGGTCCGAGAGCCAGGGTTGAGAAGTTTCTGACTCTTTCTATTTCTAACGGTGAAGTGATACAGTACAGCTTTGTCGTCTCAGTTATTTTGCTGGAGAGACCATGACCGAAGATATATTCCGACTTCCGAAATCCTCTTATGACGAACTGGTCAAGATAGTGCAGGCGTACGGAAGCTCTGGGGAGGCCGCCAGTCTTGACGAAGTGGCGCAAACCGCAGTGATGGACAGGACCATCATAAGTCGCAACAACGCGTTCCTTGTGTCAGTGGGTATCATCGGAGGCGGCAGAGCGAAGGGCATTACCGAAAAAGGTCGTCAATTGTCACAAGCGCTGCAATATAACGTTGCTGACGATATATCTACCCACTGGCGAGATATAGTCACGTCTAATGAGTTTCTGCAAAAGATGGTCACTGCCGTGAACATCCGCGGTGGGATGGAGGATTCCGCTCTCAAGGCGCACATCGCCTATTCGGCTGGTGAGGGAAAGAGCACATTCGTCATGGCCGGAGCAGGAGCGGTGGTCCAAATCCTAAAGGTGTCCGGCCTCATTAAAGAGCAAGACGGGAAGTATTTTGCGGACGTTTCGGCAAAGCAGGGGACGTCATATGTTTCACTTCGTGGCACTCTGAAAGAGACGGACAAGACCGAGCCGCCTGAGATTAAGAGCGGAGCGACGCTTCAAACCTCAAACCTTGGAATCTCAGTTCAGATTCAGATTCAATGCACTGCGGCTGATGTGTCGGAGCTTGCGCCCAAGCTTCGAGAGCTGTTGAAGGAATTGTCACGCAAGGAGGATTAGAAGCAAAACCAGGAGAATCTGCCTTGCCCCGTCCTTTCTACCCATCCACCGCAGAAGAAGTCATTGCTTCGATTGAAGCCGTCATAGTCAACGGGAAGACCACTACAGCGGCTTTTGTCGCGCAATTCGCGGACGTGCCGAATGAAAAAGCGGAGAAAGCCTTAAAACTGGCCGTGGATTTAGGCTTCCTCTCAGTTAACGCTGCTGGAGAGTACTTCGGCTGCGGGCCACTCAGTCAGATGTTCATAACGTCAGATGCGCCATTAAGAACTGCAGCGCTGCGAGTCGCCCTTGAGAGCTATGAACCCTTCGTGCTATTTCGGACTAGGCTCAAAACCACAGCCACTCCAAGCGAAGCTGCCCGACAAACAAAAGTGATACTGGACCTGACCGAACATCGCGAAATCATTAAAGACACCCTAATCAGCCTCGGAACATATAGTCACGCCCTTGACACGGAGGGCGGGGGTTTATACATCCCAGCGGATGACGTCCTTGAAAATCGATTACTCGCTCTAGCTGAGGCCTGTGGCGAAATTGGTGGTGCTGAGGCACGCATACGGGTGCAAGTAGGCGACGCCGCAGCAGACCTCGTCTCAAGGAACGAAGTTCTTCTTCCACTCGCGAATGCACTTCTGAAGGCTGCCTCGGGAGACGCTGGAGGTGCAGTCTTCCTTGCCGGAAACGGCATCGAGTCGTATCTGGAGGCCTTAGCCGCGAGACTAGGCAACGTTAACGTAGCTGGAGCCACTGGCATCAATGCAAAGCTTGAACGTTTCTCGGAAGTGCACGCCTTACCGAAAAAACTGATAGCAGTGGGAAAGTACCTCGGTCATGTCCGAAACGCTGCTGACCATGGACTCGGAGACCCAGACGTGAACGCACAGTGGGTTATTCAGGAGTCGACAGGCATGGAGTTTGTTTACGTGGCCTGTTCTTTTATTAGCGCGGTAACAGCAATAGAAAATGGTCAGGCACCCCGAATTTAGGTCATCGAGTTTGCCACCTGGGTTTTTTCGCCTCGAACCAGAATCGATACTCGCCGCTCGCACTACCTGTGCATGTGCACACGCGCAGTTTCACAGTCGCGGCGTACGACATTGGTTGGTGCCCGGGGCGGGAGTCGAACCCGCATAGCCTTGCGGCCAAGGGATTTTAAGTCCCCCGCGTATGCCATTCCGCCACCCGGGCCAGGCAAGCAAATCTAACCTATGAAAAGACTTGCTGCAATATGCCCGCTTGAGTCGTTGTCTGTGCCGAACTGTCAGCAGGGACAGGTGAAAAAGTCATGTAAAGAGTCATTCTGGCGAGGCGAAGGACCTCTCTTAACGGAAACACAAGATTAAAGAAAGAGAGATTCTTCGGGCCGTGAATCGGCCCTAGAATGACGAGTGACAATTGTCAGCTTGTTGCGAGGTCACGGGACTTTGTGTCGGGGCGGTGGCCAAGGTGACGCGCGCCTTAGGCGCGGAAGACGGGTTCGAGGGAAGATATTTTGGTCTTGAGCCCCGCAAGTTCGGCCGCGTTCAACTGGGGCAGCGGGGCTGAGGCAAGTTCCAGCGCCAGATCGAAGATTCGTTCGTCACCGGGCGGCACGGCGGCAGTGACCTCTTGGTTCAAGGTGAATCGAAGCGCCAAACGAGCCATCTCGGGATCGTCGATCGGCTGATACCAACACTTTGGATATTTGCGATCGCTCTCCTTCAGGCTTGCGGGCCACTTGCCGAACGCAAGGGCCTTCAAAGCCATGCGGGCCATGCCTTTCGATTTCGCTTTGCTGAGAATCTGCGGGCCGAAGCCGCCGTTCTCCCAAGCATTCACGTTCACCGGAAAGAGAACGCTGTCCAATTCGAGCGCGTCCATCAGGCGCAGAGCGGCCGGCGCATTATGCGCGGAGAAACCGAGATGCCGGACTTTGCCCTCCTTGCGTGCCGCAAAAAACGTCTCCGCGGCTCCGGCTGACGCGAGAATCTTGTCGACATCATCCATGGAGCTGACGGCGTGAAACTGGTAGAGGTCCACATGATCGGTGTGGAAACGCCGCAGAGTGCGCTCGAGCTCCTCGCGTGCACCCTTCGCGTCGCGGCTCATCGTCTTTTCCGCAAGGAAGACCTTGTCGCGATAAGGCCGCAACGCTTCGCCGAGCTTGGTTTCCGCTTCACCGTTGAAGTACGACGGGGCACAGTCGAAATAGTTTACTCCACGGTCGTATGCGACTGCCACGCGGCGTGACGCCTCCTCCTGCGAAAGACCGCACACAACGATGCCACCCATCGCGAGGATGGAGAGGTCAATCCCATTTTTGTAAGGACGGCGGGGCAGAGGCGCTGCCGCTCCGCGCGCGTATTTGGCTGCGGCTGTCAAAGCCGCTGCAATACCAAGAAACTCGCGACGATACATAGGTGGGCTCCCTTTTGCACATTGTACTGCGCGAAACCTCGGAACGCCAAGATTAAGGAAAGAGAGATTTCCCGCAGAATCATCCGGGACGCTTAAGGCGCGCTTCGGGGAAAAATCCGACTCTAGAATGACGCGCAGCAACTGTGTGCGTGCTTCTAGGTTGCAGAGGAGTGGGCGTGCAGGAAGGCTTGCACTTCTTTCTCGGTTGGCATGGAAGGTTGAGCGCCCGGACGCGTGACGGAGATGGCCGCGACGGCGCAAGCAAAGACCGCGCTTTCGCGCGCGGATAGGCCGCGCATCAAGCCGATTGCGAAGGCGCCGTTGAAAGCGTCACCCGCGGCAGTCGTGTCCACGGCGTTCACTTTGAATGCAGGCACGAACTCCTTTTTGCGGCCAGCCTCCGCAATCAAGCAGCCTTTGGCTCCGAGCTTGAGGACGGCATTCTTCACGCCGAGCGAGAGGAAGGCGTCCGCGGCCTCGTGCGCGGCGTCGCCTTCCAGCGCCGTCGTTTCGCTACGCAGAAGAGTTTGCGTTTCCGTTTCGTTCGGAGTAATCCAAGTGACTTTCTTCAGGAGCGAGGCAGGAAGTTCGCGCGCGGGCGCGGGATCGAGCATAAATGGAATCGCATTCGCGCCAGCAAATTCAGCAAGATACTCGACGGTTTCCAGCGGAATTTCGAGTTGCGCCAGGATAATGCCGGCATCGATCAGCACGCGCTTGTTGCGTTCGAGCTGTTGCGGCGTCAGCTTCGCGTTGGCTCCCGGCACGACGACAATGCTGTTTTCTCCTTTTGCGCCCGTGACAATCAGTGCCACGCCAGACGATCCGGCGACTGTTGCAACGTGATCGGTGTTCACGCCGGCCTGCGCCAAAGCGTTTTTCAGTTGAGGGCCGAACGCGTCATCTCCAACGCAGCCGACCATTGCGACCGGGTGTCCTAGTTTTCCAACCGCGACCGCCTGGTTCGCTCCCTTGCCGCCGTAAAACGTGTTGAAGGAACTGCCAATGATGGTCTCGCCCGGCACGGGGATGCGATCTGCACCGGCGACGAGGTCCAGGTTGATGCTGCCAACGACAACAATTTGTTTCGCCATTTGGGTGTCCAGTGTTACCCGAATGAATTTGGAAACGCAAGCGGTGGCGAAGGAGTTCTTGCGCGGCTTGCAGAACTGTAGCGCAAGGGTGACGTCCGGGAAGTGCTTTGCATTCCTTGTGCTTACCTCAGGGGCTAAAGCCCCATCGCTTACGTGCCCTTATGTCGGAGCTGAAGCTCCGACCCCCTAAAAAAAAGCAGACCTCATTTGCGGGAAACAAGACTAGAAGGATGGGAACGCACGCAGCTAGCTGAAGTTTTTTCCCTAACGTGCGCTGCGATGGCTTGGACTGCCTTGGGCACGGCCATTTCGACGGCCGGGGTCATGGGAGCGCCAACCGTTGTCAAGTCGCCAGCTTCCACGCAGAGGATGGTGACGCTATCGGGCGCGCCGAGGCCAAGCTGCCGGGCAATACGAAGCGTCTCGAAAATCCCGACATAGTGTGGCGAGCATCCCTGCGCCGCTTGAATATCCGATTCGCCGATTTCCCGAATTGTTCCCGCGATATTGCCGGAGCAAATCGTGTCCACAACGATCAAGGAGTCGCAATCCAGAAGATAGTCGAGCAGGTAGAATCCTGTCTCGGGTGTTTCGAGGATCTCCAGTTGGGGGATGTTCAGTTCTCGCAGCCGCCGGGCAACGGCCGGACCGAAGGCATCATCCGCTATCAGGTCGTTCCCCAGGCACAACACCCTGGTGGACATCGCTTTCTCCACGTAAGCGGATTCCCGCGAACCGCCAAATCAGTTTGATGCCGCGCCGGCGTTTGTGCGGTGAATTGTGCCATCGAGGTCGCGCTTAAGGATGGTTCGTACATTACCGTCGCGGTCATGGACGCGCACAACGAGCGGCATGCTGCCTGGCAAGGCATGAGTGGCGCATCCATGGCATGGATCGTAAGCGCGAAACGCCATTTCGATTTTATTGAGGATGCCCTCAGACACTTCGCCCTTCGAGATCAAGCCCTTTGCGGCTTTGTCCACACTCATGGCGATGCGCGCTGCATTGTTCTGAGTAGCCACGATCAGATTGGCTTGCGTGATGATGCCGCGCTCGTCGGTTTTATAGTGATGGATGAGCGTTCCGCGAGGCGCTTCCACGACTCCGACACCCTCAACGGGTTTGTTGGTGGGAATCGTGCGATAGTTGTCGCTGGTGAGTTCGGGATCATCCGCGATTTCCTTCATGCGCTCGGCCGCGTAAAGCAACTCGATCACTCGCGCCCAGTGATTCGCGAGGGTGTGATGAACGGGCTTGCCACCCAGGGTGGCAAAAAATTGCTGGTATGCCTCGTTGGCGCGAGGAGTCGCCATCCCGCTAGCGACATTGAGGCGCGCCAAGGGTGCGACGCTATAGATGCCGGACTCCGGCCCGTCGGTGAAGCCTTTCCATCCTACTGGCTTCAGATAACAGAACTTCACGAAGCTCCATGGTTCCACGTGTTCGGCGATGTATTTGACGTAATCCTGAGCTTTGAATTCGGCGAACTCTTTGCCATCTGGAGTCACGACGCGCACGTTGCCGTCGTAGAAGTTGACGCGCTTTGCGGCGTCAACCACCCCCATGTAATACGTGCGGTGAGTGAAGGCATCGGACAGAATGAGATTTACATAGTCCGAATTCTTGAGAACGAGATCGTTGAAGACACCTAGCGTGAAAAGAGCGAAGTCGCAAGCCTCGCTTGCCACTTGCTGAAATTGCTTTTGGAGTTCCGGCGTGAAGCGTTTGGACACGCCGCCCGGAAGGCCAAACACGGGGTGAATCACCTTGCCGGAGCTGAGCGTGATTAGTTCGCGCAAACGACGCCGCATCTGAATGACTTTCTTTCCAATTTCGAGTCCCACTTTGCCGATGACTCCGAGAACGTTCCGCTCGGCTGCAGGCGCTTCCGGGCCGACGACAAAGTCGGGGCCGCCAAGAAAGTAAAAATGCAGCGTGTGGTCTTCTACCATGAAAGTGCTGTAAACCAACTCGCGAATCTTCTTCGCCGCGGGCGGGGGCTGGACCTTGTAGAGATCGTCCAAGGCTTTTGTCGCAGCCATGTGGTGAGCCATCGGGCACACGCCGCAGATGCGTGAGGTGATCTGCGGCATTTCCTCGGCGGGGCGCCCCTGTGCGAACTTCTCGAATCCGCGGAGTTCAGGAACTTGAAGATAGGCGCGCTCGACGTCGCCCGCCTCATCAAGGAAGATGTCTATTTTGCCGTGTCCTTCCAAACGCGTGATAGGGTCAATCGTGATGCGACGGCGAATATAGGTTTTGTTGGCGTTTGCGGCGCCTTCTTGCAAGAGAGTTGCGATGTTTGCGTCCTTCAGATCAGCCATAAGCCGCACCTCGACTTGTTTTCGTGCCACCGCTACCGCGCGATCGCGCCCAGCTTCTTGCGACGCAATAGAGATGCTGGCAGCCCGTAGCGGTAGAGCGTCCCCACGGGGTCGGGAATGCCTGCGAGGATTTTGTCGATCTCGCCCTCGTCCTTGCTATCGATCAGCGATGAGAGAGATGAAAGAATCTTTCCTCCGTGGTCCTTCACGCGGCTGGTCGGTCCCGCACAGCCAGTGCATGGCATGTTCCCCTTTATGCAAGCAGCCTCGCAGCCCGCGCGCGTTGCCGCTCCCAGGCAAAGGAAGCCCTGCGCGAGCAAGCACTTGTCCTCTTCGATTAGCGCTTGATGCGGGCGCCTGAATTCAGCGATGGCAAGTTTCGTGGGCTTGCTATCTTTGCGCGGGCACTCCTCGCACACGGCGAAGTCCGGGGCAAGCACGGTCCCCTTGGCTGGGAGCTTCCCGCTCAAGAGCGTCTGCACGGCGGCGGCAATGAGTTTTCCAGGGGGTGGGCATCCGGGCAGGAAGTAATCAACATCGGTGACGTCAGCAAGCGTGCGAACGGTGTCGAAGAATCCCGGAAGTTCAATCCCATGCCCGTTCATTCGCGTGTGCATTGTTGGAACAACATGCTGCGGGTTTTCCACGCACGGCGACGAGAAATAGACTTCCTCGTAGATTTCCTGCCGATCGTGCAGGTTGGCCAGTCCTGGAATCCCCCCGGTGTGCGAGCATGCTCCTAACGCGACGACTAACTTCGATTTTTTGCGAAGCAGGCGGGCCATTTCTTCTTGCTCTGTGCTGCGGATGGCTCCGTTGATGAACGAGGCAAGAATCGAGCCGTCGTCCATGGCTTCGACGTCCTTGCGCTTGAAATCAAGTGCGACAGGCCAGAACACGATATCGACGGCCGCGACAACGTCGAGTATTCCTTCGGCCAAATCGACGACCGCTTCTTCGCAGCCACCGCAAGAGGCGCACCAGTAGAACGCGACTCTCGGCTTCTCAGGCATTGTGAGCCACCTCTTCCGCGAATGTTTCAGCAGGCGGTTTGAGCTTCAGTGGCCCGAGAGCGCGCACCTTCTCCACCATGTCGTTGATTACCACGCGGAAACGTTCCGCCTCAGAAGCGGAAATCCATTCGAGCCGGACCCTGTCCTGCTCGATCCCCATGTCTGCAAGCATGCGTTTCAGCAGGCGGAAGCGGCGCAGGGTTTTGTAATTACCTTCTTGGTAGTGGCAGTCGCCTGGGTGGCATCCGCCGATCAAAACTCCGTCGGCGCCTTCCGCGAATGCATCGAGGATGAACTGAGGGTCAACCCGACCGGAGCACATGACGCGGACCACGCGCACATTTGGCGGAATCTTCATGCGCGAACTTCCAGCAAGGTCGGCCGCGATGTACGTGCACCAGTTGCAGAAGAACGCCGCTATGAGCGGTTCGAATACCGCCTTGCCGGTTCCTTGCGCGGGATTCTCACGCATGAGTCAGCACCCCCGCAATCTCCTCGAAAATCTCGCCGTCCTCGAAGAAATTCTGTTCGATCGACCCTGACGGACAAGCTGCCACGCACGTCCCACATCCTTTGCAAAGCACCTCGTTGATGGATGCCTTGTGCTTTTCATCATCGAAGGAAATCGCGTCGTACGGGCACATGGGAATGCATGTCTTACAGCCGCAGCAAACCTCTTCCAACACTTTTGCTGTGTAGGGCTCAAGATCCACATGGCCCGCGCTGATCAACGAAAGCGCCTCTGCCGCGGCTGCGCCGGCCTGCGCAACAGTCTCGGGAATGTCTTTCGGCCCCTGGCAAGCGCCGCAGATAAAGATGCCGTCGGTGAGCGTGTTCACTGGCGCCAGCTTTGGGTGGCGTTCCGTGAACCAGCCGTCCGAGGAGCAGCTTATGTTGAACATCCGCCGGACGTCGTGCGCGTCCTGCTTGGGTTCCATCCCGACGGAGAGCACAACCATGTCCACTGGAATTCGCCGGACAAACGCGGCCAGCGTGTCCTCGGCTCGGATGACCAACTTGCCCTTTTCTGAAGGATGGGCGGCCCAGTCGCTGACCTCCGCGACCCGCCCGCGAACGAAGTGCACACCTTCGTCCAGAAGACGATCATAGAAATCTTCGTAATTCTTACCGGGCGTCCGCATATCAATATAGAAGTTGTAGATTTCCGCGCCGGTGTGTTCTTTCAGAAGATGCGCTAGTTTCAGGGAGTACATGCAGCAAACCTTGGAACACCAGCGGTTCGTGTTGTGGTCGCGCGAACCGACGCAATGAATGATGCCGATGCTGTGCGGGCGCGACCCATCGCGCAGGACCACATCGCCGCCGGTGGGTCCCGAGGCGTTGATGAGACGCTCGACTTCCAGTGATGTATAGACATTCTGAAATCGTCCGTAGCCATAATTTGGGCGGCGGCGGGGATCAAAAGTTTTGAAACCAGTCGAGAGAATCACGGTTCCAACCGTGATCTCCTGGATTTCTTCCTTTTGGTTGAAATCGATTGCGCCGCGTTCCGCGCACGCTTCCACGCACGTCTTCTTGCACCTATGAGACTTGAATTCGATGCAATTCTCCGGATCGATGACGACTTTTTGTGGCACCGCCTGCGGGAAGGGCAGGTAAATCGGTTTCCTCTTGCTCAAGCCAAGGTTGAATTCGTCCTCGACCTTGGCAGTCTTGTAGACGCACGCCGCTACGCACTCCTGGCAGCCGATGCAGAGGTCTTCTATGACATAGCGGGGCTTGCGCCGGATGGTGACCTTATAATTCCCGACATAGCCCTCGACCTTGACGACCTCCGAGTATGTCCAAAGTGTTACGTTCGGATGAGCGCCGACGGAGGTCATTTTCGGCGTCAGGATGCAAGCAGCGCAGTCGAGGGTGGGGAAGGTCTTGTCGAACATAGCCATGTGGCCGCCGATCGTGGGCTCACGTTCGACGAGGTAAACCTGTTTCCCGGCGTTTGCGATTGTGAGAGCCGCATGTATCCCGGCAATCCCGCCGCCGACAATCAATACTGCTGGGTCAATGGGAACGCGGCGAGGCTCGAGCGGTTTGTGCAGCGCCACCCTTCGGACCGCTGCTCGAATCAAATCCTTCGCCTTCTCGGTTGCCGCAACTCTATCGCTGTGAATCCACGACGCATGCTCCCGGATGTTGACCATCTGGAAGTAAAAGGGGTTCAGGCCAGACCGGGCGAGGACGTCTCGGAAGGTCCGCTCATGCAACAACGGCGAGCATGACGCGACCACAATCCGGTTCAGCCCATGATCCCGAATGTCCTGCTCGATCATGGTCTGCCCCGGCTCGGAGCACATGTACTTGTACTCGCGGGAAATTGCAACTTTGTTCAGGCCGGCCGCATACTGGGCAACTGCCTCCACCGCGATTGTGGCGGCAATGTTGTTCCCGCAATGGCATATGTACACGCCGATGCGAGCCGCATCGCGCGTCGAATTCACTGATGTTGTGACCCCCTCAGGCACAGGCGATCTCTTTCTGCCGCAACACGGCTTGGATTGGCACAACACTGTATTTGAAACCAATCTCGGACCATGGAGCCCCAAGAGCGAGCGCCAACAGTTGTGTGAAATAAACAATCGGCATCGAAATCGGGCCTTGGCGTTTTCCGACCTCGCTCTGGAACACTTCGAGGTTGAATTGGCAGAGGGGGCAGGCGGTGGCTATCACCTCTGCTCCGCACTTCTTCGCTTCCACGAGAAGGTGAGACAGCAAATCAAGGCCGACTTCTGGCAAAGATCCCTTTTGGCTGCCTCCGCAGCAACGCGTCTTGAGCGGGTAATAGACGACCTCCGCGCCAGCGGCTTCCAACAACCGGTCCATGCTCACAGGCGCATTTTGATCGTCGAACGTGGCATATGGACGAACGATCTGGCAGCCGTAGTAGGTGGCAACCTTGAGCCCTTTGAGCGGTGATTTTGTCTTATTTCGGATGGTTTCAACGCCAATGTCGTGCCAAAGAATGTCCAGCGGATGGCGGACCTTCACGCGGTTCTGATAGTCGAAGCCGATGGATTTCAGCGCTCCACGCACCAACTGATCGATGTGCGGGTAGTCCTGCATGTAGTGCTGGGTTTTATTCAAGACCAGGTAGCACGCCGCACAAGGAGCAACGATGTCCAACTGCATGCGCTCTGCGATCGCCAGGTTGCGAGCCGAGAGCGCGTAGGATGTCAACTCGTCGAACGAAAGGTAGGTGGTGGCGCCGCAACAATTCCAGTCTTCGAGTTCCTCGAGTTCGATATCAAGAGCTCGAAAGACGGCCAGAAGGGAATCCTCGTAGGCGCGTCCAGTGCCACGCAAGGAACAGCCGGGATAGTAGGCAAACTTCATATCGCCATTCGCTCCTTGGCCGCGCGCACGCTTTCAGTTAACTGTTTGATTTCTTCGCGACGTTCGATGTGCTCGTGCGCGAAGCGCAGGCGCTTTGATCGCATCAACTTCAGTCCCAACTTGCTCATTCCGAAGAGCCTCAGCACGGAACAGTGCAGGAAAATGCGGAGCACCAACCAGCTTTCCGTGATCCGTCCGGACCGGAGGACCATCTGGGAAAATTCGCGTGCCATGACGGGGATGGGAAACCGCTTCGGGTAGAACTTTTCGCGGATCGCGCGCTCTTTCAAGGCATACATCAGGTGAGTGATGTTGATGTCCTTGGGACACTCGACCATGCAGGCATAGCAACAGGTGCACAACCAGATTGAAAAGCTGCTTAGAACTTCTTCTTTGAAGCCCTCGCGAGACAGGTGCATCAGCCGACGGGGCGTATAGTCCATGTACAGCGAAAGCGGGCAGGTGCCACTGCACAGTCCGCATTGAAGACAATGCCGGATCCTCTCCCCTCCGACGGTGTGGCTGATCCAGTGCGCAAACTCGGGATCGCGATCTGCCTCGAATTTAACTGTCCGCTTCAGTTCCATACGCTCGCTCCGCTCTGGGCGAAATGCATTCCACAGCCCTTACCGGAACAACCAAGCTGATTGGCTTCAATCAGCTTGTTGTTTCTGCTGCGTCAGACAAAAGCAGGTGCAGTCAAGCAAGTCAGCTTTGCCTCGCAAACGAGATCGAGCTTCAGCGCGGTTGAAATGGGGCACTCTCGCCGCGCGGCCTCGATGGCCTGGTCGAACCGCTTTCCGTCAGGGTTGGTTGTGCGCGCGTTGATCTTCAAATGAGCCCCGCAAATCCGCCACTTTTCACCGGGATTATCCAGAGTGAGAATCGCGTGCGTGTCCACGGCAAGCGGCTTGATGCCGGTTTTTGCCATTTCCACCGCAACCATTGTGGACATACATGAGGCGATGGCGGCGGCCAGCAATTCGCAGGGAGTGGTGAAGGGTCCTACCCCCGCTAAGGATCCAAACATGTAGGTTGCGTTACTCAGAACTCCGCTGGGAGTTGTTACGGCACCCTCGCCTGCGTAAGGCCCGCCGTTCCAGACTGCATGCGCTTCACGAAACATATTTACCCTCCAGCATAATCATCGCTTTTGCTTTCGTGGGGCCGTCCATTCTCAATTGCCACATCATGAATTCCTCTTCCGTGTTGCTGTGCGTCATCTCAGGCCGTTCATCCTTCGTCGCTGCGACTCTACCGCCGGAGCGTGTGTGCGGCACTTATGTGAGTCTTACATTTCGATTACTTGGAAATATCATGCCCATTAATCCTGAAGGCACAAATCGGGGGTCTAAACCTAGTAAGTCGCTTGCCTTAAACCGAACGGTGGTATACTCCGCCAAAGTGGTGGGTTTCCATGCTGGATCCAGGCAAAGCGGAAAGGGTCCGCTTCGGCGACTATGTCGCTGACCTGGCTACCGGCGAACTCTTCCGGAACGGAACAAAAGTTCCACTCCAAGACAAGCCTTTTCAGATACTTGCCCTGCTCCTGAGCCGGCCAAAGCAGCTTGTATCCCGGCACGAGATCATCCGAGTCGTCTGGCCAGACACCTTTGTCGAAGGTGATCTATGCCTGAACGTCGCGATTCGAAGGCTGCGCGCCGCCCTAAACGACGATTCATCGCACGCCAAGTTCATTGAAACCGTCGGGAGCCGCGGCTATCGCTTTGTGGCGAGCGTACACGGCCCGCACGCAAGTAACGACCCTGCTCGCAACAGAGATCGTCCCAGAGTTGCTATCTTTCCACTAAAGACTTTCACGAAATCTGAACGCGAGTCATTCGGTCCAGATTTGACCGAATTGCTGATCGCTCAGCTTCGCCGCATGAATCCTCCGTTTGTCGTCGTCACGCCAGAATTCACGACGGAGCGTCCACACAAGAGCAAAGGCACACTCTCGCTTTGCCGCGAAGTTTCGGTGGATTACGTTCTTGTCGGAGCGATTACGGAATCTCGCGGGCAAGTGCGGGTGATCGTCAGACTGCTGAACTGCCAAGCGCAGGCTTGCATCTGGGCGGAGAGTTATACGCGACAGGTCGATGACCTGTTCGGAATCCAGGAAGAAGTGAGTCGCAATATTGCATGTTCAGTGATTCAATCGATTCCGATCTCGCTGCATCCAGCCCACCTTCAGCTTGTACCGCCCGCCGCGCACGAGAACTACCTTCACGGTTGCTATTACCTTTCGAAGATGAACGAAGCGGGAATCGAACGATGTCTCCCCTTGTTCGAAGAAGCCGTTCGAGAGTGTCCGCAGTTTGCGCTGGCGTGGGCTGCATTAGGCAACGCTTATTGTGTGCTTGAAAGGCTGGGAGCTATCGCTTCGCGCAAAGCTTTTCCAAAAGTGAAGGCTTCCGCTGACAAGGCTCTGGAGACGGAAGATTTGGCGGAGGCGAGAACTGCCCTCGCGTACTATGAATTCTTCTACCAGCACGATTCGAATGCGGCTGAAGCCAGCCTGTTGCGCGCTCTCACGATCAATCCTGGATATCCGCAAGCGCTCGGGGCGTATGGCCAGCTCCTCACTGCCCTCGGAAGGCACAAGGATGCCGTCGCCATGATGCGCCGGGCCTGCGACGTGGATCCATTTTCTGGCTATACGGCTATCATGCTCGGCTGGACTCTTTACTATGCCCGGGATTTTGAAGGCGCTTTGACGCAACTCAAACATTCAATGGAATTGGATTCTTCTCTCTGGGTCGGCCATACGAGCGCCGGCATGGTATTGGAGGGGCTTGGAAGGGTGGAGGAAGCCGTCGCCGAGTTTCGCGTCGCAGTTCTACATTCCGAGAATAGTGCGCTGGCGAAGGCACACCTGGCCTTCGGACTTGCAAGGCAAGGGGACAAGCTGGGTGCGGCTGAAATCCTGAAATCGCTCGCCAAACTGCGGCAGAAACACTACTTCAGCCCCTATTGGATGGCGGTCATTTCGACGGCACTGGATGATCGTTCTGAAGCGCTGAATTGGCTCGAGATTGCATCGGAAGAGCGATGCAGTTGGATTGTTTTTGCGCGCGAAGATCCGAAATTCGATTCCTTGCACTCTGATGCCCGCTTCCGGCGCGTCGTGGATGCCACACATCCCGTACACCACAGCGGTCCCCTCGCTTCTTAGGCTCCATCACGACGCTGCGACGATCCGTCCTGCCTCTCCGGCAGGCAGTAAAGCACAAGCTCAACACGGGTTGACACGCCCAATTTGTCGAAGACATGGAAAAGGTAGTTTCGCACGACTCAGGCAGCACCGTCCTTGGATTTGGAGTCGCGTTTCTCGGGTTGGATTTCTACGGCTTAAATCCCTCGGCATCTTCACTGGTATTCCCGTTTGTCGTGGCGGGGCTTCCTGTTCTCGATGCCGGGTTTGCAGTCGTCGCCGCTTGTTGAGTCGGGGCTCACCACTGCGCGGTGATCGTCGCCACAGTTCTGACTTGATATTGGATCAAGGTATATCTGCTCGCAAGGTTGCATGCACATGCTACGCAATCACCGCCGCGCTAGCGACAGTTGGATGCGCCAGTCTTCGTTGTAACGCCACGTGTTGCTTCTTGGCGTCCGCACTGAGTTTGGGGATTGTGGCTGCCGCTTTGATAAGGTTGGGAGCCCTGCGGGCCGATGACGTGCATATGCACGCAAGGCTGCCGGCAGCCAAGCGCCATTTGGTCTCAACTTTGCCGGTAACTGGGGAAACGCAAGCGCTAAATGCGCTAAGCAATGAACTTGGAATGGTCCTCGGTGACGATTATGTCGGATTGGAGAGGATGGTTCGCGTGCCGCGACGGCTCCGCTCTTGAGGAGAGGACTGTTTCACTGCATTGCCAAATTGGACGAGAAGCTTTCGCAGTTTGCTCCGCTCGTCAAGTTCAATTTCGACAATCTCGAACGCGCGCGCTTGCGTATTCGCGTCCCGAACGATAGTTTGCGCCTTCACGGGTTTTTGAGACGGGTTCAGGCGTAGCCCCACAACGTTTCCAGGGTGGAGACTTTGTTCGCAAATGGCTATGCCACCACCAAGAGTCAATTCAGGAATTTCAATGTCACAATTCTCCTTCAGGTTTGTCGTTGTCGCCGGCATCGGACGCTCGAGGCGAAGGCGCGGATATCGGCGCTGGCGAGTGGCGGAAGAATTCGGATCGGAATCCAGCGGCTCGATCGTGAATTCCGCAATACTGAGACCGCTGCGCGGGATGAAGCTCCGCACCCACTCGGGATCAATCTTCGTCATGGCCTGAACTGCCACAAGACGAAGTTCAGGCGAATTCGTCCAACGCCACGTTTTTCGTCCTTCGGCCACTTTTCGCAATACCGCCTCCGCAGAAGGAGTGCGAAGCCGTCCGAGGGCTTCGATCGCTTTCAACCGGAGATACTGCGTGCCGTCCTTTGGCAAATCGCCTTCAGCGATGCGCAACAGCCGCATATCGGCCAACTGTTCACCGCTCATGCCTATCTCGTCGACGGCCAGCGGGCGGATCAACGCGTCCAGGTAATCGAATAGCTGCAGCAAGAGCTGGGCGCGGTTGGGCGCACCGCTTAGCGCGATTTGCCGCACGACACGGTCGTGAGCTATGCGCTTCCATTCCTGCATTCGTTGCGGAAGCACTTGTTCGAGGGTTTCGAGATCAATTCGCGCGAGAATTCCGACTGTGTCAATCGCCTCGTTGGGGCCGCCGTGGCGAAGCCGCTCGTGCAGATGCTGGAGTCCCTCCGGGCCAAGCACTTGCATCATTGAAACCAAAATGTCGCAATCTTCGCGAAATCCGGCGCGACCAAACCGTCCGGCAATGTTTTCGGCGGCTGGCTGCGGTAGGCGCCTCAGCAAATCCTTCAATCCGGCCGGCACATCCCCGTTGCGCACAGCCTCCTCGATGAACTCTGGCAATCGGTTCTCGATCGCGACTCTGGGGCGGAGGTTCTTTCCAACTCCGGGCAGTTCGGATTCCACATAGTCCATCAATTCAACGGCGCGCTGAACCGCTGCGTAGGAGCGCTTCTTGGCTGCTTCTTGCGAAAGGCGCACAAACGCCGCGCCGACCAAGCTCTGCAATTCCGAGTCCCGTTCCTGAGCGAGCTGGACACCGGTCTGGCGAATCGTATCCATGAGAACGCGCTCATCGCTTTTCGCATAAAGTGAAGCGAGTTCCGCAAGACCCGTTGCAGTTTGACGCCGCGGTTCACTGGTTTTGTTTGCAATGCATCCCGCGTAATTGCGGAGAGTTTTCTCCGCTTCGGCGGTCTCCCCTTTGGAAAGTAATCCTTCAACGTACTCGCGCACTTTTGGTGGCGGAACGCACCAAGCGTCTCCTGACTCGAGTACGGCTTTCTTTTTCTCGTCAGGAATTTGCGTCCAGAACTGTTGCGCGAGAAGGTCGCCATGCGACTGGACCTCGAGGCCGGCACGTTTCATTTTCTCTTCGTAGACGCCAAGAACCTTCCTCAAACCATCCAACTCTTGGCTCATTTCATCGAGCAACTGGCGCACGGCATTCACTTCGACGTCACCGCGTTCATAGCTCTCAAGGGCAAAACGCACGGCTATGTGTTCGGCAAGTTTCAGGAGCGTCGGCTTGTCCGAAGACCCAGACGGCGCTTGCGCTGCGAGCGCGGATAAGGCTTGGCTCACAGTGAAACGAGCGCGCCTCGGCAATGTCGAAAGTCGCGATTGAAAGGAACTGGCATCTAGCTTTCCCTTTGAGGCCTCGCCCGTCCGTGCGATCTGTGCGAGAACCTGCAGGATCCCCTGCAGTTCATCCTCGTGCAGCGTCATTAAACCTGTTTCGACAGCCATTGAGCCTGCGCCAGCTCGCGCAGGACGTGTGCTGCGGATCCCCGTTGTGGCGTTTGCCCAACGGTTCGGTCCGCCCGAATCAGGTCCCTCTCCAACACCACCGGGCAGATTCCATCCACGCGAACCCGATGCGCCTCCAGCGCTCCCAGGCCCGTAACCACCGCCCGTTCCGGGTCCACCAGCGAAAATGCTGCCTGATCCTCCACCGGATCCTTGACCAGGAACACCGGGCCCACCAATCCCTGACCCGCTGCCGCCGGGGCCATAGCCACCGGCTGTTCCGGGACCACCACCGAATGTGCTGCCTGATCCTCCACCAACTCCCTGGTCAGGAACACTGGGCCCACCGACCCCTGACCCGCTGCCGCCGGGGCCATTGCTTCCGAGACCGCTGCCACCAGGCCCATAACCACCGCCTGTTCCGGGTCCGCCATTACTTGAACCTGGGGTGCTTCCTCCTACTCCTCCACCAGATGAACTTGCTGAACCTTTTCCAACGCCTGATGCAGGTCCATTGAAAACAATGCCCTGCCCGTCCTGTCCAACAGCACCAGGATCGGTTCCACTCGGGCCCGACTGTGAACCGCTCGATCTACTCTGATTCAGCCAAAAACCACCCGCATTGGGATCTAGAGGAGTGCCGCCACCCTTATTCTCAGTTCCGACGATATTCCATGTGCCGGGCCCTCCCCCTACAAAAGCGTTCAAACGACCAACAGGACTAGCGGGACCCTCCATCGTCAAACCGCTGCCGTCGGGGCTAGGCGAAGCGTCACTAATAGTGGTTCCGCCGACACCTGAGATAGCGCCGCCTTTGTAGAATCCCGCCGCTGCCCCTGCATCTGGTCCTGATGCCATTTCGCCCGATTGAAATCCGCCGCCGGCGTATGTTCCCGGGGCGTGGCCGCCTCCCGGTCCACTGCCTCCGGGACCGCCACCGCCAGGTCCATAGCCACCGCCCGTTCCTTGCCCGCCGCTGCCAGGACCGTTGCCTCCGGCAGCAGGACCTCCTGGGCCGCCTCTTGTTCCTTCGGCTGCCACGATAAGTTGCAGCAACCTCTCCGGATCGTTAAAGAGTTCGTCAGACTGTCCGGGATTGAGGCTCAAAGTCCGTGCCGCAAGCTGTGCCGCAACCGTTGACCTGGCAACTGCAGAATCCGCCGGGACGAAACAGACCTCATTCACGTGAATATTAGTGTCACCTTGAAGGGCTTCCTTCAATTGCTCGGCCAATTGGTTAGGCTTTGCGCCGCTGCTTGTCGGGAATCCGCGCACAAATCGTGCCAGGCTCGCCTGAGTAACCTTGGGCGAGAAGTGTATGCTGGCGATTCCGGAAGCAGAAAGCATGCGGGCGAAGCTCTTCTCTGCGGCTGCAGATTCAAGTGGCGTTCCGTCCAAAAGAAGTTGGTCACCAGAAACAGCCAGAAGCAAACCGGCTTCATCGTCCGAGCCAAGAGCAGTTCGGAGTTCACTCCAAGCAGTTTCATATTGCTTGGCTGTCCGCGGATGCCCGAAGTCGTACATGCGGGCAAACTTGAGCAGAATGTTAAGGCTGCGCACAAAGGCGCGAGCCGCCGCAGGCCGTGCGTTTGGATGGATCGCCATTAGGTCCTGAGAAGATTCTCCATCTATTTGCAACTATGGGGTTTTCAGCCGAGTTCCGCAATGGTACGTGTTTCCTGTTTGGCACTAGCGGATAGTTCTATACCATTCGTGGAACGAAAGGACTGGACCGAGGTTAGGGGCGTCGCAGCTTCTGAAGCCATACTTCTAACTCATTGATGTCGCCCAGGATAGTCTGCGCATTGAGTTGGCGCAGGCGGGCGCCACGCTGGCGCCGCTCCTGGCTCCTGCGAGCCAGAACGCCAACAAAGGGCATACTAATCGCCTTTGCGGCCAACGCGTCGTCAACGTTGTCGCCCAAATACATGGCGATCCCAGGCTCGTGTCCGTCCAGAATCTTCAGAAGACCTTCTGGGTCAGGTTTTCCCTGCTCGACGTCTTCCACTGTGATGATTTGTCGGAAGAAGGAACGCACATTGAAGCGATCGATCGTGTGCTCGAGTTCATGTCGCGTCCGTCCTGTGAAGATGGCGAGGTCCGCCTTCTTTGCCAGGCGTCGCATCAGGGGCCGTTTCAGCATCCATTTCTCTCGTGCCACGTTTCCATCTCGATTGTTGCCCCAATAGAGCTCGACAAATTTGCGTTTCACTTCGTCGAAATCAACATTTCCGCCTAACGCGCGTACCCATGCGGTCGAAAGCTTCCAATCGTCATTAAACCCGGAGCGATTCTTCCAGCGATGCAACTCCGCCCTGGAAACACGCTTGCCAGTGAAGAACTTCACTGTCTCGAGCGTCGTGCGCTGGAACGACTCCCGCACGTCCACTAAGACGCCGTCCACATCGAAGATGATCAGCGAGGGCCGCAGGTTCGTTGAGTTCATTTTTTTGAGCATTCGAGGGTTCGATCGCGAAACAGTGGGATTTTTCAGGATTCGGATTTGTCCGATTCAACTGAGGGTTCCTGTGGCTCGGCTTCCGCGCGCTTGGAATCTTCGTCGTCATTTTCAACGGACTCGGAAGCAATTTCTTTGCTTTGCGAATCAGATTCCAATTCCAGTGCCTCCGACGACCACGCCTCTCCTGGCATTAGAGGAGGCAACTCCACCTCAACAATCGGCTCTGCCGGAGGTTCAGCCGTTGGTTCAACGAGGGCTTCGACTATTGCCGCAACCGGCGTCTCCTCAGCAACTGCCTGCACCGGCGCGGAAGATACGGCAGGCGTGGCGGCCTCCGCCGCTTTCAATGATTCCAGACGTGCGCCAAGCACGTCTGCGAGCAGGTCGATTATGGTCTTTGCGCCGCTCCCATCGGGATCCTTGGCCGGGTTGTACGCTGTTATTTCTATAGCAGCAAGGTGTTTCTGCTTTGCAAACACTTCCAGGGCGTCGCGGACTTCGCTGAGCCGCAGGCCATTCTCGCCCGGATAGTTCGTGGCAGGAAAGCCGGCGATCACGTCCACATCGAAGTGCAGGACGAATTCGCTGCCGTTGCCATGGATGCGCTCTACGGCTGCTTGGGCAGCGGCCACTGCGCCCACGCGCTGCACATCGGCTGCGAGATATTGGCGCAGCGGAGATCGGCGCAGCACTTCCTCCTCGGACGGATCAATGCGATCCACGCCGAACAGCGCAAGGTCAGGTTCGCGAACAAGCGGCGGCTCGCCCCAGAAGCGAACCAATTCGGCTGCGCCGCGTCCTGTCAAATGCGAGACCACCATACCGTCCAGGCATCCAGATTGAGTTGTTGCCGGCGTGTTCAGATCGGCGTCGCGATCCATGTAGATCAGGCTGACATTGCGGAAGTAACGGCGCGCGCCGGCGATAGTGGCGAGCGCAATCGAGCAATCCCCGCTCAGGATCAGTGGCAGTGCGCCCGACTTGACCGCTGCCTCGACACGTGGTTTGAGGGCCTCCAGCGCTGCAATCACGCCGGGAAGATTTCGCGCCCGCGGGCTTTCATCGTCGGGCTTATAGACTTGTGCAGGATCGTCGCCCAGGTCCACGACCTCATAGCCAATCGACTGGAGCCGCTCGACCAGCCCAGCCGCGCGGATGGCCGCGGGAGCACCTTCGTGGCCCGGCGACATTGCTGCTGCACTTGTGGGCGCACCCAACAAGGCAACCTTATTTGGCTGGCGGACAACCTTGACCGCCACTCATTCACTCCTTTTCAATTGCGCGCCTTGGGATCGAAGGCGAGTCAGCGTGCGACCGTACTTTGTCGCGCCGCAAGTTCCGGCGGCAGAGTGAAGCGCACATCTTCGCGAATCAGATCCAGGTCGCGCTGGTTCGTAAACCCAAACCTCGAAAGACGCTGGCTCACTTGTTCGACCAAGACTTCCGGAGCCGAAGCGCCAGCCGTCAGCCCAAGCGTTTTTACTCCTTCGAGCCATGATGCGTCAACGTCATTTGCATCTTCAATTAGCCTTGCCGCGACGCCAGCTCGCTTCGCCACTTCCACCAGGCGGTTTGAGTTTGAGCTGTTCGCCGAGCCCACCACAAGAATCAACTCAACTTCGCGGGTCAACGCCTCGACCGCTTCCTGCCGGTTCTGCGTGGCGTAGCAGATGTCATCCGACGCTGGCCCGACAATCTGGGGGAATCGCTCGCGCAGCCGCTCCACGATTTCCTGAGTATCGTAGAGCGAAAGGGTCGTTTGAGTAAGAAACGCAAGTTTTGTCGAGTCCTTGACTTCCAGTTGGTCCACTTCCTCGACACTTCCCACGACAACCGTCTGATTCGGCGCTTCGCCCGACGTCCCAACAATTTCCTGGTGATCGCGGTGCCCAATGAGAATCAGTGTGCGGCCCTCGCGCGCAAACTTGAGTGCTTCGAGGTGGACTTTCGTCACCAAGGGGCAGGTCGCATCGATCACGCGCAACTGGCGCTCCTCCGCCTCCTGCCGGACGCGCGGCGGCACGCCGTGCGCGCTGAAAACAAGGACGGCACCGGCCGGGACCTCTCCGATTGACTCCACAAAAATCGCTCCGCGTCGGCGCAGTTGGTCCACGACGTAACGGTTATGGACGATTTCGTGGTGAACGTAAACGGGCCGTCCATACGCCTCGAGGGCCAATTCGACGATGTCCACAGCGCGCACCACGCCAGCGCAGAAGCCGCGAGGTCGCACGCGCACCATCGTCTTTCCCCTTCCGTCCGACCCTTGAATGTTGATTAGAGTCAATTCGCTCCCCCCAAATTAGAACATCTTACCTGAAGCGCCCCTTCACTGCCAGTTTGTTCCCCGGTCCGATGTGCCGAAGTCTTCCGTCCCCGAACCTGATGCCTGGAAGGGTACTATACCGTATATCAGAAGCCATTCTGCCCTTTGTTTTCAGCACGTTACGACGGTTTCTAATCCCTGTACCGTATATTAGAGAGGCGTCCCCTGGCATCTTGCCTCTCTATCGAAGCCGTGAAAAAACCCGACTTAGGTTAACACACCAGCAAGAGAAAAACAGTGACGGGGACCACATCGCGGGCCAGCCTCTGATAATAGCTTTGCGTGGCCGCTCAGACCAGACATGCGGGCAGTCGGTCGCAGGTCAGCTTCCGATTGCGTTTATCAGATGTGGATTACTTCCGAGTGCGCGGTGAGAACGCAATTCGAATGCAAGCCCCAAATTCAACCTCCAACTCCTGCGAGAGGCCCGTGGGAATTCCGGGGGAGATACTTCAATGCACAAGTGCTCGCTGGTCAGTGGCCTAAGAATCGGCGCCGACGGGGCGTCGCTGCGAGGCGAGTACGAGGACGACACCCAAAGCCAGATTAATCACCGCAGCCATGAAGGCGGCCGTGAGATTGCTCGAAGCGAGGGTAGGATTCATCGCCGCAGCCGTATTAATCGCTGCATCGAAGCATACACAAAGCAAAATGCTGTGCGTGCCGGCATAGAGCCAGGCCAAAAAGAAGGCGTTTCCCAAGATGTACAGCGCGAACAATGGGAAATTCCTGTGGAATTGAGCCACGCCATGGACGAAGAAAAGAGGAAGATGCCACGCTGCCCAGATAGCGCCGACAATTGTGGTCGCCAATAATCGGCCACTTTGTTTCTCCAACGTCGGCTGTGCGACGCCCCGCCATCCCAGTTCTTCGAGCCCCCCGCCGATGATCATCGTTCCAAACAATGGAAGGACGCGCCAAAAGGGTTGCAGGGCGAAAGGCGCTTGCGGCGCACCTTCGAGTGTTGAAACAAGCCTCGAGGGCACAAACTCCAGTATCACTGGCAGCGCGAATGCAAAAACGTACCAGCCCGCGTTAACGCGCCACCGGAAAAGACGGCTACTGAATTCGCGAAAGGATCCCTCCATTGGCGTCGCCAAAACTGCAACAAAGGCGGCGATCGTCGGTCCAGATCCTCCGAGTACGTACAGCGTCACAATCGGCAGGTTGTCGAAGGTCAGCCCTTTGTTCGGGACCAATGCCACAAGGGCCCACCAAGCGCCCCATGATATCGAGAACGTGATTGTCACGAACGCGAGCAATCGTTTAGAGGCAGCTTTTTGGTTCACAAAGCTCGCACTTCCCAATCGTGGCCAATCATGCTGGCCTCTTCCCGACATGGAAGTACAAGAATATACGCGAGTGGTTTCGAGGCCAATGGAGTTTTGTTCCGCCACCTCTGACCGTGGAGATGTCCCTATAGCACGGTGGATCACTGAGTCGCTCTTGCGGCCCACACAGTACACGCACCGGAGTCTCGGGAAAGACACGCGCCAGCACGCGCCGCATCAGCAGGTTCCTTCCACCCTCTCCGCGTTCGGGAAAAGGAGTCATGCCCGAGTCGCGCAGTCGGAAGCTATTTTCAAACCCCCTTTGCCCGACAATAAGTTGCCAACTCCTGGTGGGTTCGCCTCACCGGCCATGTCCGCTGTGCGCAAACTTGTCTAGACAGGCGCATGGCTCGCACTGAGATGCTGGCCACTTACAGTCGTAGACCAGCGGGCTAATCCTGTACCTGCGACCAGTAGGCAACTCGAATCGGAGATTACTAGACTGGTGTGACCAATAGGAACGATGGGAAGACGTATGGACTCCACGAACTCGTTTTGCAGAAATAGGTTCAGCTCCCGAAGACGCCTTTCTTCAGGACTGGCCCTTTGCGCGCTGGCCCTCGCTCTATCTGTCTATGTCGGCCTGTCGGGTTGCGCCTCGTCGAACTCGCCCACTGGAAACAGCTCCGTCCCGGTAATCACATCCTTTGTGGCGAACCCGACAAGCGTAAACTCCGGTACAAGCAGCACACTGAGTTGGGAAACGACGGGAGCGACCAGCATTGCCATCACGCCGGGGACATTCACGTCCACATCGGCAGGCGGTTCGACGAGCATGAGCCCCACGGCGACGACCACCTACACGCTGACAGCAACCAATGCCGCTGGGTCTGCCGCGTCTACACTAACCGTTACCGTGAACGCGGCAAGCAGACCAACGATCAGCTCCTTCACTGCCAGCCCCACAAGTATTACTTCGGGTTCCAGCAGCACACTGAGTTGGGAAACGACGGGAGCGACGAGCATCGCCATCACGCCAGGGACATTCACGTCCACATCCGCGAGTGGTTCGACGGACGTGAGCCCAACGGCAACAACCACCTACACGCTGACTGCGACCAATGCCTCCGGCTCGACCACCTCCACGGCAAAAGTCACTGTAACAGCCTCCGGCGGCGGAGGTCCATTGACGATCACAACCACATCGTGCCCAAGCGGAACACAAGGCCAGGCATATGCAGGCTGCACAATAGCCGCCAGCGGCGGCTCTCCGCCTTACGCGTTTTCCGTAAGCACGAGTTCCAACTTTCCACCATTACCCGAAGGGATATCTCTCGATGCAACTGCGGGGAACATCAGCAGCTCGCTGATCGGCGGTCAAGGCACCTACACGCCCGAATTTGTAGTTACGGACTCTGCGAATGCTCAGGCAACGCAGGACATCAGCATCGCCATCAACGGCAACAACGCGTTTCTCGCAAACATTTTCCCGTCAACTTCTATTTTTCATCACCGGGTGGACTCAGCCACGACCAATTTGCCGGTAGACACTTCACCGGCAGCGCCTATGTACAGTGGCTATCTGTCAGAGACGATTAGGCCATTCTTCGGGAACAATTCGAATGCTCCCTTTCCGAATGGAATACCAGCCATGGAAGTTCCTTACAACCAGGCAGACGTTTCGGTCACAACTACCATGTATCAATCGTACTTTACCTCCGGGCCAATTCCAGCGAATGCCCCGGTGGAGGGCACCAGCAACTCGACAGGAGATAGACACGTTCTGGTCTATCTGGAGGCAGGCGGTGAATACAACCCTGCCCTTTACGAGATGTGGCAGGGAATTTGCGAAGATGGTTCCTGGACCGATTCCTCGAATGCGCTTTGGCCCAACGTATCTTCGAATGCCCTGACACCGCAGGGGCAGGGAACATCCGATGCTGCAGGGCTTCCGGTAGCTCCGCTGCTCGCCAATGCCGACGAGGTAATTGGCACTGGCACACCCAGTGCACCCAACGGTACGATTAAGCATCCCATCCGATTCACACTCAACCACATGTTGAATTACTGGGTCTGGCCTGCTACGGAAACAGCGGGGGTAGGGAGTTGCACGGCTACGGGAGGAGGTTCCATTCCCGTGGAATCGCTAATCTCGCAATCTACTCCCCCGGCAAGCTGCACCATGTCTGGACCCGCAGGCGAAATATATCGATTGAAGGCTTCGGTGGCGACTCCCTCTTGTGCCTCCACAAGTCCGCAAGCGGCCATTATCATCACCGCGTTCCGAGACTATGGCATCATCCTGGCCGACAACGGAATGAGCGGGGGGCTGATCGGCACGCCCGACGCTCGCTGGAACGACAACGATCTTTCGTGCCTTACAAGTCTCACCCTATCTGACTTCGAGCCTGTGAACGTCTCGAGCCTCATGGTCAGTAACGACAGCGGGGCCACCAGCCACTAGCTGGGCGACGTGCAGCCATGAAGTGAATTCGCTAACGCATGGTGTGTGCCTCGGCTACACTCGCTCAACACGAGGCAAGCCGCGTCACCGGAAACTAACTCACTACAGGGCGAGTCTTGACCCGAACTCCTTCTCCATGTAAAGTTCTGAACAATGCATTTCTCCTCCGCAACATCGTGTTGTAGCCCGCACATCTGCGTTCTGGATGGGTGGGATGTGTGCGGAAAAGGTTGATTTCTTAGTCGCCCGAAATCGTCGGCCTGATCGCAAATAGCCCGCTCACCAGCCAAGCCGGGGAGCGGGCTTTTTTCTTTTTGCGGGGCAAAATCAGCAAAATCACTTCAAGGAGGATGGTATGAGTACAGTTTATTCAGATGTGGTCGCAGCAAACTCGAAGTACAGTGCGGCGTTCGGCGACAAGGTCAAGCTGGCAATGCCGCCTGCGCGGCGTTTCGCGATTCTCACATGCATGGATGCGCGACTCGACCCTGCGAAATTCGCGGGGCTGGCGGAAGGAGATGCGCATGTGATTCGCAATGCCGGGGGTCGCGCCAGCGACGATGCCATTCGTTCACTGGTCATCAGCTACAAACTGCTCGGCACGCGCGAGTTCTTCGTCATTCACCACACAGAATGCGGCATGCTGTTTTTCACGAACGACGTCATGCGCAACCTGCTTGCCTCCAGCCTGGAAACGGCGGAACTAGGATCCCAAGGATTCCGCGATGTAGGAAAGGGGCCAGGATCTCGTGAGGGCGAATTCATCGAGTGGCTCACGATCAAGGACGCAAGGCAGGCGGTGATTGACGATGTTGCGCGCATTCACACACACCCTCTGATTCCCAAGTCCATTCCAGTTTATGGGTTCCTGTACGACGTGAAGTCGGGAAAGCTGATTCAAGTCGAAGGCGCCCGCGCCGCCGCAGCAGGCGAATAATAAAAAGGACCTGATCTAGCCGAACCCAACGCCACAAGGCGGGTGCTTTCGGCCCGCCGTTTTGGCCCTGTGGTACCTACGCACCGTCATTCGAGGAGCGCAGAGACAAGGAATCCGCCGTTCCTTTTCTCCTTAGTGGGCCGGAGCCGGAAGGGATGGGGTTCATTCCAGCCGTCTGGCTCCCGGCCCTGCAGGGAGCGTTGCGCTCTCATTGCGTCTCGGTGGTTCCTGCCGACAGATTCGGACTCGCATTAGCTGCTTGGCAAGCCAAAGCACACAGCGCGGCGGCGATCCTCTAGAAATACCTGCCTACCAAGGGCCGGGGAGACGCACCCAAGTGCCCCCAGGCACGTTCTATCTAACCTTCCCAGTATTCAATTAAGGCACAACAAAACTAACGGGCTATAGCGACACCTCGAAATTTCTGGGTACGGTGGACAGGATAAGGTGGGGTGGGGATTTGCCCAAGAAGTAGAACGAGGGCGAGAACGGGAGCTACGCCCGCAATCCGAGCGGAGAAGCGAGGTAAGAAAGGCTGGAAGCAATGCGAATCTCTCACGAAGTTTCGCCCGTAGCAGCAAACATCGCAGTTGTCTTAGCCGCAATGATCCTTAGTATCCCGGTCAGCGCACAAGTGCCGAATGTGAACGGCGCGCCGTCCGGGATGGTGCAATGTCACAAGAACGGCGTCTGGGTAACAGTGCCAGCGGCAGAATGCCCTTCGGGCACAGGGAGCGGCATTCCCGGCGTTCCTGCCCCCCGCGGCGCGGTTAACGGCAATCCCAACGCTGACGCTGAATCCGAGGCGGCTGCTAATGCTGCAAGTGCCTCGGCGCAACAGAAAGCAGCAGCCGACCAAGCTGCCGCGGATGCGGCTGCAGCAGCGGCGTCAACTCAAAACCAAATCGACGCCCAAAAGGACATGGCCGCTTGGAAACAGCGTCAGCAGGACATTATAAATCGGATGAAAGGCATGGCCGATCAACTCACTAGTCCAAAGCCGATTGAAAATCCAGTTCCATCCGTTCAACCATATGCGAATTTAAACTCGACGCCAGGGGCCTGCAATTGGGGCAATCTGGATAGTTCAGTGGTGGATCTCCGCTGTCTTGGACTCGACCCCGACAAACCTATTGTCATCGACCCAGCCGTTGTGAAAGGCCGGGACAGAGTTTCTCCGGCGCAATATGATCCGGCTACGTTTCAGAATCAGAATTTCGTCGCTGGTTGCCTGGTTCTACTGGAAGGCACACCTGAAGCGGCACAGGAATCGATCATGTATTTGAAGAAAGCGCAGGCGGAACGTCCCAACGATCCCCTGGTGCGCAATGCTCTGGGGTTGTCCGAAGCCGCCCTTAAAAATTTCCAACGCGACCAACAGGAAAAGCAGGTCCAAGCCGTCAACAATATGTATCAGAGCATGGCCGCAGCGATGTCCGGCGACACAGACAGCGCTCTTAATATCGCAATCCATGCAACGAAACTCGATCCGAAGAACGAGGATGCAATGAAGTGGTCCCTGACGATGGCGGCAATGAAGCACAGCTACAAAGATGTTACGACGCCGAATCAGAAAGCCGCGGAAAAACTTGTCGGCGACGCCTTGCTCTCTGAATCTTTCGGACGCTACAAAGACGAAGTCAGGGCGCTGGAGGCAGCTAAGCGTCTATATCCCGACGACAAATTTGCAAGTGTAGTGCTGGACCACGCACACCGTCTTGTATCCACAGAGAAACCTGCTGCACGGTAGTAGTAGTTAAACTCAAGGGAGAAAGAATAGATGAACGCGAGAGCCATTTTCCCACTCATTACATTGCTGACCACTAGCATCGTTGTTGCACGGGCGCAATCCATCAGCCCGCAGCGAGACTTTGACCATGCGGTTGCGGAGCTTCAGAAGAATCCGAACGATGGGGCACTGCGAGAAAACGTCATTAAATTGGCGACCACGTTGAACCCGCCCCCTACGATTCCTGAAGAGGCGAAGCGGCACTTTGCTCGAGGGGCCGCGATAGCAAGAGAGGCACTCCAGACCTCACGGCCTGCCGACGATGCGCTGGCAATTAGTGAGTACCGCCAAGCGATCGCCCTGGCTCCGTGGCTGGGCAACACATACTATAATCTCTCAGGAATCGAAGAGGCCGCAGGACAGTTTGATGACGCGACCGCCGACCTGAAACTGTTCCTACTTTCGAATCCTCCAGAAGCAGATGCCAACGAAGCACGCGATCATTTGTATGCGATTGAGGCAGAGAAAGAACTGGCTGCCAAACATGATGCTGAGCGGCAAGCTACAGCGGACGCACAGAAGGCCGACGCCGATTGGAAATCACTGACGGTTTGGCTCGGCCAGGAATCCGTGAGGGAAAAACTGGCTGGACCATGGGGCTGCGGCACTGTGTGCAAGAATGTCGGTCTGAATGTTTCGAGCGATAGTTTTGAGGGTTCGGTAACGTTCGAGTGGACCGGCTTTTCCAATAACGAAAAAGCTCAAGATATCACCGTGGGAGTCCGAGGGCAGCTTAAGGCGGGTGTTGTCGTAGGTGGTCGTGCCTTCTTCCCTGCGCTCTCGGATGGAATATGTGATTTTCCTGCGGACGAACAACCTCTAACCGGCACGATCACTGACGATGGCGGCACCCTTGTTCTGCAAACATCGCAACAGATCTGGGTGGGTTACCATCAGGGCATGGCCATCTTCGCAAAATGTGTCAGCACTACGACTCAAGGAACTCGTCAGCTCGGCTTCCAGCTCAATTCCAATGCTCCCGCGTTCATGCCGCTGGATGCGGCTGTTTCGACGGGTCAGCTGGAGTCGGTAAAGTTGGTTTTAGCGCATGGCGCCAATATAAACGCGGTGAACAGTGGAGGCAGAACAGCACTTCACATCGCCACATTGTCGGATAATTGGGATATCGTTAAACTGTTGCTTGAAAGCGGCGCGCAGGCCAACATCGCAGACAATGTGAAAACAACGCCGCTTCACATCGCGGCTCAGCGCAACAATTACGGCATCGTTCAACTGCTCCTCGACCACGGTGCGCAAGTCAGCCTTACGGATTCAGCGAACGAAACACCGTTAGGCCTTGCTGTTGGATCCAAGTCTTTCGAGGCCGCAAAAGTGTTAGTCGAACATGGCGCGAGCCCGAATCTCTTCAACAAAGAGGGTCTTTCACCGCTCGATTTGTCTCTTCACAATCCCGAGATGGCGAAACTGATGCTCGCACACGCGGGTAGAATAGATGCGTTCACGCAACCTGGTAGCATACACCCTCTGTTTCTTTGCGATGACACCACCACACAAACAACCGAATTGCTCTTCGCACAGGGCGCGGACGTCAACGTTCAGTCTTCTCAAGGCATCACTCCGCTTGCCGTAGCCGCAGCAAAGAACAACTTCGCGACAACAAAAATATTCCTCGCACACGGCGCGAGATTGGATGTGCACGACAACAATGGAATCTACCCGCTGATGAACGCCGCGCAATCGGGTAATCTCGAAATGGTTAAACTTTTCATTGCACAAGGCGCCCGAATCGACGCGACGGATCTCAAGGGACACTCGCTGTTGTGGTATGCGAATCAAGGAAGAGGGACGGAGGTTACCGGTTGGGGAAATCTCAAGAGAAGTGAAGGCAATAAAGCCGTCATTGAATTTTTCAAAAGCCAAGGACTCAGGAAGTAAGAAAATAGGCCGGAGAAAACTAAGCCTTCGGGAGGCGGCGCTCGAGCCAGTGGCCGAGAGTTGCCGCAGCGTACTCGCACAGCTCCTTATCCTCGAGGGCAAAAGCGGCGAGGAAGTGGCTGTCTATATCGAGTTCGCCCACAACCTTCTCTCCCACGAAGATCGGAACAACAATCTCCGACTTGGTTTCGACCGAGCAGGCTAAATACCTTGCGTCGGCACGTACATCATCCACAATCACTGTTTTCCCCGTCGAGGCTGCGGCTCCGCAGATGCCTTGGTTGAGCTGGATGCGTGTATGCGGTGTCATCGACCCCTTGAAAGGACCGAGGACGAGAACGTCTTTGTCGGCTTCTTTCTCCATCATATAAAAGCCGACCCAGTTGTATTTCAGCAAATTCTGGTGAAGCAGCGCGACAATCTCCGTCATGAGCTCTTCAGCGGAGTTTGCTTTGACTGCAAGCCCATCCAGGAGGGGTATCAGGTCTTTGGGTGTTGGGTTTGTGACGAACATAGGGGTATTAAAACACACGAGGTCAAGCGCGAACAAAGTGTTTGGAGTGCTATTATGCCGTTTCGGGCACGGGGAGGAAACAGTGCTGCTGAAGAGAAAAGTCGCGATTGTTACAGGGGGAGGACGCGGGATCGGGCGCGCCATCGCGCGGAAATTTGCCGCCGAAGGCGCTCCTGTTGTTGTGGTGGCGCGGAGCGAGGACCAAGTCCTCGAGGTGGTGGCCGAGATCCAAGCGGCAGGCAACGAGGCTGCGGCTGTGGTGGCGGACGTTTCGCGTGAACAGGACTGCGAAAAGATTGTGCGTTCGGCGCGAGAAGCTTTTGGCGCAATCCACATCCTCGTGAACAACGCCGCGATCTTGGGACCAGTACGGCCTGCCGAGAAAGTCGCGCCGAAGGAATGGGATGAAGTGATGGCTGTCAATCTGCGCGGGCCGTTTCTGCTTTCGAGGCTGGTTCTGCCGGAAATGTACGAGCGGGGGTCGGGAGCGATTCTGAATATCGTGAGTATCGCCGCGAAAGCTGCGTTTCAGTTGAATAGTCCTTACGCGGCGTCGAAGGCAGGGCTCATCGGACTGACACACACGCTGGCAGCCGAAGGCGCTCGCAAAGGCGTTCGCGTGAATGCGATTAGCCCCGGGCCTGTTCCGGAAACGAAGATGTCGCAGGAACTTGGAGACAAACTCGCGGAATATCTTCAAACGGACAGCGAAAAGGTGTTTGCGCAGATGATCAAGGGAATTCTGCAAGGGAGGCCGCAGACCGCAGAAGAAATTGCGTCGGCGGCCCTATTCCTGGTTTCCGATGAGTCCAGTGCGATTACTGGGCAGACTCTGAATGTGGATGGCGGAATGGCTTTCTACTGACTTCCTCGAGCGTGTCGTAGCCGCGCCGCGCTGAACCGGCGATTACGCGTACACCCGATTCCGCCAGATCCAACCCGCGTACGCCAATGGCGCCAACAAAATAAACAAACGCGCCGAGCAAAAGCAGGGCGGCAAAACCCAGCACAAATAGCAATTCTGCAGCGAGCAACTCGCGAACGAAATAGAGCTGCAGAATGAAGAAGGAACCGAGAATATACAGCGCACCCTTCTGTAGTCTTGCTTTCCTGGCAAACACACTGATCCTGCTCAAAACGTTCTTCATGGATCCTCTCAGTAGGCTCACTTAGGTTAGATGCACGATCATCGCCAAAGAATGCACCCAGAAGTTGTTGATAAGGAGGCGCTTAAAAAATATTCTGAAATGGCAGGAACGAGAACGGAACACGGTTTCCCGTGAAAGGGAAATATCAGGTATCCCGAGGGCGACTTGACCGGCGACCCTGGTTGCCGAATTCGGTCCGCCGGCCCGCCGTTTTCGCGTTTCTTTCGAGCAAGTTTGGGCCGGCGTCCCGATCCACACAATCCAGTGCGTCGTAGATGAGCGCGCTGTGCTGACTTCATCCCGCTTGAGCTGTCGCTTTGATGTTGGCGATATATTCGGCGGGAAGTTCGTGCTCGGCAGCGCCATCCAGAATCGTCTTCAAATAGTGCGGAGCAGGGCGCAATCCTTTTTCCACCTTGGTCGCGATGTATGCCTGCGCGGGAATGCTGTGTCCGGCGGGATCGATCACGCTTACTTGAATGCGGCGATAGTGGACCGGCGCGCCCTCAAAACGGTCCATGTTCCGAAACGAGGACTCGTTAATTTTGTAGAGGACGCCTAACACGCTTTTTCCCGGCGCAGGGCGGATATTTGCGCTCGCAGTGCCGCCGCGCACCTTCTTGTTGAAGACGAGTTCGTAGTTCTCGAGGCGCCCCAACTGTTCCCCGAGGATCTGTCCCGCACGCGAGCGCATTTGCGCGCGGCTCATGTTGCTTGCAAATGCGAAGTACCAAACAGTGGCAGCCATCACTGCTCCTAAACCGTGATCCTTTTGTAACTGAAGTGAGCCAATCTTACCGATAAACAGGTGCGAGAGCAAACCGAACAGCTACCTACGGTCCGGAACGAGAAGCGAAAAAACTGGTCAGTGCGAAAAATGAGGCGTTCCGTTAGAGACGAAAACGGATCGTGACCTGTAGTTGAGTGCTTATGGGCGCGCCATTCAAGGTTGCGGGCGCGTACTTCCATTGACGCAGCGCGTCGAGGGCAGCCTGACGCAACGCAAGCGGGCCGGAAATGACCTGCATGTTCACGGCTCTTCCAGTCTCATCGATGTTTGTCTTGATGATGACGTCGCCTTCGATATGGGACGTCCTCGCGGCAGCCGGGTAGACAGGCTGGACGGAAGATATCAACCGCCCCGGTTTCACGTCCCCGCCAACCCGAGCGGGTTCTTCCGGCTTCGGCGGCATCGCGCCGCTGGACGAAGAAATAACTCCGGGCATGGCTGCCTGTTCGCTTGTGGTGACTTCTCCCGCGTCGAGGGATGGCGCAGAATTTGAGTCGTCCGCATTGGCGCGCTGCGAGGAAATCGGGTGTGCATTCAGAGTCGCGGTAACCACGCTGGGAGTCAATCGCGAGGGCGGCTGTTTGGCGGTCGTATCCGATTTTGTCGCGGCAACGCCTGTCCTGTTCGTGCTTGCAACAGGTGTCGGACTTTCCGTCACCGTGATTTCGTTTCTTGGGACCCGCTGATGGGCAAGGGGCACACTTGAAACAGACTGAGCGGGGGTTGAATCAGGCGCCGGTGCAGAGTTAGAAGCAAGGGACCGAACTGGCGACGCTCGGCGAGGGCTTGCGGCATGCTTGGTATAGTAATAAGCGCCGCTGCCCGCCACTGCAACGAATCCAAGAACACAAGCAGCAACCAAGAGCCAATTCCCGCGCGGCTTTTCACTTTCCTCTGAAGACACATTGAATCCTGCGCCGAGGCGAGTGCTGAAAGCGTCCTCTGATGCCACAGGCGCGGACCCGAGCGACGCACCACCGGAAAGAGTTCCGAAAGTTGCATACGAAGCTGCTGCAGATGGCGTCGCCTCAATGGAGGTATCACTCACTTCTTGTTTCAATTCCGGAGCGGCGACTTCACTTCGTGAAAGAGCCGGCGACTCTTCATCTCCACGAAGTTCTTGCATCGAAAGAGACGGCTGAGGCGCTGCAGGCAGAGGCGGCTGAAAGTCAAACACTGTGCTGTGCTTCGTCGACTCGAGCGGGATGCGTTCTGTTTCGTGGCGGGCAGAAGGAATCGTACCTGTCCCAGGCGTATTGGATGCCACGGCCTGGATTTTTTCCTGCGAGCCAATCGAAATGAAGGAGGATTCCGGCCTTGCCGGCGGCGTGAACGGCGGTGGCGGCGGTGCGACTTGCTTCGCCTTTTCCGCTGATGCCGTATCCATTGACTTTTCGGCCGCGGCGACGGAGCCCGCAGGCATCCACGAGACCGCAGGAGCGGCTTTCTCGGGCACTTGAAGAGGCTCAGGCGGCGCCGGTGCGATTGGCACGGGAGTCACCGGTCTATTCGCAACGGTGGAGACCTCTGAAGGAAAGCGAACGCCCCAGTAGCCGGGTTGCGGATGCGTGAACTCAACTTCGACGTAGCCGGGCATATTCGAAAAGACGCGGACTTTTTGAACGCGACATATCGCATCCTGCCGGGATTTCAAATTCGTGAGGACAACCATCTGCCCTACGGAAACGAGAGTTGCCATCTTCAGCACGCCGCCCTGCGGGAAGACGATCATCGTGTTGGTCTGCTCTTCGAACGGCTCCGTCTGCGGCGCCACGCCACGCGCCACTTCCGTCACGCGTGAGCCATGCACTTTAACGGCAATTTCAAGCGAGACAGCATCGGCTCGCAGGCGGCCGGACGCCGGCTTCGCTGGAGAGGTTGCTCGTGCTATCACAGACTCGTTCCCTGGGTTTGAAGTTTCGACAGATTCTTTTGTCAATGGTGCCATCGTTCCACTCGGCAGTGCGCCGCCCCCAAATCAGAATGAATGCCCCCAACTACATTGAATCTTGAGCGTCGGTGACAAATCGCGGCAATGGTACTTTCGTACTGCGAGGGAACATTTGACTGTAGCGGAAACTAGGCGAGAGGGGAGCGTTAGGGCAGCGTGATTCTGCATGGCAAAGAAGGAATCTGCAGGCCGCAAACAAGCATCCGGTATTGCATATTTCCTCCTTGGGATCATTCCCCTTTCCGGGGAATTCGAATTGGGACTGGTGGCGAGACCTTGTAGGTTTTTGAGAAATCCCGCTCGTTGAGCGCAATGCTGATGCGGCCGCGCGAATCGACGAAGAGCAACGGCTGCCCGACAGGCACGTCCATGAACGTCTTTACATAGGGAATTGTGTAGGTCCTTTTATCGACTCTAACTGTGACTTTCTCACCGAGCGCATAACCGAGAGTCTTGAACTGGCCACTTTGAATGTCGGTGATCAGACTTCCGTAAGGGTCGTCCAAGCCCATCACGTCGCCCGTAATACCCTTCGCATCCAGCGTCGCAACGCGAGGGTTCAGCCGCACAAGCGCATTCACCTCGGGCCCAACGAGCGTCCAATCGTCGCCCACCGCAAGGTGCGCCGCAGCCGGCGAAAAAATGTCGCGACCGTGGAATGTGGACGAGACTTTGTCACCGATCATCCATGCCGTGTTCGTGATTTCGCGCGCCCCTTCAATTCCATCGCGGTCGGCGACCAGCGTAATCAAGCCGTTATCGGGGAGCACAAAATATTGGCCCTTCTTCGATTTCACAATGATGGCTTTGCGCGATGTTCCGACGCCCGGGTCAACAACCACAAGAAAAATCGTGCCGGGCGGATAATACGGCGTGACGCCTTCGAGAAACCGCGCGCCTTCCTCAATCGAGAATGGCGTAACCTGGTGGGTGATGTCCATGATGCGGACGTCCGGAGCGACGCCCAGAATCACAGCCTTACAGATTGCCACCGCGTCGTTTGCGGTCCCGAAGTCCGTCATGAAGACGATAGCGGGCCGTGCTGTGGGATTCCTGTGAGCTTGCCGGTTCTCGCGACGTCCGCAACCCGCGCAAAGAGACGCGATCACAAGCAGGGATAATCCGAATACCAAGCGGCTGCGCGAAGTTAACATTCGGTCCCCTTTAGCAAATGCGCGCTCCCTTTCGTTTTGTTTTCCAAAGTTAACGGGATGCATTTCTCATTGCATCGTTGAGGCCCTGGAAGACGGAATCATACCGGCCGCTCTCGGAAGCGAAGCGGAGAGGCTTCACATTTTCCACGCAGATCTCAACCGCCGTGGGCTGGGTCTTCAGGATCTCCATCACCTCTGCAAGGAACTCTCCAAGCGGCATCGCGCGCGGGTCGGAGGCTCCGTTCATGAGGTCCGTGGCGACATAAGGTGGGATGAGTTCGAGAACTTCTATCGTGGACCCTTGGAGCTGATAGCGGAGCGATTGCGTGTACGAGTGGATGGCGGCCTTTGTCGCGCAGTATGTGGGGGTTCGGGCCATCGGAACGAAAGCCAGCCCCGAGGAGACGTTCATGATGACGGAGCGGGGTTGCTTTTGTAGCAGAGGCAGAAGCGCCGCGGTGAGACGTATGGGGCCCAACAGATTGGTGGCGATGGTAGATTCCGCGTCCGCGAGATTCTCCTGTTGGGCCGGAAGCTTCTCGACCCGCATGATACCTGCATTGTTAATGAGGACGTTCAGCGCCGGGTAGCGCATCGCTACCTCAGCCGCGAAAGAGCGGATGTTGGCGGGGTCCTCGATATCGAGTGCAAGGGAGGTCATGCCTGGGTTCGCGGCAGTGGTCTGGTTGAGTGCCCGCTTGTGTCGGCCAGCGATGATGACGTGGTTTCCCAGAGCATGGAAAGCTTCTGCCAGGCCACGGCCAATACCGGAGCCGCCGCCAGTGATCAGGATTGTGTTCCCTGTAGTTTTCATGGATATCTTTTATTCCTGTGTCCCCTGAATCGATCCGCGTGACCGAAACATCCAAATCGTACCACATGGATGGGGCACATCGCGGATCATGCGTTTCTAATCGCAAATGGCAGGAATTAAAACCACGCGTAATTCATTGAAAACAAACAACGGCACCCTCGTCTAATCGCAAATTTTTTCGAGGTGGCGCGCGGCCCAAGCGGCGAAGGATGGCAAAAGCAAATCTCCCGAAAACGCCTCCGGGAATGAATCGGCGCGAGATCGACGGAACTATTGAACGGTGGAGCGGGAAGGCGTTGGGAGTGGTGAAGCGTGATGCGACACGAGGAACCATTCTCCATCGTGGCGAATGAAGATGTTTGTTGCCTGAACGGTTGCCTCTTCGAACCCTTCCACGAATGCCGTGGTGACGTGCTCGGTACAGGCTACCCAGCCCACGTCGCCTTCGACGCGTATCCAAACCGAGCTGAGCGCAATTCGAATGCGCCTGGCGTTTGCGAAGACACGCGCCCAGCGCTCGCGCACTTCTTCCCAGCCGAGCATCAGGTCCCAGCCCGGATGAACGCACTGGACGGCATCGTCGTGCGCCCACACTTCTTCCATCTCGCCCAGGTCGAGTGATTCAAATGCGGCATAAAAACGCTGGTTCGCGACGCGAAGGGAATCTTCAGGAGACTGCTTCGTCAGTGGCGTGGGCGAGGACATGAGACGCTGCCCCAGATTATAAAGGGAAAAACGCGAGCGGGTGCGCAAAATCTTGCACCGTCCGCATCGGGACGCGCGTGGCGATTTCAACCCGGAAGGCAGCTCACGCTTTGCGTCGGACGAATTCAAATCCCCGCACGGCAGCCACAATCATCGCCATTTTGATCAACTCTCCCGGAATGAATGGCAGCACTCCCATTCGAAAGGCTGCGGCGAAGCCAGCGCTACTCTCCGCTGCAAGCCATACACAGCCGCTCAGGAGAATCACTGCGTCGCCCGAAATCAGCGCACCGGCCAAACGGCGAAGCGACTGGCCGCCCCGCTCGAAAATCCAGCCGGTCAAGAAAGCCGCCGGCGGGAACGCGAGTAAGTAACCGGAGGTCGGTCCGAAAAAGCGCGCCGGACCGGGCATGCCGAACGGTTGAAAGACGGGAAGTCCGGAAACACCTTCGAGGAGATAGAGCAAAAGCGCCACCCCGCTGCGTCGAGATCCAAGCAGGACAGCAATCAGCAGGACTCCAAAGGTTTGGCCGGTAATTGGCGCAGGCGACCACGGCACGGGAATTGCGACTTGCGCGCATAGCGCTAGCAAGACATTCGCCGCTAGAATTCGCAGCGATTCGGCAGCCAGTCCCTCACCTGTATACACGCGATCTGCAAGAACCTTGGTCTGTTCCAACTTTTTCCTCCTGGGGATTCTCGGACGGCCGCAGGGACTCTGCTAAACGACAGTATAGCTGATGCCGATGGCCCTTACGGCGTCTTTTCGTCGGAGACCAAAGGGCTTTCACTGGTTCCGAGAGCGCCATGCAGGTCTGCGCCATGAACCTTGCCCGATGAATCGTAGAAGAACGAACGCCGCCCGGTCTTTCCGTAGCTGTCCGGAGCGGCGGAAAGCTCGAAACTCTCCTGACTTCCGCCGGCGGCGGATACGATTCGGTAGCGGAAGTGATATCCACCCCCCTCCCCTTTTGCGAGGTGCTCGCTCACAAGCGACGACGCTTCTGGCGATATCCCACTGGGAGGGGCGGGGCCAAGTTGCGCGAGGGATTCTGGCAGTTTGCTAAACGCCCGGCGGTACGTATCGATCGCGTCCGCTAAGGCGCGGAGCGTCGATATGGCGGCATCTTCTCGCGCTGCAATGTCCTGCTCCGCCCATTGCTTCGACAATTGCGGGATGTCGAGGAGCACGAGTCCAAGCGAAAGGAGCCGCCAACCTCCGTTTTCGCGAACGAGGCCGAATTCGACCTGCTCGCTACTAACGACGCCAACATGAATGTAAGCGAGGTTCTCGCGGACGCGCGCATCGCCGAGTTGGAACTCAACAGTCCCGCCCGGAGCCTCGCAACGAACCACAGGATGATTTTGTGGGTCGGAAGAAAGCAAGACTCTGCCCGGTTCGTCGGAAAGCGAGAACCGCTTCAAGAAGGCCACGCGCTGATCGTCTGGCAGAGCCCGAAATGCCGTCGCATTGTCGGCAGTGAGGTAGTTGGCAAACTGAGTCTGATTTGCGCGGCAAGCGGCGGCAAGAGCAGCCGAAAGCGCGGAGGCAGGGTCGGCCTCGTGTCCCTCCTGTGCTCGCGCCGAACCCGAAGCGCAGAGACAGAGTGCAAAGGCTGCCATGGAAGCCGAAAATATAGATCTCGCGTTCATGAAGATTCGGATTTCGCTTGTGCTAGGATGGTTGCCAGCTCGCGCGTGAACTGTGATCGCGCCATTACAGAGCGGCATCCGGCAGCCCGGGCGAGTTCGGCAAGCTCGGTCTGGACGTGCGAGAGGAACGCGACCAGCGGAATATCCTGAGAAGGATTCCGCAAACGCTGGATAGCTTCGATTGGGTTCTGGCGCGCGTTCAGATCTACGATCACAAGCTGTGGAGAATCGTGCTCCGATTCGGCGAGGAGTGCATCCGGCGTCGTGCAAGTGACCAGTTCGACGCCCACTTGGCGCGCCGTCTCCATTATTTTCGCCTGAAAGAATACGTCGTCAACCAGAGCCAGGACCCTCGCCACGGAGCGTTTCTCCTTGCCATCCGGTGTACCACGCACAGGGGTGCAGCACAAGCGCGCCTTCGACAATGTCCTTGCGGTACGGTATAAGTGATGGCACCGATTGTCTTGCAGGAGGCTCTCATGTCCGTGAGTTCGGACCCCCACACGCTGCCTGGTTTGGCAGTTCTCGAGCAGACGCCGATCATCATCGAGAAGATGCTTTCGGCTACGACCGGCGACCAATTGCGCTGGAAACCCTCGAAGGACCGATGGTCAATCGGCGAGGTGGTGGCGCATCTAACCGATGTCGAAGCCGTCGTGTTCCGCGCGCGAATCCAACGCATGCTCGAAGAGAAGGACCCGCTCTTCGAAAACTACGATCAGGAAGCAGCATACGCCACTGGGAAATACTCATCCGGTGAAGCGCGCGAACGCTTGAAGGAATTCTGCCACGAGAGGGACCGCAGTCTTTCTCTATTGCGTTACGCGCCGGCGTCTCTGGCTTCACGCACGGGCCGCCACGCTCAGCTCGGGCCCATTACGGCTATGCAAGTGATGAATGCTTGGGCGTCTCACGATCTCGGACACATCCGCCAGATTGCGGAGCTTTATCGTGCGTGCGCATTTTTCCCATCGATGGGACCTTTCCAGCGTTACTACACACTCAAGCCTTGATCGCGGCTTGCTTGTGCACAACAATGGATGGATTAGCGAAGCGATTCCTCTCTCGAGGAGCTAGTGCGCGGGTTCTTCCTGAACGCCCACGGTCTCATCGGGAACGTCGCCCGTGCGACCCTTCACCCGGTCGTACACGCTGTAATGGCACGTCGAGCCCAGCGCTTCGTTGTAGTAAGTAGGCACCCCGAGCGCCGTGCGCAACTCCTCGTTGAAACGGCGGAGGTCCTGGAGTTGGTCCACGCGGGCGGGCACTTTTCGCTCTTCATGCGTCAGAAGGAATTTCTGATATCCGGCGTCCCAGAGGCGCGTGAACTGCCCTTGGTACATGATCGAAGGGATGATGGTCATATGGTATTGTCCTGCTGTCGTTCTCCGGAGCTCCGCACCGCAGTTGTACTTCTCAATGCGAACCACGCCGCCCGAACTGCGGACGAGGAATCCCGTCGCGGAAAGCGATTCCACCTGTGCTTGACTGAAGAGCCTGTTCACGTACCACATATGCTCTCAGGATATGGATTTTGCCATCGCGCTGTAAAGTTAAAAATTGGCTTCCCAGGGACCTGGTTCAGCATCCAAAATACACGGAAGGACATCGATCGGAGGACATATGGCAGCAGTAACGATAGTGGTTGGAAACAATGGCCCGTTGCGCGTAGAAGGTGATGTTGAAGTTGTGGATCAGGAAGGCAAGGCGTTTGGTCTGGGAGGCCGGACGGTTTTGTCTCTTTGCCGGTGCGGGCACTCCGAGCGCAAACCTTTTTGCGATGGTTCCCACAAAAAGACAAATTTTCAGAGCATTGCAAAGGCCCACGATCTGCCGCCGATTGCGTCCAAGCCCTAGCCAAGTACACGGTAAAAGGCATGAGTTGTTGTAACATTTTCACCCAGTCCTGCAACAATTCTTGTGCTCCTGTTTCCATCATCCATCAAGTCAATCCATCAAGTGATTGATCTAAAGTCATTTGATTAGTACCAGTACCACACGCAGAAAAGGAACTCCACGTGCTCCTTGTAGGTTGGGAAGGTGTTCGCACCCAGGGGGGCAAGTGGTTCGTGCGAGCGCATTTTGGGGGGTTCTCCACCGTTTCCGCATCGTGATCGCGGGAGTGCTGATAGCGGCGGCGTACCTCGCCTTCCTGTGGATTCTGCGGAATTCGTCCTACCGCGCCGACCCCTTTCTAGACACATACGTCCAAATGGCCGGAGGCTTGATTGCCTTCACGTTTGCGGCAAATGCACTGGTTCGTTTTCGCGGCACTCGTGATCGAACATCCCTGATCCTGGCTTTTGGCTTCGTCCTGGCGGGGCTCATAGAAGCAGCCTCAAGCGTGACGTTCAATCGCGGCATCCTCCTAAGTTTCGCGGACACTGGCCACATCTCTTTCGGCTGGCTCGCCGGCCGAACTATCTTAGGGGTCCTGCTAATCGCTGCGCTCGCCGTGGAGCGGCGGATTCCCGTTTCGCGCGACCCTGGAGTGGAGATGGCAGGCGCGACATTGATTGTGGGCGCCGGGGCGTACCTCACCAGCATTTTTTATTTCATGCTCCCAATCGCGCCAAGGATTCATCCTGAGGCTGTGGTTCCCCGCCCATGGGATTTGCTGCCCGCTGCGATCTACATAGTCGCGACCGTGGGATACGGCCGGCGGCTCCGCCGTGCGAGCGCGGCTCTCGATCGCGCGTTGTTCGTGGCCGCCGGCTTAAACGCTGTTTGCCATGTCACGATCGCCGAGTCGCAGCGCATGCTCGATGCTCCGTACATGCTGGCGCATGTGCTTATGGTGCTTAGCTACGTGGTTGTTTTGGGCGGGACGCTGATCGACAATGCCCAACTTTTCGACCAGGTGACTCGATTGGCTTCTTCGGATTCATTGACGGGCCTCGCGAATTATCGGCAACTGGTCGAGGTGATGGAGAGTGAAGTCCAGCGTTCACTTCGGACGGGACGCGCTTTCGCTCTGTTGCTTTTTGACCTTGATGGCCTGAAGGAAATCAACGATAAGCACGGGCATTTGACTGGAAGCCGCGCGATTAAGCGTCTGGCAGTCGCACTCCGAAACAGTAGCCGCGCCATTGACACACCGGCGCGGTACGGCGGCGACGAATTCGCACTTGTGTTGCCGGAATCAGGGGAAACGGAGGCTCGTCGAGCCGCGTCGCGAATCTGCGATCAATTGGCGCATGACGGACATAAGCCTCGCATCGCGGTCAGCGTTGGGCTGTCCGTATTCCCAAAAGACGGACAAACAATAGAAAAACTCTTCGGAGCCGCCGATCGCGCGCTATATCAAATGAAGGGCAAGAATGGACGGAAGCTTCGTCTGAGCAAGACAGCAGCTTGTTTCTAGCCTGAGGGGGTCAGGGCAGATGCTTGGGATGGGGGTCCCAAAAAATACAGGTGCGCCTCGGTGTGAGAGGCGCATTCCGATGGAAGTCGGTGTGCACATCAGCGGTCACATCGCGATGCCGGGAACCGAAACGACATTCACCGAGAATGTCAGTCTGCGGGGAGCCCGAGTACTGAGCGTCCGCCGGTGGACAAGAAATGACCGGCTGATGATCACATTGCTCACCGGTTCTTTTCGTTCCGTGGCGCGTGTCGCCTACTGCGAACTGCTACCTGACGCGGGATTTGCTGTCGGCTTGGAGTTTCTTGAGCCGAGCGGGAAATGGGTGGTAGCCGAAGCCTCCGGGGAGTAGACGCAATAGGAAAACCATCGCCAGACTCTGGAAGCAGAGTATTCAGAGCGTTTCACGAATCGACCCACCAGTACGTTCTATTGCACGAATCCTACGTTAGGTTCCGGCCCTGGTCCTGGCCCCTCGGGAAGCGTTCCGTATTGCGCCTCAAATCGCGCAATGTTTTCCTGCAGAGCTCTCATCAACCGCTTTGCGTGCAGAGGACTCACGATCAGACTTGCGACAAGCTTGCCTTGCGGCACCGTCGGAAACAGATAGACGAAATTGAGAGTGAACTCCTCCGCATTGTGGTGAACCACGACAAGATTTGAGTACTGGCCGAGCAGTTCCTTCTCCTCGGCTTTGATCTGCACTTGCTGTTTCGGTGGCTCCGTCATCACCATGCTCCTTATTTCCTGCGCTCGCCCACTATAGCAGAGCACGGAATCAACAATCTCCTGTTATATGCAACGCTCCAGTGTCGCACAGAGACCCGAGAAGATTGACACACTTCGATGTTAAGTGTAGTTTACTTTGTTAGTTCAACATGGTTAATTCATGGATCGTTTGAGGAACAAGCCAAGCGCCACGCAGTACGGCACGGCCGAACCCACCACGGAAGCTGCCATTGCGTCGCCAGTCGCGCAGGACCTGATTAGTCTTGTGACACACGAAGACGTGGATCGTGCTCGGGATCGCTGGCAAGTGGTGCAGGCTCGAGGAAAGGCCCGCGGTCTCAGGCCATCCGGGGGGATTCGCTTGCTGTGGCTCCTGGTTGGACCTGGCATCCTCGTATTTCTTGGCGAGAACGATGCTCCGAGCATGCTCTCGTACGCAGCCACTGGCGCGCGCTTCGGAATCGGGTTTTTCATTCCATTTGTTGTACTCACATTTCTGTCGGGCTTTGTCATCCAGGAGATGACCGTACGTCTGGGCGCGGTCACTCACCGGGGACACGCCGAGTTGATTTTCGACCGCTTTGGAAGATTCTGGGGCCTCTTTGCAATGGGCGATCTAGTCTATGGGAACTTCCTCACGCTTGTGACCGAGTTCATCGGAATACGCGCGGGGCTTAGCTTTTTCGGCATTCGGCCGGCCATCGCGGTGGGTGCAGGGCTCGCAGTCGTGCTCGCCGCCATGACGACCGGCCGGTATTGGACGTGGGAGCGAATCACACTAGGGCTGGCGATATTCAACGGACTTTTCATTCCTGCCGCATTGCTGGCCCATCCCGCGTGGCACCAAGTGGGACACGCACTCCTGACGTGGACTCCTTTGCCACAGGGGAACCGGTATGAAATTCTCTTGCTGATCCTCGCCGATATAGGCGCGACAGTGACGCCATGGATGCTCTTCTTTCAGCAGAGTGCAGTGGTGGACAAGGGCATGCAGCCGCGTGACATTAACATGGGCCGGCTGGACACGCTTGTGGGAACTCTCCTGGCAGCGCTGTTTGGAATTGCCACAATTCTTGCCACTGCACCGTTGTTCCGCCACGGCATTAATGCGGCGGATTTTGAGGGCGCCCAATTTGCGCAAGCGCTCAAGCCGTGGATTGGCCACATGGGTGCCGCGCTTTTTGCGCTCGGTATTTTCGAAGCCGGGCTTGTGGCCGCCATCGCGATTTCAACTTCGTCTGCCTATGCGTTCGGGGAAGTCCTGCATACAGGCCACAGCCTTAATCGGCCGCTGCGGGAGGCTTGGTCGTTCTACTTGGTGTTGCTGGGGTCAGCCTGCCTGGCGGCAGCGCTCGTGCTGATACCTCACGCTCCGCTTGAGTTCATCATCCTCACAGTAAATGTGATTGCGGTTCTAGCCATGCCCCCAGCATTGGTTTTCCTGCTGCTCCTTGTGAACGATCGCGACGTAATGGGAGAGCACGTGAACGGCTTGTGGGCCAACATATTCGGCGTCGGCATTACGACGCTCTTGATTTGCGCCGGCATCGGCTATGGCCTCGCAACGGTTTTCCCAAAGTTGCTGGGTGGTTAGAATCAAGCCATGGTCGGAGTAGTTTTCAAAGCTGGTAATCGGGATCCTTTGGAGGCGAAAACGTGAATTCAAAGGATGCAGATATCGCCGAGGAGACTCGAGGATTCGCATCCGCTGCGGAACGCGCGGCGACGCCGGATCTGAAAGATCCGCGCGTAGTCCTGTCGCTATTGGAAGCCGATCAGGTAGTTGCGGCCAAGCAGCGAACGCATTTCGGACGGCGACGCCTTTCGTTGCCGATGCAAATGTTGCTGTGGGGCCTGCGCGTTTATGTCGTGGTCATGCTGGTTCTTGTCCTCGTTTCGGTGATGCGCGCTATTCACGCAGTCAACTGAACCGCGCACTGCATCGGCACGCGCGCTCTTGGACTGATGCGCGACGATTGGAAACTCGAACCGCTTGTGCGAGAATCCTGAATAAGAATTGAACTTAGGACCAAGCAGCCTGGCAAAATGACAGAAGCGAATTCACAAGAGCCGAAGAAAAAGCTCCCCTCGCTCGGAATCCTCTCCTTGTTTCTAGTATTGGGCGCGGGGGCCGTTGCCCTCGTTTACTCCGTCAGCCACTGGAGTGCTCCGGCCGTCGCGAAGAGATTGAAGAATCCAGTCCCGCCCACTCGCGCCAACATCGGCGCGGGAATGGAAATCTATATGCTCCGCTGCCAGGGTTGCCATGGAGAAAATGGAGACGGTAAAGGTGAACGAAGCGAGAAGCTGTCGGTTGCGCCGGCTAGCTTCACTGACCCGCGCAAAATGAGTGAGACGACCGATGGCGAACTTTTCTGGGTCATCAGCGAGGGCCATCTCCCAATGCCTGCGTTCAAAAGCAAGCTGACCGAAGAAGAGCGCTGGCAGGTGGTCGACTATATTCGGGCGTTTGCGCCAGTGCCCTCTGTTCCACCATCTGCCCCAGCATCTCATTGAACCCCCTCACGCAGGGAAAGCGTCCTGCCACGCCGCCTATTTAACTTTTGCAAGAGCCTCCGACACCTCCTTCAAATCCGGGACGACCGGAATATCGTAGCTTTTGAACCACGCAATTTTCCCCGAGCGGTCAACGATCGCGATGGCGCGGCCTGTGATTCCCTTATCTGCAAGATAAACACCGAATTTCTCGCCGACGGCTCCACGAGGATTGAAATCGGCGAGCAGAGGATAATGGACTGCCATTTTGGCGGCAAAAGCCTTGTGCGACCACACGCTATCGACGCTTATGCCGAGCACTTGCGCATCGAGTTCCTCGAAGCGTTTCATGTCGTTGACAAGACAAGTGTGCTCGTTCGTGCATACCGGGCTCCAATCGAGCGGATAAAACACGATGACGACATTCTTTTTGCCCTTGAAATCGGAGAGCTTCACGTCCTTTTGGTCCTGGTCCTTGAGCACAAAATCCGGAGCCGCACTTCCAACAGAAATTGCCATTCTCAATCCTCCCTGTTCGCTCGCGCGATGAATTGTGGGTGTCGCGAATCCCGATGATTTGATGCATCAATGATATCCGAGGCCGCAGGAGGCAGGCAAACCCCCTACCTGAGGCAGCGCGAATTCGAATCTGCTACGATACTGCTCCAGCACCGCGGAACGGGCGGAGAAACTTGGCGGCCATTTCCTACGAAGAGGCTTATCCGGGGATCCAGTTCTTGCCGCGCAGCCGTAACTGGTGGGCATGGCTGAAGGGCACACCGGCGGAATGTGTTCATTTGGACGGCGAAATCAATTGGATTGCCTCGCTTCTCCCGGATGCGGTTTATCTTCGCGGCAAGAGGGCTGTGCGCCGCGACTCGGTGCGGCCAGAAGTTTCGTTGTGTCGCGCGTGCTTGGTCCAAATCATCACGGGCGAGCTCGAGGCATACTTGGGCCGCGTCGTCGCGTTCGAGCCGGACCCGGCGTTCACGCAGTACTTTTTCGTGGGTGCGCCGGATTTTGGACCGTCGGGGCTCGCGCCGGAGGTTGCATCCGCGATCGAAAAGCGCCTGGCGAACGGCCGCCAAACCTGCACAACTTGCGAACGACAGGCCACCTGGCTCTGGTTCTCCCGCGAGGAAATCGCGAGCCTCGATGAAGCGGGGAAAATCGGCACTGCTGCGGGCGAACCTCTCTGCGCCGCGCATGGCGCTTGGAAGCTGTGCGAGGCATTCGAGCGTATCGAAGAAGCGAATGTGTTCTACATGAATCTTCCCTACGGTGAAGCAGGCGCGTACGTTTGGATTTGACGATGAATCTGCGCGAAGTAGTTGCGAAATACCTATCCGTCGCCGGCGAGTACGGCAAGTTCGTGGCGCTCGGTTCGCTCGGTCTTCCACGTGAAGAAGCGGAACGAATCTTCAGCGTCTTCGACGAAGACTACCACATCAGCCGGTTCCTCCATTTTCACAATCATTCCGGCGAAAACTTCTCGATCGGCGGGTTCCCACAAACGCACGTCTCCATCGACGCCGGGATTCAAGCCGTTCTTTGAAGCCCGCCGCGAAAACGAAGTTTCCCTCTTTCTATTGAACGGGCGGTGAAAACGAAAAATCCGGGTCGATATCTACAGGAACGCCGGACGCCTTCGCGAGCGAAGCAGAAAGCTCCGGCGGCATCACGGCATACTTGCGAAACCAGTTTTCTGTGCGAGCGCGGTCTCCGGTAGCTTCTTGTGTCAGCAGTTCCTTTGCAAGCGCAGCAATCGCCGCCGGCATGCGCTCGAAGTCAATTTCGTACAGACCGGTCGCGGGATCACGGCGAATGGCGCCCTGCTCAGCGAGAAAATTGAATTCCATCATTTCTCCGGCTCCATGAGCTTCCGCGATGCCGAATCGAACGGTGCGGAAAATGTCGGCCAAGTACGAGGCATAAATCGCTTTCTCCTCGTCTTTCCCAAGCACGCCGTGTTCGACGAACCATTTCACGCACAGTTTTCCCACGATATCAGCTTTCGCCTCCTCGAGCCCCGCGGCCTGCGGCCCGATGGCTTCGCGGATGTCCAGTTTGCCATTGGGCGAGCGCGCGTACACGGGCCCGAGACCGTGGGAAATCTCATGCATCAAAGTATCTTCCATGTAGCCTTCGTTGCTTGCGAGTGCAGCCTGGTCAGGACGCATCAAGAGTTGCGCCAGCGGCAGGATGATGTAGTTCACGCGCGCATCCATGAAATTCTTCCAGAAGATTTTCTTTGACCCTTTTTCTTCCTGTATGCGCGAATCATTCGGCAGATTGTCCGCCACAGCTTGGTAGCCGTGCAGGAGATCGCCGGAGCGGTAAATGTCGTCCATGACCTCCATCGGCGTTTGTTTCCCTTTCTTCGACGGAAGATCCTCGAGAGAAAGAGGCAACGCCTCCTGCAGTTGCGGGACGTACTGCTGGAAGACGGCAAGTTTCCGGCTCTCCTCCTCGTTGCGGATCATCACGGAGGCGCCGTAGGAACCCTTCACGCCGAGAAGCGTATCGAGATACGTCTCGTAAGGCGCCATGATGATGTCGAATTTCGGATTCTTCAGGTCGAGCCATGCCACATCGCTCGCATAATAATTGTCGGAAAGCAGCGCCTGGGCGCGCAGACGAAGAAACTTCGTGAAGGCAGGGTCATCGCTCAGGTCGGCGGCATCCCGCAGGTCTTGCGCAATCGGTTCGAGGAAATCGCGGTAGGCTACGTGGTAGGGTTGAATTTCAATCGCGCCTTCCGTTTCGTAAACGACTGTTCGCGGATTGTAGAGGTCAGCTTTCCGGTCAGGATGGGCCGCGACGTACGCCTGGATTGTCTCCTGCGTGAAATTCTCAGGAAAGAATCCGAGGCCCGGAGGCATCAAGTCGTTTCCGACGAAAGGCTTGTTGTCGTCAAGCAGGTCGAAGCGGCCTCCGTTGATCTTCAAATATCGACGCAACAATTCGTCCTGCGGGTCCTTGCTCTTGGCAAGCGAAAGATAGAGCTCCAAACCCTTGGGATCGCTCTGGCGCCAGAAGATGCAATCGAGCAAGCCCGCGGCATCTACCAGCTTGTTGACCATCTTGCGCTCTTCGTGCGTCAAGCTCATCGAGCGAAATGGCATTTTGACGCGCTGATATCTGGCGACGCGCGCGGCGAGATCGGGGACCACGCTTTGCTTTAGCTGGTCCGGCGAGCCTGGACTGGTCGCAGGTTTCTGTGGCACTCCGGCCGGTTGTGGCGCGCCAGGCGTTGTCTTCGGGAGACCAGGGCTTTGCTGAGGCCGCGCGCCCGCTGCCACAAACACGAGGATCGCGGCGCACAGTGCAGCGAGGAGAAAAGGGCGCAAATTGCGCCGATCCGGATGAGTGCTTGTCGGCCGTTTTCTATCATTTACGCGGCTTTTTGGTCCAGATGTCCCGCCAAGTAAGCTGCTAACTGCCTCTTGCAGCATGGTAGCACTCTCCTCAGATTGCTCGTGGTTTGCCCTCGATGATTCTGCCACAAACCCTTAGAGCGGCGGAGAAAAAGGGGCGCTTGCCGCGATGCGGCCGATCGAGTGCGCGCATGAGGATGCTATACTTGCCCGTGGATGTACGCGCGAAAATTGCAGGCGGAAATCATCATTGCCGGGGAGCGGCGGCTTGCTCCGCTCGATTGGCTAGACAGTTTTTGCATGCGGAATTTCACTGGCTCGGCCGAATTCGACGACACGCTCCCGGTCGGCGAGGGACGCCTGGAAGCAGGGCTGCACATGGAACCCACACTGCTGGCCGATGCCATGAGCGAATGGTTCACGAAGCGCGGCAAAGGAAACGGTCAGGCAGTGAAGGTCGAAATCCGCGAGGCGAGCTAGGTCCAGCCTTTAATAGGCACTCCAGAAATGGGGATTACGGATTTCTGTCTATCGGAATTCTTGCCCAAGAGGAGAAGAGCCGAACCCCTCCCGCGCATGACTGGGGCGTTGCAGCGGTCATCGCTTGAGGAGTTCGGCTCCTCACGTTGATTTCGACGCGCCGCCGCAAGGATGGTTAGCATTACGGAGGGTCTGGACGGGCAAGCCACTCCGCAATTGATCGCCTTGCGGTTTGCATTCACGATCCTCGCTTCCGTTTTAGTGGAGGCAACTTTTTCCAATTTATCATGTTCTTACAACGAGGAAATCTGCATCCTGTAGCGCAAGTCCCATAACGGGTTAAGCACCCGGCTTGGGAACAAGGCAAGTGGGGCTCGAGGGGGGCAATCGCTCTGGCCTGTGCCGTTCCAACTATCGCGATGAAAGTTCAATTTCCAAGAGCGAAATGACGTTAAAAGTGAGCTTCTTCGAGTAACCTGGCTGAACAAACCGGAACGGCACTGAGCGAAGAAACCTACCCATCCGTGGAGATGAGAATGAGCAGGAATCAAATGCGAAGACTGTTATTATTCATTGCGGTGGCAGGTCTATTTTGCGGCACGTCGGCAAAAGCGCAGAGCGTCACCCAGGCGACGGCTCCGGCGAGCACAAGTACACTCGTGCCTGCCTACGATCTCGCCAAAGAGGTGAAGATCCAGGGCACGATTCAGAGAATCGACATGGCCATGTCAACGGGACCTATGGGCACGCACATTTTCATTCAGACGGCGCAGGGCGTTGTCGATGCGCATCTTGGGTATGGCCCCGTTGCCAAGCCCGAGTATCTCGGCGTTTCGGAGGGCCAGAGCGTCACGGTTGTCGGCATGAGGGAGAATTTCGGGGCGAGTAATGTACTGCTCGCGCGCCTGCTTCAGACGCCCACCCGCATATTCGTCTTGAGAAACGAGCACGGGATTCCTGTTCGCGCCCTCCCGCGCAACGTTTCATCGAGCGCCAATTCGCAAAAGGGAGGCCTCTGATGCGCAAGCTAGTTTGTGGGCTATCGCTTCTCAGCCTTCTAGTCGTGAGTTCCTTGACCTTAACAAGTTGCGGCGGCAGTAGCAGCGGTGGTGGCGGCACGACCACTCCTCCTCCGACAAGTTCAGGTGGCCTCACAATTTATCCTGCCGCAGCGAGCGTTCCTGTGGGCCAGACGGCGCAATTCACCGGATACGTTCCCAGCCAGCCAAGCGCTGCGGTCACTTGGCAGGTGACCGGAGGCTCGGCAAACGGCACGATTGACAACACAGGCAAATACACGTCGCCAGCGTCGGTCCCAAGCCCTGCTCAGGTGACAATCTCTGCTACCTCGGGGTCGTTCACTGGGATTGCAACAGTCACCATCACGTCGGCGCAAGGGTTGGTAGTGAATCCCACGGCGGTTGCAGTTCAGGCAGGCTCGGTCACTCCCTTCACAGTCACCGGCGCGGTTGGCCAAGTCACGTGGGAAGTGAACAATGTGCGCGGCGGAGATTCCACTTACGGCACGATTGACGCGACTGGAAAATATTCGGCGCCGCTGTCGCCGCCGGGCGGCGCGGTGACCATTACAGCCATCAACGGCATCAACTCGGGAACTGCTACCGCCACAATCATCTTTTCAAACCACTCGATCAGCGGTCCCTACGCCTTCTCTTATACGGGAGATGACGGCAAGGGTTTTCTGGCGGTCGCTGGCAGCTTTGTGGCGGATGGCAATGGCAACATCACGAGCGGCGTGGAAGACATCAATAGCTACAGCGGAGGCGTTACAGCGGGCAGTCCTGTCAGCGGGACTTACACTGTGGGGCCCGATGGCCGCGCCCAAGCAAGTGTCACTACCGGGCTTGGCACTGGGACTATCTGGCAATTTGCGCTCATTTCAAATCAGCATGGCTTGATGATCCGTTTCGACTCCAATGCGACGGGAAGCGGGACAATCGACCAGCAGAATTCCATTGATTTTTCGACTTCCTTGATCAGCGGAAACTACTCGTTCGAACTCTCAGGGCTGGATGCGAAGGGCCTTCCACTCTCCATTGTCGGCTTGGTCAACGCCGACGGCAGGGGCGACTTCCCGCTAAATTTAGCTGTGGAAGACATAAACTACAACGGAAATGCCACTACAGCCGCCGGCGCCGATGAAACACTCCTCGGCACATATGTTCTTGACAGTCTGAATCCGAACACCGGACGTGGAACAATCGTACTCACAAACAGCAGTACGCTGTTTCCTTCCGAGCCCACGTCGTTCACCTTTACCTTTTACATGGTGGATGCAACACATCTGAAGGTGGTGGAATCCGGCCTCACTGACCCGTATCTGCTTGCAGGCGATTTCTTCAGCGCGCCGAACAAGAATGGATCGTTCTCAGCTTCCATCTTTAATGGAAATTACGTCTTCACGACCGGAGGGTCGTCGTCGAATGGGCCTTACTCTTCCGCGGGCGTCTTCACTGCCACCGGAACATCCAGCAGCGCCGCCGGCAGCATCAGCAGCGGCGTCTTCGACAGCAACGATTCGGGAAACGTCAAGCTGGCCCAGACACTTTCGTCGTCAACATTCAACGTTGATCCGAACCTCGGCCGGACTATATTCTTAGTCACAATAGGCTCGACGACGCTCAATTTTGCCGCCTACCCAACTTCAACCGGGTCGTTCGAAATACTTGAGCTCGATTCCAACCCGCTCACCAGCGGTGTCGCTTATTCACAAACGCCTGGAGCTTCGTTTCAAGGAAACTATGCGCTGAACCTCTCAGGAATCGCTTCAAGCAAGAACGGTCCTGTCGAACAGGACGTTGCCGGCCAGATTATTTCGACCGGCACCAACGGAACGCTGGCGGGAACGCTTGACATCAACAATTTCCTGGACCATGGCATTTCCGAGGGACTGGCGCTGCTGAGTGGGACCACGATCGTCAGCCCGGCTTCGAACGGTCGCGGCACGCTCACACTGGGAACGAGCATCGCCACGTTTCCTCTGGCTTATTACATCGTTGACAACAAGACCGTGTTGCTCTTCGAGACCGATAGCCAACGAGTGATGCCGGGAACTCTCGTCAAGCAATTCTGATCCGCTGGAGCGATTCACTTATGATCGATTCAGGGGTGCGCGGTCGCGGGCCCCTGAGTCTTTCCCGCTCCTGCAGGTGATGCCCACAACTTACGTCCATGCGCTTTTCGCGTTCACGATTCCTCCACTGAATCGATTCATTCGGCTCCGTGAATCCTCCACTTATCACCCAGGATTCATCTTTGATTCGGGATTTTTGCATCTTGGCGCCCGGATGCGTGTTCTGGCGGCGTGTGGTATCCTTAATTGAAATTCAAGCGGCACTCACGCTGGAAGACGCGCACACCGAAGACTATTTCCGCTTCGCACGACGCCGCAACGGGCATGACGGCATGGGCACTGCCATCTGCCAAGCCCGGCGCGGCAGGTGGGCGACCAGCGTGAACGTCAGGACGGACCCCAGCATGTCCACACCAGCCCCGGCACCGAAGGCGGCTGAGCTGAACTTGGCTCATTCGCCCGATAGCGATGATGCGTTCATGTTCTACGCGCTGGCGACAGGGAAAGTGCGCCTTCCGGGCGTCAAATTCAAGCACACGTTGTGCGATATCGAAACTTTGAATTTGGCGGCGCGGCAGGAGACGTACGACATTACGGCACTCAGTTTCTATGGTTACGCATTCGTTGCGGACAAGTACGTTCTTCTCGATTGTGGCGCGAGCTTCGGAGAGGGCTACGGCCCAATCGTCATTTCTTCGTCAACAATCAAAAAAGATGAGCTTGCCGGGCGCAGAATTGCCGTGCCGGGAACGCTGACGACATCCTACCTAGCCTTGAAGCTCTTCGAGCCAAACGTGGAAACGGTGACGATGCCCTTTGACAAGATTCTGGATGCGGTCCGCACAAAGGAAGTGGAAGCGGGGCTTTTGATACACGAAGGCCAGCTAATGTTTTCGCAGATGGGTTTGCGTTCCGTGGTGGATCTCGGACAATGGTGGCAGGAAACGACCGGTCTTCCGCTTCCGCTTGGAGCAAATGCGATACGCCGCGGGCTTGGCGCGGAGATGGGGCTCAACGTGGCTCGCGTGATCCGCGAAAGCGTGCGTTACGCTCTCGATCACCGCGAGGCGGCGCTCGATTACGCCATGCAATTCGCGCGAGACATGGATGCAGCTCTCGCGGATAAGTTCATCGGCATGTATGTAAATCAATGGACACTCGACTTCGGGAAGGAAGGGCGGCGAGCCGTGCGCGATTTGTTCGCCCGTGGCGCCGCCGCAGGCTTGGTTCCGCCGTCATTCAAAGTTGACTTTCTTTCCGAAGCCGCCTGAGGAGCACGGTGCATCTCTAGGCGGCGTGCGATATACTGAGACAGCTAGCAGGTGACGAACCTTCGCGATCAGCATAGAAATTGACGAATTGCACGCCCTGGCGAGCGGCCGGCATTCAGCTTCAGTTTCGCGAAGGCCTCATATCGTGCCCAGTCGCGACACTTCCAAAAGGAATTTCCTGACGACATGAGAAATTTGATCCAACAGGGCTTAGCCCTCCGTGAACTTCTCCGCGAGCGCATCCTGGTGCTGGATGGCGCGATGGGCACAATGCTGCAGCGGCAGAACCTGACGGCAGCGGATTTCGGCGGGCCGAAACTTGAGGGCTGCAACGAGAACCTGGTTCTCACCCGGCCGGACGTAGTGTCGCTGATCCACCGCAAGTATTTGGAAGCCGGCGCGGACATCATCGAGACCAATTCGTTCGGCGGGACGCCGCTCGTTCTCGCCGAATACGGACTTGGCGAGCGCGCCCGTGAGATCAACCGGCGCGCGGCGGAGTTGGCGCGGCAAGCGGCGGACGAGTTTTCTACGCCGGCGAAGCCGCGCTTCGTTGGCGGGTCGATGGGACCCACTACCAAACCCTCGATCAGTCTCACCGGTGGCGTCACGTTCGATCAGCTCCGAAAAAACTTCCGCGAACAAGCCGAAGGCCTGATTGAGGGCGGTGTGGACTTGCTCCTGCTGGAGACCTGCCAGGACACTCGCAACATCAAAGCTGGCGTCCTGGGGATTCAAGATCTGAGCCGCAAGCTGGGTCAGCCCATTCCTGTGATGATCTCCGTTACGATCGAGCCTACGGGCGCAATGCTCGCGGGCCAGAACGTCGAAGCGCTTTGGGCCTCGCTCGATCATTTGGAAATTATTTCGCTCGGCTTGAATTGCGCCACCGGGCCGGAGTTGATGACGGACCACATCCGAACGCTCGCTTCACTCACCGGTCGTTTCGTCTCGTGCTACCCGAATGCCGGTATGCCAAGCGTGGAAGATGGAAGCTATCCTGAAACTCCCACATCGCTTGCCGAACAACTCGGGCGATTTGTCGATCGTGGCTGGCTCAATATTGTCGGTGGGTGCTGCGGGACCACCGAGGAGCACATCCGCGCGGTTGCCCAAATGGCGGAGGGGAAGACGCCGCGGCGTCCTGCTGAGCCGAGCCACCGTGCGGTTTACTCTGGGATCGAAATCATCGAGGCCGAAGACAGCACGCGCCCGCTGCTCGTCGGCGAACGCACCAACGTGATTGGCTCGCGGCTGTTCAAGAAACTCGTAGCGGACGAGCAATGGGACGAGGCCACGGAAATTGCGCGCCGCCAGGTGAAAAGCGGCGCTCACATCGTGGATGTCTGCCTGCAAAGCACCGAGCGCGACGAGCTGAAAGACCTCCCGCCATTCTTCGAACAGTTGATCCGCAAAATCAAGGTTCCGATCATGATCGACACGACAGACGCCCGAGCGATCGAGATTGCCCTCACCTTTTGCCAGGGCAAAAGCATCATCAACTCGATCAATCTCGAGGACGGCGAAGAAAAGTTCGAGCGTGTCTGTCCGCTGGCGCGCACATTCGGCGCAGCCGTCGTTGTGGGCTGCATCGATGAAGATCCGGCGCAGGCGCAAGCGTTTACCCGTGAGCGAAAGCTTGAAATCGCCGAGCGCTCCTTCCGGCTGCTCACTGAAAAATACGGCATCCGTGAGGAGAACATCATCTTCGATTCGCTTGTGTTTCCCTGCGCCACCGGTGATGAGAACTACATCGGCGGAGCCGTCGAAACCATCGAGGGAGTCCGCTCGATCAAGAAGGGAATCCCGCATGTGCGAACGCTGCTGGGAATCTCGAATGTGTCGTTCGGTCTGCCACCCGGCGCGCGCGAGGTGGTGAACTCGGTCTTTCTTTACCACTGCACGAAAGCCGGTCTCGATCTTGCCATCGTGAATGCGGAACGCATCGAGCGGTACGCTTCCATTCCCGAGCTCGAACGAAAGCTGGCGGAAGACCTGTTGTTCAACCGCATGCCGAGCGAAATCCCAGTTGATCACCCGCAAGCCGCGCTTCTTCGTGGCGCGGCGGACGACTGGCGGGATCAAACTGGCGAGCAAAGGGCTGCTATCAACCAATTCCATATTGCGGCGATTACGGAGCACTTTCGCGCGGCGGGGACGAAAAAGAAAACGCGCGCGGAAGGCCTGCCGCTCGACCAGCGCCTGGCAAACTACATCATCGAGGGCTCGAAGGATGGGTTGATCGACGACCTGAATCGAAAACGGGCGGAGGGAGTTGCCCCGCTCGACATCATTAACGGCCCTCTGATGACGGGGATGGCGGAGGTCGGCCGGCTATTCAACAACAATGAATTGATCGTCGCCGAGGTGCTTCAGTCGGCCGAGGCGATGAAGGCCGCTGTCGCCCATCTCGAACAATTCATGGAGAAGGCCGACACGGCGAAGCGCGCTCGCGTGATTCTGGCAACGGTAAAGGGCGACGTCCACGATATCGGGAAGAACCTCGTGGAAATCATTCTCAAGAACAATGGCTACGATGTAATCAATCTTGGCATCAAGGTTCCGCCGGAGGAGTTGATTCTCGCATACCGAAAGCATCAGCCTGATGCCATCGGGCTTTCCGGCCTGCTGGTGAAGAGCGCGCAACAGATGGTCACGACAGCAGCGGACCTGCGCGAAGCAGGGATCGGCGTCCCGCTCCTGGTCGGTGGCGCGGCGCTGTCCGACAGATTCACGCGGACGAAAATTGCGCCGCAGTACGCCACGGCCGTCTGCTATGCGAAGGATGCGATGACGGGGCTGCGCTTGATGAACGAGTTGAGTGATCCCGCGAAGCGCGAATCTGTCGTGCAGCAACACACGCATTCGGCGATGGTGGCTGTCGAAGAAGCTGCGCCCGCCCCCGTGGAATTGATTGGCGAGGAACGTTCGCCGAGTGTTCGAAGCGACCTCCCGATTCCCGATGTTGCGTACAGCGGTCGCAAGGTCCGGACAGTGCCGGACTTGAATGAGATTTGGGATTACGTGAACCCAAACATGCTCTTTGGGCGACACCTGGGCTTTCGCGGGCGCTTTGAGAAGGCGCTAGTGGAACGCGACGCGCGAGCCCTCGAGCTCTTCAACAATATGGAAGAAATAAAGCGTGAAGCCGCGAAATTCATGAGGATTGCCGCGGTTTGGCAGTTCTTCGAAGCGGAGCGCCGGGGGAATTCCATCGCTTTGTTCAGGGCTGGCGCGAGCGCACCCGCGCACACATTTCATTTTCAGCGCCAGCGGCTGGGCGCGAAACTTTGCCTGAGCGATTACATTCTTCCTCCGGCCAATGGGAAACGCGACCATATCTCTCTGTTTGTCGTCACGGCGGGCGCGGGCATCCGTGAAAAATCGGAGGAGGCCAAAGCCGCCGGGCGTTATTTGTTCTCGCACGGCCTGCAGGCGTTGGCGCTCGAAACAGCCGAAGCAACCGCCGAGTGGTTGCACCGTCGCGTCCGCGAAGATTGGGGTTTTCCTGATTCGTCCACGATGACCATGGCGGAGCGGTTTGTTTCGCGCTATCGCGGCAAACGATACAGCTTCGGCTATCCCGCCTGTCCGAATCTCGAAGACCAGGCGGGAATCTGGATGCTGCTTAGCCCGGAAGAAATCGGCGTTCACCTCACCGAAGGAATGATGATGGATCCGGAGGCGAGCGTAAGCGCGCTGGTCTTTCATCATCCTGACTGCACGTATTTCTCCGTCGGCGACCAGGCCGAATCGTAGTCGCTGCTTCTGCGTCAAGTTCAAAATGTTTTGCGCCTGCCCGAAGCTGCAATACCAATTACGAAATTGTGTTCCTCATTGAAATGAATTGCCGCAGCAGTGTCGCGATACGATGCCGTCCTATGACACACGACATCATCGATTTCAATCCTGCCACGGAACCCGAAGTTTACCTTCCCAACGACCTCTCCTCTCACGTGCGGCAGCTGCGCCGGCGAAGCGAGGGGGTTTGGCATTGGGTTGCCATCGCCGTGCTGACAGGGACCCTGACGGCACTGGCGTTCGTCAACTTCCTCGCGCGCTAACACTCCTTGCCGCCAGATTCGGCGCGATGTTAGCATCACGTTGCAATGCCTGACGAACACGAAGAGTTCCCCTCCGAGGCTTCTCCTCCCCCCGGACTGATGCGCAAGCAGCGTCACGTATTCTTCTGGCTGGGGATCGCTCTCTTGCTGGGGGCTCTGGTAGCACTGTTCTTCCTTGGCTTCGCCGCGGACTAGAATTCGCCCTGGCCGGATTCCGCGAAATCGCTGCTCACGCTATTGACGCGGACGCGTTTTCCATTGACCATAGTGCTTCTGCACTAAGGGCAACATGCAGCGCATCCTCTCCACATATCGATATGTGCACCAACCGCTCACGCCTGCGTTGCTTGCGGAGATTTCGCATGCGGGAATTTCGGGTGTGGAAGTGTTTTGCGCGCCGATGCACTTCGCTTATCGCAAGCCGGAAGCCGTGCGCGAACTCGCGGACGCTCTGGGTGAGCATCACCTCGAGCTGCATGCTCTTCATTCGCCCACGGAGCGTGATCTTGCGGAGGGGCGAGGTAGCGGCGCCCCAATTTCGATCTGCGACACGGAGCGTATCCGGCGGCTCGATGCCGTGGACGAAGTGAAACGCGCCCTCGAGGTGGCGGAGCAAGTTCCGTTCCGCTACTTCGTACAACACCTCGGTCACAGCCGCGAAGTGGCTGACCCGCGAAAGCTTGATGCAGCGTTCAATTCGCTCGAGCATCTGGCGATTTTCGCCAAGGAGCGGGGCCTCACCATCGCGCTCGAAAACACGCCGAACGAACTCAGCGCTCCGGCTTCGCTGCGGCAATTCATATCCGAGACACACCTGCGCGATTTGCGCCTCTGCTTCGACATCGGCCATGCGCACATGGAGGCAGAAGTGTCGGAAAGCTTCGATGCGATGCGCGACTTGATTGTGACCACTCACATTCACGACAATCACGGCGACAAGGATGAGCACCTGCTGCCGTTTGAGGGCACGATTGACTGGGACGCGGCTCTCAGCTCCTTTGCAGCAGCGCCACAGCCGCTGCCGCTAGTGCTCGAATTGAAAGAACAAAGCGCAGGGGCGCCGGCGCTCGATCAGGTGCGCACTGCATTTGAAAAGCTGGAGAAAAATCTCGAGGCCAAGCGCGACAGCACAGCCCGGCCTTAATAATTCCACCGGAAGGCTCAATGACACAGGATATGCAGGCAAAAATCCCTATCATCAATATCGACCGGGCAGGCGAGTTTGCGGGACAGAGTGTCACGATTCGTGGCTGGCTATACAACCTGCGTGAGTCCGGCAAACTCATCTTCCCGATTTTTCGCGACGGCACGGGAGTGATGCAAGGCGTTGTCTCGCAGAAGGAGCATGCCGCGGCGTACGACGCGCTTAAGGGTTTGACGCAGGAATCCAGCGTGATCGTCACGGGGACGATAAACGCGGAACCCCGCGCCCCGGGTGGATTCGAGATTCACATCAACGATGCCGAAGTGGTGCAGCGCGTCCCGGAATCAAATCCGTATCCGATCCAGCTTAAAGAGCATGGCGTTGATTTTCTGCTCGACCAGCGGCACCTCTGGATTCGCACGCCGCGCCAGGCTTCCATTCTCCGCATCCGCGCCGAAGCCGTCCGTGCCGCGCGAAACTTCATAGACGACCAGGGCTATACCCTGACGGACGCTCCCATTTTCACGCCCGCGGCCTGCGAAGGCACGACGACTTTGTTCGAAGTGAACTACATCGACGATCAGAAAGCTTACCTGACGCAGTCCGGCCAGCTTTACGTGGAAGCTACAGCGGCGGCGCTTGGCAAGGTCTATACGTTTGGGCCGACCTTTCGCGCCGAAAAATCGAAAACGCGCCGGCATCTCACGGAATTCTGGATGCTCGAGCCAGAAGCGGCATACGCACATCTGGAGGATATGATTCAGCTCGGGGAAGGGCTTGTCACCGCGGTTGTGCAGTCGGTGGTGAAAAACCGGTCGCGCGAACTCGCCACGCTCCAGCGCGACACTTCCAAGCTGGAAAAGATCGCGCCACCCTTTCCGCGCATTAGCTACGACGAAGCAATTCGAGTTTTACAGAAGGCAGGCAATCCCGTGAAGTGGGGCGATGATTTTGGGGGAGATGAAGAGACTATTCTTTCTACGAATTTCAAGAAGCCCGTAATCATTCACCGCTATCCCACAGCCATGAAGGCTTTCTACATGGCTACCGATGCGACGCGCCCGGAGCTTTCGCTGAGCTTCGACATGATTGCGCCCGAAGGCTATGGCGAGATCATCGGCGGGGGCGAGCGCCAGTCGGATTATGAGACGCTCCTGCGCCGCATTCACGAGCACAAACTGCCCGAGGAAGCCTTCCAGTGGTATCTCGACCTGCGGCGCTATGGCAGCGTCCCGCACGCCGGTTTTGGCCTGGGCCTCGAGCGAACCGTCGCATGGATTTGCGGGACTGAGCACATTCGCGAAGTCATCCCCTTCCCACGGATGCTCTATCGCGTCTATCCTTGAGTGTCCCTCCGCTGTTTCGGAGCCAAGAAAAGACTGACCGGCGTGGCAGAGAGAATTCGCATCATCGGTGTGCCAATGGACCTCGGCGCGAGCCGCCGCGGGGTTGACATGGGTCCATCGGCGCTGCGGGTCGCCGGCTTGCACTCGCGACTTCGGCACCTCGGCCGGCAAGTCGAAGATGGCGGCAACGTCGCTGTCCATCAGCCGGAAGAGCAGCCCTATGGTGAAAAGAACGCAAAATATCTCGACGAGATAGCGAAGACTTGCAAGGATTTGGCGGCGATCGTCCGGAAAGCACTGGATGACGACGTGATTCCGCTCGTTCTTGGCGGGGACCACTCGATCGCGGTCGGAACCACCGCAGGCGTTGCCGCGCACTTTCACAAGAAATCAAAACGTATCGGTCTTATCTGGCTCGACGCGCATGGCGACATGAACACTCCTGAGAGTTCTCCTTCGGGCAACGTGCACGGGATGCCGCTCGCATCCATCATGGGATACGGACCGCCGGAACTGGTGCAGCTTGCGGGCGTGGAACCGATGGTCGAACCTCGGAATGTGGCGCTGGTCGGCATTCGCGACCTCGACGCGAAGGAACGACGGCTCGTAAAGGATTCCGGCGTCCATATCTTCACGATGCGCGACATCGACGAGCGTGGCATGCGTGAAGTGATGGCGCAGGCGCTGCGATTCGCCTCCGATGACACTGCAGGAATCGCGGTCAGCCTCGATCTGGATTTCGTCGAGCCGGCGGACGCTCCGGGCGTTGGGACGCCCGTGCGCGGGGGCGTGACGTACCGCGAAGCTCATCTTGCCATGGAGATGATTGCCGACAGCCGCTCGATGGTCTCGTTTGAAATCGTTGAAATCAATCCCGTGTTCGACGTGCAAAACAACACGGCTTCTCTGGGGGTCGAGCTCGTCTTATCCGGGCTGGGGAAAAAGATACTGTGAACTCAAGCGGCAAGTCGTGGAAACTGCGAACGGAGCGCCGATGAACGCGAAGAAGCGGCTGCGCATTGGTGTGATTTTTGGCGGACGCTCGGGCGAGCACGAAGTGTCTTTGGCCTCGGCGGCTTCCGTTATCCGCGCGCTGGATCCTGAAAAATACGAGGCCGTCCCTATCGGCATCGCAAAAGACGGCCGGTGGCTGATTGGGACGGGAGCGCAGAAGATGCTCCCGGACGTCTTGAAATCCGGCGAGCGCGTGGTTCTGCCAGCCGACCCCAGCGCAGCCGCGCTTGTTCCACTTGTTTCTTCGGCCAATCATTCTAGCGTCATGGTCGATGTCGTTTTCCCGGTCTTGCATGGCACGTTTGGAGAGGATGGCACCGTTCAAGGACTGCTCGAACTGGCAGGACTTCCCTATGTGGGCGCTGGCGTTCTTGCTTCAGCGGTCGGAATGGACAAGGACGTTCAAAAAAGGCTTTTCGCCCAGGCACGATTGCCGATCGTGCCGTACCTTGCGATCCAACGCTCCCAGTGGGAACGCGAACCTGAGAATGTCATCCGGCTCGTCAAGAAGAAGTTTCGCTTCCCAGTTTTCGTAAAGCCCGCCACTCTCGGTTCTTCCCTTGGAATGACGCGCGTGAGGACGCCGAAGGGGCTTGCACCGGCTTTGGACCTCGCCGGTGAATTCGCGCTGAAAATCCTTGTCGAGAAGTCCGTGAAGGGGCGCGAAATCGAAGTATCGGTCCTGGGGAACGACGATGTGCGCGCGTCGATCCCCGGCGAGATCGTTCCTCATCGCGATTTCTACGATTACACCGCAAAGTATCTCGAGGAGGGAACGCGGCTTGAGATTCCCGCGCATCTCACAAAGAAGCAGGTCGACATTTTTCAGAACTACGCAGTCCGCGCCTTTCGCGCCATCGACGGAGCGGGCATGGCGCGCTGTGACTTCTTTCTCGAACACCGCACGGGGAAAATCTTCGTCAACGAGCTCAATACGATACCCGGCTTCACAGCCATCAGCATGTATCCAAAACTCTGGGAAGCCACCGGCTTGCCTTATGCAAAGCTCATCGACCGCCTGATCGAGCTTGCGCTCGAACTGCATCGCGAAAAAGCTCGCACGAAGTACTCGATTGAACTCCCGCCCGGCGCCACCGGGGCTCTGGGAGCCTGACGGCACGAGTTCCCGGGGACTTCCAGAGGTCGCTTGACGACGGTTGCTTCACCGATTAAACTAACCGTTTAGTTGAATAATGCATTTCCGTAACGAGGAGTATTTCCATGCGATTTCGCCGGCTAGGGAAGAGTTCTCTCGTCGTTTCAGCCGTGGGACTCGGCTGTATGGGCATGTCCGAATTCCACGGACCGGGTAACGAAAAAGAATCGCTCCGCACGGCGCGGCGGCTGGTTTGCGCTACCCGGAATCCATGATGAAGCGCGTGGGGATCTGAGGAGAAAACAGTGCGACGAGGACGCCGAAAAGTCGAGAATCCTTTGACGGCAAAGCGAATTCTCGCTGCAGCGGAGCAGCAATTTGCCGCGCAAGGAATGGCTGGCGCGCGCACAGATGAAATCGCGACGGCTGCGCACGCGAACAAGGCCATGCTCTACTATTATTTCGGCAGCAAGAAACGGCTTCATCGCGCCGTGCTTGAAAACCTGTTGCGCCAGCTTCGGAGCAGTGTCTACCTGCCGTCGCGGGAAGACGTTTCCCCTCGGGAGAGGCTGCGAGGAATCATTTCGGGGTATTTTGATTTCCTCGCGACGCACCCGAGCTATCCGCGGCTCGTCCAGCGGGAAGCAATGGAGGCAAGCCGCAACTTCGATTGGATGGTGCGCAAATACCTTCGGCCATTTCATAAGCAATTTGTTCAAACAATTGAAAAAGGGGTTGCGGCCGGGCAATTCCGCCGCGTGGACCCGCATCATACAACCTTCACGATATTAGGAGTGACCGTGTCGTACTTCGCGGCGGCGCCGATTCTAAGCGAGGTCGTGGGCCGCAATCTGCTCGCGCCAAAAGAAGTGGTGGCACGAAAGCGCGCACTGCTCGATTTCATCGATCACGGACTGAACCGCAAAGGAGCGAAGTCTCGATGACCGGGAAGAAGTTCTTCAGATTCGTCATAGCGGTATTTGTCGTCGCGCTCGTGGTGTATCTCTTCACCACGCCCAAGGGCAACGAGATTCCCCTGATAGGCGTGGTGGACGGCAACGAAGTGATCGTCAGCCCGCAGATCAGCGGCCGGATCATCAAGCTCACAGTGGATGAAGGCTCCGAAGTGAAGAAGGGAGATTTGATCGCCGAACTCGACCGCCGGGAACTCGCAGCGAGCCTCGAGGCTGCAAAAGCGAATGTGGCGAGTTTGGAGGCCCAGGTCCGCGCGGCTAACAACAACTATTCGTGGACGGATGACCAGACAGACGCGTCACGCAGCCAGGCGGGCGCTACTCTGACGTCCAGCCGCGCTCAACTCGACCAGGCGCGTGCGAATCTCTGGCGCGATCAGCTTGATTTCGACCGTACACAGAAACTCTTCGACAGCGGCGTGGCGTCCGCACAGGACCGCGACCATGCCGAGGCAACCTTGAAGGCGTCGCAAGCCAACGTGAAATCGCTGGAAGACGTGGTGAGGGCGCAGCAAGCCGCGCTGGCAGTAGCGCAAGCCAACCGCAAACAAGTGGACGTGCGCAAGACCGACATCGCCACGATGATGGCCCAACTTGAGCAGGCGCGCGCCGCGGCCGCTGAGACTGCAACGCAACTCGGTTATACAGAAATCTATGCGCCGATTGATGGAATCGTGTCCGTGCGCGTTACGAAGCAGGGAGAGGTTGTCGCGCAAGGCGCGCCGATCGTGGTGGTCGTTGATATCGACCACCTTTGGGTCCGTGCCGATGTCGAGGAAGGTTTCATCGACTCAGTTCAATTCGGGCAGATGGTACGCGTCAAGCTTCCTTCCGAGAGGATCATCGAAGGCAAAGTGTTCTTCAAGGGCGTTGAAAACGAATTTGCCACACAAAGAGACGTCAGCCGGATGAAGCGTGACATTAAGACATTCGCCATCAAGGTTTCCGTACCGAATCCGGATCGGCGCCTGTTCACGGGAATGACAGCCACGGTCCTGCTGCCTCCACCGGTAAAAAAGAGCTCGTGGTGGAAGCTCTAGAGTCACAGGAAACCCGCGAAATGAACGCAATCGAAGTGGACCACCTCACGAAGAAGTTTGGCGATCTGGTCGCCGTTGACGATGTCAGCTTCAACGTGTCGCCACGGGAAATCTTCGGGCTCCTGGGACCGAACGGGGCGGGGAAGACGACACTGATTCGCATGCTGACCACGCTGATGGCGCCGACCGCTGGCACGGCGCGTGTTGCCGGCTACGACATCTGCAACGACCCAAACGGCGTGCGCCACGCAATTGGCGTGATTCCTCAGGCGTTCACATCTGACCCCGAACTGACCGCCGAAGAAAACATGAACATCCATGCCAAGCTCTACGGCGTCCCGGCGGACAAGCGCGAGACGCTCACCCGGACGCTCCTTGAATCGGTGGACCTGCTCAAATTCCGTCGCGCGCTTGTGCGCACGTTTTCAGGCGGCATGCGCCGGCGCCTGGAGATTGCGCGCGGGCTTGTCCACTCGCCCAAGATTTTGTTTCTCGACGAGCCGACAACAGGGCTCGATCCAGCCTCTCGAACCAATGTCTGGGAGATGATTCGCCTGCTGCGCGACAAGTCGGAACTCACGATTTTGCTGACGACGCATTATATGGATGAGGCCGACAAACTCTGTGACCGCATTGCCATTGTGGACCACGGCAAACTCGCAGCTCTCGATACACCGACACGGCTAAAAGACAGCATCCCCGGAACCGACACCGTGGAAGCGGAGTTCGACCACGCGCCAGAGGATTGGATTGACCAACTTCAACGCCTCCCGAAAACGGAAAGCGTTGCGCGACACGACGGGGTTGTCCATATCGCCTCAAACGACGGGCCTGCAACCGTGGCCGCATTGATGGACTTAGCTCGCTCTCGCGGCGTCACAGTTAGAAAAGTCTCCGTGCAGAGCACCACGCTCGACGACGTTTTTCTCCATTACACCGGCCGCGATTTGCGCGATGCGGCTCACGGAGGGGCGGGTTATGACATCAGCCACCTTTATCGTTAACTTCCGGCCCGCGGCGCCGGCACGAAACACCTGGGAGGCTCTGCTGCCGTGAAGCTTTCCCGCATACTGGCGCTCATCGAACGCGACATGCGCAAGTTTTTTCGCAGCCCAGCGCTGATGATGAGTTCGATGATCTTCCCATTGATGCAGCTCATTGTGCTCGGCTACGCCTTTGGAGGAAAGATCAAGGGCGCAACCGTCGCGGTTGTGGACCAGGACCATTCGGTCGAATCGCGCCGGGTGCGCGAAATGTTCGACGGGCTTTCCGCTGGGCCGCAGACCTTTCGCGTGATCGACTATGACTCTCTTCCCCGCGCGCTCGACGATCTGCGCGCCGGGATGGTCCGCGGGGTGATCGAGATCCCGGACGATTTCTCGCGCCGGTACTACAAACTCGACCGGCCGCGCATTGCGTTTACCGAAGACAATACGGACCAATTCATGTCGAGCTCTCTTCTCGAGCGTGTCCAGCAGATGGTCGATGAGTTAAACACCGCTGCGGTGCAGCCTCGCTTGGCGGGGCCGGTGGCCCTAAATGTCGTGGAAGTCTATCCCTACATCGAGTACGTCAAATACCTGCTGGCCGGTTCGACGGCCATGGCGATCTTTATAGTCGCCATGATCGGAGGAGGGATCACATTTATCGACGATAAGGCACGCGGACTTCATGAGGGCTACCTCGTCACTCCCATTCACAAGACGGAGCTGGTGATGGGGCTGGTCGGTTCGGGCGCGCTGAAGGGACTCATGGCGGGAATGATCCTCACGATTGTCGGTGGACTGATCGCGGGGATCCCGCGTCTGTGGGACCCGCTGCGCCTGTTCTATCTCAGCGTCGTCGTGCTGACCGCATCCATCGCGATGATCAGCTTCATGTTCCTGGTGATGGTGCGTGTGGACGATCCGCTGGTACCGCGCGCGATATTCGGAGTGCTGAACACGCTGCTGTTTTTCCCGTCTGGCGCCGTATATCCGATTGAGGGTTTTCCGTGGTGGCTTCGCTGGATCTCCGTGATTGACCCGTTCACCTATACGGTACACGCGCTGCGAAATCTGACGCTCAAAAACACGGGCATCGAGGGCATTTATGTGGACGTTTTAGTTTTGCTGGGGTTTTCGGTTATCATGACAGGAGGCTGCATCGCGTTGTTCAAACGGCAGATGTAGCGGCAAGGAGCGTTCGTGGGCATCTTCGATTCAAGTGAAGAACATCCGCCATCGAAAATCCGGCGTTACATCATTACCAGTCTGGCCTTTGTTGCGCTCGTCATCCTGGGCTGCTGGTATTTGCTTCGTTTCCACAACGAAAAATCAACCCTGCACCATTTCCTGGATGCGGTCGTCGCGGGAGACTTTCAAGACGCTTACCGAATCTGGAAGCCTTCGCCTACGTATTCATACAAAGCTTTCCTCGAAGATTGGGGGGCGGACGGTTACTACGGGCCGGTTCAGAGTTACCACATCGAAAGCGCGTTGGGACGCGGTTCGATCGTTGTGGTGGTCATTGACCTCAGTCCGTATCGCCCTTTTCCGAGCAATGATGACTTCGCGAAACAGGTCAAGACCAAGGAAGTTCGATTCTGGGTGAACGTGAACGACGAGTCGATTAGTATCGAACCTGATTGAAGCACCCATCAATCAATCTTGGCGCCCGGTTTCGGTTCGATGCGACTCTTTTCCAACAAATCCTCGCATGCCTCCCGCACCTCGCCAACGCTGATCGATTGAATCGAGCGCGGCTCATGAATGGCGATGCGGTTGTTTCGTCGGGGTGATTCAAAAACGGCGCCGGTCTGCACGACGCGGTGTGCCGTCTGCCACGGCCGCCAGTGAGCCGGGTTCGTCGAACCAAAAATCACAACGCATGGCAAACCTGCCGCAGCCGCCAGATGCGCCGGCCCCGAATCATTCCCAACGAAGAATCTCGCGCCAGCCACCAATGCTATCAACTCGCGCAGACCGAATGTCTCGGGAACAACAGCGCAATCGCGCATTTCACTGCGCACCTCAGCAGCGACGGCTGCGTCCCTCTCACCCAAATTGACTACGCAAGGGATTCCATGTGTTTCCAGGAGCCAGCGGGCGATCGATGCAAACTTCCCTACCGGCCAAAGCATCCCCGGCAAGCGCGCGCCGGGTTGCAAGACCGCATAGGGGTCTCCGGGAGCAATCCCGTTCTGAGCAAGCACTCGAGCGACCGAGGCAACGGCATCCGGTTGGGGAAAAATCTGAGCTCGAGGGATGGGCCCGCGAGGCAACCCCGTCCAGTAGAATTGCGAGATGCGGTGCTCGACCGTATGCTCTCCAATGGACCCGACAAGCTTCCTTGAATCGGGAACCTTCACGTTGTACAAAACTGAAAATTGGAATCCCTCCCAGCAGATTCGCCAGCGCGATCTCGAAGCAGCCGTGAGGAGCGCGCTCCGCGGCCCGCCGTGCTGATTGTAAACAATAGGAAAGCGGCGACGGCACAAGGCAAGTGCAGTGTGAGCGAAATGGGCTGAAAAGAGAATCTCCGAGACGTTGGGGTTGCCCTCAAAGACGGCGGCAAACCTCGGTTCGGCTAAAACGAGAATCCGCAAATCCGGCCGCCACGCATGCAGAGCTGCGATCACGGGAGTTTCGAGGACCAAGTCTCCCAGCGACCGTAGGCGCATGATCAAAACCTCGGCGCCCTGATGAAGATTCGGCAGCAGGGAAGATGGATCAGTCCGGTTCAACACGCGCTTCGTCAACCAGCATTACGGGGATATCGTTGCGAATCGGATATACGCGATGGCAGGCCGGGCATTTCAACCCTTGATTATCCGCAGTGAGCTTGACCGGCGTTTTGTCGAGTGGGCAAACCAGGATATCGAGCAACTCTCTTGAAACAGCCATTCGATTCCTCCCAGTGGGCACTCTAGCAGAGCGCAATGCATGCGGGCAACCACATGTCGCGAACGATCTCGCACGCAATCAGCTACTTGCGACCTGCGCCACTCTAAGAGTGAGCTGGCCTTTCCAATTTTCGCCCGTAGCCAAATCGACGGGCCAAACCGCGATCACCTGCGAACCTTGGTAGATGCGCTCGAAGCCTTCTTCCGATTCGGAAACTGTCTCAATCGGCGCCACCCAGAAATTACTCACACCGGGGGCCTCAAAGGTCACCTTGGCGCCTTGCCATTCGTCCACGACACGTAATTCCGGCCCTGATGCCGCCGAGCACCAGCGGAGAGGATACCGTTTGCCATTCGACTCAAAATAGCGATCCGTCGCTGCCGGGGCAAGGAAATTCACGATGGCTTCGACTCCAAGATGAAACGACGCAGCGCCAGCTCCCGTGCGTGTCAGAGAGATATCGCACACGGCATCAAACCCGGCATGTGTCGGAACAAAGGTGAGTGTCTTGGAAACGGACCAATCGGCGCTTCCTTCCGAAGCGAGGGTCACCTGCGACGGTGAAAACTGCGCGATGCGGTATTCGCCGCCCGCTAGCGCAGAGTCCTCTTCCAGCCGTAAGGAAGCATAGTCCTGAAGCGTTTTCTCACGGCCAAACAGCAGCACGCGGAATGTGTGGCGCGCCCACCGGTCGTAGTAAAGCCAGCGTTCGAGACCTTCTTCCTTGGTGCGCGTCTGATCGTGGATCGATTGCACGCGTGGCGCATTCTTTGCCTGGAGGTTTCGCAGGGCAATGTGGTATGCCTCGGGGCGCCGCGCCAAAGAATTAATCAGATTCAGATGCGCTGGGCGAAATTCGAGCGAACAAACCGTCCCGCCATCCTCCGGCTTGACCAAAACGGCGAAGCGGTCCGAAACAAACAGGACTTCGTCTTGGCCGTCGCCGTCCAGATCGGACCTTGTCGCGTCGGCGTATTCCTTCTTCTTGTGCAGAAGCCCATCGACAATCGTTTCCGCGTGAACGAGAGACCGCCAGAGAGCTGAACGCAGATGCGGCGCGTAGAGGCCGCCAAATACGCCGTGCCAGTAAGAATCGTTGCACTGACTTTGCAGCAATAGATTCGTGGCTCGGTCGCGCGCCTCCAGAAACTTCTCATCGCGCCGCGTGTCTTGCGCGAGTTGCCTCATCTCCTTCGACACGTGCAGCATCCGCTTTTGGAGCAGGTTTGCTTCACAGTACTTGCTGAAGAAATTTCTCCAGATGCCGCCGCGCAGAAATGGGAGCAAATCGACGCGCGACGAAAATTCCTGCATAAGCCCGTGATAACGGCTTCGAGCTGGCGTTGGAAGCGCCCATTCCATCATCTCCGTATAGGAAGCTGCGGGAAGGTCGGCACGGCCCAGCGGTGGCCGGGCCGCAACCGCTTCAGCCGGCGTGCACAACTCCAGCCAGTGCGAATTCTGTTCGAGCGTCGAGAAGAAGCTCTCCAGCCACCCGTTGCGGTAGCAATGATCGTGCGTCCCGGGCCAGACGCCGAATTTCTCGAGATCGTCACCCATGGCCGCGAAGCCATTTGGACGGAGGCTTGCAGCGCTTCGCAAGAATTGCGTGATTTCCGCAACACTGCGGAATGGAATCAAGTAGCGCAGCAGTTTCAGTCCCGGCAGCACCTTCACCACATCGCCTTGGTCTTCGGCGAAGTAATAACCATAGAGATCCTCGAGGTTGAATCCCGCGCCGAGAAAGTGGTTATCGTCCACAAGCGTGTACTTAACGCCCGCCGGTACAAGTGTCGAGGGAAGTTGAGGCTCCCAGATACGTTCTGCAAGCCACGCACCTGTTGGCGGCGCCTCAAAATGTTTTTCGATGTAGCGCGCGAACCTCGTGATCTGTTCCTGGCGGTCTTCCGGAGGGATGGCGATCAGGATGGGTTCATAGAAGCCGCCGCCAACGATTTCCACTTGGCCGCGTTTAACCAGCGCCCTCAGCCGGTCGAAATATTCCGGGTGAGCGCGCTCGATCCATTCCAACAGTGATCCCGAGTAGTGCAAACCAAGGCGAATCGAAGGGTGTCGCTCGAGGGTGGAGATGAAAGGCAGGTACGACTTTGCGTACGCGCTTTCCAGAACGTCGTCAAAGTTACCGACGGGTTGATGAGCGTGAATCAGAAGGACGAGTTGGAATTTGGGCACAGATAGGCCTCAGACACTCCTTACAGCATAACTCGGGACCGGCAGGCAGCACAAACGCGTGCCGCCCGAACGGCGTCAGCAGCAAATGCCGCTGCGCACCGCGCTGGCGCCGGCAAATTGCGTGAGCCGGTCGCGGAGGTGAGACATGGCGTTCCCGATGGCTTTATCGGCCGCTCCCGCCGGGGCATAAATCACGATGAGGATTTCACGCGCGGATTCGGTGATCATGCTGCGGGTGGAGTCGCTGATGGGGCTTCCAAACGGCCCCAGAGAATCGCTGAGGACTGGTCTGCCTGCCAGGTGCCACACGCGTTTTCCGATCCCTTCGTAGGTCTCACCCGCAGTTCCGTGCCGGAGAATTATCGGGGGTTGAATCTGCCCGCGGTCGTAACATCCGTAAGGCCAGCCGGACTCGATCGAACCGAGGTTCCCGATGTCCACGACGTTTGAAACGCGGTAGAGCCCCTTTCCTTGCACAACGCGCCGCAGAAGCGCCTCCGAGGAGGGCCGATATTTCGAAGGGTCCATGCCCCAATCACGAAACATCGCACGGACGGCGCGAATTTCCTCCGCTTCCGCCAAACTCTCGACCGTGAACTCACGCCGCTTCTCATCGCACACTTCGTCCATCAGCCGCGCAAGACCCGCATCCACGGGGACGACGCGCACTCCGTCCGCCTCCACTACCGCCAGTCTCACGCCCGGCAATTCAATTTGAATCTGCATTCTCCTGACAGCCAGGGAGTCCCCGAAAAAAAAGCGCGGCGGAAAATCGTGCCCGCCGCGCCCAAAATCCCCCACTATGATGCAATTTGGTCTCGTCTCGGGACGACGACCTGTGTTTATGCCTTCTTGTTCTTATACCAGTCTGCGTTGATTGGCGTGAAACCAGCCCACTTCTCGGGCAAATCTTCGAGCGCGAAAATCGCCGTCACCGGGCAAACAGGCACGCAAGCACCGCAGTCGATGCATTCATCGGGGTTGATATAGAGCATCTTTTCGGCCGCATAATCCGGCTCGTCCTTGCGAGGATGGATGCAATCCACCGGGCAGACGTCGACGCATGCCGTGTCCTTCGTTCCGATGCAGGGTTCTGCGATCACGTAAGCCATTTACGATCTCCTCAGATGATGACGGTATTCCTGAATTCCGCTGGAGCCGCTGAAAACGCAGCACTATAATTTTTATACCATCAAACAGGAGCAGGCACAAGCTTGCTCAAGAAAGCGCATAAGTTGCCGTGTCCACGGGGGAACGGATAAAATACATACGTTTAGTTGCCCATTTTTCGTTTTGGAGGCGCGCCGCCATGCTGCAAACGCGAGGAAACAAACTAACGTGGCTCGGCCACGCGACATTCCGCATAACGACTCCCAGCGGCAAGATCATAGTCATTGATCCTTGGGTGCAGGGGAATCCCGCGTGCCCGGATGCGCTCAAGAAATTCGAGCGAATCGATACCATGCTCATCACTCACGGGCATTTCGACCATATCGCTGATGCAGTGGCGCTCGGCAAGCAATTCTCGCCCCAGATTGTCGCGATTCCGGAAACCTGCGCCTGGCTGGAATCGAAAGGCGTCTCTGGAATGAGCATGATGAATAAAGGTGGCACGCAGAAGGTGGGCGAACTCGAGGTCACCATGGTGCACGCCGTCCATTCCTGCGGCATACAGGATGGCGACAAAATTGTCTATGGTGGAGAAGCGTGCGGCTACGTGGTTCGCCTGCCAGGCGGGCTGGTCATCTATCATGCAGGAGACACAGCCGTTTTCAGCGACATGAAAATCATCGGCGAACTTTACGCGCCCGAAGTGGCGCTCCTGCCCATCGGGGATCACTTCACCATGGGGCCGCGCGAGGCTGCGCTCGCAATTCGTTTGCTCGGCGTGCGCCACGTGATCCCAATGCACTTCGGAACTTTCCCACTTCTCACGGGGACGCCGGACGCGCTGCGCCAGGCCGCGCGAGACGTCTCCGGCCTGGAAATCCATGCATTGAAGCCGGGCGATTCAATCCGGTAATGAAAGTCATTGATATAGATTAAGAAGGGCAGCGGTACTGCACTGTGTCGCTGCCCTTTTCCGCGTGAGGAATTGTACCCGCAACTTACCTCGGTCGGATTTCCAGTGGCTGCGTCAGCTTGAACCTGGCTGTGGTTTCGGCTGGGAGCGTGATGTCGCGGTTCCCAGTGTACGCTGCGCCGGCCGTGCCTGCACCACCGCCGGCCAAAGCGCCGATCGCTGCACCCTTGCCGCCTCCAGCAATGGCGCCTACGATCGCACCGAAGGCCGCGCCGCCTCCACCACCCACGGCGGTTCGCTTGCCGCGTCCTTTGCCTGCTTCTTGCATGGCAGACGTCTGGATGGAGTACACCTTGCCATGCACTGTGATCGAATCAAGCGACAGTGCCAGCAGAGCGCCGCCCTTCACGTGGCCTGCCGACTGCGCCTGGGATATCACGCCGGAAGCCTTTGTCCCAACCGGCAAAACGTCCTTGCCCTCAATGGCGACTGGTTCTGCCAGAGATGCATCGAAGTGGTCGCCGGCCTGGTTTGTCTTCGTGCTGATGGATTGGTCGATCGTCACTGTCAACACTGTGCCAGCTTCGATCATGATCGGCTTGGGAGGAGGCACCTTCTCCACCGCCTTTTGCTCCGGTGTTTGCGTAGAGCCCGATTCGTTGGACTGGGGCGAAGTGCCCGAATTCGAGCATCCTGCCAAACTCAATAGGATGCCAATTGCCAACAACCGAGCGATTGCCAGTTTTCGCATTCTTGTACCTCCAACTGAAATTGAAGTGCGGGCTGAGTATGGATAACCGTGTTGCATACGCATTTTACTTCGATGCTGCCGCTACGACAATCATGCCGCCAAAACCGGCTTCTAAGTTGAACTACGGGAGGAAAACCGCGGCGTAAGACTGCGAAGGAAAAAAGTAAGATTCGCGGGACGCTCGGCCAGCCGCCGCATGAAATAGGGGAACCACTCGGTCCCGTACGGAATGTAGATGCGGACTCGATACCCTTCGCGCGCGAGCGCCTTCTGCAAGTCGGTGCGAATGCCATAGAGCATCTGAAACTCGAACCGGTCTAGGCCGATCTTCTTTTCTCGCGCAAAATCCTTCGTTGCCTGGATCATGGCCGGGTCGTGCGTCGCGATGCCGTGATAAATTCCGCTCGCGAGCAGGATTTTCATCAGCTTGATGTAGTTTGCGTCCACACTGGCCTTATCCGGGAAAGCCACCTCCGATGGCTCATCGTATGCGCCCTTGCAGAGCCGGATGCGTGAGCCGGTTTGAAGGAGTCCTATGATGTCCTGCTCCGAGCGATAGAGGTAGGCCTGCACTACCACGCCCACATTCGTGTATTTCGCGCGCACGCGTTTCACAATTTCGATCGTGCGATCGGTGTAAGGCGACCCTTCCATGTCGATGCGCAAGAAGTTTCCCCGCGCGGCTGCATGCGCCGAAATCTTCTCAACCAGCCCCATGCAGAGCGAGTCGCCCAGGTCGAGCCCGAGTTGCGTCAGTTTCAGCGACACATTCGCGGCGAGCTTTTCTTGCGCGATGCGTTCGAAGATCGCGAGATAACCTTCCGCCGAGCGGTGCGCTCCCTCTTCATCCGAGACGTTCTCTCCCAATAGATCGAGGCTGGCTGCAAGGCCCGCTTCATTCACGCCGTGCGCCGCGCGAACGGCATCGTCGAGTGTTTCCCCGGCGACAAAGCGGCGAGCCACGCGTTTGCTGACCCCGTTGTGCATGATCAGGGGAGCGAGGCGTTTACTCTCGGAAAGGTGTATAAGCAGCGAGCGCATCAGGTGGGGGCGGGAGCGGTGCGGCGGAGCTATCGGTTGAACTGGCATACAAGATGGATTATGACGTGAAAGGGTGCCCGATTCAATTTTCGTGCGCGTAAAACGACGACCCAACAGCCCATTCGGTGCGACCAATTTGGCTTGGATGCGATCCGTGGATCGCTGGTGAAGTTAGCCCGGCCTGCACTAGTGTCTCATTGCAGCGAGGAAGCGTTCGGCTTCGATGGCGGCCATACAGCCCGACCCTGCCGCGGTGACTGCCTGTCGATAATGGTGATCCTGAACGTCGCCTGCGGCAAACACGCCTTCCACACTGGTTCGCGGGCCGTCGTGAGTGAGGACGTAACCCCCATCGTCCATTTCGAGCTGGCCGCGATAAACCTTCGTATTCGGATCATGTCCGATGGCTACGAAGACGCCTTCCACTTGAATCGTTTTGACCTGCTTGGTCTCCACGTTCCGAATCTTGATCGCTTCGACCGCCTTCTTGCCCACGTCGATGACTTCTTCAATGACGTACGGCGTCATGAAAACGATTTTTTCGTTTGTGCGAGCGCGGTCCAGCATGATTTTTGAGGCTCGGAATTCGTTGCGGCGATGCAAAATCGTGACGCGATTGGCAAACTTCGTGAGGAACATGGCTTCTTCCATCGCCGTATCGCCCCCGCCGACAATCGCAATCTCGCGGTCGCGAAAGAAATAGCCGTCGCAGGTCGCGCATGTTGAGACGCCGTAGCCGAGCAACTGCCGCTCGGATTCAATCCCCAGCCTTCGCGCCGAAGCGCCGGAGGCAATAATCAGCGATTCGGTTTCGAAAGTTTCCTTCCCGGCCACGATTTGGAATGGCCTGTGGCTCAAGTCAACCGACGTGACAGCTCCCGATTTGAATTGCGCGCCAAACCTCTGCGCTTGCGTTCGGGCGTTTTCGATCAGCTTGGGTCCCAGGATGCCCTCGGGGAATCCCGGAAAATTCTCGACAAGCGTCGTTAACGCCAATTGACCGCCCGGCTCATATCCATCGAGCACGAGGGGCTGCAAATCCGCTCTCCCTGCATAAATTGCAGCGGTCAGTCCCGCGCATCCACTGCCGATTATGATGACCTTGTTCACAGTTCTCTCCCCAGCGATTCGATGATTCCGGGCCGCGCCACGATGCGCTACCCAAAAGGGTCATTCTAGCATTTAGTTCATTCCTCACCACCTCTCCGGAACCATAGTTTGCGCCCGGCGCTGGCATGCGCGATAATGCCGGCCGGCAGGGGACTCCCATGTCCGGTCCAGCCAATCTTCTCCGTCTCTTGAACGAATTTGTTCTCTTGCTCCTGGGAGCGTTGCTGATTCTCATTGCGCTCACGGGACACATTGGCATGCCTTCGCGTCCCGCGGCGCTGATCGCGCTGGGCGCGTTCTTCGTTTATTGGGGAGTGCGCGCTTGGATGCGACCGGAACCGAGAGAAGTTCGCTTGCAAACGTCCCTTCGCGCCGTGTCGCTGGCGATTGTGGGATTGCTGATCGTCGGAATTCCACTGCTTCCCCTGCGTCGCACGGAATTGCTGATCGGACTTGCTGGCGGCGTGCTGGTGGTGCGCGGGCTCCTCGAGGCTTTCCTTTCCCTGCGGCGGTCGTGAAGTACGTTACCCGCCTTTCGCCCTTGTCAACCGCGTCCCCTTACAGCTAATCTGCCCGGCATCGAATTCCGGTGGTGCGGGCGAGCAACGCTGTTCTTTGCACTTGCTACAACTGCTGGAAACTATGTACTCGACAGGAGGGCAACGATGCTGAAGGAATTCAAGGAATTCGCGATGCGCGGAAACGTTTTGGACATGGCCGTCGGTATCATTATTGGCGCTGCATTCGGAAAGATTATCACGTCGCTTGTCAGCGACGTATTGATGCCTCCGATCGGGCTGCTGCTTGGCAAAGTGGATTTTGCCACTCTCTTCCTGAACATTTCGGGAAAAACCTATGCAACACTTTCTGAGGCAAAAGCAGCCGGAGCTGCCACCATCAATTACGGATTGTTCCTCAACACTGTAATTGATTTTCTGATCGTCGCGTTTGTGATCTTCTTGCTGGTTCGCCAGATTAATCGCTGGAACAAGCCGGCTCCCGCGCCAGCGCCGGCAACCAAGGATTGTCCATACTGCTGTTCGCCGGTGCCGGTGAAGGCTACGCGCTGCCCAAATTGCACCTCTGAAATTCACTCGTAGCGTTGGGTTCGCGAGGGATGAGCGGCAAGCCAAACTCTTATCCGCCTGTCATTTCAAGGACAGCCCCGCCATCGGTGACCAGTTCGCGCTCGGAATGCCCTTTGCGCTCGAATCGCAGAGTCGCCCGCGCAAGGCTGTTGTTTGAAACGTCGAATGTGCCCGAGCAGTCGGTCTTGAGGTATGGCAACCGATGGTGAGATGCACCGCTGCCATCCAGAGAAACCTGCAAGCTCAACCCCTCGCGCGGATTGGTGCAATCAAAGACCCAGCGCAGGTTTTCCCGGTCGCGGCGCTCGTTTGTGAATTTCCTGAACGTGTAGATTTCGCCGCCAAGCCACAGAATTGCCTTCCGAAAGCGCAATCCCAGGGGCATCTCGTACTCAAGCGCTTCGAACGTCGAGAGGTCGTCCTCGGCCGCTGCCTTGAAGACACAGTGAGTCCAAGTCCATTCATGCCGATGGCGGTATCCGCAGTTATGTCCTTGCAAACCGTAGCCCAGTGTGTCGCCACGAAAGGTGCGTCCATCGAGACTGATTTCACCGGAAAAAACGGCGCCGGAATGCTGCGTGCTCGAAAAGCCGATCCATCCGCGGTCGCTGATCGTCACGGCAAGCCGCGAACGATAACATAGGTCCCAGGTGATTTCGTGGCCATCCGCGTTCAGATTTCCCGCACAGGAGTCTTCGTCGATTCGATTCTTGCCAATTGCGAAACGGAAGGGACTTGCACCGGGCGCGCTCAAGTGAAGGTCGCGGGCAGGAAACCGTTGGATGAAAGATTGCGGCGCTCCGTTGCGCGGGAACCATGTCGCCCACACCTGCGCTGGCATTCCTCGCGGACTCGAAGCGCAACCAGCCCGGCCGGGATTCAATAGCAGGTAGCGAAACCACCACGCGCCGCTGCCGTCGGCCAGTCCCATGCGCACGAACCAGGCTTCGTAACGCCGCCGCGTATTTGGCCGCGAATAGACTGCGTTCAGATTTGTTTCGTTCATTGCCATTCAGAATCGTATCCGAAGGCGTGTTTCAGGTGTATTATTTTTCCGCGATGGAAAACGAGCCTACGCCGCGGAAGCGGCCGGTCACTTACTGGATCGGCGAATACGGCGGCTGGTTGTTGCAACGTGTAATCGGCGGCCTCGCAGCGACCGGTATAACTCCCAACATGTTCACGTTCATCGGATTTGGCGTGAACTTCTGGGCGGCCGTGGCGTTTGCGATGGGGCGATTTCACCAGGCGGCCGCGGTCTTATTCCTTGCCGGGTTCCTCGACATGGCTGATGGTCAGGTGGCGCGACGATTGGGGCGCGTGACAGCCTTTGGAGCATTCCTCGACTCGACGCTCGACCGCTATTCCGATCTCGCGCTCTACATGGGCCTGGTCGTCTATTACACGTTGATTGGGCGCACGTTCTACATGGTGCTCGCGGCCGTGGCGATGGCAAGCTCGTTCATGGTGAGCTATTCCCGCGCGCGAGCCGAATCGCTGATTCCCCTGTGCAAAGTGGGATTCATGGAGCGCCCGGAGCGGTTAGTGCTACTGATCATGGGCGGGGCCTTCAGGAGGATGGCGCCGGCGCTCTGGGTGATTGCGACGATTTCGACGATCACGGTGATCCATCGCGTCGTGTACACTTGGCAAGAAGTGCGCGCGGGGCGCTCTCTCCCGGAGGCAAGCGCCTCTTAATTGTCCGGAAGCGGAAACTCTCTCAACGATTCTTCCACCGGCCAAGCCACGATGTCGTGCACGCGTTGCCGCAACGCATCCACTTCCGAACGGCTGATACCTGAAGTTTCAATCGTATCGTGCAGGTACACGGTGATCTTGCCCGGGTACAGCATCCAGTCGCCCGTTCGGAAGAATTGGAACGACCCCGTGACGCTCATCGGGACCATCGGCACTCCAAATTTCTGCGCGAGATTGAAAATCCCCTTCTTGAATTCGGCGACGTGACCGTCGCGAGTTCGCGAGCCTTCCGCAAACGCAATTAAGCTCACGCCGGAGTCCAGCGCGGCCTTGGCGCGCTGCGTCATGGTCTCCAGTCCCTCGCGGCTCGGAGCATCCGGCACCGGCACATTTCCGAACCGGCCCATCATCCAGCCGTAAATGGGATAGTGAAAATGCGATTCAAGCTCGAATCCGCGCACGAACTGCGGGATCGCGGAATAAATCACAAACGCGTCAAAGAGATTCACATGGTTGCAGACGAAGATGCTCGTTCGCGTCGGGTCGAATCCAGGGGAGCGCCGGGCTTCGAATTTCACCCCGGCGAAGCGAAGAATGTTGCGGAAAAAGGCGCGCTGCGGCCAGTCGTTGTTGCGCGGGTCGACGAATATGCCAAGGAGCACGAGAAGCGAGCACACCACCGCGAAATGGATTCCACTGACGGCCCACAGCAGGAGCGAGCGGATCGTGAGATAGGTCTTTCTCATGCCACTATGTCCAGTGCTCCGGGAAGAACTTCGAGAGACCGGCAATCGAGACGGAGAATCTCTCCGTCCACCACGACGTTGACGGGTGCGTCCAGCTCTAGGTCGATGCGTTTTACACCGGCGCGAAATGCGCGCGGGTCTTCGATGTGCGTGCCGGTGAAAAGTCGCGGCAAATTCCACAGCGAAGCGAGGCGGCCAATCGGGGCCCACCGAACGTATTCGATCAGGCCATCGGACGGATCGGCCTTCGGTGCGATCATCATTTTGCCGCCGGTGTATTTGCTGTTGCTGAATGTGAGGAAGAGAGACGGGCGGCGGTCCCATTCGCTGGCGTTGTCGAGCCGGTGAGGAAACGAGCCATGTTCGAGTCCCGCGAGGCAAATGAACACGCTGAGAATGTAACCAAGCTCTCCCAACCGCTTGAATCGCCGATTCGTCAATTCACCGACATCCGCCGGGAACCCCATGCTAAGCGTGTTGAGGAAATAAATCTCTCCCTCCACGTGGCGCAATCGAATGATGTCGCACGAGCGGCGCGCACCCTTTTTCAGCAATTCGATTGTGTGCTCGATTCCGCGAGTGGTGAAATCTCTGAGGAACGAATTCCCGGTGCCGAGAGGCAGGAATCCGAGCGTGGGACGGCCCTGCGTTTGGGCGAGCGGGAAGAGGCCGTTGACGATTTCGTAGGACGTGCCATCGCCGCCGACAGCGAGAAAATTCCGGTAGCCTCGTTCGTACGCCCTGCGAGCAAACTCAACCGCTTCTCCCGCGCGGGTCGTTTGAACGATTTCCAGCTTGATGCCCTCGCGGCGCACGCGATCGAGTGCTGTTCGCGCAAGTTGACCGCAGCGTCCGCCACCCGCTGCGGGATTCACAATGGCGTAGAAACCTGTCTTCATGGCTTCGCGCACCAACCGGCGGAGAAGCGCCCGGAAATCACAGCGGCACCACAGCATCGCGGCGCAGGCTTTGCCGGATCTGCTCGGCCAGCTCGCCGCGCTTTATTTTAAGCGACGCGGTCAGTGGGAAATCGCGTTCCCAAACCAGATAGCCACTGACGCGCTTATAGTTGAGCAATCGCCGGTTGCGCTCTGCCACGCTTGCGATCAGCCCTTCCGTGATTGTTTTCCCTTGCTCCGGCTGAAGGACCAGGATGAGTTTTTCCCCGACCATGGTTCGGGCTGGCCAGAGATAGTTGGCTGCGAAAACGCAGAAGCCCTTCACGGGCAAGCCCTCGAAAATCGTTTCGATGTCTTCCGGGTAGATGTTCTTTCCTTCTTCGCTGACGATCATGTTCTTCTTGCGTCCGAAGAGGCGCAAATGCCCGGTTTCGTCGATGCGTCCCAGGTCGCCGGTCATCAGCCAGCCGTCCACAATCGTTTCCGCTGTCATCAGCGGATCGTCAAGGTAGTGCGACATCACCGTCTTACTGCGCGCAGTGACCTCGCCGATTCCCTCTGCGTCTGGACTGATGATCCTCACTTCAATGCCCGGCAGCGGTTTCCCGACGGTGTCCGGGCGGAAAGGCTTGAAGTCGTTCAGCGTGATTGTCGTGCCTGCTTCTGTGCAGCCATAACCATTGCCCACCGGAATGCCGAGGTCGTAGAAGAACTGAAGCGTGGCCGGCTCGGTAAACGCGCCGCCAACGAAAAGCGCGCGCAGCTCTCCTCCAAACGCTTTGTGAACTTGCCACAGCAGCGCCCGGCTGATCCTCAAATGCGGGCGGCGATGCGTAAGCGCTTTATTGATGCCGACAAGCGCGCTCAAAAACTTGCGGCGATTCTTCGGCAAGTCGTCAAAGCGCTGGCGAAGTCCGCGCTCGAGGTTTTTCAACACCATGGGAACGACGCTCATGTAAGTAATCTTGTAGCGCGTGAACGCGTCGCGAATGTATTCGGGGCGCAAAGTGCGCAAGTGCACGACTGCCGCGCCGCAAGTGAAAGGCCCGATGAAACCAACCATGAAATCAATCGCGTGGTTTGTCGGCAAAATGCTCAAATAGCGCACGCCGGGCCAAAATGGATAGAGCGCCGTCAGGGCCATGCATTGTTCGAGATAGTTCTCGTGCGTCATAACGCAGCCCTTCGGACGACCTCCCGTGCCGGACGAATAAACGATGCATGCGGCATCCTGCCGCTTACGCGGAATAAAGGCGGGTTCGCCCGTTCCGCGGAATTGCTCCCAGCGCTTTGCTCCCGCAAGCTCGGCGTTTGGCGGCGCTTCCGTCACCAGCACGGTGCGGGTCTTGAGATTCTTGAAATCCTCGGCCTGCAGGATCGCGCGCCACAAATGATATTCGACGATGAGGAACTCGGCTCTCGAGTGGCCGAGCAGTTTCAGTTGCTCGCCAGGAGTGAGCTTGTAATCGAGCGGAACCAGAACGCCTCCGCCAAAAAAAATCGCGTACGCAGAGATCAGCCATTTCGACTGATTCGTCATGATGATGGAGACTCGCGTGCCGTTTTGCAGGCCTGCGTCTTGGAGCGCGCGTGCAAGAGGGAGCGTTGCTTCTTTAAACTGGCGATAGGTGAGCTTGAGGTTCTCGCGCTCACGATCCGCCTCAATCAGGCATGTTTCATTCGGCCAGCGTTCAAGCGCCGCGCGCAGGGCTTCGCCTAGCGATTCATATTCGTGGAGATCAAGCATCGGGAACCGGCCTTGTGGCGCGGAAACACACAGCATGCAGCTCAATCAAATCGTGAACCTCTTGATGCCGTCGCGAAACACGCGCGACTGGAAGTTTATCAGCAACCCCGCCCGCATGCCTGTCGCGGTCAGATACGTTAGAACTTCCGCTTCGTGGATCTCGGTAATTTGTTCCGCAGCTTTAATCTCAACGACCACGGAATCTTCGACGACGAAATCCAGATGATACCGGCCCAGCGCACTCTCTCCATATAGGATGGGGACCGGGACGTCACGCTGACACCTTATGCCTGCTTTCTCAAACTCAGCCCCGAGTGATTCCACGTATGCGCTCTCCGGCTGCCCCGAACCCATGCGCCGGTGCACTTCTTCCGCGCAATCGATGATGCGACCGAGCAATTCATTCGTGTCGATCAATCTGGGGCCTCGATCTCATTCTTACAAGCATTGCCATTCAGAGGCGCGACTGGATGCGCTCCGCCAGCGTGCGCAAATCGCTGACGCCCTGAAGTTCATAGTCGGGCAGCTCGATGTGAAAGTGCTGTTCGATTCGTGTGAGCATATCGAGGGCTTGGAGACTGTTGATCCCGAGCTTCTTGAAGAAATCGTCGCTGGCATTGAGCGTTTCACGTGGAACGCCAAAGTGCTCCGCCGCGAGCCGGAGGATTTCTTCCGTTGTCTTGTCCAGTGCGCTCATCTTGTTCTCCACGCCTCTTCACACGCCTCACGGCAAATAGGGAAGAGCGTCCGTGCTTTCGACGAACTTGCGCAATCCCGCCTCGACGGCAGGCCGCGTAAAAAGTTCGCAGAAAATGTCAATTTCGCGGCGCAACTCCGCATGCGGGATGGGTTTAATAAAGCGCTTCGCCGCGATGGCGGTCTCACGGTCGAACTTCTTCAGTTGTGCCGCCGTGGCCCGCGCCACTCGCAGAGAATCGCCTTCGGCCACCACCTGGCTCACAAGTCCGACGGACTGAGCTTTCGTGGCATTGATGCTGCGGCCGGTCAGCAATAAGTCTCGGACGATGGCGTTGCCGAGATCGCGCTTCAGCCGCGGGATTCCGCCGAATCCGGGGATCAATCCAAGCCGCAGCTCGGGAAAGCAGAACCGGGCCATCTTGTCGGCGATAATCAGATCACACGCGAGCGCCAGTTCAAATCCGCCGCCGAATGTGATGCCATGCACGGCGGCGATCGTTGTGAGCGGCGCCGCATCCATCGCGTTCATTACGCGATGGATGCGCTCGAGAAAATCTCTCACCCCTGCCTGTCTATCCTTGGGGGCTACGGTATGGAATAGGCTATGGAGTTCACGCAGATCGGCGCCGGCGCAGAATCCTTCCTTGCGCGCGCTGGATATAATCAGCGCGTGCGATTCCGTTTGCAGGGATTCGAGCGCGGCAGCGAATTGCTCGAGTTCTCCGAGTGTGGCCAAGCCAATCTCGTTGCACGGCGCGCGGTCGAGCGTCACCTCGATGGCGTCATCGACGATTTGCCATGAAAGCGTTTTGCCTTGAAAACTCTTCATGAAGGCTTTCTCTGGTAAAGTTGCTCGATCTCTTGCGCGTACCGCGAGTTGATTGCTTCTCGCCTGAACTTGCCGTTCGGTGTCAACAGGCCATTCTCCGTGCTGAATGGCTGAGCCACCACATGGAACGCGCGAATCTTCTTGTAGTGCGGCAGCCCGCTGTTGACACCATCCATTGCGGCCTGAATTCGCGCAGCGCTCAAGCCGGAATCCGCCGCCACGAGCATTGCAAGAAAGCTGCGCTGATTGCCGACGAGCACCACTTGCTGCGCCTCCGGAAGGCGCGATGCCAACTCGTCTTCCAGCGGTTCCGGCGCGATGTTATGCCCCGAGCTAAGAATAATCAAATTCTTCAGGCGGCCTGTGATGCGCCAGTTGCCGCTCGGATCCACGTCGCCCAGGTCACCCGTGTGGAACCATCCGCCCTCCAATACCTTTGCAGTCTCCTCCGGACGATTCCAATAGCCCTTAAAAATGTTCGGCCCGCGCACGAGGATTTCTCCGTTGTCGGCGAGGGTCATCTCGATTCCGGGGATCGCGGGCCCCACACGGCCGGGGACGGCATGCCGCGGATCATCGAGCGTGCAGATTGCCGTCGTTTCCGTCAGGCCATATGCCTGCAGCACGGGAATCCCAAGCATCATGAAGAAAAGCTGCGTCTCAGCCGAGAGCGGCGCCGAGCCACAAATGAGTGCTTTGAGGTTCGAGCCAATACCCTTTCGAATCGTCGGAAACATCGTGAAGTTCGCGAGCCCAAGCCACAAGGAGTCGCCAAAGTGGCCGCTCCGATTGTGCCGTCTCACGTAAGCCTGCTGGGCATTCGCAAGAACTTTCGCGGCCAATCCGCCGCGTTTGCGAATCGTCTCTTCAATCTTTCGGCGCACGCGCTCAAGGAGGATGGGAACGTTCAAGAAATAATCGGGCGCGGCAATTTTCATTTCGCCCGCGAGCTTCGAGAGATCCATCGAGAGCGTCAATAGACTATTGCGAGAAAGCGCCGTGAGAAGAAGGATCCAGGACGCCGCGAAGTTGAACGGGGCGTAGTGGAAAATGCGGTCGGGTTCCTGACGCGACCCCATTAATTGATCCAGCCTGCCATTCGTGCATCCAAGCATGAAATTGAGATTTGCGGCAGTCAGCACGACGCCTTTGGGCTCGCCGGACGTTCCCGATGTGTAGATGATTGTCACCGCATCGGAATCCTCGTGGTGGCCTGGACGCTTGGGGGGCTCACTCTCGCCTGTGAAAATGCTATCGAGCAACGTTACGTGCGGCGCCGCAGGCCATATCCTCTGAATTTCGGCTGCCAATGCGGGGTCCGAACAGAAGATTCTGGCGGGCGTCGAATCCTTCATCATGCCAACAAGGCCGCCGGGCATGTCGCGCATATTAAGCGGCACGACGATGATTCCTTCCGCCATCATCGCTAGGTCCAGTGCCGCCCAGCGAATGCTGTTCGACGCAAGCAGCGCGCATCGATCGCCCGCCTTCAACCCTCGCGCGGCAAGGAATTGCCGCGCCTGTTGAAGGAGCGCCAGCAGCTCGCTGCCCGTTACGGAGACGGCCTGCCCGTTGTGGATTTCGCAAAGAACCGGCGCGTTAGCGGCCCTCTGGAGTCTTTCGAAAATGTTTTCGAGAAAAGTCATACAGCCAAAGCTCCGCTATGAGTTTCGAGCAGTTTGCACAAGCCGGGGCTGAGCGGCGGCAGATATTCCTCCCATCCCAACTGGCCGTGCCGAATGGGAAATTCCGGGTATAGCCTTGCGACGTACTCTTCGAGGTACATACCCATCCGGGCCATCAGTTGGATATTGCGCGCGACGGTGCGGCCAATCGCGTTGCGAATTTCATCCGTTTCGGCATCAAGGGTACGCAGCGACTCAACGATCTTGTCTTTTAGGTCCGGGTCGTCCACGTCCACCAAAAGGTGCTCGTGCCCACGCTCGCGCATCAGGTTGCGAATGCGTTCATCCATCGAAACGCCCGCGGAAGGCACGCCCCCCGGCATGCTCGTGACGATGGCGTGGTAACGCGAAGCGACGATGCGGTCGCAAGCGCGCAGGATGCTGACAAGCTCATACATATTGCATTGGTCGGACGCGAAAATCGGGGCGCCGCCAAGCTCCTCCGCCACTCGCCCGCAGGCGTCACGGTCGAGCATCTCTGATGCAACCAAAATTGGAAACGCGGCGCGCATTTTCCGGTACTGCTGCACGGCTCCTGCAATTGCCGAAAGATATTTCCTGTAAGCGGCATTCACTTCCGCGCCGGAGCGGTGAAAATAGATTGTCCGGTAGTAGCTCTCTTTGTAGGCGCCGGCAACCGAGTACACGATCCATTTCCCGAGCGAAGCCTGCACCGGCCACCAAAACGGATTGATCGGGCAAACGGCGAGAACAGGCGTTTCGCCGTCCCACCCAACGTCGCGCAGCGCTTTACGGCCGAATTCGGGGCCAAACGGTTCGAAGGTCCATGCCGTGTCGGTTCCCAGTTCCGTGGAAACTCCGAGATTGTTGAGGATGATTTGCGACTCCACGTTGCGCGTGATCACGAGCGAGTCGTGGCAAAAGCGCGCGCACATCCTCTGGAGAAACGGGTCCATTTCGCCCGCTTCCGCGCCCAGGGCGATGCTCAGCTTGTTCTGCGCCGCCGCGATTCCGAGCGCTCCGATCATCATCGTGGTCAGTGCGTTGGCGAACTTGCTTTTGAACATGGACCCTTCGCACGCGACGACGCCGTGATTTCTGCTCACCTCGAAGTTCAAAAAGGCCGGAAAGACGTCGGGCAGATGAACCTGCTTCGCGTCGCCAAAATATCCGCGCGAGAGATCGAAATTCTGCGACATCACGCTCAGCGCCAGATTCTCCGCGCCCAGAATTCTCCGCGTCTGCTCGAGCATCTGATCGACGCGCACGTCGGCGCCCGTGTTGCGCATGCCGTTGTACCCCGCGTAGAGGAGACGCAGTTTCTCTCCGGGTTTCCATGGCTCGCTCGCGCCGAGCATCCACTTCAATTTATTGAACTCGATGAGGCCGCTCACCCAGGCCTCGAGCACGAAATCCATCATTGCGGGGAATCCTGCGCAGCGCTGGTCTGGCCGGGCGCCGCGGAAGATGCGGCATTCGGAGGCCACGGACGGTAATGGTACGTGAAGTCGTTTTCACGGGTGAAACGCAACAGCGGAAAGCAGTACTGGGAAAACGGCGCCGGGCGGCGGCCCATCTCGGCGACAACCCGCGAATTGTCGAAGACAGTATTCCAGACGAGGTAAGGAAGAAAGACCTTCAAGAGCGTGGCTAGGCCCCCAATCTTTCCGGCGCGCTTGGCCAACGAGTTCACCATGCGGGAAGACGGGCGCTCGAGGCTCGGCATAAACATAGGCCCGCGCTTCCCCTGCGTTTTTGCGAGCGCATCGGTCAATTGCACGAACGTCTCGGAATCAACGCCGGACGAAAGATGATAGATCTCGTGTGCGGGATTCTGTTTTTGGTGCAGCGTCGCGATGGCGCCGGCAACATAGTCCACCGGAACGATGTCGATTCGATCACCGGGGCGAAAGGGAAGCACGGGCAGGCCCGCAAGAAAAGCAAAGGCACGGACCATATCGAATTGATTCGTTTCAGGGCGGCGGCTGTCCCCTAGAACGATACTCGGGCGGAAAATCGTGCGTGGCACGTCGGGGAGCAATTGCCGGATCATGTGCTCGCAGAATTTTTTCGTCCGGGCGTAGGGGTCGTAGTCGGAGAGGTTCCAATCAATTGCCGTGTCTTCCTCGATGACTTCATTGGCGCGCTGCCCTGCCACGGCAACTGTGCTCACGTGGCTGAAACGGCGCAGGCCGTGTTCATCGCGCGCCCGCATCGCCAGTTGCACCATTTCAAGCGTGCCTCGCAGGTTGACGTTCAGGCAGCTCTTCTCGGACTTGCGGTTGAGGGAAGCGGCGCAGTGGATTACGGAGTCTGTAGTGCGAACCAGGCGCTTGTAATCATCATCGCCGAGGCCAAAGCGCAAATTCGTTAGGTCGCCAAGAAAAATGTGGATTCTGGAGTTCAGATACGCGTTGAATCGCGCGAAATCCACGTGCAATTGGAATGAATGCCACAGGCGGAGGCGTGCTTCCTGCGCATCGCGTGCGCGGACCAGCACGTTCAGCGGGTCGGAGTGATCCGCCAGTAAATTGGACGCGATGTGGGCACCGATATAGCCGGTGGACCCGGTCAGCAGGATAGCCACGGTGTCAGGGTATCAGGTCGCATTCGCCGAAGACTTGCCAGTCGATTTCGCGGTGTTTGTTTCTACCCCAGTCGCAAGCGGCACATTGCGCCGCGGGCGTGCCTCCGGTTGACGACCCTCGATGAGAGGATAGCACCACTTTCGCAGAGCTGGTATGTGGACGTTGATCCAGTAGTCCCACCAGTCGAGCGAGCGAGCGTCGTAGCCGAACTGTTGCCGCTCCTCCGGGGGCAAGGCCGCGCTTAGCCGCTCGACGTTGGACGCTTCGAATACATGATTGTTGTGCAGGATGAAAGGCTCGAATAGGTCGATCAGCTTGATCACTTTTTCGAGTTCGCGTTCGCGGCGCGCCAGAGGAGGGCGGAAGAAGGGAACCAATTCAACGCTGTTTTTAATGGCGCGCACAATTGTCTTCTGCGCTGGGGCCGACAATATCTCGTAGCGCGATTTTGAAACCGGTATCGCGTCGAACGCCAAGCGCAGGCGGTGATGAAATCCATTTTGCGAGCGGTAAAACTTGCGGTGCCCAAGTCCCGTCAATTCAATCGAGCGCCGCATATCGCAAGGATTCACCACGGATGTCGCAAGTTGATAGACCTGCGCGTGGCGGCGCTCGAGGAGCGCGGCGGCGATCAACGTCATCCCGCGGCACACGATATCCACGGGAATCAGGTCAAGGCACTTGCTCTCGTTCGTCGGAAGCTGCCGGAAGAAAGTCCCGAGCAGATAGGAAAGCGAAGCCGAAGTGTTCACGCCCTCATTCCACCCGCGGAAGGGCCTCTCGACGGATGTTTCGACGATTGCCGGGCGGACAACGGCGATGGCTGCATCGGGCGTCGCGTCGAGGTAATTCCGAATCAGGGACTCCGACAAGCACTTTGTGAGTGTGTACGTATTGGGCCACCCGAGTTCATTCGCACGGCGCGTGCCTGCCTCGGTCAGCGTCTGGCGAAGCCACCGAACGCGGTTCTTGCGAACTTGATTCTCGAGCGCAGCGCCGCTCAGGTCCTTGGCCGCATGTTCTTTCTTCAGAGCTTGGCGGCGAAGCTCATCGGTCACCTCGGCAGATTTCGCGCGCGCGTCGGTCGCCCGGATGAGGGTCTCAAGCGACTCCAATTCCTTCACGGCGTCGAAGTTCGCAATCCCGCGCGGCGTGTAATTCCCCGGCAGTTGCTCCAGTACTCGGCCGTCGCGCTGGCCAACGACGTAGCACGTCGAAAGGTGCAGCAGCGCCGCGTGATCGCACGTGCGCAGAAAGTCGAGTACGTTTATGGTTGACCTGACATTCGTGGGCAAAGCGTCGCGCAAGTCCGGATTAAAATCCGTTAGCCCAGAGCTGTTGATGATCAAATCCACCGACCGCGCAAGCCGCTCGCGAACCTCGGGAGTGAGTCCCAGGCCCGGCTTGGTCACGTCCCCATCGACGATCTCGATTCGCTCGCGCAGAAAATCCGCCAGCTTGTTGCCGTGGCGCGCAGCCAGTGGCTCGAATACGGGAGATTCCTCGACGACGCGCTGGAATCTTGCGAGCGCCGTAGCCGAGCGGTTGTGCCTGACCAACAGGTAGATCCGCCCGACCTCGGGCAGGTCGGTGAGTAAGTTCGTGAGCCAGACCTTCCCGATGAATCCAGTCGCGCCGATGTGCAGGATTTTCTTTCCACGGAGGGCCTCGCGGACCGAGAGGCGCACGCCCTTCTCCCGCGGGCGAAAGTAAACCACGGGCACTTGAACCTTTGGTGAAGGCCGCTCCACTGTCTCAATCGCGTCGTCCAGGACGCCGGGATTCTTTTGGAGGCCGAGATCGTGCAGCAATCGCTCCCGTGAAGTTCTCCCATCGGGCTCGTGGCGCCGGAGCCTTGCAAACGCGCCGCGCGGGCGAATTACGGGATCGAGCAGCCTCCCCGTTGCCAGCCCATCGCGAAAATCCAGGCGATTGCACAGGATCCACTTGACGCCGAGGTAGTTTGCGAGAGGGCGCATGATGTGGTCGAGCCCCTGACTGGCGAGTACGACATCGCCACCCGCTGCCATCACTTCTTTCAGTTTTTCGACGCCGCGCTGCTTCAGACGGGGCCTCAGGTGATACTCAAAAAACTCCTCGCCGAGCAAATCGAGCCGGTCGCGGCTCACTCCTCGAAGGACGGTGTGCAGCAGTCGCGTTGCGACCACCCGGTGGGTGGCATAGAGGAATGGCCTGGCGACAGCCAAGGTTGCCATCGCCCCGCGTCGCGTCCAGCGTTGCAGGAAGCTCTGCGCGTTCCACGTGAAAAACCCGACGGGCCGGACTGCCGTAAGGTTCAGCAGGCTCCCCTCCACGCGCCAGAAAATAGGTTCGCGCAAAGGTGCTACGGCGCCGTCGTCGCGCTCTGTCTCCGCCGAAAATGCTGCGATGGACCTGGAAGATGACATCGTAGGACGTGCTGAGTGAGCTCGTTCCGAAGAAGCAAAACTACCATGCCGCCTCGCCGCAATCAAGCCGCGCCCGCGTTAGAGCTTCATCGCACCTTAGGGGCACATGAGATCCGCGCCCTTGCGAGCAAGGGGGCACCCTCGCGCAGGGAACATACTCCGAGGTAGACTATTTTTGTGGCACCATCCGCCGTGGCTTTCGTTTCAGAACATTCGAAGAATCGCAAACAAAACCTGGGCCTGCCGCCATTTCCAGCTCTCACCGAAAACGAGGCCCTGACTGCCTAATCAAGCAGGGAACTCTACACACGGTTCATTGTGCCGGCGACCAGCAGAGGTATATTTATCAGGTGGCAAGTGAAATTCGCAAATGACACGGCACCTTGCAACCAGCGCGCCGATGGAGGACTCTCGGCTTTGTATGCTTATCGACCTAGACGAAACGAGGGGTGAGCTATGACCGAACTTGTGCCGCAAGCCGCGAAAAACCTACTCTTGGTGATCGTTGCGCTCTTTCCGATCGTGGACCCGCTTGGAGCCAGCCCCTTCTTTCTAGCGCTGACCAAGGAATACGCGCCGGAAGCGCGAAAAGCATTGTCATGGCGCATTGCTACATACAGTCTTTTCTTGTTGATTGGGTCCTATTTCGTTGGGACCTACATTCTTGCGTTTTTTGGACTTTCCCTGCCCGTGGTGCAGCTCGGCGGGGGGCTCATCGTCATCGCTACGGGATGGGCTATGCTGACGCAGCGAGACGACGAAAAACACGACGTACACAGAACCGTCCAGCCACAGGACACATTCCGCCAGGCGTTCTATCCCTTGACCCTGCCACTGACAGTAGGCCCTGGATCCATTTCCGTGGCGATCACGCTGGGCGCGAATGCGGCTCACCATCATGCACTCCATCCTTTGACAATCTTGACTGCACTCGTCGGATTGGTGTTGATCGCCATTAGCATTCTCTTGTGCTATGCATTTGCTGACCGGTTGGCGCAGATCCTAGGGGCAACGGGGATGATGGTGATCCTGCAGTTGTCGTCATTTCTCCTGGTTTGCATCGGCGTGCAGATTGCCTGGAACGGGATCAGAGCATTGCTGGAGTCCGTGACGTTGCACATTCGCTGACCCAGGAAACCTGCCTAATGGGCATGTGGCCCATAGGTTCTGGGATTTTTGGCAGGGTGGCCCTTACTTGCAAGGGTGGGCGCATTGGTCCGTCACTCGATCGGGACGATCTATTGGCAATTCCAATCTAGCGCCGATTCGAGCCGCACACGACACTGGTCCGCCGTCCCCACCCGCAGCGAGTTCTCCGCACGCGCGGCCCCTGCTAGGCTAGTTGGGAAATAAGGGATTTGCGCCAGGTCCTTCTTTTTCAAGCGCTTACGTGTTTACTTTCTGCTAATTGAAACAGCTCACCGGAGCGTGCTAGCGTGAGCCGAGGTCGCAGGAATGTCCTCCGGGAGAGGGTTCAGACGCTCTTTGACATGTGAATAGGCGGAAAAAGCAAAGGCAAATAATGGCCTCGGGCACGGGTCGCTGCGGCGACCGCCCCTACCAGGCAAAAGCCATGGCACAGAACTCTAATATACGGTAAACCGGGGGTTCTACAGATTATGTTAGGCGCGCAGTCGGCTCGAGCAGCAACGAAAATCGAAGAGATATGCTTCATCGTCCCCGAAACAACGGGACGCCTCAGCATGGCGACGAAAGGCAAAAGAAAAGGCACAAGGCGGCAATGCGCCAAGACTCAGCGCTTGGGATAGTTGAAACGGTAGAGCGGGCCGGCGGGGCCGGCGACGCCGCGCGTGTTGTATTCGAGAATATAGTTCAAGTGCCGCTCGTCCTCAGGATAGCCGACTCCGTCCGTGTAGGGATACGGGATGAGCGTATGGAACGGCAGCGGAGCGACGGTCTCGCCGTACTTCGCGTAGAAATCCATGTCCTTCGCGTAGCCGTCGGCAAAAAAGAAATAATCGCGCGTCCAACCGGCGGGGAGAGCAGGCATGTGCGTCGCGTCGAAGTCCACGGCCACTTCATCGCCCGAACCAAAAATGACGTATTCGTCGTCGGAGGCGCGAAGCAACTCGGTGACGTCGCCGTAGCGAGTGTAATTGCCAATCTGCCGCGCGTACGGCCCAGTTGGGCTGACGTCTTCATACACGTAAGTGAGATCGTCCGCTGGATGGCCTTCGACCACGCGCGGGTATCCGCGGAAATTCAAATGCGCTTTCGCAAGTGGAATCTCAACCGTGCGGAAAGGAAGATTGGGATCGGAATTGTCCACGCGGATGCGGTCCCAAAAGATCCGCAGATTCGTCTTGATGCGTATGCGGGTTGTTCCTGGCGGCAACTTTCCGGTGAGGTCGGCGACCATCGTTCGCGCAAGCCCCGCGGGGAAGCCGATGTCGTCCGCCACGCGAACCCAATTGCCCGAGCGGTCAAGAGCTTCGACGTAGGGTGAAATCGGGCGTATGCCCGCTTGCCATGCGCCGTAGAGAGAGTTCGCGCTGAAGTATTCCGTGAAGCCGTCCATCAAGAGACGTAAGGGCTTCGTCGAATCCCAGGGACCCAGGTCGAGCTCTAGCGCGTGCATCTCCGCAAAGCCATCGTAGGGCAGGAGGCGGAAATCGGTGACGTACTTTCGATCGCGCTTCGCAAGCAAAGGCAGCACGCTGCGCCCGCGATCGTCCCACGCTCCCGCAGGCAGATGCGCGTCGCGGCTCGCGATCACTTTGAATTTGGGGAATGGAGGATAAGTCGCAAAGTGCGCGTCGGGATAAACTTCGACATCGGAAGGATGGTCCACGGCGAGCAGGCGCGTCTGGTCGAGATAATCGAGTTCTTCCATCGGCTCGACCATGCGGAAGCGGATGCGGCCGTTCTGAATTTGGACTGAAGATCCGGAAACTTTGAAATACTCTTCCGGATTGGGAACGTTTCTCTCGTTCGGTCCAAACCAGTGGCCCACGATCCCGGGGCCGATCACGTCCGCGAGGAATTCGAAGCGCTGGCCGTTCCAGACGAACAAGATGGGACACGAGCTCCCGCGGCGATCGAGTTCCGCGATTGCTTCGTGCTTTCCGGCGGCGACGTCGAGCTCGTCCTGGAAGACGCCCGTGGGCCAGAGAAGGCGCACGATGTCGGCCGCGGGTTCGTCGTCAAGGCCCGCGATGATGTCCGTGGGGCCCTGCCCGAGGTAGCCGGAAGCTCCCGGAATCTCCCATTTTTGCTGGAGCGTGCCGGCCCAGACTTCGACTTTCGTGCCAATGCCCGTCTTGTTGTCGTGCTCGCCCTTGAATGCGAGTTGCAGCCAGTTGTGCCGGTTACCGCCAACGTTTTTCAGAAGCACGGGAGGGAGATGGTTCTGCGTGATGAGGAGATCGGTGGCGCCGTCGCCGTCGTAGTCGAAGGCGATTACGCCGCGCGGGTCGTGGAGCACCACTTTGTCGAGGCCCGTTTCCGCAGTCACGTCGCGAAAACCAGCTGGACCTTCATTACGCAGCAATGCGATGCGTCCTTCACCGGAAAAAGTTTCCCCGACGGCGACAAGGTCGACCCATCCGTCGTTGTCGTAGTCGAACGCGGCGACGCCCCATCCGCGCATCCAACCGAGGTCGGGCAGGTTCATGCGCTCGAACGATTTTCCTTCGACGTTCCGCCAAAGGCTCAGGCCGGGCGGCGACCAGTGAGTGAATGCGAGGTCCATCCAGCCGTCCTTGTTGAAATCGAGCGCAACGACACCTGCTGTTGCCGGCGGCACTTCCGACCCGAAAGGAATCGTGTCGTGAAATGCCCCTTCGCGAGGGTTGAGCAGGATGGTGGGGGATTTCTGCCAGCCTGTGATTACGAAATCAATCGCGCGGTCGTTGTTCAAATCGCTGCCGATCGAGCCGACGGACGGGGATGTGCCGCCGAGAGCCGTTTCTTTCGTCCAGTCGATGAATTTGCCACTGCCGTTGTTGCGCCACAAAACGTTTCCCGGCGCAGCGGCGCCATCCGGGAAAGCGAACGGTTGACGTGGATTCTCGATAGGGAAATCAGTGAATCGCGTCACATAAAGATCGAGATCGCCATCGTGATCGTAGTCGATGAAATTCAAGCCGAGATTCAGGCCATCCATGTGAATCCCAGTGGAATCCGTGACGTCCTTGAACGTTCCGTTTCCTTCGTTGTGATAAAGCGCGATCCGGCCATTCATGCTGACGGCCAGATCGACATGCCCGTCGTTGTCGTAATCGCCCACGGCACAGCCCATTCCCTCGCCATGAATTTCCAGCTTCGCCGCTCTCGTGACGTCCACGAATTTTCCGTCGCCGATGTTGCGGAAGAGGGCGGCATCGCCTTTCCCGGTCGCGTTGACGAGAAAAATGTCTGGCTTGCCGTCGCCGTCATAGTCAAGAATGCACGCGCCGCTGCCGAGAAAAGCTGCGAGCGAGTGAATCTCGGCGGACAATGAAGATGCGTCAAATTCCTCTGACTTCATGTTGGCGTGAGCGCTCGAAGTCTGGTGCGCATGCGCGCTGTTCGTAGCGGATGGTTGCGAGGGAAGCCCCGAAGTGGGCGTTGTGACTACAAAATGGACGGGGATTGCGGGAGGAACGGTCTCCGGCGCGGGCACCAACGATTGAACGAGCGAGTATTTTCCCTGTTCGCCGTATGTTGCGCTGATGGGTTTGCCGGTCTTCTCAGCAGTCATGCGCTGGAAGCGGTCGAGGTGCTCCTTCGCGGCGCTCTTGTTGCCAGACCGTTGCAACGCTTGTGCAAGCCCGAACTCAGCCGAAAGATGAAATGGGTTCAGCTTGAGCGCCTTTTCGAAGGCGTCGATCGCTTTGTCGTAATGCTGTTCCTGTGAATAGAGGAGGCCGAGAAAGTATTGCGTGTCGGCGTCATTTGCATCGAGCGCCTCCACGGTTTCAAAATCTTCGATGGCTGGGGCGGATTGTCCCGAGGACTTTTCGATCAATCCGAGATTGAACCATGCGTAGGGACTCTTCGGATTGTGCTCGGCAAATTTCGAGAGCACTTGCCGAGCTTCTTCGTAGCGCTGCAAGTTGGACATGGCGATGCCCATATTCAAGCATGCAATGTCCGACGCGGGGTCCTTAATGCAAGCCGCTTGGAATCTCACGAGAGCATCGGCGAATTGTTGACGATTCATGTACGCCACGCCGATGTTGTTCACCCGCGCAGCTTCTCCATGCGCGTCTAGTCGCGCGGCAGTTGGAGCGGCAGCGGGCTTGGCCGAAGGAAGCGGGTTCTTGTGCTGCCCTGCAACCGCAAGAGCGCACACGAATACGATGAGCGGGACTCCAAATCGCATGAATCGATGCATTCAGCCCCCGGGGAAAAGCCAAGCGTATTCTACCGTTTTACGAGAGGTTTGGCACCTGCGAGGCCTTGGGATTCTTTGACGTAGATGATTTGGTCCGCGGAAATGTTTGCAAGGTGATCGATTTGACCGCTGGGCCAGCGAATTTCAATCGCATCCGTCTTGGCGTGGCCTCCCAATCCAAATGTGAGAACGAGTTCGCTGGAGGAAAGATAACTTGAGCCGCTCGAGAGCATTTTCGATTGCGTCTCGCCGCCCACCGTTACCTTCACGGACGCGCCGATGCCGTCGCGGTTCGATCTCACGCCGATGAGTTTAATTCGCAGGCGATGGTTTGTAGCGCCCGTGTTGCGGAAGAGCGCAGCAGGGCCACCATTTGAGGAGACAATCAAATCGAGTGCACCGTCATTATAGATGTCGCCGTAGGCCGCGCCGCGCGCGACGCGTGGCGCAGCAAAGGCAGCGCCAACCGACACTGTGACCTCTTCAAACTTTCCGTTGCCGAGATTGCGGAACAGGTGCGGCGGCTCGGCATAGCGAACGCGAGGTTGCACGCGTTCGATGGAGTCTTCAATGTGGCCGTCGGCCACGTAAATGTCGGGCCAGCCGTCGAGATCGTAGTCGAAGAAGAAGCAGCCGAAACCAAGCGTCAACAGGGTCGCGCGGCCCACTTCTGATTGAGGCGACTCGTCCACGAATAGGCCGTTACGTTCGTTGTGGTATAGCGAAACCATTTGATTCGAGAAGTTTGTGATGAGCAAGCTCGGATATCCCGAGTGATCGTAGTCCGCCGCATCCACGCCCATTCCAGCGCGCGCGATTCCTTCTTCGCTGTACCCGATTCCAGACGCGATTCCTCTTTCGGTAAAAGTGCCGTTGCCCCTGTTGATGTAGAGCTTGTTCGGCTGCGTGTCGTCGCTGACGAGGATATCGGGCCAGCCATCTTGATTCGCGTCGAGAATCGCGACACCCAGGTTTTTCGACGTGGGATCGTAGAGGCCCGCTTTTCGCGTTGCATCCTCGAACGTGCCGTCGCCGCGGTTATGCCACAATCGCACGGACACGCCCTTGTACGATTCCGGCGTGCAATACGATTTTGTCTTGCCGTCGAGCGAGCAATAGATGTCGGTCTCGGGTGACCACTGCACGTAATTCGCGACGACAAGATCGAGATAGCCGTCGCGGTCGTAATCCACCCATGCCGCACCGGCGCTAAACTCGTTCGGCCCCCAAAGACCGGCCTGCTTTGTCACATCCGTGAATGTTCCATCTCCGTCATTCCGAAATAGATGGTTTTGTCCGAGCGCGGTGACAAGAATGTCGTCGAAGCCATCGTTATTGTAATCGCCGATAGCCACGCCCATTCCGTACATCTCCACTGCGAGTCCTGCCTTGCGCGTGACGTCTGTAAATGTGCCGTCGTGATTGTTGTGGTAGAGCGCCATCGTCGTGTGTCGCCGAACATGGCCGGGGAAATCCATCCCGTTCACGAGAAGGATGTCTTGCCAGCCATCGTTGTCGGTGTCGAGGAATGCAACTCCGGCACCCATTGCTTCGGGAAGCCACTTGCGGCCAAACGCGCCGCTGTTGTGCACAAAGTGGATCCCTGCGGCGTGAGTGACGTCTTCAAAACGGATTGTGGAAGCAGGAGGAAGTTTCTTCTGCGGCTCGACGCTGCGCGCAACACCTGCTGCGATGATTGCGATTGCGACGAGCGAGCAAACGGATCGGGAGGCTTGCCCCCAGGCACGTTGCCCCATCAATCGGATTCCTTCCCTGCATGCGCTTGGGCTGCGTACTTCTTCGGGGATGGTTTTTCGGCGAGCGCGGAAACGTGCTCATGGATTAGTTGTCGCTCACGGTTATCGTTGGAATGAGAGCGCAGATACGGGCCTGTGAGCGTTTGCGCCGACTCGTCGGCCTTGAAGCGAAGATAACGCTTCTGAAATTCGGCGGCGCGATCCGGTTGATTCAATCCGGTATAACAAAGCATTAGGTTGTAATTTGCTTCCAGGTCTTCGGGATCAATCGAGAGCGTCGATTGGAATTCTTCAATGGCGCTGGCGTAGTTTCGCTTCAGGAAGAAGATGCGCCCGAGGTCGTTGTGCACAACGCGGTCGTGAGGATACTGCGCCAGCACTTCACGGAGGTGCGGGATTGCCTCATCGATGTGGCCTTCATTGCGCAAAGCTTTCGCGTAGAAAAAGTGCGCTCGCGCGAGGTGCGGGCTAAGGGAAATCGCGCGCTCGAGGACTTTCCTTGCTTCCGCTAGGTTGCCTTCTTGCACGCGAACGCGCCCGACGTTGACCCAACCATCGGGATTGTTCGGATCGATTTCCGTGATTTTTGCGAACGCTGCCGCCGCGCCGGTCAAATCTCCTTGGAGAAACAAACCGATGCCATAGTCATTCCATCGAGTCCAATCGTCTCGATTTGCCACTGCGTCGGCCGCAGGTTCCTTCGCATCCTGCGGGAGGACTCCCAGGTTCGCCTCGTTCTCCGCCATGACGACGATCGGTGGCGCAGGTATGCCTCGGTCTCCTCCGGGAACCTTCGAGGGATCGCCTGTGAAAGTCCAATGGGTGTCATCATAGCTTGGAGAAACCCTGGGATTTTGCTGACGAGAATCATGCTTGCCGGCGAACGAAAATTGTGTGTTCCACCAGGCAAACTTTCTGTAATTCAATTTGGCATACAAACGGATGTGGTCCCCCGCGTCCTTTGGAATCTGGAGTCGGTAGTGCACCGTGTCGGCAGCGCCCGGGGGAATCAGGTGGACGTAAACAACGGCGCGAGTTGCCCAAGCGTTTCGTTTGTTGATCGGGTTTCCATGCGCATCAATTTGGAGCGAGCGATAAAAATGTGCGCCGGGATCCACCGGGCCTTTTCCGCCGTCCTCCACAAGGCCGCTGGAGAAGATCGCGCGCCCTTTGTCATCCGTCGCTTCCAATTCAAGCCAACAATCGAATGCGTCCACCGTGCCGCCGGGGAAGAAGTGGCCAACGCGACGCGTGCGCACGACAACATCCACGCGATACGTTCCGCCGCGGCGGACTGACGCAGCCACACGATTGAGAGGTGCCGTCAAGAGGGCCACGGGCGTCGCGAATTCCGCTGAAGCATTCGCCGGAACGGTTGATTCCGCTTCTTCGCCCACGGCAAACGTTGTTTCGAAACCCGGTCCAGTTGGTGGCGCGATGGGAGCAGCGCCGGCTTTTTTTGCTGCGCCTTCAGGCGATATCGCAAAAATGTCCACGCTGAGTTCGTGGTCTTTTAGAAAGCTTTCTGTCTCGTTGAGCTGCGCGGAGTCGCCGTTGACGAAGGGCAGCGCCGTGTTTGCAGCCGGGAAGCTGTGTGAATGGACAAAGCCCGTTTCCGATTTGCCGAAACTGCCGAGCAATCTGTTGCCGAGAGACTCGCCTTTTGGAAGGAAATTTCCGGCATCCTTCGATTCCGTGAGTGGCATGTGGCAGTCGGCGCACATCTGAGGCTTTGCAGGGTAATAGAAAGACCGCGCCCCTTCGCCGGAAACGCCGCTTGCCTGCCAGTTGTCGTATTCATTGAAACCGCGCGTCCAGCGGTAGTGGTTCACAGGCACATCGAGGTGGACCTTGTGGCATGTGGAACAAAACTGAGCTGTCTGATCGCGCATGAATGGTTTCAAGAATACGCGGCGATGCGGTTCGGGATTCAGCTCCGTCAGATAATCATGCAGCTGCCGAACGAGCGGGTTGGAGCTTGACGCCAAGCGGTGCAGCGCTGGGTATTCAAGTTCGTAGTCGCCCTGGCCCATCGAGCTTTTCACTTTCACAAACGAGTGGCACATCATGCAGCCGAGGCCGGCCTGGCCTGCCGGAGTGTCCTCTACTTCCCGGATCGGCCGGTCGAACCTCCCGCTGAAAAGCAGCGCGGGGTCGTGGCAACCGGCGCACCACTTCGATGGCTTGATGCCGACGATGTCCTGCATGTACTCGATGCTCTTGCGATACCACGCATTATTGAAGGATGAGAAGTGATGCGCGGAACCTTTCCATTGTTTGTAAATGTCCTGGTGGCAGCGTTCGCATGCCTGCGACTCCATAAAATAGCTGGCAGGTATATGCTGTCCGTCAGCCGTCTGCGCTGAGCTCGGGAAGTAAGGGCCGCGCGGGCCGTCCCCTTCGTTATCCATGGTTTCGGGAGCGATGGATGGGTTCTCGATAATGTGCGCCCGCTCCCATGGCACGACTCGCAACCACCACGCACCGCCAATAGCGAGCGCGCCCCCCACAAGAAAAATGATGCCGCGAAACGCCGCAGCAAAATTGCCGCTAGGCAGGAATCCACGCTTTCCCGCCCAGGCGGATGCAAGCAGCGCGCCGCCCGCGACACAAGCGAGGATGTGGGCAAAGAGCAATGGCCAATCGTGGCGACGCGTCCCGGTGAAAATCAAAGCGGCTCCAAGCACGCCACCCAACACAAGAAGAATCCAGCCCGCGCGCCCCGCCGATGTTGCGTCTCGCAAGATTTTACGCAGCAAAAAAGGGAGCAACACCAAGAGGACGACGCCACCGATGACGTGAAGAATGATACCTGCAAAATAGACAAGGCTCGCGGAAGGCCACGCAAAAACGTAGGCAGCCGTGATGAACAATACAGCCAAGAGCGTGGAGAGGACACGCCTCATAGTGTTTTTCCCAGCACGCAAAGCGCATGCGCGCGCGCATGGTGCCTGAAATGTGGTCTCATCTGAAATTTGGCTGGGATTCTCCCTTTTGAACTCCCGCCGGTCAATAATTGCTTTATGTTAGTGGCATCCTGCGGGCTTGGCGCCAGCCTCCAGTAATCACAAAAGGGGGGATTTCGTCGTCTGGCGTGGTGTATTAGGAGTGCCGCATTTCCCGGTCGCGCCTTATTCTCAATCTTAACGGCGGTGAAAACCATTCGTGCAACAGCTTGCGTTTTGCGTGGTAGACTCTGCGCATTGTATCCTGCGCTGCAACGAACTGATTTTGGAGGGAAAGCGAATTGACCGATTTCGCTTACTGGTCCCTGGTTGAAATGGCGGAAGGTGTGCGCGCCAGGAAGATTTCGCCAGTTGAATTGGTGGAGGCGCACATCGCTCGAATCGGGGAACTGAATCCCAAGCTGAACGCCATTGTGCACATGGATTTCGAGCATGCTAGGTCACAAGCGAGAGCCGCCGAGGCTGAACTCATGGCTCGTGGAAATTCGCGCCCGTTTGGGCCGCTTCTTGGCGTGCCCATCACGATAAAGAGCTCGATCGACGTGGCCGGATTCCCCTGCGAGTGTGGAAGCCGCCTGCGACAGGGATACATTGCGAACGCCGATGCGCCGCTGGTGACGCGGCTGCGTGGCGCGGGCGCCATCGTACTTGGCAACACGAACGCCCCGGAATTACTGATGGCGTACGAAACGGACAATCTTCTTTATGGGCGGACGAACAACCCTTGGGACCTCCAGCGCACCCCGGGCGGCTCGAGCGGCGGGGAAGCGGCGGCAATCGCCTCTGGCTGTTCGGCAGGCGGCGTGGGTAGCGACGGTGGCGGATCAATCCGCGTGCCAGCGCATTTCAGCGGAATTTGCGGCCTGAAGCCGACGCCCGGACGTATCCCTTCCACCGGTCATTTCCCTGGATCAGCGGGACCATTCGCGCAGCTCGGAGTCATGGGGCCGATGGCACGAAAAGTGCGAGATGTCGAGAGGCTTTTTGAAGCAATGGCAGGGCCCGACCCCGGCGATCCATGTGCTGCACCGGTTCAACTGCGACGGTGGAACGACAACGACATTCGCAAGCTTCGAATCGCCTATTTCGAAGATGATGGCGCAACTCCGATAACGCCCGAGACAGCCGCCGCCGTGCGCACTGCCGCGGAAGCTCTTCGGCAGCAGGGTTTTGAGGTTGAGCCGTGGCGCCCCGAGAACCTGGATCGTGCCTGGGAGCTCTGGTGGAACCTGTTCGGGCGCGCCGGCCAAATGGCTTTCTCGCCGATTCAACGAGGCCGTGAATCGGATCTCAGCCCCGTTTACGCCGATTTCCGAACGCGCGTAGCTCTCGAACCGCCGTTGAAAGTGGAAGAGCTGCTCGACACTCTTCTCGAACGCGACGTGCTCCGCGGAAGGTTTCTCGCGCGAATGGAGGAGTATCCTATTTTGGTCTGCCCGGTGTGTGCAATTCCGGCTTTTCGACATCGCGAGCGAAGGTGGATGGTCCAAGGCCGCGAAGTTGAATACCTGAAGGCTATGAGCTATTCGCAGTGGTTCAATTTGTTTGGGAATCCGGCAGCGGTCATGCCGGTTGGCCAGTCGCCAGAAGGGTTGCCCATCGGCGTGCAGGTGGTAGGGCGGCCGTGGGAGGAAGAAGCTGTTCTCGCAGTCGCAGCGAAAATCGAAGATGGTTGCGGCGGTTTTCACCGCCCGCCGCTTTAGCGTCTCGTCTTGTTTCGACACGACGCTGCTATTGAATCGTTGCTGTGCGCGCCGGACTTTGGCCGGCTATCAGGCAGTATGCGCGCTAGAAACAAGCAGAATCGCCAGCACGTAGAAGATGAACATAAGCGCGAGGAACGCCTTGGCCTTCCGGCTCGCGCCCGCAAATTCCTTCCAAGCGAAGATACCCCACAACGCCGCCACCATTGGCGCCGATTGTCCAAACGCGTAAGAAATAGGTACGCCGGTATAGTTCGCAGCCACCATGAAAAACACGAAACCCGTCGCCCAGATGCCTCCGCCCAGAAGGCCAAGCAAATGGCCGCTCGCGGGCCCGTGGAAGAACTCGCCGAAGTTCACTGGCGAACCCACAAGCGGTTTCTTCATAAAGTAAATGTTCCAGACGAAGCAGGAAAGCAGCGCCCCGAGCGTGAAGAACACCGGGATACTATAAGGGCCAAGCGGATGCCCGTGCGTAAGGGCGCGCGCGGAAAATGCCGGGAATAATCCCATCAATACGCCTGAAACGACGCATGTGACAATGCTCTGCCGTGAAGCTCGCTTCTCCGTGGTCAGCTCTCCATAGGCTTTCCCGTCCAGCGTCACCGCGACCACGGCGCAGAGAACGCCCGCGCCGAGCATGACCAAATTTCCCTTTGGTTGTTGGACGTAACTCAAGATCACTCCCACAACGAGCGCGATGCCGATCGAAACAGGGAAAGCGATTGCAAGACCCGCCATGTCGATCCCCGCGACCAAGAGCAGGTTCGCGAGATTGAAGATCACGCCGGCCAGCAAGATCCAACCGATGTTCGCGAAATCCGCCGCACGCACGTTGTTCAGGAAGCTCGAAGAATCGTGGCCGCTGCTGCCCATCGTCAATGCGTACAGAAGCGACGTCAGAAAGATTCCGCTGGCATAATCCCAATAAAAGAGCTCGAAGCGGTAGTTCCTGACGCCTTTGAACGTGTTCGCCCACGATCCCCAACAAATTGCCGTGATCACCATCATCCACATGGCAACGCCAAAACTTTGTGGAGTGAACATTCGGTTCCTTTCCTGTGAAGCACCGGTGTTTTGTCAGAGCAGCGATGCTTATAGTTCTCCGGTTATTGCAAGTCAAGGAGAAAGCCAGCGGACAGGTCAGTGGGGATTGCGCGTGGGCAGATGCTATAATTCCCGCGCGCAGCCGGTACGGCAGCGCGTTTGATGCGAAAGTTCTTTACGTTCTCGAATCTCACCAGTGTCATCGGGCGCATATCCGGCGCGCTCTTGATTCCTGCACTTGTTTTCATTCCGGCACTTTCCGCGCAGCCGCCGCAACAGCCAACGAATTCAAAGCCGGAAGCGCACGCAGACACTGCAAATGGTCCATTGGTTCAGGCAATCGCGAGTTACCAAAAGGCCATCGAGGGCTCGCCCCGCAACGTAAATCTCCGCATTGAATTGGGCTTGCTTCTCGCGAGAGCGGGACGGCTTACGGAGGCAATCGCGAGCTACGACCAAGCGCTTCAAATTGCGCCAAGGAGTTTGCGAGCGGAACTCGGACTCGCGCAAGCGTACCGCGGCGTTCACAACTACAGCGAAGCGCAACGCATCCTCGAGCGCGCGTGCCGGGAACATCCGAAGAGCGCCGCGCCACTTTCGGTGCTTGGTGACCTCGACCTGGAACTGGAAACCTACGATCCTGCCATCAAGCATTTGACCGCAGCGATTGCATTGGCTCCCGGCGACGTGGGAGCGCGCGACCGTCTGGCCGGGGCTTATAAGTCGAAGGGCGATGAGGCCAAGGCGCTGGAAGAGGTCGAAAAGGCCCTTGCACGCGATCCGAAGGACGCTCTCGCTTACTTCCTGCGCGGACAAATCCTTTTCGACCGGAACGAAGATGAAGCTGCTCTCCGCGACGCCCGAAAAGCGATTGAGATTCAGCCGCAAAACCGCGAATCGCAAATGCTCCTGGCAAAAATCCTTCTCAAGATTCCTCAGAATGCGGCCCCGGATGAAACAAAGCAGCGATGCGCCAACGCTGCTTCAGTCCTCGAGCCGTTGGCGGAGGCTCCCACAAAGAATTCCGAGGTTCTCTTCTTGCTTTCCCGGGCCTACCGGTGCGCGGGGGAGCGCGACTTGGCTCAAAAGACTGTCCCTGATCTTGAGGCGGCTCTGAAGGGCGAACAGGCGCTCCGGGAAAACCGGATGCAGGCAAAGCATCTTGTCGAGCAGGCAAAAAATCTTGCGATGAAAAACGACTTCCCGGGCGCTCTCGATCTTTTGCAGGAGGCGCAGGCCAGAGATCCGTCGTACAGCTTCACGTATTCGCAACTGGCGAAGATCTACTATTCGGTGGGGGAACTCGAGAAGTCGAGCAAGGCAATTTCGCAGGCGATTGAGCGCGATCCTTACCAACCGGATTCACTCTATGTGCAGGGGAAGATTCTCGAAAGGCAAGAGAAGCCGGATGAAGCAATGGCTGTGTTCAAGAAGGTCGTGGTGATCAATCCGCGCGAGTCCGACGCCTACTTCGAAATTGGCGCTATCTGCCAGCAACGCAACGACCGCGCTTGCGCACTTGCCGCCTACAAGAAAGCAGCCGAGCTTTCGCCCGATGACCCAGATTACAAAAAAGCCCTCGAAGCGTTTTCGAAAAGCTCGCCGCCACGCTAGCGCAAGCCCCTGAATCGATGGCTCGCGCTTCTAGTGCAGGTGCTCGTTCGGCGTGGGGCGCGTCATCAGGTCCACAAAATCCTTGTAGAACTTCTCTTTGTCCAAATCCTCTTGAACCTCGACTGGCGGGCCGATGAGCTCAGGCTGCTGCCCCGGCGTCCAGACAAGCGTGTCGCCATACGTGGCACCGTGGTCGATCGAAACGTCCATGTACATTTTCGTGGAATGCGTGATGATGCCTGGATCGAGCCAAGCCGCGGCTGCCAGTTCGTCCCACAGATAGCTTTCGGTGGCGTACTTCACAATATATTTCACCGCCGGAGTAGTCCCTTTGGCAATCGCAGAAATCAAGGCATTGTCCATGCGCGTCTTGATGGAAATGTCCACCGTAGTTACCACGATTCGCGCCCAGGGCGAGCGCAAAACACGGCGCGAAGCTTCCGGATCCATCCAGAGATTAAACTCGCGATGAGGCGTTTTCGTAAATTCCGGATCGTCGGTAACGGGATGAATGCTTCCGCCCATGAGGACCAGCTCTTTCGCGAGCGACGCAAACTGAGAGTCGATGGCTTGCGCGAGCGCGAGATTCGTCAACGGGCCACCCTCATAGATCGCCACCTCATGCGGGTACTGATGGACGATGCGAATCAGGAAATGGGCGGCGTCCTCATTCACTGGTTTGGTGGTGGGGGCGCCTTCGGGCATGGGCGGAATCTCCCAAGGACCATGCACGGGATTTCCGAAGTTCCATGCGCCTTGATAGATGACTTTCCCGTAGGTTTTCTCCCAGCGAGCTGTTTCTTCCTTGCTGTTCACGAGAGGAAAGACAGCGCCGGGAACCACGGGAATGTCGGTGCGTCCAATAATTTCCAGCAGTCGAAGTGCGTGCGTGACTTCCTCGTCGCGCCAGGCGTCACCGGTGACAACCGTGATCCCGAGCACTTCTGTCTCGGGTGAATTCACGAGCGTCAGGATGGCCTGCATATTCGTTCCGCCGGGTCCCGCGCAATCTTCGTCGATTACAACCTTGCGCTTCCCTTGCGCGGCAAGCGGCTGCGCCGCAAAAATGGCAAGGGCTACGACGGCAAGAGAAGTCAAAACGCAATTCTTCCTCATGTAGTTCCCCCGGTGGATTGTAACTCTTCCGCAAGTTGTGGGCGGTTTTCGGCCAGCGCGCAGCGAATAAGTGATTGCGAGCGGAACGCCGGGAGCTTTCGCTCCAGCGTTCCGCCAGCACGATTGAACTTCAAAATCCTTGCGGAGACGGTTGTTGATCCTTGTGTTGCACAGCCTTTAGAACTGGAATCGCGCGCCAAACTGAACCGCGAATGGTGACGCGCCCGGCGAGAGTTCATCCAGGGTACGATAAGCCGTCCCGCCGTTCTGAAGTGAAATTTGCCCCACCTGTGGCAGCGACGTGAGCGGGGCGCATGTGTTGCCCACGCCGTCGGAGTTTGGAACGCAATTCACGTCCACAAACGCGCTGTGATCCGGGTTCGAGTACAGGTTCCCCCGGTTTGTCACGTTAAACAGGTCCGCGGTGAGGCGAATCTGATAGCGCTCGCTGAAATTGAAATCCTTGCTGATTCGCATATCCCAGCCGAAGTAATTTGGTTCGCGCCCAGGATAGTCGGGCAGCAGGAATGGCTTGCCGTTGCCGATCTGGACCGCAGGACGGTCGTTTGTTCCAAAGCCTTGATTGCTCACTCCGTCGCCGTTGATATCTGTGGCGATGTAGGCAGGGTACGCCAAACCGCTGTGGGCGATAAAGTTGTTGCTCCAGGTGAAGGCCCATGGAAGATTGGTCACAATTCCTGCCTTGAACTGATGTTCCATATCAAGACCGCTCCGTCCGTAGTCGAGGTGGAGGTTGAACGGATCCTGAGGTCCGAAAAACGAGTCGGTATCGCGCTCGCTGGATGCGTTGGCGTAGTTCTTGGACCACGTGTAGTTTGCGAAGAACTGATAGCGATTCGAGAAGCGCTTGTTCACGGCAGCCACAAACTCTTGGTAATTCCCGTGGCTGAAGCTCGCCAGCGAGGTGTTGGAGAACTGCGTGCAATCCAGCGGCATAGCTGGGCCATAGATCGGGAGTCCCGTCGCGGCACATGTCGCCCCAGACGGAGGCGCTGCCAGGATCGTGCGCCCGAGAGAATCAGAGCCGTTAGGAACGAAGTTTCGATTCCAGATCGTTGTGCTGAAGCCGCCCGTTCGCAAATCCCACGAATGAACGAAGACGTAGTTTGCGGAAACAGTCCAGTTGCCTGCAAACGTGTGCTCGACACCGGCCGTAAGGTTCGAGACCCTGGGATTGCGTAATGCCGGGTCTGAGTAAAGAATGCTTGGGCAACCTTCGATTGAGGCGCACATCTGGTCCACACCGAACGGCAACGAAGAGGGGTATAGATACGGGAACCCACCCTGAGTAGGTATCGTTGGGTTCGATAGATCATTCGTGTTGAAGGCCGGGTTTTGTGGCACCGTACACCCGTACTGGACGGGACAGAACAGTTGCGCCGCCACCGAGCCACCCCCGTTCGAGGCTTGCGGGAAGAAAATCAGGGGTATCTGAGCGTGGTAAATGCCCCATGCTGCGCGAACCACGGTCGGATGCGATGCTTCTCCCACATTCCACGCAACGCCGACTCGCGGCCCCCATTGGCCGAAATCGTTTGGTGTGCGCTGGGGTACCGGAGCGAGACGGCTGCCATGCCCCGGCAAGCCTTGGCCAATCCAAACCTCCTGCCCCGGAATTGGCGATTGTGGCTGCGGGTTCCATGTGCCGTCCCAACGCATGCCATAAGTGACTGTGATGCGAGGCGTAGCCTGCCATTTATCCTGCCAATACAGACCTAAACCCGTCTGATAGCTCGGGTAGAGCAAATTGGCTTGAAATACGGTCTTACCGTTCAACCCAAAGCCCTCAATAAACTCAGATGGGTTGTAATTGAGGAAGTCCTGGATGCTGTTGAAGAAATACTGGCCCGCGCTCCATCCGGCAAATAGATCCTTGCGGTCCGCGAAAGTGTCCACGTCGCCGCCGAACTTTATGTCGTGTTTTGCGAAAGAGTAGGAAAAATTGTCCTGAACTTGGAGTTTGCCAGCGTCGTTGTTCGCAGGTAGGTAGAAGCGCTGGCCGAAATTGCCCACACCGCTTATCTGGATCTCTGGCACGCCTGATTGAATGGGGTGGCGCTTGCGGGTTTCACCGCTGACTTCCGCCCGCATCTCATTCACCTTTCGGCCGAGAACCGTGGTCAGCGAGAACACGCCGCTGATGCCCTGGTTCACGAAGTTTTCGGTGTCGCCGATGGCATCGAATGTTTCGGTCTGTCCCTGGCCACCCGTGAATCCGTTTGTATGGTTCCGAGTGCCGAGTCCCCTGATACTGAAGTGGTTCGCCGGACTGAACTGGTAATCGTAGTGGCCCAGGAGCGTGAAGAAATTCTGATATTGATTGTTCGAACCCTCGAATGCCGCCAGGTTTGGCACACCATAACAGGCTGGAAGCAGGTGCTGGCCAACAGCCGACGCGCCGCAACCCGTCGCCAGGACTTCCCCCGAGTTTGGTACCGGCGGATTAATGACGGGGCCAGGTGTTTGCAAAGAAGCTTCGCAAGCAGCGTAGTTCGGAGCAGTTGGCGGACAGAAAACGGTCTTCAGCGGGCCGTTTTCCCGTTGGACATCCGTGGACACAAACAAGAACTGGCGATCCTTGTGAATCGGGAATCCAGCGGAGCCGCCGATCTGGTTTTGGTTGCTGATGTTGGAAGGGTTGCCAAGAGCGTCATCGCGAGTCAAGCTGCCGCCGCGATAGTATTCATGCGCTTCCCCGTGCAGGCGGTTGGTGCCGGATTTCGTGACCACGTTGAGCAAGCCGCCCGTTGCGCGCCCAAACTCAGGCGCGAAGCCGTTCGTAACCACCTGGAATTCCTGCACGGATTCGAGCGGGACGGTAATGTTCTTGGTTTCAAGCGATCCGAAATTTTCGCCGAAGTAGTTGTTTGTCTCATCCGCTCCGTCAATCACTAGACCGCTGTAATCGCTTTGCTGACCGCCCATGCGGATGCCGCCGCGCAACCCGGGAACAACCTGAACGGAAGGGGTTAGCTGCGCGAGGTCCCGGTAATCGCGGCCGGGGAATGGCAAATTCTCGATGCTTACGGAGTTTACAAGTTGCGTCACTCCGGATGTGGATGTATCCACCACGGCACCGGTATCGGCCAAGACCTCGACACTTTGCGATTGTGTTTTCAAAGGCATCGTGATGTCCAAGGTCACGGAAGAACCGACGTTGAGAACGATCCCTTTTACGGTTGTTACCGCGAATCCTGTCGCGTCGGCAACCATCGTATATTCGCCCGGCGACACGTCTTCGAAATCGTAGCCTCCGTCGGCATCGGTCGTCATTTCCCGGCGGATCCCGGTCGAGGGGTTAGTCAGAGTGAGCTTAACTTTGGGCATTGCTGCATGTGATGCGTCGAAAACTGTCCCGTGAATGGCGCCCTTTTCCAAGGTCTGCGCCCCCAAGCCTGCAGTTGTCGCAAGCAGCCATGTGAGGGTCGAAACCAAAAAAGCGATTCTAAGAATTCTCATTGTTTTCCCCCAAAATGTGTACACTCCCCGTTTGATACCAATCTATTCCTCGAGATTTGAAGGCCCTCGATCCATTGCCCGCGTTCCGGCCCGGCAGGGTGCATGAACGGATGCAAACGGCAATGCAATCAGGTGGCTGGAATCCGTCAGCGCTTTCGAGAACAGCAGATTTCTTCAGCCCAACACCAACACCCATCTCTTCGAACTCTTGCCCCGTCGCGCAGTCTCGAAAGAGAATGCGCTCATCAATATGCATCGAATCTTTCTCTGGTCTTGACGCAACCTGCCCCCATCCTAAGTGGGCGAAATCCTATCGCCTGAGAATTTTGGAGTCAAGGAATACAGAGCAAAATCGAGAGAAGATTTCCACAGGCTGGTTCGGAGAGACATACCATTATGGTTGGTTTGGAAGACGTCCACTGAATGCTTCGCCAACCCTCGTTGTGGACGGCCGCGACGCACAATTTGCGCAGGGAAACGGCGACAGGTCACAAATCCGAGGTTTTGTGCTCCACAGGAAATGCTGCGGGGGTTGCGCTATGAGCCGCTCGGTGCCGAATTCACGTAATGGCAAACATCTTTGACCGCGTTCGACAGCATCTTAGTGGTTGTGCTGTAGGCGACCTCGCCACCCTTCCTGTAAAGCGTGAACTTATAATTGCCAGACCAACCCCACGCCTCCAGCATGTAGTCGGATTTCTTCGAGTCCAGTGTAATGGAGACGTTGGGGCACTTATCGCCGAGGTTCTTCAAGAGATCGGCGCTCGGAACTGTGGATCTAGGGGAGAGTACGAGTTTCAGCGGCTTTGGCTGAGGCGCGGCCGCCAACTCACACGCGAATAGAACTAGGAACACGCTGAGCACGATTTTCTTCATGGCTTCACCCTCCTTCAGTCGCGCGAGAGCGCTGCATGCGCCCACAACAATTGTGACGTAATGGAATGCCAAATGGTTGCCACGCAGTCGGCCGGCCGGAACGCGTTCGCTGCGCGCATCAGCCCTTCACGATTCCCGTCGCCACGATATCCTCCCCGCGTCGCTCGATAACAATGTGCGGCAGGGGGCGAGGCGGCGGTCCCTGTATCACGGAGCCGTCCGCGACAGAAAAGAAACCCTGGTGGCATGGGCATTCGATCGTGTTCTGAGCGGGCCGGTAATATACAGGGCACGTTGCGTGAGTGCAGAGGCGGCTGTACGCGACAAACTCATCCGCTGAGGGGCGGATGAGTAGGCAAGGATCGTTGTCCGTCGGGTATTGAAATACCTTCGATCCGCGCACAGGGACTTCGTCCGCGTGTGCGATCACTCGCTCGGGTGTCACCCGCCCGCGCGAAAACCGCGAGCGGAGGATAAACCAAGCTGCCCCCGCAGCGGTTAACAGACCCGCGAACGTCAGATATTTGGTGATTTGACGGCGCGACACATTGTGATTATCCTCGGGCACAGTTCCAAGTCCTCCATCCTGCCCATTTAACCGGCGCGGCGTGCCGCCGCGAATTTGAAGCGGCTCACGCAGGTTACGTTATGTTATGTGTTCAAGCAACGAGTACAGCACAGGCATCACCGGCAGCGTGATGCCTTGCAGCTGATGAGTAGCCCTGCGAGGGGGGCAAACCCCTCGCCCGCAAGGCTATTGCGTGAACACCAGCAACGTAAATGTGTCCGGCAGTATCTTCGGCCGCGGCCGGGGATTATCGGCTGTCGGCGCAGGAGCCGGACCGAATTCCGCCGTCACCAGATAGACGATGTGTGTCTTTGGGTCGAGTTCCATCGTCCTGGCTCCGCGTTGAGTGGTGACTTGCTCAACCGGCGTGAACTTGTCTGGCGAATCCTCGTGCGCCACGGTCAGCGTGCCGTCGCCGCAGGATGCAAACGCGAAGCCCGTCCCCGGATCGAAGCGGTTTGCATCGACACCCTGACCTATCGGCACAGTTCCCACGACTTTCCCGCTTGTTGCATCCACAAAAGCCATCAGCTTGTTGCGACAGCCCACAATCAGCCGTTTGCGCGCGGCATCGATTGCCAAGCCGGAAGGCGACTCGCAAGGAGCGAGCGGCCATGTGTTTTCCAGCTTCAGAGTGTGCGAATCGATTTCCACAAGCGCGCTCTTATCTTCCAGATTGGCGAAGACGTGGCCTTCGCCGTCTGCCGCGGCAAATTCCGGGCCACCGCCGAGTGGAACTGTCCCGACGACCTTGCCCGTCGCGGCGTCGATCGCCGTCGATGTCCCTGCGTGACCATTCATCGTGAAAATGCGCTTGGAAGCCGGATCATAAATGATCGCGTCGGGATCTTCGTCCGTCTTCGCTTCTCCCGTGACCTTGAGCGACTTCGTGTCGAAAATGGTTACGCTGGCGCTGCGACCGTTGCTTGTGAAGCCGCGGTTAAATTCGTCGGCGAATGCGATTCCATGCACACCCCGCGTGTCGGGAATATCGCCCATCACCTTGCCGGAATCCGGATCCACGACGATCACGTGTGTAGCGCGAGAAATGAACAGGAGATGCGTGGCTGGATCCAACGAGATGTAGTCCCATCCGCCTTCACCGCTCAGAGTGATTTTCTTTGCCAGGTGATAGCCGGAGTTCGCGGATTCCTGCGATGCCGCGCCTGGAAGTCCGATAAACGCAACGCTCGATGCCACAACAACAATTGTCACTAACTTCGCGGCAGCGACCCAACGCTTCATGTGCACTTGGCACCTCCCGTCTCAAGAATAGTCGGACTCGCGCGCCTGAAAGAAAGGGTGAACCGCCGACCTGAAATATAACTGATATTACGCGCGGGCGTTACTGTTCAGCCAGACGGCCGGCTTGTATGCGTGTCTGCAGGACTCGAAGGATTGTGTCGCGGGCGATCATCCCCACGATATGTCCGTCGGAAATCACCGGCATTTGGTTGATGTCCACGCTTTGCATCCGCTCGAGCACGCCGAGGACAGGTTCCTCCGGCGAAGCCCATTGGATTCGGTCGATCGGCAACATGACGGCTTGGATGGAAGTGTTAGCCCATTCTTCGCGCGGGGCGGTGCGCACGGCGTGAAGCGTCACCAGTCCCACCGGCGTGCCGCTGCCGGTCACGATGTGGCACCGGCGCCCAGTGCGCAAAACTTCATGAACGTATTCTTCGAGTGAAATGTCGCGCGCGACGGTCGGAACGTCTTGTGACATTATGTCGGCCGCGCGCACGCCTGTCAGCGTGCTGCGTATCGCAACCTGCGCGTAGCTTTCCTGTGCCGCATCGCGCAGGAACCAGCCGATAAAGGCTATCCACAATCCGTTGACCCAATTCCCCTTCAGCGCTACGAAGATTCCGAAGGCGATCATGAAATAAGCGAACGCTTTCCCGGCGGTTGAAGCGATCCAAGTTGCCTTCGTAAAATCCTTTGTGACTCCCCAAGCCATCGCTCGCAAGATGCGGCCGCCATCCAGCGGGAATCCCGGCACCAGATTGAATAATGCAAGAAAAAGATTGATCCGGCACAACCATACCGACGCCGCCAGGACCAATTCATTTGCGCGGAATTCGTGGGAAACGAGCCAAAAGCAGCCGGATAGGAAGATACTCGCAAGCGGCCCCGCAATCGCGATATTGAATTCCTGTTTCGCGCTGGAGGGTTCCCGGCCGATTCTCGCAAGGCCTCCGAATACGAACAGTGTGATCGATTGCACGGGAATGCGGTAATGCAAGGCCACCGCGCTATGGCTCAACTCGTGAAACACCAAAGAGGCAAAGAAGAGCAGGCTCGTGACAATTCCGAGTATCCAGTGCTCCCGCTGAGTCCAGCCGGGATGCTGCGCTGTGAACTGAGTGCCCAAAGTAAGAGTGATCAAGAAGAAGATGAGGAACCAACTGGAATGCAGGTAAACCGGGATACCCATGATTCGCCCGATTCGGACGCCGGAACCCTGCGCAGGTTGTGCCATTTGCTTTCCCGCCTCGGATTTTAGCAGACGCGCCGCCCTGAGTGCCAATTCCCACATTGTGTTTGCGCAGCTACGCCGAGGTGCACCGGCCCTTGCCCTAAGGTGTGTGTTTTCAATGCGCTCGTCTCTGGGCATTCCGCTGCTTCTCCTTCTTGCGTCGGTCAATGCAAAGGAGCGGCGGCCATGGAGAACGTAATTGCGATTGCGGGAGTAGCAGGCGTCATCGTCGCGTCTGTGGGGCTGGCGCTTTGGATCGAATGGTTTTGCTTGTGCGGATTGCTGCATCTCGTACCAGTAGCGCATCACCCGCAGCAATCAGGGAAGGTGTCAGCTTGAATCTGTGGTTTCGCGCACCTGCGGCTTTCCTTATCAAGCCCGGTTTGACGATGCCCACTAGGCCGCGAGGAAGGGACTTATGCTCTTTAACAAAATCATGTTGGCACTGATTGGTTTTGGGTTTCCGGCGTGCGCCGCGGCTGCCGTGGCGTACGACATCCATCTCGCACTCCAACTTAACCGAATTCTTAAGCGAACCAGCCATTCCTCGGAAGCATCGCGAACCGAAAAGACTCGTGCGCCGCATGCGTCGGCGGTCCGTCGCGGCATGATTCGCTGGAATGGGGCGGCAAAAATCGCTGCGGGAAAAGAGACCGCGAGATTGTAGAGATTCCCCGCCGGTTTCGCCCGGGTCGCTATCTGCATTTGTCCGGAAGAAATTCAGACCGGCGTAGGGAGTAGCGCTGGCAAAAACCCTTGCGGGTGGCGATGCTTCACCTTGAGTAACGAATGAATCAGGCCAAATGGGGAACCGCCGCACCCCTCCGCCGATTTCATTTCGCCCTGAGGTGCGGCATCGTCACCCTGCCAGCGAGCATCTCCGACATTCGCCCGCCGCGCACATCGGACCTGCGGGCTCTGTTTGGAAGCGTGTTATGATGACCCGCCACCAACGACTTGAGTTACTGGCGCTATCCGATGAGGCCGCCGCGGCGAATCCTCTTTTCATTCTGCGCAACTGCTCTTGTCACGCTCGGTGTCGTCACACCCCTAGCGGGTCAATTGTCCGCGCAGCTTCCATCCAAGTGGAAGGACGCGGTGCACTCCTTCGCGGGAAAAATCGCCGTTGCTTCTGGCGGACCGGGGGAAATCGCGTTCGATTTCAAAAACATCTCGTCTCTTAATGCCGCCGACGCGAGGGCCATACGGCAGGCGTTGAAAGACGAATTGACGCAGCGTCGCATGCGCTTCGCGCCCATGGTGTCCGCGGAGACGCAGGTGACGGTCACTCTCTCGGAAGGTGCGGAAGGGCTTGTCTGGGTCGCCGAAATCCACCATGGTGATACGCGGGAAGTAGCCATCACCATTGTTCCGAAATCGGGGGATGGCGCAGGAGACCGGGCAAGAGAGTCGCTCTCGCTCGATCGCAGGCTCATCTGGGAGCAACAAGCAAAGATTCTGGATTTCGCGCTTTTCAATTCGTCGGCGGGGCCTTCCGCCGCGCTTGCCATCCTTGAACCTGACCGGATCGTTTTCTATCATACCGTCGACTCGCAGTGGCAGCTTTGGCGGACAAGAGATATCCCGCATTCCAGAACATGGCCGCGCGACTTGCGCGGAAGTTTGGATATATCCGCCAATACGGTGTGGTTGCCTGGCGTTGAGTGCTCTGGCGATTTTGAGAATCCAGACCAGGTCGAGTGTGCCCCTCAGACGAAGACGATTGAGAGGCCGCGGGTCGTTGTCCCTGGGCATGAAGGTAGCGAAGTCGCCGCGATTTCCGGGAAATGTGGGAGCGGCTCCATGATCCTGGCCAGCGGAACCGGTGACTGGACACAACCGGATTCGATTCAGGGGTACGTATCGAGCGATCCCCAAGGGCAAGCAGTCGCGTCGGGTGATCCAGTCGCATTTGATGGCCCAGTCGTTTCGTTGCAGCCGGCTGGAAAAGAGGGGTCGGCTCGCGCCGTTGCCCGTAATCTGAAGACAGGGAATTACGAGGCCTACATTGTCACGGCGACTTGCAGCTATTAGTTTGGTCCTAGTCTCGCTCTTGGCGATTCCCGCAAGGACGGCACGGCGTCCGAGGTACGGGGGAACACTGCGCGTGGAAATCGGCGCGGTAGTGAATTCGCTCGACCCTGGCGTCGCAGCGACGAATCCGGGCGAGACGGCCGCAAAAGATGAAATCGATGCGCTCATATACGGTCCCCGGAATGTGGACGGAACATTTGCCGCCTCCGTCGCGGGCGGAGGACCTTTCCGAGTCGCCGAGTGGGAACCGGGGAATCACCTGACGCTCGCTGCAAACGATGATTATCGCGAGGGCAGGCCTTTTGTGGATTCCGTCGAAGTCCAGATGGGCCGCGCAGCGCGCGACCGCTTGCTTGACCTTGAGCTCAACAAGACCGACCTCGCCGAAATTCCGCCGGAGCAAGCGCGGCGCGCGGCCGATCGCGGCGTGCGCGTGAGCGCCTCGCGGCCCGACGAATTGGTCTCGCTCGTCTTCCTCGCCGGCCGTCCCACGACGGAGGATGCTCGCGTTCGCGAAGCGATTGCGCGTTCGATTGACCGTGCTGCAATCGTCAACTTCATTTTGCAGAAAGAAGGCGAAGCTGCCGCTGGCTTGTTGCCTCAGTGGTCGAGCGGGACAGCGTTCCTGTTCTCGACGGCGGCCGATCCGACAGGCGCAAAGGGACTTTCGTTGCAAATCAATCCCGCGTCTAGGATTGTGTTGGGGTATGATGCGGGCGACCCACTGGAACAAAGCGTTGCGGAGCGGATTGTGGTGAACGCCCGGGAGACCGGAATTTCGGTTGTATCTCAACCGATCCAGGCCGGCACGTCTGCGTCACTGAGTGCGGACGCGAGGCTCATGCGGATGCGGATGCCTGCATCACACCCGCGAGCCGCAATTCTGAGTTATCTGGCCATACTCGGGCCATTGACGGGTCTCGATGCAACACCGCTCCCTGCCGTCGCGACTCCGGAGGAGATATTTGCGCGCGAGGAAGGCGTCGTGAACAGTTTTCGCGTGGTCCCGCTTGTTTGGTTGCCGTGTGTGTATGGTTTAGGCACGCGCGTGCGAGACTGGAAGACGCCCGCGCCGGGCGAGAACTGGCCCCTCGCCGACGTTTGGCTCGAAGAGGAAACACAGTGACATTTCGCTCGAAACTATTCTGGGTTTTCACCATAACGCTCTTGCTTTCCGTGGGAGTGATCGCGGCGGGCGTGACCATCGTGACACGCCAGGCCTTCGACGAATTGAACCGCCAGCATAGCGACGCGCTTATCGCGCAGTTCAATCGCGAATTCACGCGCCGCAGCGAGGAAGTGGTCCAGCGCGTGAAGGGAATCGCCGACGATCAAATCACGCAAAGAATGGCGATCGACTTGAGCTTGCCAAAAGGCGATCCGTCACTTTACGTGGAGGACGCTCGCGGACTTTCGCAATCGCATCAGCTCGATTTCCTGGATCTCCTCACGAGTGACGGCACGATCATCTCTTCGGCCGAATGGCACGCGCGATTTGGTTACAAAATGGACTGGGTGACGCAGCCCGAGGATTGGGCGGCGCGCGGGCCGTTCCTGATGAAAGTCGAGACGCAAGACGGCCCGGCGCTTGCCCTGATGGCGGTTGCGACTGTCCCCGTCGCGGACAAGGGAATCTATGTCGTAGGCGGCGAGCGGCTCGGCAAGGAGTTTCTTGCGTCTCTCGTGCTTCCCGCCGGCACGCGGGCGCTGCTCTATCTGAACCTTGGGCCCGGCTTCCAGGAAGCAAACTTGCTGTCCGCGTCGCAGGAGGACATTGCCACTGAGCGTCTCGCCCCGATTATCGAAATGGAGAGCAAGGCGCCGGGCGAGTTGACTTACACGATCAATTGGACCTCCGACGCCGCAAGCGCAGAAGCGTTTCATGCGATTCCCCTTCAAGGGCGCCAGAAGGAATTGCTCGGCGTTCTTTTGGTGGGCAGTTCACAGCGAAATGTCGTGATGCTCGAACGCCGCATCCGCCTACTTGCTTTTGGAATGGTGGGCTTCGGCCTTTTGGTCGGAGCGATTCTTAGCTGGTGGGGAACGGCTCGCGTCACGCGGCCGGTTCGCGACCTTGCCGATGGCGCGCGCGAAGTCTCGGAAGGGAACTGGCGCGCGCGCGTGGCTGTCCGCGGCGGCGGTGAGATCGCTCAACTGGCCCGCGCATTCAATCAGATGACACAGCAGTTGGTGGACCAGCGTGAACGGCTCGTCCAGGCCGAGAGAGTGGCGGCGTGGAGGGATGTCGCACGCCGCCTGGCGCACGAATTGAAAAACCCGCTCTTCCCCTTGCAGACCACGGTCGAAAATCTGCAGCGCGCAAGGGAACAGAGTCCCGACCAATTCGATGAAGTTTTGCGCGAGTCCACGGGAATCCTGCTTGCGGAGATTGAGAACCTTAAGGCGATCACAGCGCGATTCAGCGATTTTGCGAAAATGCCGCAACCCGAACTTGCGCCCTTGAACGTAAACGACGTGGTGCGTAGCGTGGTAAAGCTTTTCGAGGCGCAGTTCGGCGCCGTGGGCCGCCCGCCCATCACTCCCGAACTTCATCTCGATGAGAATCTTCCGATGATCGAGGCCGATCCCGTGCTGCTGCACCGCGCGGTCGAGAATGTTGTCCTGAACGCGATGGACGCAATGCCTGCAGGCGGCGTCATCATGCTTCGCACGGCCCACGGCGATGGCGTCGTTCAACTGGAGATCGCCGACACAGGAACAGGGTTGACTCCTGAGGAGGCCGAGAGGCTCTTCACTCCCTACTACACGACAAAGCAGCACGGCACGGGACTGGGCCTGGCGATCGTGCAGTCCATTGTGAGCGACCATGGCGGGCGCATCTCCGTCGAAAGCGAAACGGGCGTTGGCACGGCGTTCCACATCGAGCTCCCCCTCAAACCACCCCGCCGTCCGACCGCCGCCAGCGAAGAAAGAAAAGAGGCGTAGTCCCGCGTGCCGGCAAAGGGCAACATTCTCATTATCGACGACGAACCGAATACACTTGCCTCCCTTTCCCGCGCATTTCGTCTGGCCGGGCATGAGGCGAGCGTTGCCGACAACGGAACGCGTGCGCTCGAACTCGCGAAGGCCGAGCGATTCGATCTCATCCTCTGCGATGTTGTGATGCCAGGGAGAGACGGCATCGCGCTGCTCGAGGACATGAAGAACATCGGCGTTGCATCTCCCGTCGTCATGATGTCCGGGCAGGCTACCATTGAAATGGCCGTGCGGGCTACGCGGCTTGGCGCCAGCGATTTTCTCGAGAAGCCGATTTCCACGGAGAAATTGCTACTCACCCTTGAAAACGCCTTGCGGCTCGCGCGCCTGGAAGAGGAAAACCGCGACCTAAAACGCCGCCTTGGGCGTCATCACATCGTTTGGGCAAGCCCCGCGATGAGAGAGGTGATGGCCGAAGTCGAGCATGTCGCTGCAAGCGAGACGCGAGTCTGCATTCGCGGCGAGACCGGAACCGGAAAGGAACTGGTCGCGCGCACGCTTCACGAAAAAAGTCCGCGGAGCAGCGGGCCGTTTATTTCGCTCAATTGCGCCGCGATTCCCTCCGAACTAATGGAGACGGAACTCTTCGGACACGAAAAAGGCTCTTTCACGGGAGCTGCCGCGAGACACACAGGAAAATTCGAGCAGGCGCACCACGGAACACTTTTCCTGGATGAAATCGGCGATATGCCGTTGAATATGCAGGCGAAGCTGCTGCGAGTGCTCGAGGAAGGCGAAATCGAACGCGTCGGAGGCGACAGACCCATTGCGGTGGATGTGCGAGTTGTTGTCGCGACACACCGAAACCTCGAGGAACAGGTCCGGCAGGGAAGCTTTCGGCAGGACCTCTATCATCGCGTGTTTGTATTCCCGATTGTCCTTCCGCCGCTCCGCGAACGCATCGAAGATATTCGCGTGCTCGCGGAACATTTTGTCAGGCAGCTTGCCGAACAGAATAGTTGGAAAACGAAGACGATTTCTGGCATGGCACTGGAACAACTCGAGCGCTATCCCTGGCCGGGCAATGTGCGCGAACTGCGCAACGTAATCGAGCGCGCTCTCCTGCTCGCTCCCGCGGACGAGATTACGGCTGCTGTCGTGGAACGAACTCTCCCGCAAATCTCAACTGCAAACTTGGCTGCCTCCGTAGGAGCCAGCGGCGAACTTTCCACTGGCACGCTCGCCCAACGCGCCGAAGCATTCGAGCGCGAAACGCTCCTGGCCGAACTGAAGCGGCACCACCATCACATGACCAACACTGCGAAAGCCCTTGGCCTCGAACGCAGCCATCTCTATAAGAAATGCCAACAGCTCGGGATCGATCTGCGCGCGATCCGCCGAGAAGACTGATGCGCCTATTATTCTGAAACGTCCTCGTGCTGCCGTCCAAATTTCCGAATGAACCTCTGCAAGTAATGAACTAGAAGAATCGCTCCAATCAGTAATCCCGCCAGTTTCATGTCGAGCGTGACCGTGCACAGGAGCATCGCGCCGAAGAAACCCCACATGAAGAACTCGCCGGTAAACGCCTGCCCCCAGCGAGGCTTCAATCCTCGCGGCGCAACACGCGGATGGAGCGAAGGAATCAACTGTGGCACGCGACGGCAGAATTCCCGGAAGCCTTCGCCCTGTTGTTCTTCAAGTTCGGCTTGCTCGCGGCCAATCAGACGAAACCCGCGAAGAATCATCCCTCCGACGAGAACCACAAATCCCAGGCGACTTGCCAGCAACCCCAGCCCTAAGGCGAGGAGGAATGTGCCGAGATAGAGAGGGTTCCGGACATAGCGGTAGGGGCCGTCGGCAATGAGAGTGTCCGCGCGGAGGTTTGGGTCGTGGACTACGTCAGACCGCAAGTACGCCGCAGCCCACGTGCGCAATGCCGAGGCCAGTCCAACAAGCAATGCTCCCGCCGCAAATAGCCCGCGGACAAACACGTGCGCATGCGGAGATTCGGATCCGATTGTTGATTGTACGGCCCCCTGGACGATGTTGGTACGATCGATGGCATAAGCGGAGAACGCAAGCCCGAAGTGAATCACATTTATTAGCGCGCGATGCCGGAATTCGAAGTCCGTGGCTTTCATGAAACTTTATGTCCTGTGGGCAGTGGAAACCATCGCCGCAGAAGAAAGTGAGTAGGGACATGGGCGACAAAAACAACGAATAAGAAGATGGGAGCTGGGATGTTTTGCCGGGTTCGTGAAGTGATAGCCACTTTATCGCCTGGAGCCGCCGCCATCCTACCAAAACGTCTGCACAAATCCCACAAACGCTCACGATTAAGCGCTTGCGCCGCGCTCGCGGAGGCGATATCGTCCTGCTGGATGCAGGCAATCGAGTAGTATTCGCTTTCGCGCTGGTGCGGTGTGGGCGCGGACGTTGTGATTTTCGGCGGCTTGCGCTTGAGCGCTCCGCCAGGCGGTGAAGATATGGACGAGAGAAGGTTTTACGATGAGAAAGAGGAGACGAAGCAGATCCCGCTGATCTGCCCACACTGTCGACAGGAAAACACTTTCCCTGTTCGCTGGATGGTGCGGAACAAGAAGGCTCAACTTCCAAGCGGGGCGAACGAGCAGGACCGGGAGCACTTCAAGCGAGCGCGCTCCTACATGGTCCGTGTCGATAACATGGTTGCCTGCCGCAATATTCGTTGCCGGAAAAGGTTCGATCTGACGGGCCAAACGGTCTTCCTGATTTAGAAGAAAGAACCGGTGTAAAGCTGGCGTCTCAGACATCTCGATGGGTTGCGGAAGCATCATCTAGGGAGACAGTTCCGGAGGAATTCATGAAAAGCAGCCACCTCCATCCACAATGGATCAGAATCCTCATTCTTGCGACCGGGTTCGGGATGCCTGCTTGGGCCCAACAGACAGGTTCAACTCCATCGCCCGATCAAGCTGCATCACAGAAGGCGCCTGACCAAAGCGCATCCCCGCAATCTGCCGTCGTGGCGCCATCATCTGCGCCTGCGGCGGCTGCGCCCACTGTTCTTCAGAATCCGAAGGGATTGGTACGTGTCGCGAGCGGCACACATATTCCGATGGTTTTGCACAACGCGATCACCACACGGAACGCCAAGATCGGCGATCCAGTTTATTTTGAGACTCTCTTTCCGATTATGGTGGATGGGCACGTCGTGATTCCTGCCGGGTCGTACATCAGCGGTGAGCTTACCGAGGTGAAGAGAGCGGGTCGCGTGAAAGGCCGCGCGGAGCTAATGGCCAAATTGAACACGCTCATCCTGCCGAACGGCTACATGGTGAATCTCAACGCTTCCCCCGGCGGAGATGCAGGAACCGGTGGCAATGAACAAATGAATAGCGAGGGGAAAATCATCGGAGATAGTGACAAGAAGACGGATGTGGGAACCGTCGTTCATACGACGGTGGCTGGCGGCGCAATAGGTTCGGGAATCGGCGCTGCCTCAGGAAATTGGGGAAAAGGGGCGGGAATTGGGTTGGGCGCGGGAGCCGCGGCGGGATTATTGTCCGTCTTGCTCACGCGTGGGCCGGAAGCTGAACTGCCCCGCGGTACTACTCTGGAGGCTGTCCTCGATCGTCCAATCATGCTCGACGCGGATAAGGATCAATTCACAGGCCCTGGCCAGGCTTCGAGCCTTGCGGGACCGCCGAATCGAGAGCCAGTGCGCAACAAGCTTCCGTTCTAGGCCGGCTCCGCCAAATCTCTACACGCTTTTTGTGGCTACAGTGCTTTGCTTGTCCTCTTTGAATCGGAGCGGTGAAAACGCTTTCACGGGAATTTCCACGCGGCCGCGTGTAATCCAATCTCGCATCAGCCTGGCTGTCACGGGAGCGAGTAATATTCCGCTGCGATAGTGGCCAGTCGCCATGAGCAGCCCATCCACGTCGGTCGGCCCAAGGATGGGAAGATTGTCCGGCGTGCCCGGCCGGAGTCCGGCCCAAGTCTCGCAGATTTCCGCATCCGCCAGAGCGGGCACGAGTTCGATCGCGCCGTCGGCGATCCTGCGAACGCCCGCGGGTGTCAAATGTTTCTCGAATCCTGCCTCCTCGAGAGTGCTTCCCGCCAGAATCGTGCCGTCCGAGCGCGGAACCAGGTAGCGCCTTTCGGAACGTACCACTTTTCGCAGGGCAGTTTTTTTCGGCCGCAGGATTAGAATCTGTCCGCGCACCGGGCGCGTCGGCGCGTATCGGCCGAACCAGGCAGACTCCCTAGCGATGAGACAGGAAAAGCATCCCGCTGCAACAACCACGTACTTTGCCGCGATCTTCTCCCCCCCGGCGACGACGCCGGTGCAGCGATTGCCCTCGCGCAGAATAGAAGTCACAGGCGAGTTCGCTCGAATCTCAACGCCACGACCTCGGGCGGCTTTCAGGGCTGCATCCATCAAGTGCCGCGGCTCGAGCGTTCCTTCCTCGGGAAACCATGCAGCCGCGCGTGCCGATCGATTGAGTTCCCCTCCCAATTCAGTTGCCGCCTCTATCGTCGTTGGCTCGGCGATGAAGCCGACGCGGCGATGCTCGGTGGCTAGTTTGTCCCGCTCAGCCTCGGCGAGAGGACCATAGAAGAGCTCAATCGCGCCTTCGAGCTTGAGGTGCGCCGATGTGCCGGCCGCTTCCTCGATTGAAGCGACGAATTGCGGATAAATCCTCAGACTTTCCTTCGTGAGCGGAGCGACCGGCACAGCCTCCGGCCCGTCTGATTCCGGCGAAAGCATCCCTCCAGCAGCCGGGGATGCTTCTTCGCCGGGCTGTTGGCGATCCACAAGAAGGACGCGAAGCTTTTCCGCCGCGAGCTCGAACGCGGTCGAAGTCCCGATTATTCCACCACCAACGATGACCACATCAAATGTATTCATGCCCCAATCTTAGCAGGAACACGCGAGCCCGTGGTGCGGGTCACCAAAAGACCAGGATTAGACTTGAGCGAGGAGGGGCCTACAGGGAATTCACAAGTTCGTCGGAGAGCAGTCGCGCTTTCTGTGCGAGGTTTTGTGCGCGCGCCCAGTCGCCGCTTTTGCTGGCTTCGCGTGATTGATTGAGAAAGCTGCGGATTTTTTCGACGAGGTCCTGTTGCGCGGCGTTTAGCTGTTTGCCGCTGGCCTGTTGCAGGTCTCTTTCGGCAACGGAAATATCCTCGTTGGTCTCGCGTTCGTATTTTGCCTGGTCACCCGGCGATATCTGGAGTGAAATCTGCGGAGCTGGGGGATGCGCTGGTTGTTCGGATGCTTGCTCCTGTTGTGCCGTAGAGGGTTTGCGCGGAGCGGGAGCAGGTTTGGTTTGCGGGATGGCAACCGGCCGCGGAGTGGTCGTCGCCGCCGGAATTACCGGGGCCGGAGCGGGCGTATCTTCTGGCGGAGAAGCATTGGTGTCCGGGGCCAAGGGCATGGGCCGTTCGCTCGCGGGCGCAGGCGGTGCCGCTACAGGAGCTGAAGCATGAACACCCTTCCGCGAGCATGCGGACCCTGCGAGCGAAATCCCGCAAACGAGCATCGCGGCCAGGATTCGAGCGCTTGGATGGCGGCTGGGCATCTACACTCTTTCTTGGGCTAAGGGCGGGTCAGCGCTCCGCACTTTTCCGGCGGGCGCCTCAATAAACCTCGCCAGAGGCAACTCCACTCGGAACGTAGTCCCTCGCCCCGCCTCAGACTCGAATTCTATCCGACCATTGTGCAACTGCACAAATCGAAACGTGTTTGCCAAACCAATTCCTGTCCCGCCGCGCCGGGTGGTGAAAAAGAGTTGGAAAACCTTCTTCTGGTCCTCTGGTGGAATTCCTCTTCCTGAGTCGGCTACGGTGATGACTGCGTACTCCCCGCTGCGCCGGAGGCCCAGTGCGATATGTCCGCCGGGGTCCGTGAAATCGCATGCATTGAGCACCAGATTGAAAACCGCTTGATGAATGAGTTGGCGATCCAACAAGACGGGGGGAAACGCGGCCGGAAGATCAACGCGAAGCTCTAGACCGGCATTCGTGATGGAGGGCCGTGAGGCTTCAACGACTTCGCCTAGGATCTCGCGCAAGTCCGTTTCTTCCAGTTTGAACTCGATAGGTTTTGTGAAATTGAGGAAAGTCTTGACGGCATTGTCGAGCCGGTCGATCTCGCTATCCAACATTTTCACTGCCTGCTGTGGCTCTGGATCGACAGGCATATTGGCCTTCAAGACCTCCAGCCACAGGCGCATCGAGTTGAGCGGGTTTTTGACTTCGTGCGCAACGCCTGCCGTGACGCGTCCTAGCGCAGCCAGGCGCTCGGAGACCTGCAATTGGTTGCCGATGCGCTCGATGGATTCCACATCGCGCAGCGTGACGAGTGTGCCCATTGGCTTTCCGTGTTCGCGGACAATCTGCGCGCTCAATCCGATTCGCTGCGGCCCATCGCCCCCGTCGAGCTTTACCTCGATTCCCTCGGCGGGCTCGATTTCCTCTCCTTTAATATGCAACGCATCCCGGATGGGATGCCCTCCGGGGAAAATCTCACTCACGCGGTGTCCCCGCAGCTCGTCAGGCCTGCCACCCAAGTATTTCTCCACCGACGGGCTGACAAGAACCGCGCGGCCCTCGGCATTGAACAGGAGCAGCCCGTCTTCCAGTCCGCTCATCACCTGATCGAGGTTTTCGCGCAGGGTGCTGAAGACCTCGCGCACATCGCGCAATTGTTTTCCGATTCCGATGATCTTCGTGCTGACAGCGCCGAGTTCGTCGCCGCGCTTGACGGCGGGCTCAAGATCGAATTCACCTGCGGAGATGCGGTCGAGTTGCGCGGAAATCCTCTCGATGGGAGCGAGGGAGACACGGCTTGCCACAAAGGCCAGCAAGGTGGAGAGCAGCACGGCTCCTAGCGCCCATTTCACTGTCGACTCAAGCATCGGGGAAATCTCGCCGCGAACGAGCGTGGAGGACAATCCAATTCGGATATCGCCAAAGGGGCGCGGTCCCACATTGAATGGCAATGAGTATTCATAGATCTGCGGAGGCCCGTAAAGCTCCCGAATTTGCTGAAAGAAGTTGGCCCGCACCAGCGAAGCGACTCTCGGCCGCATCGCGATTTTCTGGCTGCGAATCGAAGTGTCGCTCGATATGAGGACAATGCCGTCCTGGTCGCTGATCGTGATTTCGTAGATGATCGGGGAATAACCGAGGTCGGATTCAATCAGCGAATTGAGAGTGCTGCTGTTGTCGAGAATCTGCTGCACATAATCGCGCACATCCTTGGGATCCAGCGAGGCAGGCCCTTCGCCGCGCTCGGCAGCTTCATTCAGCGCATTCCGGCACGCATCAAGAATCTGCTGGGCGAGGAATTGCGCGCGATCGTTGGATTGGCGCAGGGTTTGTCGCGTCAGGCGGCCGAGGTACAACCCGGACACGACCGTGAGAACCGCGAGAACCAGCAACGAAGTCGCCAGCGTGAATCTAGTTTTCAAGCTGAGACGCATTTTTCCGCCCAACCTCGTATTCCTTCAGCTTGTTATGAAGCGTCTTCAAGCTGATCCCAAGCAGCTCGGCAGCGCGCGTCTTGTTCTGGTTGGTAGCCGCGAGGGTCTGGAAGATTAGTTCGCGCTCGACGTCGCTCACGGTTGTGCCAATGGGGAAACGCACTCCTCCGAGTTCCGAGCCGGCCGTGGCAGGCACGCGGCCGAAATCGGCAGGGAGGTGTTGCCGGCCAATGATGCCGCGGTCGGTCGCAATCGCGGCGCGCTCGAGCGCGTTCCGCAACTCCCGCACATTTCCCGGCCACGGATACGACTTGAAAAGCTCCATCACTTCCGCGCTCACGCCCGTAACCTTCTTGCCGTGCTTTTCCGAAAGTTCACCGAGCAGGTGCTCGGCCAGCAAAAGCAAATCTTCCTTGTGCTCGCGCAGCGGCGGCAAGTGGATCTGAAACACGTTCAGGCGGAAATAGAGGTCTTGCCGCAAGTGGCCGTCCGCGACCGCCTGCTCGGGATTCTTATTGGTTGCTGCGAGCACACGCACGTCCACGGGCGTTTCGACCTTGCTTCCCAACCGCCGGATCGTTCGGTCCTCAAGCACGCGGAGCAGTTTGGCCTGAGTCGGGGCGGGCATCTCGCCGATTTCGTCGAGCAACAATGTGCCACCGTCGGCCAGCTCGAAACATCCGATGCGCCGCTCGGCAGCACCCGTGAAGGCGCCTTTCTCGTGCCCGAAGATTTCGCTTTCCATCAGTGGTTCGGGAATCGCGGAGCAGTTGATCGCGACAAAAGGCCGGGCGGCGCGTGGGGAAAGCATGTGGATCGACCGGGCAACCACTTCTTTGCCTGTGCCAGTCTCTCCGGTAATGAGGACCGACGCGGTCGAGGGAGCGGCCATTTCCACCTGGCGCATCACTTCCTGCATGGGTTTTGATGATCCAACCAGAGCCCCGAGTTTCCCCGCGTCGCGCAACTGCCGCGTCAAGGCTGCGACGGCCTGCTGATCGCGGGCGTTACCCAGGGCGCGGTCAAGCAACGCTCGGAGCACCGGCGGCTTGAGAGGCTTTTCGATGTACCAATAAGCGCCTGCCTCGATGGCTTGTACAACTCGCTCGTCGCTGCCTCGACCCGTGATGATGATGACCGGGATGCGCTGTATCTCCTCGCCTAGATGCCGCAGCAGTTCGAGACCGTTCATCCCGGGCAGCTCGACATCCGCAAGGATTGCGTTAGGAGAAAACTCGGGGTATTTCGCCAGGGCTTCTTCGCTGCTACCCACACCCAGCAATTCGAAATTCCATTTGCGCAGGAGCGCTTCATAGCCTTTACGCGCATTCTCCTCGTCCTCGACGATGAGGATGCGCTGCAGCCATGGTTTGTCGGAGGCCATCAGGAGTCTGAATCTACCAGCAGTTGCTGGGAATGCCAAGCCCGAGGGTCACAGTGCCCCCTTGTCCCGCCGAGGTAACTTCAGAATTTCTCCCGAGGCAGTAAGCCGTCAATTGGTGTTCAAGAAAAGGGACCGCTCGAGCGTGACCTCTAGTTTCGTGCCCTTTTCGAGTGTCAACTCTTGGCCGAGACCAGACGTGACCATGAAAGCAGTGGCCGCCCCCGCGGCCGCGCCGAGCGCAGCGTCTTTCGCGTCGTGCGCGGCCACGCCGGGCGCGGCCCCAACGAATGCTCCGGCGGCGGCGGCTTCCGCTTCCTGCTGACCCTTGCTCGACCGGGTCTCAATTTCGCCTTCTCGGTCATAGGCCACTCGGACGGAATGGACCCCTGGCACGTCCGATACGACTGCGACAATCGGGATCCACCCCTTCGGCGTAGAAATCTCGTCAAAGGTCAGCCACATTCGCGCTCGACCGGTTTTGTGTGCAGGCAGGATCTTATCGATATGGCCGCGGATTTGAACGCCAGCCCGAAGCGTTGTCCCGCCGGCAGTCGTGAGCGGTTCGAGGGTACGCAACTGGATGCGGTCGCCATTCTTGTTTTCCTTGGTACTGACCGCTGCTTCCAGGCCTGCCAGGAATCGCGTCCCAGCAGTGATTTCATTGGCTGCCGGAGACGGCGCAGGCTCAGGTGTTGGTTGGTCTTGTGCAAGAGCGGGAAGGGTGTTACTGAGTGAAAAGACCAGCAGCGCTCCAAGAGCGAAAAGCAAACTTCCGCCTTTCATGTGCTTCTCCTTTTCTCATTTGGCTTGGCGCTTTCTGCTGGATAGAAAGCGAATGTTCCGAAACTCGCCTTGTGAGATGGCAGAATCGAGCGGGAGGTTGGCTGGAGAGAGGATCAAGTTCGAAATGGGCAGGCGTTCCCATTTCGGATTTCTACTGTTCCCAGGCTTGCATTCGATAGAACAGATGGAACTCATTGGCTTACGCCCTATTACGCTCTTGTTAATAATTTCAATCCAGAACTAAACTCCGCACGTCAGGGTTCGCTTCTTGCATATAAGAGTTCTGGTTTGAGTCTCATACGCAGTGTTCCCAGTTGGCACTTTTCTTGCTCCATATTTCCAGAAGGGGAATTCAGAAAGGGGAACGAAGACATTGGCAGGAGGCCCGGGGGGTGAGGTAGCAGCTCAACGAGCGATGGCGGCGACTGTCCTTATCGTAGACGATGAGGAGTCGACGCGATTACTTTGCTGTGATGTGGCGGTTGAGTCGGGCTTGCACACGAAAATGGCTGCGACAACCGAGGAAGCGCTGGAAATCCTCGAGCAGTTTCCTGTGGACATTGTCATCACTGACCTCCGCAGCCCCGAACTCGGAGGGATCGAGTTGCTTCGGCGCATTCGGGAGAATCATCCACAGACCGTGGTGATGGTGGTGACGCAATATGGGACCATCGAAAGCGCCGTGGAAGCGACGCGAATGGGAGCCGCTGATTACGTCACAAAGCCTTTTCACATCCCCGAGCTTCATACCAAGCTGGAACGAATCCTGCATTCGCTTGGGATGGACCAGGAAAATCGAGTCCTTCGAGAACGACTACGCACACGCCCTGGTTTTGCCAGCCTGATTGAATCTCGCCGAAGATGCAGCCCGTATACCGGCTGACCGAGAAAGTGTGCCAGCATAATTATCCGCTCCTGATCCTTGGAGAGAGCGGCACCGGTAAGGAACTGGTGGCGCGCTCCATACATTTCTCGGGTCCGCGCAAGAACAAGCCATTCGTTCCCGTGGATTGCTCCGCTTTGGTTCCGATGCTGATCGAATCGGAGCTGTTCGGGTGCGTGAGGTTGCATTCACCGGCGCTACGCACACGAAGCAGGGCTTGACGGAGGCGGCCGGCAGCGGCACTTTGAAAGCTGGGAGTGACCGGCCTCACTCTCTCAAGTCAGCCTAGTCTCAATTCTTGCCCTTCAGATTCCGGTCGAACCATTCCACGGTGCGGCGAATCGCATCAATCTGGTTCTCTCGCTTTGCGAAGCCATGCCCCTCGTTCGGATAGTAATGCGCATCCACCGTCTTGCCCGAACTCTTCAGGATCTGCACCACCTGCTCCGCCTCCTCTTTCGGCACGCGTATGTCGTTGTCTCCTTGCAGCACTAGCAGAGGGGCCTTCGCGTTGCGGATGTAAGTGAGAGGCGAATCGGCGTCGTAAACTGCGCGGTCTTTCACGGGGTCGCCGAGCAATGACTTCTCGTACTCCTGGAGCGCGGGGTCCTCGTGCTCGAGCATCGTGAGCCAGTTGATGATGCCGTACTGTTCCACCGCGGCGGCCCAGACATCGGGCGTCTTCCCGATAGCCATCAGGGTCATGAATCCGCCGTAGGATCCGCCCGTGATCCCGATTTTCTTGGGGTCCACGTAACCCGTTTCAGTCAGGAATTTCGCACCATAAACTTCGTCCTGCAAATCTCCGCCGCCGAGGTCCTTCACATTGGCCATCTGAAAATCCATGCCGTAGCCGGTGGAACCGCGGACGTTGGGCGCGATGCACACGTATCCGCGCGTGACGAGCGCCGCCACCGTGCGGCTGAACGAATCCTCCGTCTGGCCGGTTGGGCCTCCATGCGGGAGCACAATGCCGGGGTTCGAGGCGTCGCGCTTCAGGTTGAACGGTACCCACACGAATGCGCTGATGATTTTTCCATCGAAGCTGCGGTAGTGCACGAGGTTCGACGCGGGGATCTTCGCTGCCGTCAAGCTCGCGATGGCAGAGAACGTAAGTTGCCGGCCCTGCTGCGATGAAATGTCATACAGCCACAAATCTCCCGGCTGTGTCGAACTCTGATGGGAGACCAGCAATCTCCCACCCTGCGGCGCATAGGAAGAAGGATTCCCGGAGTAGTAATTCAAGCCGCTTGGAAAGTTGGTCTTTGCGGAGCGCAGCGTCGCCGTGTCACCTAGGTAGGTATCGGTGCGGCCGTCGGCATTGAGCGTGTATGTGAATTGCTTTCCGTCGGGCGAGAAATCGCCGGAGGTTGCCTCCCATTTCACATCCGTCACCCAAGTGAGTTTCTTGGTGGAGGCATCAATCAGCGCCACATTCATGTAACCGCCGGCCTTATCCGAGGAAACGAGAAGCGTGTGGCCGTCCGGCGAGAGCGAGGAAGCCATCGTGCGGCGATTGCCCTCGTGCGGTGTGAGATTCTCCTGCGCGCCCGTGGCCACATCGATGCGATACACATCGGCGTCTGAAAAAGCGGCATTGAATCGCGAGGAGTAAATGAACTTCGCGTCCGGACTCCAAAGGGCGCCCTGCCAGACGTGATCGGCCGTTTTCTCCTGCGAAAGATTGCGCACGGCGCGCGTCTTCCAATCGAGGATCGCGATGTCATAAACGGAAGACGTTTTTGGTTTATACGAAATCGCGAGAAGCGCTCCGTTAGGCGACCACGCGGCGCTGGTCTCTGAGATATCCGGAGTGTTCGTCAGATTGACGACCTCCCCACCGCCGCTCGGAATCGCGTAGAGGTCGTATATTTCCGCGCCGCCTTTGTCGGACTCGAAAACGATCCACTTGCCGTCAGGCGACCAGTTCGCTCCATACTGCCTGTCATCGGATTGACTGAGTTGAATGGGCCAGCCGCCCGCGGCATCCACTTTCCAAAGATTGAACCGGCCGGTCATGTTTGTCGTGAAGACGATCAGCTTGCCATCGGGGGACCATGCCCCGCCACTGACTGAACGCGTGTAGAAAAGGTCGTCGATGGGAACCGGACCCGCGCCAGGTTCCAGCACCGAAGCCAGCGACTTTGGGTCCGTGATCTCGCGTGTGTCGGGAGAATCCGTGGCAAACACCGTGATTGCGAACAGGAACAGAATTGCAAGGCGGCTGAATCTCATCAGGATCTCCTTGTCTTAGAGGCAACCTCATAGTAAGTGGGGGGCACAGCGCATGCAACACCCCATGTCATATACGGCCGTGGCAGGGAAAAGTTAATCAGCGAATGCCTCATTCCGCCCACGAAACATGCACTTTCTGCCTGAAATGTCGTGGCACAAGCCCGCTTCAATCGAATGTGTGTCTCGGTCTCAGGAGAAGAGGAGCGCGTCAGCCAGTTCGACCACGGCTATGGGTGTTCCTTCTGGCCAGTTGGGAAATCATCGAGCGTGACTACGCGGTTCGAAGCGTAACCGTGGCGACAGAAAGCCTCGGCAGATCCAATTGGACTCTTGCTCCCTCAACAGCGACCGGCAAAGACCCCGGCACCACGTGACCGGGATCGTCGAAGCTGTTGAACGCGTTGAGGTCGGCGTGATGAAGGATTTGTGCCGCACCTTGCATAGCAGTTGCGCCTCGCAGGGCGCAGTCCACGTGCAGGTCCCTGTCGTTGTACGGATTCACAAACGAGATCACGAGGTCCTGATCCTTCTTGGACGCTGAAACGGACAGGTCCACGCCGCTGCTTGCGTCTGTCTCGACCTTTACCGACGTCTTGTTGCGGTGCGGCTTGAACAGCTCGAATGCAAAGTAGGTTGTCGTGCGCACGCAGTTTTGTCCTTCCGGGCCATCGGTCAACAGTAGAGATTGGAGGACATTCACGATCTGCGCGATGTTGCACATGTAGAGTTTGTCGGCCTGCCGGTTAAAAACATTCAGACCCAGCCCTGCGGCTATCGCGCTTCGCATCGTGCTTTGTTGCCAGAGTGCGCCAAAACGCTTCTCGACTTCCTGGGGAATGCGGTCCCATACTCCCCACTCGTCCAGAAGGAGGTTGATTCTGCGGCTATCGCGGTAACCATCGAGCAAGGATCTTTGGGCCTGGATGGCCTCTTCGATTTTCGGAAAACTGGCAAGTTGCTCGTTCATGTCGCCGGGAGTGAACTTGTCAGGCTCGTCCTTTCCTCCCGAGTAGTAATGCATCGAGAAGCCATCGGGCATGCGAGCCGCGCCTTCCATCCGCCCCATAAACCCATGCGACCAGCGTTCGTCGTTCGCGTTTGGTCCGCTAGCGATCAGGAAAGGTTCCGTCCCGCCGTATTGCGACAGATAGAGTGAGAAGTCGCGATAGCGGTCTGCGTAAACTTCCGGAAGCATGTTCCCGCCGCAGCCCCACGACTCATTGCCGACGCCCCAGTACTTTACGCGAAATGGCTCTGGTGATCCGTTGCGAGCGCGCTCTTCGGCCAGAGTGCTGCCGGAAGGCAGGTTGCAATATTCAATCCAGTCCCGGAGTTCCCTTGGCGCGCCGCTTCCGACGTTTCCGCAAAGGTACGGCTCGGCGCCGATCAACCGGCACAGATCGATGAACTCATGCGTGCCGAAACTGTCGTCTTCAAGATAGCCACCCCAATTAATGTTGACGCGCTTGGGCCTCTGGTCCGCCAGCCCGATTCCGTCGCGCCAATGATAATTGTCGGCGAAGCATCCGCCCGGCCAGCGCAGCACGGGTATGCCCAACTCGCGCAAGTAATCGATGGCCTGCTTGCGGTAACCATTGATGTTCGGGATTTCGGAATCCTTCCCGACCCACAGGCCGCCGTAGATGCATGAACCCAGGTGCTCGGAGAACTGCCCGTGCAACTCGGGCCGGATCGTGCCGATCTCAGCATCCGCGCGCACAATCACTTTTCGCACTGCCGAAGCGGCCGGCGCCGCCGCTCGAAGCCAGCCTGGGACAAGCGATATTGCGGACATGGCTGCGGCACTCTTCACGAGCTGTCGTCGCGAAACGATGGAGGAAGAATTCATTTTGTCACTCACTTTCAATAGGAATCATGGTCCGCTTCGCCATCGCACATTAGGGATACACAAATGTTTGCTTCTGGCGTCCGCTGCTACGGAACGCGATTGCTCGATGCCCCGGCCGAATTGAGCAGTCGCGGCAAAACGAAACGAAAGAAGCGATCCGAGTCGGAATCCAGACATACCGAGGCATTCGGAACGCCGCTCGTGGTACGAGTAAAGCCGTCTTTGTCGATCGTCACATGCATTGGCACGACGGGGCAGAGGCTCGCGTCAAGGACGTAGGCCACAGTCATAACGTCGAAGAGCGTGGGAGTTTGATATCCCCATTCGTGATAGAGGAGCGTGAGCGCGTCTGTGAGAGGCGTGCCCCGACTGAAGAGAATTTCGCGATGTACTTCGTCAAGTTTCAACTGGGTCGAATCGAGGGGCATCATGAAAATTGGCACGCCACTGGCAAAGACCTTCTGCGCCGCGGATCTATCACTCACAATGTTGTACTCAGGCTCCGGGCCTCGGTCGGGTGCATAACCCAGGTCGCCATATCTGCGCCGGATGGAGCCACCCATCAGCACGACCTGTTTCACTTTCCGGAAGGTCTCGGGATCGCGGTCGATGGCCGCTCCAATATTTGTGAGCGGGCCGATGCAGATGAGAGTGATTTCACGGGGATTCTGGCGAATCTGACTAAGCAAGAAATCGACCGCTTCGGGATGAGGTCGCGGCGGGGGACCTGCCGTCGCATATCGAGCCTGCGAAAACGTGGTTTTTCTAGCGGATGGAATTCCTTCCGCCACTGGGATACGTGCATTGCCAGTCTCCAAAAGCAACCGATCCACAAGTCGCGCCCGAAGAGCCGTATCGCCCCAGGCTGTCGTGATGCCTCGAATCTCAAGCTCAGGACTTTGGATCGCGAGGCCGACTGCGAAGGCATCGTCGATGTCGTCGCCGATGTCCGTGTCGAGGATGATTTTGATCCTTGGGGCAGGCTTGTCGCCTTGGTTTGTGGTGGCTTGCGCGCGCGCTCTAATGGCTACAAAGCAAGATGCGAAAAGGATGCACGCGAGGAGAAGGAAAGCCCGCTTGAAAACAGGCACTAACACAATCGCCTCCGCCGGACGATTTCAGGGCAAGAGTATGCGTCAGGGCAAGTGGCCGTGCAAGTGGCGGCGAGCACGACAGCCTTTCCGACTCACCCTCTATTTACTTCGGCGGGGAGATTCCCTACCATGAGCGGTGCATGCGAATCGCAGCAGGCGGGAGCGATTCGTGTTTCCCCTGTGCGAGATTGGATCCGTAACCCATGTCACGAGGCCCACGAATTGTAGTCATCGACCCGACCGGCACGCACCGCGAGGTGCCTCTCACCACATTGCCCTTCCGAATTGGCCGCCAGGCCGGAAACGAATTGGTGCTGCGCGACAGCCGCATCAGCCGCCAGCAGGCGCAGATCGTATCTGAAAACGGCGCGTTCGTGCTCGAAGACATGGGAAGCCGCCACGGAACCTTCGTAAACGACGAAAAGGTTGTCCGCCGCGAGTTGAAGACGAGGGACACGATCGATTTTGGAATGGCGGATTCCTACCGGCTCATCTTTCAAGGCGAGGGAGCGACGGTTGAAGATTTAGTAGAGCGCGTGGAAGCGCCCGTGCCGGCTGAGGCGGGATCGCGCGAGTTGTATCACCTCGGAGTCCTGCTCGAAGTTGCAAGGACGCTTGGCACGGGGCTTGCTCTCGAAGACTTTCTGACCGCGGTTGTGGACGCGGCAATTCAGGTGACGCGCACGGAGCGCGGCGTCCTGCTGCTGGCGAATCCCGCGGGAGAGTTGAACATGGTTGTGGCGCGCAATGCCCAGCGCTCCACGCTGCGTCCGGATCAACTGCAGGTGTCGCAGAGCGTGGTGAAGCGCGTCGCAAGCACTCGCCGGGAATTGATCGTTAGCGACACTGGCGCGGAGACAGCCGAGATGTCCGCCGGGGAAAGTGTGGCGCGGCTCGAGTTGCACACCGTCGTGGCAATCCCGGTTGCCAAACTGCCCGTGATTGAGACACTCGACGCGACGATTTCTTCGCGTCAGAGCGAATTGCTCGGCGTCCTCTATCTGGATAGCCACGCGCCTTCGAGCGCCTTCTCCGATCTCGACCGTCAAGTGCTGCGAACGCTTGCACGTGAAGCAGCCACAGTGGTCGAAAATGCGCGTCTTTTCGCCGCTGCTCGCGCCAAGGCGCGGCTGGACCATGAAATCGAAATCGCCAGCGGGATTCAAAAGCAACTCCTGCCGAAAACTCTGCCGGACTTGCCGGACGTTTCGGTGGCAGGCTCGACGCTTTCCTGTCATTCCGTTGGAGGCGATTGTTTCGACGTGATTGAGTTGAGTGGCGGGCGGCACGGGTTTTTCGTGGGAGATGTTTCGGGGAAGGGAATCTCCGCGGCGCTGCTGGCAACACTGCTGCAGGGAGTTTTCTTCACGACGGCCACCATGGATATTTCGTTGCCGAGCGTTTTCTCGCGAGTAAATCAATATCTCTGCGAACGAAGTGGCGATGACCGCTATGCCACCGTCTTTTACGGCATTCTCGACAGGACGGGGCACTTTGACTACGTCAACGCGGGGCACGTTCCTCCACTGCTGCGGCGGCGCGACGGCACGCTCGAAGCACTCGGCTCGGGAAATTTTCCGGTTGGAATGTTCATTGAAGCGGAATATCAAAGCGCTCGCGTGAATCTGGGTCCGGGGGATTACCTTGTGATTTATTCCGACGGCGTCTCGGAGGCCGTCAACCCGCGAAACGAGATGTTCGAGGAAGAGCGGCTTCGCAAGATTATGGAAGAGTTCACGGGACAAGACGTTCGCGAGCTCTGTGATGCGATCCGCCAGGGAATGAGGGTTTTTACCGAAGGGGCGCCTCAGTCCGACGACATCACAATGCTCGCCATCCAATACAAAGGAAACGCCGCCTGAAGTTAACCACGATAGCGAGTTTCACTGCACCGCATTCTTCGCTTCACTGATTTTGACCATGGCCTGTGAGTGGAAGCGTTGGAGAAGCGGCGGGTGCAGCGCCAAAGAACTCGAACACTCGGCGTTCGTATTCGGCAGGCGCTTGGCCGAGCGCCGAGGCATGCTTTGCGCCGTTGACGATCCACAGCTCTTTGGGTCCTTGCGCGGCTTCGTAGATCCATTCGGCATGCCGGCAGGGAATTCTGTGGTCGCGCGTCCCGCAGATCAAAAGAACAGGAAAAGGCCGCTCGGCGACAGCCTCTTCAGGCGAGACATCTTCTGCAATGAACCCGCCTTCCTTTTCCGCTTGGTGCAACGCGATGATGGTCACGGGGCGAAAAATGGTCTTGCCGAGTAGAGGGCTCAGCTCGAGTCCCGCGTAGTCGTAGCTGACTTCGCGCAAATTGGCGAAGGGATCCTCGGCGACAACGCGCTCTATCCGAGGATCAATCGCCGCGGTTTGGAGAGCGATGGAACCGCCCATGGAAACACCCAGCGCGTAAAGATGACGGACCTTTTCGGTCGAGTAGAGAGCATCGTCGATAGCGACCGTATCGTGCCGTTCCTTCCAGCCATACGTGGCCATACTGCCGCCGCTCTCGCCGTGGGCTCGCGAATCCATCATCACGACGTTGTAACCATGGCGCAGGAGGAACTCCGCGGGCCCGAGGACGCCGGTACGATTGTCCGAAATGCCGTGCATGAGTAGCACCCAATCGCCATTCCGAGACGTGGAGCGAATTTTCCAGCCGCGCAACTCGATGCCGTCGGGCGCGCGGACGTTGAACTCTTCTTTCAGCGCACCGGTACGCTCGATCATTTGTGCCGTTTCCACTTGGCGCGGGGGATTCAAATTCATTGGGTGGAGCACGCCGGCACCGATGAAGAATCCCGCTGCTGCGGTAACGCATGAATACAAGAGGAATGCTGCGAGTGAAATCTTGAGGAAGCGTCGCATGTTGTCTCTCAATGGTACTACGCCAAGGAAAGGGCGTATGTTCCAGGTTATTGAGAATAAGAATTCTCGCGGAGCCAACGGACAACGATTCAGGAACCGGTGGAAGCGTAGTGGCGGCTGCCGGCATTCCAGAAGGAGATTGCGAGAGCGAGAAATGCAATCGCCACAACCGGCACCCAAGGCGCATATTCCGGCGACACAGCGCGGCCCAGCAAACGAACGCTCGGGTAGAACGACGCGAGCCCGAAGGGAATAATCCAGCACAAGAAGAATTGCACCGCACTGCTGTAAATCGATAAAGGATAGCGGCCGAAGGCAATCAGGTTCCACACCGGCGGGTGAACGCCGATGCGGTCCTCGAAGAAGAAGGAGATCGTGCTCAAGATCAAGAAAATCGAAACATAAATGGTGGCTGCGCAGAGACCGAAAAAGAGCAGCAGGCAGACTTTCCCCGGCGTCCATCCGACTCCTAAGTGGCGCGACGCCCACCACATGCAGAAGATTCCGATGGCGGCTTCGTGCAGCGACTCGATGCGAAAAGCCTCGAACAGCACTTGAAAAAGGGACGAAACCGGGCGCAACAAAACACGGTCGAACTTTCCTTCGATGATGTAGTTGTTGCCAAAATCGTAGAGGTTCAGGCTGATGACATTGAAGAGGCTGTAGGGAATCAGCGAGAAGCCGTAAAGGAAAAGCACTTCCTCGAAACGCCAGCCTGCCAGTTGAGGCGCCTTCTGGAAGAGTACGAGAACGAAGCCAAGCGCGAAGAGGGTGGCCGCGGCACTGGTCGCCAGGCTGATGAAGAAATCGGCGCGATAGCTCATCCGGACCTTCGAGTATTGCATGAAATAATCGATGAATAGAAGAAGATAGCGCCGCGCGCTTGAGGTAAATGCGGCGAGGCCGGTTCTTTCCACTTTGGGCGCGCTCGGAGGAAGGGAAGTGGTCGTCACGCTAGCCTCCGTGAATTGTGATTCTTCGCGAAGCGCGCTCCCACCACAAATGCGCGAGAACAAGCAGCGCCACGATCCATAGCCACTGCGTCGCGAGCGCCCGCAAGGCATGCGCGCGGTCAAACTTACCAAGATAGATTTGCAGGGGTGTGAAGGCGATGTGCTCGAAAGGCAGCCATGCGAGCACTTGCTGAATCTTCTCCGGAAAGAAGCCAATGGGGATCAGCAATCCTGAAAGGAGTTCGATCAACCAGTATTTCGCGCGAATGAGCGCGAGAATCGACTTCAGCGGGATCGCGCACGTGCCGATCATGAAGTTGATCGCGCCCATCAGGAAGAAGCTTCCGAGGACGCCGATTGTGAAGAGAAGAAAATTCTCGCGGGATGCGGGGAGTTGCACGGGGAACACCAGCGCCACGACGATTGCGGTCGGCAGCGTCAGAAGCCCAAGCCGGAAAGCGGATTCGCCCATAGCGCGCCAGATCCACATCCACTGCACGGAGACGGGCTTGATCAGGTCCATCGCGATCTTGCCTTCGATCACTTCGTAGGCCATTTCCTGGTCGATTGTGTTCCAGTAGAACGAGCGGATGATCCAGCCGACGCTGACGTAAGTGAGCATCTGTGGCAGGCTGTATCCGGCGATCGACTGCGCCGAATGGAAGACAGCGGTCCAGATGAAGTAGTACACGGTGACGTTTAGAAAGTAAGTGATGATGCCCGTAAAATAACGCAGCCGGAACGCAAGGATGTTGACAAACCCCACGCGCGAAAATTCCGCGTACGGAGCCAGAGCATCGAGCATGCCGCTCACGCAGTGACCTCGCTGACGGATGCGCCGGCGTAGATGCGCTTGACGATTTCCTCGATCGGTTCATCCTCGATGAGCAGATCGCGAACTTCCACTGCGCCAAGAATCTGCCGGATCAAATCGGCTGTGACAACCTTCGTGCGATCAAAACGGATGCGGAAGGTCAATTCGTCCACGCGTTCCACTTCGAGACCATCGTGCGAAAATGTGGTCACTCCCGCCACCTGTTCGCGGTCTTTCAATGCAAATTTGATCTGCTTGGTGCGCAGAAGCTTTTGCTTCAGGTCCCCGAGCGGGCCGTCGTAAAGGACGCGGCCGTGGTCGATGATCATGATGCGACGGCACAATTCCTCGATGTCGTCCAGGTCGTGGGTGGTCAGCAGGACCGTCGTGCGGAATTCACGGTTGATGGCGCGGAGAAACTGGCGAATGTGGTCTTTCGCTACAACGTCTAGGCCGATCGTCGGCTCGTCGAGGAAAAGCAGCGGAGGATTGTGCAGCAAGGCTGCCGCAAGATCGCAGCGCATGCGCTCGCCCAGCGAGAGCTTTCGCACGGGCGTCGAGAGGTAATCGCGAAGGCCCAGAATCTCGTTGAAGCGCTCCATGCGCGCATCGAAGTCGCGCTGTGAAACGTCGTAGATGCGGCGCAGAAGCTTGAACGATTCGATCACGGCAATGTCCCACCAGAGTTGCGTCCGTTGGCCGAAAACCACGCCAATGGTCTTTACATAGTGGCGGCGCTGGCGAAACGGCACGAAACCGTTCACGCGAATCTCTCCGCTTGTCGGTACCAAAATGCCCGTCAGCATCTTGATGGTTGTGGATTTCCCGGCGCCATTTGGGCCGATATAACCGACCATTTCGCCGCGATCGATCGAAAAGCTCACGCGGTCCACGGCCGTGATGGTGTGGTATTCGCGCACAAACAGGTTTTGAATCGCGCCCATAACACCCTCGCGGCGGCGAAACGCGCGGAAATGTTTGGATAGTTGATGAACGTGGATGTGCGAATCAGGGGTCATGAATCTCTGAATTCTAGCACTTGCGCCGATGCGTTGCAGGTGCGGCGGACGCCCGCTCGGGGTTTAGACGCATGGCAAGCTGTTTGGGCGGCTAAAATCCTTGCCGGACACCAGTCAGACGCGGAAGAGAACGTCTTCGCGGTTAAACAGCCTGACCGCAATGGCCAGAGCGATGCCCGCATACACGCAGGAAGTGGCGAATATGAGGGCGATGAAGCCCCAGGGATGGTTTCCGGAGACAATCTCCTTGCTCACCAGGCTCGTACTCAGGATCGGGATGAGTGCGGTCTTTACGTTTAGCTCAATCCCCGGCAAGACGGACATTACGGCAGGCATGATGACGATGATGGTCAGTGGGGATAGGTAACTTTGCGCTTCCCGGAAGCTCTTAGCGAAAAGCGATATCGCAAGCATCGCTGCCGAGAAGAGGACCGAGAGAGGGAGGACCATCGCCAGAACCGCGAGGATCCCTCGCGGGTCGATCGATACATTCAGAGGATTGCCTTGACCCGATTCTCCCGCGCCACGCAAGGCTTTCTGCGCCCATAGGAAGGAAACCGCCATCGAACTGACGGAAAGGATGGCGGTGGCGAGAGAGGCCGTCACTACCATCAAGAATTTTCCGAGGACGAGATCAGTCCTTGAAACCGGGCTGCAGAGAATCGTCTCCATCGTCCCGCGCTCTTTTTCTCCGGCGGTGAGGTCCATCGCCGGATACATTGCGCCCGTAAGACAAAGAATGATGATGACGTACGGGATGAATCCACCGAACGTACTGCCCCCGACCTTTTCTGGCGGGGCAACATTTTGCTGGCTCACTTCGAATGGATCGAGAAGCCCGGTAGGAACGTGCCGTGCCGTCAACTGCTCCTTCGCGATCTTTTCGCGGTAGTCGCCGAAAAGCTTCTGGAGAGTTTGGCTGGCGAACTCAGACTTCATGTCACCTTGGTAGTATTCGATTGAGATTCTCGAAGATTCGCCTTTCTCGATGGCTGCGTCGAAGTTTGCGGGGATCTGCACGGCGGCGCGAATTCTCTTGTCGGAGACTTGCGCGGCGGCATCCGCGGCAGGGGGGACGATCTGGATCCCAGGAAACGAGTTCACAGCTTCCGTGACCTTCGGAGAATCTTCCCCTCCTAGGATCATCACTCGCGGAACCTCCTGCTTCGCGCTGCTAACCAGCTTGACGACGAGAGCGCCCATGCCTACCGTGAGCAGCGGAAACATCAGAATGGGAATTACGACCATGGAAATGATGGTGCGGCGGTCGCGCAACTGGTCCGTCAGTTCCTTGCGATACACGACTCCGATGTTATGCAGGCTCATGGCCGTCTCCAACGATCCCGACGAAAATATCCTCGAGGTCGGTCTTACCGCTTCGCTGGCGCAGTTCCGCCAGCGTTCCTTCAGAAAGGAGCTTGCCGTTGTGGATAATTCCGATGCGGTCGCACAGCTTTTCTGCTTCGCTCATCACGTGCGTCGAGAAGATTACGGTCTTTCCCCGCTCGCGGCAGAGGCGGATGAAAGCGATGATCGAGCGCGCCGTCATCACGTCGAGTCCCACGGTCGGCTCATCGAAGATCATCACTGGCGGGTCGTGAACCAGCGTCCGCGCGATGGAAACCTTCTGCTTCATTCCAGTCGAGAGCTTCTCGCAGCGCCGGTCGCCGAAAGACTCCATGTCCAGCGCGTGGAAGAGTTCGTCCACGGCCTTTCGCAGCCGGTCGCCGTCCATTCCGTTCAACCGGCCAAAGTATTCGACCATTTCCCGCGCGCTCAGGCGTCCATACAGCGCGGTGGCCGTGGAAAGGAACCCAACATTTGCGCGAACCTTCTCGGGCTCGCGTTTGACGTCGAAGCCCGCAACTTTTGCCGTGCCGGAAGTCGGCTCGAGGATCGTGGCGAGCATGCGAAGGGTCGTCGTTTTGCCCGCGCCATTTGCTCCGAGCAAGCCATAGATCTGCCCCGGCTGGCAGCGGAATGAAACGGAATCCACTGCGCAGACAAGGCCGCGCTTCTTGTCTTTGAATACTTTGCCGAGCCCCTGTGCTTCGATCATTGCAGATCCTCGCATTCTGGCGGAATTCTGCGGCGCGAGCGAGCCATCGTTGGGCTCGGCATGGCACGCCCCTGCTTCCTACGAATATTCGACCGCCTAAGTTATACCCAAATTAACGACGGCAGGAGATTTTTCGATCCTTTTTTGTGGCCAGCTACTCTCCGATCACCTTCACAAGGATGCGTTTAGGGCGCAGGCCATCCAGTTCGATGAAGAGAATCGCTTGCCACGGTCCCAGATCGATTCGCCGTTCCGTGAAGGGCACGATCACTTGGTGGTGAAGCAGGAGACTCTGGAAATGGATGGCAGCGTTGCTCTCAACACGGCCCGTGTGCTTGTAGTCATCGCGAACCGGCGCTAGATGGTTGAGCCATTCATCCAGGTCCGCCAGCAGCCCTGGCTCCTCATCGTTCACGACGACGGCCGAGTTCGAGTGCAACGAGGAAACCAAAGCGATGCCGCTGGTGAAACCGCTTTTTTCGATGGCGGCTTTGATTTGAGTGGTAATGTTGAACACTTCGCGTGGCTTCTTGGATTGGAGTGTAATCTGCTCGTCGTAAAGTTTCATATGTCTTCACCTGATGGAGTGGCGACATTCTAGCGAAGTTTCCACTGGCATTGCAAAGCGGAGAAGGAAGATAGTCGGTCAAACTTTGTGGCAGGCGGGGCAGTGCTTCGCTTCGTAGTTCTCCATGGTGACTTCAAACATTTGATTGCAGCCGATGCAAACGCGATGGATTTTCAGAGGAGGCTTGTCGCCGGGGGCCTTTTCGACGGGACCCGGTGTATGCGGCGTTTGTTGCGTTTCGTTCATGACCGGATTCTACCATGATCCTTTACGCCAAGGTTTGGGCTTGTCTTTACAACGCGGATCGGCGGGCCGGAAGTGCATCCCGCTGCCGGGGAACAGCATCAACCCAGTGTGTGGTTTGCGGCACACTAAAGGGCTTTGCGTAGGCAAGGCAGGAAGGTGTCTGTTACAATCTCGCCGGTTCAAGGTCAAGCTGCGAATTGAATCCAGGCTCGTCATGGCGCAAAGCAACAGACTAAAACCAATCCAAATAAGCAAGGCCACTAGGTTCGGCGTGCTGTTCCTCCTTCTTTTTGCGGGGTGTAAGAAGGCGCCTCTATTGCCGGTCGCGGACGTCACTCGCGAAGACATAACGGCGGAGATATCAAGCAACGGTAAAGTCGAGCCGATGACTCCACTTGTCGCGCGGGCGGAGTTCGTGACCTTTGTGGACAAAGTAATGGCCACGGAAGGGCAAGCGGTGCGCAAAGGGCAGGTGATCCTGACGCTTGAATCGGCCGAGATGCGCTCCGAGTTGGCGCAGGCGCAGGCAAACCTCCTCACGGCGAAGATGGATCTGCAGAATGCGCATGCGGGCGGGCCTCCCAATGAAGTGGCACAACTCGATTCCGAGAATCAGCAAGCCAAAGTGACCGTCGAGAATCTTGAGCGCACCGAGCAAGCGTTGGAACAGCTTGTGGCCAAGCAAGCTGCGTCGCAGGACGAACTTGCGCAGAGCAAGGCAGCGCTGGCCAAGGCTCGCGCGAATCTTCTCGCTGCAGAATTGAAAAGAGCGGCGCTGGTGCGGCGGGCGGCAGTAGATACGGAGAGCACCGGCTTTCGAGTGAAGCAAGCGCAGGGCCAAGTTGAATCCCTCAGTGAGAAAGTCCGGTCTGCCACCGTTATTTCTCCCCTGAACGGGACGCTCTACTCTCTGCCATTGCGCGCGGGGGCATACGTCCAGGTTGGCGATATCCTCGCGGAGATGGCCGATCTGAGGCATGTGCGCGTTCGCGCCTTCGTGGACGAGCCCGATCTCGGTTTGCTCGAGCCAAACCAGGTGGTAGAAGTAAACTGGGACGCAAGGCCTGGGCAAACCTGGACGGGACGGACCGAGCAGATTCCGAAGCAAGTGGTGGCGCGGGGAACGCGCAGTGTAGGCGAGGTTCTTTGCTCCGTGGATAACGACAAGCTCGAACTTCTTCCGAATGTCAACGTCGAGGTACGCATCATAGTGCGTCAACGGCACGGGGCCGTCGTGGTTCCTCGCGCGGCTGTGCGGTACGACAAGGGCCAGCACTACGTCTATGTGTATTCCCATGGCAAAATCCATCGGCGCGACATTTCGGTTGGGGTTGCGAGCGCAGCGAAGTACGAAGTCTTGACGGGTTTGACGGCAAGCGAGCATGTTGTCCTGCCGGGGGACCGGGAGCTGGGGGACGGCATGGAGATACGAGCCACGGAGGCTGAATGAAGCTCAGGCGTACCCGTATCGCGGGAGTCTATCTCTTCGGGTCAATTGCGGCATATGGTCTAGTGCTGCTGTCTTCGCAAGCCGCAACTTTTCCCGGCGCGGCCCTTCCTACCGGCACTTCCTCATGGGTGGGTGCAGCGCAAAACCAATTCGAATCAGGGAATTATGCCGCTGCTATTACAACACTTCAATCCGCCGTCTCGCAGAATCCTACGAGCGCTGAATCGCATTATTGGCTGGGGCGTTGCTACTACGAATTGCGCGATTACGACAATGCGGTGAAGGAGGCGGAGAAGTCCGTCGCGCTTGATGCGAACAACTCTTTGTATCATCTCTGGCTTGGCCGCGCTTACGGCGACAAGGCAGACCGCGACAGGAGCTTATTCACTGCGAAAAAGGCGAAGGCCGAGTGGGCAAAGACCATTCAGCTTGATCCAAGAAACATCGTCGCACGGCGAGACCTGGAAGAGTATTGCCTGGAAGCTCCGTGGATAGCGGGTGGAAGCAAAGACGAGGCCAACTCAGAAGTGAGCGCCATCGCAGCGCTCGATCCGATTCAGGGGCATTTGGCGCGCGCTGTCTTTTACATCGCGGCGATGAAAAAGATTGACCTTGCGGAAAGCGAATACCGCCAGGTTCTCTCGGCAAAGCCGAAAACGATTGACGCCTACTTCGAAATTGCCGAGTTCTTCGAGGGCCAGAACAAGCCATCCGATATGGAGGCAACGATCCAGGGCGCTGCTCAGGTGAGTTCCAACGATGCGCGCCTCGCGTTTTTCCGCGGCGTTGAGCGGGTGCTTTCCGGCACGGATTTGGCGCATGCGGAAGAGTACTTGAAGTCGTACATCGCCAGTACGCCGAGCCGCAGCGAATGGCCTTCGCATGCGAGTGCGCGTGTTTGGCTTGGAAAGTTGTACGAAGCACAGGGGAAACGTGCGGAGGCAGCGGAACAATATCGAGCGGCGCTGCAGCTTGACCCCGGACGCAAGGAAGCTCGGACACGGCTGGAGAAGCTGGAGAAATAGTCTCGGTAAGCCCGCGTTGGCGATGAGTGAAACTCCGCTCCGACCGATCGCATCCTAAATTTTGATGGCAATCTACGCAAAAAACGTGCATGCCAATCCGGTGTATTGGCGCGAAATGTGGCACCTTGCATTGCTGGGGCTACGCGGCAACAAGGTGCGCGCCTTGCTGACGATGCTAGGTGTCATTATCGGAAGCAGTTGCATCGTACTGGTTGTGACCGTTGCGCTCACGGGCAAGCGCTTCATCATTGCAGAGATTGAAGGAGTCGGTTCGAATCTCGTTATGGCCGAAGCAATCAACACCGGCATCTCTCAGCCACTTTTGCTTGCGGACCAGGTTAATCCTGCAGACCTGGAAGCGATAAAGGCGGGAATTCCAGAGGTGCGTTACGCCGGCGGGACGCACGACATTTCCTTGACGGTAGTCGTCAATGGAGTTGAACACCCGGTGAGCCTAGTGGGGGTCACGAATGAGTACGAACAGATTCGAAAGCTCGTGATTCTCCACGGGCGGTACTTCGACCCCGACGACATGATGACTGAAAGTAAGGTCTGCCTCCTCACGGAAGAACTTGCCAAGGCCGTGTTTCCCTTCGACAACCCCGTGGGGAAGAATATTCGAATCGGCGAGCTTCATTTCACTGTGATCGGCGTCTTCAAGGAGCGCGTGTCTACTTTTGGCGAGTCGGAGATCACTCCCGAATCGGCGATCGTTCCTTTCTCGCTTATCAAGTACTATACGGGAACAAATTACTTCAAATCGTTTTACGCGCAGGCGGACACTGCCGACGATGTTCCGCTGGTGACAAGCCAGGTGGAAGAAATCCTGCAAAGCCGGCACCGCCTGGGCGCGAAGTATCGTGTGCGGAACCTTACGAACATTCTAGAGACGGCGCACTACATTTCCATAGCAATGACGGTAGTGCTGGTTTTGGTGGCTTTCATCGCACTCACAATCAGCGGCATCGGAATCATGAACATCATGCTTGTCACAGTGGCGCAGCGGACTCGCGAAATCGGCATCCGCAAAGCGATTGGCGCGCCACGCGATGCGATCCTCTACATGTTCTTGATGGAAGCTCTGCTGGTCAGCGGGACGGGAACGGTGGCGGGTATCGCGATTGCCGTGTCGATCCCTGTGTTGCTCAACTTCCTACTTAGCTTCTTCCCGGTTCCTAGCGATTTTCATATTCCCATTTCGTGGGTCTCGGTTGTGCTGGCGTTTGTAGTATCCTGCTCGACGGGCCTGGTCTTCGGTTATCTCCCCGCGAATCGGGCTGCAAATCTCCAACCGACAGAATCGTTGCGCTATGAATAAGGCAGAACGCTTCGTTCTCGGGATCGCGGGATTCTTTCTGTTGTTGACCTCGCTCCCGGCGAGCGCCCAGGACGCCGCAGCGATTTCGCTGCGGCAGGCCGTTGCGCTTGCTTTGCAGAATAGCCGCGAACTCAAGCTCGCGCGCGTGCAATATGCAGTTGCGCTAAATGATGTGGGAACATATCGGGCATCTTTCCTTCCGAACCTATACACAGGTTCCGGCGCAGCCTACACACACGGTTTCCCCTCGCTTCCTGGCGGCAATGCGCCCGCAGTGTTCCAGTTGGACTTTACGGAGACGCTCTTCAATCCATTGCTGAAGGGGCAGCAGCACGCGGCGGAGGAGCGCGCGAAAAGTGTGAAGCTGGAGTGGGATCGAACGCGAGACAACGTCATCGTCCGCGCAGCGTCCGTGTACTTGGAGTTGGCAAAGGTCAGGCATTCGCTCGAGTTGATGCGGAGCGAGCAGGCCAGCGCCTCGAAGATTCTTGCGGTCACTGGCGACCGCGTCGCAGCGAACCAGGAACTTTCCATCGAACTCACGCGCAGCGAATTGACCGCGGCCCGTGTGGAGGAGCGAATTGTCAAGCTCGAAGGGCGCGAGCGAGTTCTTGCGCAACAACTCCGCGATGTGGCGGGGATTGCGGAAAGCCAGGCGATCGAGGTCGAAGCGGAGGAGCCGTCCTTCGCAATGGACTTGCAGGAGAATGAGATCGTGGCTGAAGCCATGCGCCATGATCCGAGCGTCCAGGAAGCAGAAAACGAACGAGCCGCACGCGAGCATCTGCTCCATGGCGCGCGATGGAGCTATTGGCCAACGGTGGATTTCGTCGGCCAATACAGCATTCTGAGCAAGTTCAATAACTACGATCAGTTCTACAAGACGTTCGAGCGCAATAACGTGAACGTCGGCGTTCAAGTGACGATCCCTGTTTTTGCCGCAAAGACGCGAGCAAATGTTGCTCTTGCAAAAAGTGAATCGAACGCCGCCGAGCTTTCGCTCGGCAATAAGCGCGATGAAGTCCGCCTCGACATTCTGCAAAAGGTCCGCGGCATCCGCGAACTGGAAGCGAGCCGCGAGGTTGCGAGGCTCGAACTGAAGCTGGCGCAAGAGACGCTCCAGCTCACTCAGGCGAAATTCGAGGAAGGCCGGGCGACGCTTCGGGATATAGAGCAGGCTCGGCTGGACGAAAGCGACAAGTGGGTTTCCTTCCTCGACGCCGATTTCGCACGGCAGCAGGGCCAACTCACGCTCCTGCAAGCGACCGGCCAATTGGCGAAAGTGTTTCCGTAGAGGACGCAGGAGAAACGTACTGCTTGGGCTCGCTGGAAAAAGCAGGTAAAATAGAAAGACTAGGACCCACACGACACGTTTTGGGCCAGATCCCAAGGAGGGTGGCAGAGCATGCCGTCCGTGATGAAGACGCTTCTGTTGAATCCGCCGAGCTTTGAAAAGTTCGATGGTGGCGCCGGCTCGAGATGGCCTGCGACTCGCGAAATCGAATCGTACTGGTACCCTGTTTGGCTTTCGTATGCTGCCGGCATGTTGCCCGGGAGCCGCTTGCTCGATGGCCCGCCACATCGCATCTCGCCCGCCGAAGTGGTTCGCATCGCGAATGATTACGAGTTTGTCGTGCTCTTCACCTCGACGGTTGGTTTCCATAGCGACCTGCGAATGGCCCGGGCGATGAAGGAAAAGAAACCCGACCTGAAAATCGCCTTCGTGGGGCCGGAGGTTCAGATCAAACCAACCGAAAGCCTGCTGGCGAGCCCTGACATTGATTTCGTTGTGCGCGGCGAATTCGACCATGCAGTCGTGGAATTCGCACAGGGCAAGCCTCTTTCGGAGATATTGAGCGCGAGCTACGTGAAAGATGGCAAGGTTGTGCACAACCCCTCGCGACCTCCGCTGCAAACGGCGGAACTTGATGATTTGCCCTTCGCGACCGAGACCTACCAGCGCCATTTGAAGATCGAGAATTACAACGTGCCGTTCCTGCTCCATCCCTACGTTTCCTTTTACACAGCGCGTGGCTGCCCGGCCCTTTGCACGTTTTGCCTGTGGCCTCAAACGCTCTCGGGGCATGCCTGGCGCGTTCGCTCCGTGGAAAATGTGGCGCGGGAGTTCAAGCAGGCGCACAGGATGTTCCCGCAGGCGAAGGAATTCTTTTTTGACGACGACACATTCAATATCCGCAAAGATCGCGTCTTGGCCCTCTGCAAAGAGTTCCAGCCCGTGGGCTTCCAGTGGTCCTGCACAGCGCGAGTCCACAGCGACTACGAGACGCTGCGAGCGATGGCGGATGCAGGCTGCCGGCTGCTGATCGTTGGTTTCGAATCCGGCGATCCGCAAATTCTGAAGAACCTCAAGAAGGGTGCCACCGTCGAAATGGGGCGCTTGTTCGTCCAGAATTGCAAGAAGGCCGGCATCAATGTTCACGGCGACTTCATCATCGGGCTGCCGGGCGAAACCAAGGGAACGATTGAGAAAACCATCGAATACGCGAAGGAACTAGATTGCGAGACAATTCAAGTCTCCCTCGCGCATGCCTACCCTGGCACGGAGCTTTACGAGCAAGGCCTCCGCGAGGGCTTCCTCGCGGGAGAGGCGCTTACGGACGCAGGCGGGCACCAGCTTCCGCATCTTGAGTACCCCGGTCTTTCGCGCGAGTATATGGTTGAAGCCGTCAACCGCTTTTACGACAGTTACTACTTCCGTCCGAAAGTTGCATGGCGCATCGTCCGTGAGGCCCTCTGGGATTCCCACGAACGCAAGCGCCTGTTCCACGAAGCTGTCGATTTTCTGAAACTGCGGGCAGATCGACGGAAAGTCGCGCGGAAGGGCGTTGAAAAAAAAGCGCTTGTCACTGTGCCAGGGATGGAGCCGCGTCCGCCGATTGGGGTAACGACCGAATCGCACGGCGCATAAAGCTGTCCGCTAGACTACGTTTCAACACATAATTGCTGATTCCGATGATCATATCGGGTCCTTTGAGCGGCACTTTGCTCGTTTGCCTAGGTGCGGCGTTGATTTACCTCTGTACGAGTTACTGACGTGACATTCTTGACGGCGGTTCGCGCTGCGCTGCTTCTCCTCGCGCTTGCACCACTTGCCTACTATCTTGTTGCGATCGTCGCTGCTTGGCGCTTCTTTCCGCGCCCGCCGTCTGGCGCTTTGAAGTTCCATCCGCCCGTTAGTATTCTGAAGCCCATCTACGGGCTCGACCGCGAGGCCTACGAAAACTTCGCGAGCCTTTGCCGCCAGGACTACCCCGAGTACGAAATTCTCTTCTGCGTCACGGACGAGAAAGACCCCGCCGTTCCGGTCATCCAGCGGATTATTCACGACTTCTCCGGCGGTGACAATCCCAAGCGGACCATTCGCCTGATCTGCGGTCCTGAAGCGCTCGGTGTTAGCGACAAGGTCAACAAGCTTTGCCGGATGGTTCACGAAGCGCACCACGAGATCGTCGTCATCAGCGATAGCGACGTCCGCGTCGCCCCGGAATACTTGCGGGCGATTGCTTGGCCCTTCCGCGATCCCAAGGTGGGTGTAGTCACGTGTCTTTACCGGGGCCTGACGGATGGCTCACTCGCCTCGGACCTGGAAGCGCTCGGCAACAGCACGGATTTTGCGCCGAGCGTTCTGACGGCCGCGCTCCTTGGCGAAGTGAATTTCGCACTAGGCGCTACGATGGCCACAACGAAGAAACATCTGGCGGAAATTGGTGGGTTCGGATCCCTCGTGGACCATTTCTCCGATGATTACGAACTCGGCCACCGGATTGCCCTTCGCGGCTATCGCGTCGAACTCAGTACGTTTCCTGTTTCTGTTGTTTACCCGGCGCAATCGTTCGGAGACGCCTTTCGCCACCAGGTTCGATGGAATGCGAGCATACGTTTCTCGCGCCCTGCCGGGCACCTTGGCCTAATCTTCACGCAAGGATTGCCGTGGGCGTTGCTCGCAGCGGCCGTTGCCCCTTCCCGAACCATGGCGGCTGCGTTTCTGGCCGCTTACCTCGTGCTGCGCGCTGCGATGGCGAGGGTCGTTGGTGTTTGGGGGATGCGCGACGACCTCGTGCGCCGGAAGATTTGGCTGCTGCCATTACGCGACGCCTTTGGATTCGCGGCCTGGTTCGCCAGCTTCTTCGTCCAACGCATCGTTTGGCGCGGACAGGAATTCCAAATCCGCGACAAACGCCTCGTGCCAATTGCCTCCGACGTTTCGCGCCGTTGACGAAAACGCATTCGGTCAGTAAAGTAGAAGCGGGTCGTGCCAGCGACCTTTTTTTGTTGTCTCCCGTCGGCTGGGAGGTCGTACAATTGGCAGTACATCAGACTCTGGATCTGATTATCCTGGTTCGAGTCCAGGCCTCCCAGCCAATCTTTTCAATTAGTTAGGACGCGGCCTTCCTCAAACTCGGGAACATTTGGGAACATAATCCTTTCAAGATTTCTCATCGCACGCCGCTGAGACTCTTCTGCCGACTGAATGTAGAAGGCTAGCGTTGTTTGCGGTGAGGAGTGTCCGAGCATTTGCTGCGCCGTCCGCACCGGTTCCCGCAACTCACTCAGAGCTGTCGCGACGGAGCGACGGAATGCTCGCCATCCTGTCATTGGCAGACCGAGAGCCTTGAGAACCGGATGAAGGACACGGTTGACCAAACTCCCCGACTCGTAGGGTCTTCCTGCACCATTCGAGAAAATTAGCCTTGTCCCTCGCCAAAACACTGATATGGCGTGAATGCCTTTGAAATCAGCAACATTCAGAAGAGAAAACTGAGGTCGCGTCAACCACCCGGCCAGAATGCAACAATGTTACATTGCCTCGAAAACCGCTGGATGGAGTTTTTGCGGACCACACCACATTCCAATTGCATCAGATAGTATGCCGAGTCTGTCATGTTGCTGATTGGCAGCTTGTGGAGTCTATTTCTGTGGGCTTGGTTCCGTGCCCCCCTCCTAGGGCATCCCCGCCTGCCGAAGGATGCGTCGGACCGATCGAAAGACCTCGTCGAACTCCGCCAGACGCGGCATTTGTTGTGCGAGGCGCGTCGTCCACAGCGCCCTTAGACGGCCCTCTTTTGCAGCAACCGCCTCTTGAATCCCTGCAAACGGCTTTCCCCGGAAAGCCAGCTTTTGACGCATGCCGTCATGCAAATGCCGAAGCTCGACCTCGCCTTCCGTTGTTAGATACCAAAGGTCGTACAGGTCCCTTGGTTCGGTTCTCGCCGCGTCTGCCAGCGCAACCGTCTTCTCGACCGCAATTTCGTCCAGGGTATATACGGTGATTTGATGTTGCTCGGGTACGTCTGCAAACTCTGGATACGACCGCAAGACTGGCCGATCCCCGCGGGGATGCGTTATGGCTTCTTCTACTGTGATGTCGACCTTGACCGAGTTCGGAGCGGGAAACGGCCCGCTATAGTTGAGATAGAACGTGTGGGTATTGAGGTGCCCGTGACGGTCCATCCGATCAAAGCCAAATCGAATTCCTGAAGCCTGGTGAATCTCGGCGTACAGAGTTTCGAGATGCTGCAAAATGTCCTGGAGAGATGCGGGCTGAAGCAGCGTGAAATCGAGATCCTCGGAAAATCGATAGTCGTCAAAATAACAACGTTTAAGTGCCGTCCCGCCTTTGAGGGCAAGAATTGCCTTGAGGGGCGATCCTGAAAGGGTCGCAAGGAACCAAGCAAGACAATAGTCTCGCTCGAGCACGGCCTCGGGAATCCGACGGCTGCCGTCTTTCGCGAGCCGATTCGACAAAAGCGAGATATTTCGTTGCGGGATCATGTGCGCCTTACCGAATCCAGTTCATCGGCCGGCACGTTCAGTTGCAAGCGCCAGCGGTTCACGTACCGACCGCCTGCCGGTTGAAGCGGGTCCAATAGATCGTATGTTCGCGTCAGCTCGTTTCTCACCTGGTCGAGATGCGCCGGGCTCGCCAGTTGGTAGATTTCTAGCAAATAGCCTAGCCGCCGGATCACGGCTCCCACTTTCAATCGCGTGGCATACTGAATGAGCTTCCCCACTTTCATATCCACGTGCCGCATCCAGAGCCCCCTGGCTACTTCCGTGATACCGCCACAATATTCAGGGCGCCTCAACCCATCGATCACCGTCCGTTCAACGTCGCTGAGAACGACCTGCTCTTGTTTAGTGATCCAATGCGGCACAGTACCGAAAATCTGTTCTGGCTGAATGTATATGAATTTGTATTCCGTTGAGTGCATGACCCTGTCCATCATTCGCTTGGACGTAGATATGAAAATACCGAGCCGAGGTTGAATCACCATTCGATGGAGCTCCATGGCGGTGGCGTGTGAAAGGTAGTAGGGTCTGTTTCCCACCAGCGCGCGCGCGGCAAGATAGGGATTACCGGAATACTCTGTCTCACTTCCTAGCTCCAGTGGGACCAGCGTGAAGAGCCCTGACTTTAGCCGTGCAACCAGCCCGCGCTGGGTAGCTTTGTGAAGCAAGCTCCGGGTTGACCCGGCGCTCAGTCCGGTAATGGACCGCGCTTCGGCGAGCGTGAAGGTCGTTTGGGCGCGATCGTACAAACTAGCCAGCAGCCTTGCCGACTGGCTTCCGACGGTCTTCACGGGTGAGTGGTGTTGTTTCTTGTTCAAGGTGCTTCCCAGCTTGAGAATACTGCGATTCATATTTCATGTAAAGAACGTTCCCTGATAGGCGACAAATCATACATGCAGTATCATTTCATCGGGAATCATTCGCTATTTGTTCGCTAAACAAGGAAGGAGATTACGTATGAGGTCGGCCTGGGTGTATATACACAGGCCGACCTTTTCTCTCTGGAACCAACAAAAGAACCCACTCCAAGACTTCCTGGGACACTTGGTATATACATACCAAGTGTCCCGCGACGGGATTTCGGTGTTCCCATGCCAACGTCCAAGATCAACATTGCTCTGCTGACCCAACACTTTGAAAACAACTCAGATCAAGCCTTTGCGCTGTCCGATTTGGAATTCCTTGGGAACAATTGCTGCCGAATACCCGCTAAAACCATATACTGCGACACAGGAAAAGGCTAAACGAATCAACATCATGCTAAATTTTTGCCAGACTCTGGATCTGATTATCCTGGTTCGAGTCCAGGCCTCCCAGCCAATCTTCTCAATCAGTTGGAGAGGGCTTCGTCCGACCGTTTTGTGATTTGCGCCGAATTTGCCCCGAAATTGAGTAGTGACTCAGTTTGCGATTGGGCAACGCACTCATCGGAGCGATTTGAATCCTGCTCATCTCGCGGAGCCTACTGTAGAGGCAAATTCGTTGTGTCGAGGGCAGGAGAAAGCATACGATGCACAAGCCAGAGGTCCAAATCGGAAACTCCGGTTGGAGGTGTTCTTTGCGAAACCACGTTTTGCGGATTTTGACGTTTGTGCTGGTGTGTGTGGCGGCCGTTCCCTGCCGGGCACAAGATAAAGTGATGATCCTCTATGATGCGTTCGGGGAATCGAAGGAGCTGACGAAGGATTGGGGATATTCCGCTTTGGTGGAGCATAACGGAAAGCGAATTTTGTTCGATACGGGGAATGATGCCGCGATTTTTGAACACAATGTGAAGGCGCTTGGCGTAGACCTGACGAAACTGGATTTTGTGGTGATCTCACACCGGCACGCAGACCACACGACCGGGTTGAGATATGTGCTGAGGGTGAATCCGAACGTTACGGTGTATGTGCCCGCGGATGACGGGAATGGATTTGGGGGAGCGCCGCTTCCGAAGACGTTTTTGCGGGCGGACGAGAGCTTGCCGGCGAAGATGCGGTATTTCGGGGGGACGGAGCCGGAACATTTCACAGCGGGAAAGCTGTATGACACGGGGAATTTTGTGTTGGTGAATCAATTGACGGAAGTATCTCCGGGAATTTTCCTGGTGCGGACAGTTTCGCAGAAGAAAGGGACGCTGGAGCTGCCGGAATTGACGCTGGCGATCAGAAGACCGAATGGATTGCTGCTGGTGGACGGGTGCTCGCACGCGGGGATTGAAGCGATTTTGGAAGCGGCGAGCGCGGTGGATCCGAGGACGGAGATTGTGTTTGGGGGATTGCACCTGGTGACGACTCCGGTGGAAGAGATTGATGTGCTGGTGGAGAATCTAAAGACGAAGTGGAAGGTGCAGAGGATTGCGCCGGGACATTGCACAGGTGAGCCGGCGTTTGCGCGATTGAAGAAGGCGTATGGGGAGAACTATTTGTATGCGGGGTTGGGAACTAAGATAGAGCTCAAGTAAGAAAGGCGCATCCAGGAATGGGTGTGCCATGCTGGCTGATCTGAAATCCGACCACTACAAACCCAAGAAGGCGGCGTCCGGACCGGGTGGGGATGTATGCCGCTGCCTCTACAAGGACAAGTGAAAGAGAAACGTGAATGCCCGCTGCCTCATAAGCGCGGCTACCGGAGAAGAGGAGTACTGGCAAGTGAAATGTGCCTTCCTTCCCGTTGTTTGGGGAAGAGGATCCGGTCGACTTTATGAAAGAATTGAGCCTTGGAAAGCCATTCTTCCGGCGTCGGGGGTGGCATGAGCCAGATCCTCCGGTAGTTTCCAGTTGACCGGAGCATAGAGCCGCCGAGCCTCGCTCACTTGGCGCCCTCCCGTTGTACCAGTTGATGTGAGAGTCTGAGAGCCCGAAAGGGCAGGAGGACTCGATGAAGAGGAAGCGACACGCGCCGCAGGAGATCATTGCGAAGCTGCGCGAGGCGGGAGTGGACCTCAACCAGGGCGCTAACCGAAACATCCGTGCCGCGCCAAACGTATATCAAATGCGGTAAGATATTGCGATCCGACTTTCATCGAAGGCATCCTGAAAAACGGGACAATAAGAGCCTGGAGGCATTCGTACACGATGGCATCAAGCAATATGTCACCAAAGCCTGATCTTGGGTCGTTGCGAATCGACGACCAGAAGCGCCAGCCGCGCAAAACTGGCAAGCTGCTCGGCATCTTCGCGGCGCTGCTGGGGGTTGTGGTTATCGTCACGGGCGGCGTGCTCGCATTCGTTCATCAGAAGCCGGTGGTGGAGGTTGCTATCGCGCAGAAGGCAACTGCGGGACGCCCGGCGCTACTCAACGCCAGTGGCTATGTCACGCCTCGTCGCCGGGCGACAGTAGCTGCGAAGATTACGGGGCGTGTCACGAGTGTGTTGTTCGATGAAGGCGATCACGTCCGCGAGGGGCAAGTGCTCGCCACACTCGATGATTCCGACGTGCGACGAGCTTTGGATTCGGCCAAGGCTGACCGCGCGGCCACGCAGGCGGGCATCGCCGATCTCGAGGTCCAGCTCAAGAATGCAGAAATAGAATTGCATCGCGCCCAATCGCTCCAGGCTGCCGGCGTTCAGAGCCAGGAAGCGCTCGATAATGCGCGAACCACGGTGGATAGCCTTAAAGCCAAAATCGAGCTCACGAAGCAGCAGGTGATCGCCTCTGAAGCGCGTATCCGGGAGGCGCAGCAGGCTGTGGACAACTGCGTGATTCGAGCGCCCTTCGACGGAATTGCTGTCTCAAAAGACGCGCAGGTGGGTGAGATGGTATCGCCCGTCTCCGCCGGCGGCGGTTTTACGCGCACGGGCATCTCCACAATAGTGGACATGAATTCGAACGAGATCGAGGTTGACGTCAACGAGGCATATATCGCGCGGGTCCAGCCTGGCCAGCCGGTGACAGCCATCCTCGACGCATACCCTGATTGGGAGATTCCATCGCGCGTGCGAACCGTGATTCCCACAGCAGACCGCGAAAAGGCCACCGTGAAGGTCCGCATATCGTTTCTCAAGCTTGATCCCCGCATACTTCCGGACATGGGGATCAAGGTCACGTTCCTTGGAGCTGAGCCGGAGCAGAAGGGCGGAGCTTCTGTTCCTGCCGCCTTGATAACTCAGGATGCAGTGCGCGATGACGGTGGCAAGAAATACGTGTTCCTTGTGCGAGATGACAAAGTTGAGCGGCGCGTGGTGAAGCTGGGCGGCGCGCGAGGAAAAGATGTGGAAGTTCTGGCGGGTCTCAATGAAGGCGATACCGTAGTGGTGAAGGGGCCGGCGGAGTTGCACGATGGTCAAGCCGTGGAAATTCGACACTAGGAGCTTTTGACATGGTTCAGGTGGACGGCAAAGGAAATGGCAATAGCCTGATTCAAGTTCGGGAACTGGACAAAAAGTACAGGCGAGGAAACGAAGAGATCGATGTGCTCCAAGGTTTGAACCTCGACGTGAACAAGGGAGAGTTCGTCGCGTTCATGGGACCGAGCGGTTCCGGAAAGACGACGCTGCTCAATTTGCTCGGCGGGCTCGATGTCCCTTCGCGCGGGAGCATTACGGTTGCCGGAGACGAGATCACGCACATGTCCGGCCACAAATTGACCGAGTGGCGCGCACGGCACGTAGGCTTCATATTTCAGATGTACAATCTGATTCCAGTTCTCACTGCATATCAAAACGTGGAGCTGCCGCTGTTACTGACGAAGCTTTCCAAAGCGGAGCGGCGCAAGCATGTCGAGACGGTGCTTGCTATTGTGGGTCTTGGAGACCGAATGCACCACTATCCTCGGCAACTTTCCGGCGGACAGGAGCAACGCGTGGCCATCGCTCGAGCGATCGTTGCGGACCCGACGTTTCTGCTGTGCGATGAGCCCACCGGCGACCTCGACCGCAAGAGCGCGGATGAGGTGATGGCACTGATCGAACGGCTGGTGCGGGAGTATGGCAAGACAGTGCTGATGGTGACGCATGATTCGCTTGTGGCGAAACGCGCGGACACCACGCTGCACCTCGAGAAGGGAGTGCTTGTGGAAGCAGGCCAATCGAAGCAGCGCGTCTCTGCGGGGGAAATGGCATGAAATTCCTTCCTCTCATCCTGGCCAATTTGTTTCGGAAGAAGGTTCGCCTGATCCTTACGATCGGGTCTTTCGCCGTCGCGCTCTTCCTTTTCGCTTTTCTTGCCGTCGTAAGAGATGCATTCAACCGCGGCGCCGACATCGCCGGCGCGGACCGGCTAGTGATCATCAACCGAACTTCCATCATCAATCCGCTTCCCATTTCCTATCGCGACGAAATCCTGCGCATCCCCGGCGTGAAGGTGATTACTCACGACAACTGGTTCGGTGGAATCTACCAGGACGAAAAAAACTTTTTCCCTCAATTCGTCATCGACCCCGAGTGTCAGCGTCAGGTGTTTTCGGAGCTTATGGTTCCCGATGACCAGTGGGATAACTTCTTGAAGGATCGCCAAGGAGCCATCGTGGGCGCGCGTACCGCCGAGCGCTTTCATTGGAAAATCGGCGATCGTGTCCCGCTCAAAACCACCATCTATGGTGGAGGTAACTGGGAATTCAACATCGACGGCATTTATCACGGAAAGATGCCACAGGACGACGAAACGCAATTCTGGCTGCAGTGGGATTATTTTAAGGAGCATGTCCCAGACCGCATCAAAGGGCTGGTCGGTTGGTACACTCTGCGACTGAATACTCCCGATGATGCCGTGCGCGTCGCCAAGACCATCGACGAGCAATACGCCAATTCCCCCTACGAAACCAAAACCGAGACGGAGTCCGCCTTTGCCGCCAATTGGGTCAAACAGTTCGGCAACATCCAGTTGTTGATCGTGTCGATCGGCGTTGTCGTTTTCTTTACACTTCTCTTGGTCACGGGCAACACCATGGCCATTTCGGTTCGCGAGCGCACCTCTGAACTCGCTGTCTTCAAGGCCATCGGTTTTTCGGACCGAGCGGTTCTTTTCTTTGTGCTTGCGGAGTCCCTCGTCATCGCGCTGATCGGCGGGCTGATGGGGTTGGGTCTCGCGGTGCTCGCGGTTCCCGTGCTGACGAGGGCCTTGAACGGCCTGTTGCCCAATCTCGTTCTCGTACCCTCCATTCTTGCTTTTGGATTGAGCTTTGCGATTCTCATCGGCCTGGCGAGCGGGCTGCTTCCAGGGTTGGGGGCAATGCGCCTCCGAATTGTGAACGCTCTGAGGAGGGTGTGAGCATGCTGCCAAAGCTGTTCTTTGGACTAGTCATAACCATTCTCGCAGTCTTGGCGCTCCTGCTAGTCCTGACAGTGGTTGTCGGAATCATTGCAGGGCTGCTTGCGCCATTCCTCAGTTCTGTGCCGGTCTCATACAATTTCCGCAGCATCAGGGCGCGCTGGACGTCCACGATTGTTGCCATCCTAGGCATCGCGGGGACTGTGGGTGTTTTCGTGGCAATGCTTTCTCTGGCGCGCGGCTTCAAGGCCACTCTTGTCGCCTCGGGTTCTCCAGGTAACGCGCTGATACTTCGAGCTGGTTCTCCTTCGGAGATGATGGGTGGCGTCACGCTCGACACGGTCAGAATCGTGCAAGACGCTCCGGGCGTGGCGCGCGAGGCTGGTGAACCTTTGGTCACCCAGGAAGTCGTCGGAGTCATGCCATTTCCGCTCATCAGCACGGGGACCGACGCCAACGTTCAGGTCCGCGGGGTTTCAGGCAACGTCCTCCAAATCCGCACGTTCGTCAAAATCGTGAAGGGTCGCATGTTCCAGCCAGGAATTTCTGAGCTCATCGTGGGGAGCAACGCTTCGAAAACGTATGCGGGCCTCACGCTTGGGAACACTGTGAATTTCGGTGGTGGACGATGGCAGGTCGTCGGCATCTTTGACGCCGGCGGGTCCGCCTTCGACTCCGAGGTCTGGTGCGACGCGAAAATCCTCAATGAAGTGCTGAAGCGACCCCCCAATGTCTTTCAATCTATTACCGTCCACCTGACGTCTCCGGACTCCTTCCAACAATTCAAGGATGCCGTCACGACGGACCCGCGCCTGAACGTGGACGTCACACGCGAAATCGATTATTACGCCAAGCAATCCACGACCATGACCCAACTAATCACCGTGCTGGGCGGATTTGTTGCCGCCATCATGGCCATTGGCGCCATCTTCGGCGCGCTCAATACGATGTACTCCGCCGTCGCCGAACGCGGCCGCGAAATTGCCACCATGCGCGCCGTGGGATTCGGCGCATGGAGCGTGATACTTTCTTTTCTATTCGAGGCCCTTTTGATCTCTTTTGTCGGCGGGATTCTTGGCTGCCTCGCCGTTCTCCCCATCAATGGCTGGTCCGCCAACACGATGAATTTTCAGACCTTTTCGAACCTGGCCTTTGCCTTTAAGATCACCTTTGATTTGCTTGTGATGGGCGTTCTGTTTGCATTGGTCATGGGCGTTCTCGGAGGAATGCTTCCGGCGATCCGTGCCGCGTTGCGGCCCGTTGCCCCCGCCCTTAGGGAATTGTAAGAGGTATCCACACGTAGATGCGTTTTACGTGCGCCAGGTTCTAAACGCCCGCTCGTTCTTCCAAACAATTTTTAATCGTTGACTACCGACAATCTCACTCTTGAGACGGCCTCTCGTTGGCGTTCGCGTGTGTCGTTATTCCAATGGAGACACAACCATCAATACCATGCTTCCCCAATTACCAGATCAAATACGTGTGCGGCGTGCGAGGGGGACGTTTCATTTTGGAACGTGGAGTGACCTTTTGGCACAGCAGCACCTTTTTCCTATTGAGACTCCCTAAGCTGCCGACTACGTTAGGTTTGCAACCCTGCTTGCGAAAGCGAGCAAGCGAGTCTCGCAGTCTTCGGGGGCATGTAGTGGTGTCATCTACAGGGAAGTGGTTTGACGAACGAATTCGTCACAGTCGCAGTGTGGTCTCGCGCGTAGTGGCGGACGAGGCCATCGTTGTGCCAATTCGGCGCGGCGCGGGCGACTTGGACTCTATTTACACCTTCAATGAATCCGGAACGAAGCTCTGGGCAATGATCCAAGCAGGCCAGAGCGGTTCGGATCTAGCAGCGCATCTGCAGTCTGAATACGGAATTCCTCTCGGGCAGGCTGCCACGGATGCAGAAGCATTCCTGAGAGAACTTGCAAATGAAAGGTTGATCGAACCTGCATAGCCGGCAGGCGATCCCGTGGCCATAGGCGGCCAGAGCTGGGGATGAACGACTTAACTTACACGGCGTTCAGCCGCGGAATCCACGAGCGCTACTTTGGCACGCGTGCTCCGGTGGAGGTTTCCATCGAAGTGACGCACCGGTGTCCCCTGGAATGCCAGCACTGCTACAACAATCTCCCTATGACGGATGCAGCCGCGCGCCGCGATGAGTTGACGCGGGACGAATACAAGCGACTCTTCGAAGAAATTGCCGAGGCAGGTTGTCTCTGGATGCTATTTACGGGCGGAGAGATTTTCGCGCGGCGCGATTTCCTGGATATCTATGCCAGCGCAAAATCGAAGGGTTTCCTTATCACGCTTTTTACGAATGCAACGTTGGTGACTCCGCGAGTCGCCGATTTTCTTGCCGAGTGGCGCCCCTTCGCGATTGAGGTAACGCTTTACGGAGCGACGCGCGAAACATACGAAACCCTGACTCAGATCCCCGGCTCGTATGATCGCTGCATGCGTGGAATTCGTTTACTGCGAGAGCGAAGTCTCCCCGTGAAGCTGAAAACCGTGCCCACCACAATCAACCGGCACGAAGTCTACAAGATGCAGCGGCTGGCAGAACAGGAGCTGGGGCTGGAGTTCAAGTTCGACCCGTTGGTGAACCCCCGCATCGACTGCTCGCAGAGTCCGCTGGAAATTCGGCTCGCAGCAGAAGAAGTCGTGGCGCTAGATTTTCACGACTCGCGCCGCCGCCAAGAGTACAAGCGGCTGCTTGATCACGATCTCGCGCAGCCATCCGGCGAACACCACGATGACGATCGCGTCTATTTCTGCGGTGGCGGCATCAGTTCGTGCTCCATCGATCCCGCGGGCCGGATGAGGATTTGCGTTCTCTCCTACCAGGAAAGCTACGACTGGCGGAATGGCAGTTTCCAGGATGGATGGGAGAACTTTCTGTGGCGCGTGCGGTCGAAGAAGAAGACGCGCCGGACGAAGTGTGATGCGTGCCGCATCCAGTCGCTCTGCAGCATGTGCCCGGCGAATGGTGAATTGGAAAACGGCGACCCGGAATCTCCGGTCGAGTTTCTCTGCGAGGTCGCGCACTTGCGCGCAATAGCTCTTGGAGCCGAGGTGCCTGCTCACGGCAATTGCCAATTCTGTTCAGGCCAAAGTGGGCACGCAGCGCTCGAGGCATCTGCCGCGCGCATCCGCCGCGGTGAAATCGATCTTGGCCTAGGGTCCCCCCCGCATCCATCGGGCGTTCTTCCTGTGCTCCAGAGCAGCGGCAACTGCGGGGGCGGTTGCGGCTCCTGTCGCGCGGAACTTCGATGAAAGAAAGCGAATTGGCGGACACAGGCGAGCGTCTGGATAAATCCCTGGAGAAGGCAAAGCCCTACGAGCCTCCCAAGTTGTTCCGCGTGAGTTTGCGCCCAGAGGAAGCTGTACTCGGACACTGCAAGATTTCGGGATCGGCGGGCCCCGTGAGCGGAAGCTGTGGCGGCGCCCTTCATTGCAGGACATTTGGTTCTTGAGCAAAGAGATGTGCGCATCAGCAATTATTTCAACTGTTTCTTCGAAAGACGTCAGCCGTGCGACCGCGAGCCGCCTCGCGGCACGAATCGGTGGCATCTCGCTTGGCCTCACTGCTGAATCGCCTGATCTCGATCTGGTTCCAGATGCGGCGCTCCAGAACTTTCTAGTGACGGATCGCCGCTGCGACATGGAATTCAGCGTTTGTTGGCGCGACAGCCTCGAGGAAGCGCGAGGAGAATTGCTCTTCGATTCCGCTGGGCTCTGGCAGCTCTTCGACTATTCGCAAGGCTATTGCCTGCGGTTCACGACAGCGCATCTGGGCCCGCAACCTTACAAACAGGCGCGCGTCTCGCAGGATTTCACGCGTGGTCGTATTGAATTGCGGCGGCCCTATTTCCCTCAAGGGCAGCCTGTGAACGCGCTTGAATATCCGCTCGACGAACTGCTGTGGATTCACCGATTGGCTCACGGTGAAGGCGTCGAAGTGCACGCATGTGGCGTGGTGGCGCCCGATGGACGAGGCTTCCTTCTAGCAGGGCACTCGGGGGCAGGCAAGAGCACTTCCGCACGGCTCTGGGCGGAATATTCCAGTGCGCGCGTGCTAAGCGATGACCGCATTATTCTCCGCCGCGAAAATGGCCGCGTACGGATGTATGGCACTCCTTGGCACGGCGACGCCGGGATCGCCGAAGCAGCAGCTTGTCCGCTCGACGCGATTCTCGTGCTTGCGCATGCAGATTTGAACATGCTGCGACCGCTCGGGCCGGCAGCGGTCTCGGCGGAGCTTTTTGTGCGGAGTTTTGTTCCGCATCATTCGCCGGACGCAGTTTCATTTGTCCTGGGGTTTTTCGACCGTCTCACGCGTGAAATTCCGTGCTACGAGTTCTCCTTTGTCCCGGATTTCTCCGCGGTGGAGGCATTACTTCATGAAAAGTTCTGAGAAGCAGACGCGTCGCGATTCGCGCCTGTTCAGCGACCTGGCAGCAGGGTTTTTGCGAGCAGGCATCCCGATTCGTTTTCGCGCCGACGGTGCAAGTATGCGGCCAACGCTCGAGGGAGGCGATCTTCTGACGGTCGAGCCCATCGATCAAGCGCCGCTGCAACGCGGCAATATCGTGCTCACGTGCAGTGATGACGGCTTCAAGGCGCACCGTATCGTCACGCTCAATGAAACGGGAGATGCATTCGAGATTCGTGGCGACGCAGGCTTGGAAAACGAATCTGGCGACAGCAGGATGATTCTCGGCCGTGTGACGCAAGCTGAAAGTTCCGGGCGCTGCGAGAGGCTCGACACGCGGGCGAGCCGCTTCCAGGCGACTGTGCGACAACTTTCAGCTCGTCTCCGTACAGCAGCATCGCTGCGATTGCGGCGCATTATTTCATTAGCACTTTTTTCGCTCACCGTCATCGCGTGGCTGCTCCTCGGGGCCGCGCCCGCAGCCGCTCAAGCCGATCTTTCGCTCACGCAGTCGGCGTCCCCCACTGTCGTCGCCCCCGGAGGGACAATCACATATACGGAAGTCGTCACAAACCTTGGCCCGAATGCCGCTGTGACAGCCGTGCTCTATCAAGAGACGCCGCCGAACACAACCTTCGCGTCAATCACTCCTCCCACCGGCTGGACTTGCGGCACAGTGCCAGCAGTTGGGGGGACGGGGCAAGTCATCTGCACGGATGGGGCGAACTTCGCGATCAACTCCCCCGTAACTTTCACGTTTGTCGTCGCCGTGGCAGGCACGACGGCCGCGGGCACGACCATCTTGAACTCAGCCGATGTCACCTCGACGACCCAAGACCCAGTTCAGTCGAACAGCGCCACGACGACGTCGGTTTTGGTCGAAACCACAGGCCAGGCCGACCTTGCAGCAACAATAACGGCATCTCCCACACCTGTTTTCGTTTCCTCGACGCTGACGTACACAATTCAAATTCAGAACCTGGGACTTGTATCTACGACTAACGGAACACTCACGGATAATCTGCCAACGGGAGCCAATGGGGTCACGTTCGTCTCGGCCACTTCGACGCAAGGGTCTTGCGTGAACAGCGCCGGCACGGTGACGTGCACGCTGGGTGCGATTGCCTATCCTCCCACGCCCATCACGGTCACGATCACGGTTACGACGCCTTTGACCGCGACCACATTGACAAATACGGCGAGCGTTAGCTCCACAACAACCGATCCCGTTTCGGGCAACAACAGCGCCACCGCGATTACAGTCGTTCAGCCACTTGTGTGCGCAACGCCGGGAAAGGACGGCGCGGGCACGGCAATCACGGGCGTCGTAAACGCCTACTATCCGCCTGCTTCCAGCGTGGGAACGCTTGCTGCTGGCTCCACTTCCGTTGCTCTAGGCACGGCTGCCGCAAATGGGGCTCAGACCGACATCGCCGTCGGGGACCTGCTGCTCTTCATTCAGATGCAGGATGCGACCATCAACGCGACGAACTCGAGCTCTTATGGCCACGGCGTCCCGGGCGAGCCGGCCTCTGGGTGGACGCTGTTGAAAAGCTCCGGGATGTTCGAATTTGTGACTGCGGCAAGCGCTGTGACACACGGAGCTGGCGGCACGCTGACCTTCACGGGTACAGGGTCTGGTGGCGGGTTGCTGAACACGTACAACAACGGCATCGCGTCTGCCTCGCAAGGGCAACAAACGTTCCAAGTCATCCGCGTGCCGCAATATACGTCTGTGACCTTGGGTGCTGCCCTGACTGCGATGGCTTGGAATGGTGCAACAGGAGGAGTTCTTGCAGTGGACGTTGCCTCCCAACTCACTCTGAATGGTGCCACCGTGACCACCGATGCATTGGGCTTTCGAGGGGGTGGAGGACGTATGCTCACCGGGGGGACAGGCGCTGCGACGGACTACCTTACTCTTTCAACGGATGCAACGAATGGCTCGAAAGGTGAGGGAATCGCGGGAACGCCACATTACCTAGCAAACGCAGCGATTACGGCTCTGATTACGACGGCTCAGACATATGCAGAAGGCCTTCCCAACGGGAGTTATTCACGAGGCGCGCCCGGCAATGCTGGCGGCGGTGCTACGGACGCGGACCCTGCGGCGAATGATCAAAACAGCGGCGGTGGCGGTGGTGGAAACGGCGGTGCCGGCGGCAACGGAGGATTCGGTTGGAGTAGCGCCGGAATTGTTGGCGGATTTGGCGGCGCGGCATTCCCTGTTTCGACAAGCGCGCTGGTCATGGGTGGTGGTGCCGGAGCTGGAACAACAAACAATGGCACGGCCGATCCAACAAACACCAATCCCGCTGGTATCAACAGTAGCGGAGCTGCGGGCGGCGCGATTGTCATCATTCATGCAGGCTCAATGACCGGCACAGGAACAATTACCGCAAACGGCCAGACCGCTCTGAACGTCATGAATGACGGCGGCGGTGGCGGGGGCGCTGGCGGTTCGATTCGAGTGCTAGCAAATAGCGGCGGGCTCGGCGGGTTGACGCTGGCGGCTAATGGCGGCAAGGGTGGCAATACCTGGGCGACGAATGCACCTGGCACTTCATTTCCCGGCAACCGCCACGGGCCGGGCGGTGGCGGCGGTGGAGGCGCAATTATTCTTTCCGGCACACCTGCCAGTTCAAGTGTCACGGGTGGTCTTCCCGGCTACTCGACAACTGCCCAGGACGCATATGGCGCAACTCAAGGTCAGGCCGGTGTGGTCGCCACCGGCCTTACAGTCACACAGACGCCTGGAACGCAGCCTGGAGCCTATTGCGCCTCCGCAGATCTTGCTGTGACGAACGTGGGTGCACCGAACCCAGTTGCGGCTGGCAACAACATTACCTACACCCAGACAGTTACGAACAACGGGCCATTCGATGCAGTTAATGGCGTATTCAGCGGAGCAATTCCGTTGAACACAACCTTTGTTTCGATGTCGGCTGCCGCGGGCTGGACTTGCGGCACTTTGCCCTCCGTTGGCGGGACAGGCAACATCCAGTGCACGAACCCTGACGTGGGAAACGGATCCACAGGTACCTTCACGCTGGTCGTCACAGTCGGCGCAGGAACTGCTTTTGGCACGCAAATTGTGGATGTCGCTTCGGTTGCCTCAGGAACGAAGGGCTCTGGAACGAATGACCCCAATCTTTCGAACAACACTGCAATAGCCTTGAATGTTGTCGGCACGGCGACTTCAGCCAATCTGGCAGACTCGATGTCCGCTTCGCCCAGCCCCGTGGTTCAAGCGGGAAACAACATTACCTATACCATCGTGGTGCAAAACCTGGGCCCAGCCGCTTCAAGCGGCGTTACTTTCTCCGACCCGATTCCGGCCAACGCCACATTCGTCTCCGCCACAACGCCGGCGGGGTGGAGCGCGTGCGCACCTTCCAGCGGGACCATTTCCTGCAGCGTTGCTTCCATGGCTTACAACGCAACAGCAACTTTTACCGTCGTTCTGAATGTACCGTCGGGCACTGCCTCGGGAACGATCATCACGAATCAGGTCACTGTTACAGGGACTACCCCGGACCCGAACCCCGCAAACAACACGGCGCAGGTCAGTGACACAGTCGCTACTGCTGGCCAAGCCGATTTAAGCGTAACGAGTGTCGCTTCTCCAAGTACGGTTCTTTCCGGAAGCAATATTTCCTACGCGCAAACTGTGACGAACAATGGCCCGTCTTCAATGACTAATGTCACTTTCACGGACTCGGTACCGACGAACACGACATTAGTTTCTCTTGGCATACCGGCCGGCTGGACTTGTCCCACGATTCCGGCAGTTGGCAGCGCGGGGAGTATCTCCTGCTGCCCGGGCAGTGGAGGTGTGTGCTCAGGCACAGCTGTCACTTCGGGGACGACCGTTAATTTTCCGCTCGTGATTAAGGTGACTGCAGGAACAGCGCCTGGAACCGACATCTCGGATACAGCGAGCGTTGGTCCCACGGCTAGCGACCCTAACACGGGAAACAACTCAGTCACCACGAACGTCTACGTTGCTTCGCCCACACAAGCGGATGTCGCCATCCTCAAGACTGCTTCACCCGAGCCGGTCGATCAGACCACAAACCTTACTTACACGCTTCAGGTGAAGAATAATGGCCCAGCTGTTGCCCAGGGGGTAAGCGTTACCGATCCGATCCCGGGCGAGGTCACCTACGTCTCTGCTTCCTCGAGCCAAGGGACATGTTCATACGCCGCCACCACTGTGACTTGCAGCATCGGAACCCTCAGCGTGGGCGGTGTTGCAATCATCACCATCAACGTGACGGCGGGGACCTTCAGCTCAACGACACAATCGAGCAACACGGCAACCGTCACGGCAACAACAAGTGATCCCAACCCGAGCAACAACAGTTCGACAGCTCTCACGACAATCCAGTCGCCGACCGCCGTGCAGATCGCTTCCATGCGCGCGATGACGCGCCAAGGAGGCGGAGTGGTTCTTGAATGGCGAACGCGCGAGGAAGTCCGGAACCTTGGCTTCTTTGTCTTTAGAGAAGACGCGCAAGGGCGCCATCAACTCAATGCGTCGCTAATTGCCGGCTCGGCGCTATTCATGCGCGGCGGAAGTTCCCCACACCATGCCAAGACGTATCAATGGCTTGATCCGCAGGGCGGGGAGCAGTCCGTGTATTGGATTGTGGATGTGGACCTGAATGGCACGCGCACGCCGCACGGTCCTGTTTCTCCCGATTCCGTGTACACAGGCACAGCGCCCGTTTCGCAATCGCCGCTGCTGAGCCAGTTGAACACAATGGCCGCGCAAGCCCTTGCGCACGCGCCGAGCGCGGCCCTAACGCCGCGAACGATTGCAACACCGCGCCCTGAAATCCCGGCGCTTGCCCCCGGCGAGTATCGCGTTTCGTTGGAAGCGTTACCTGCTGTAAAAATCTCTGTGCGCAACGAAGGCTGGTACCTTGTTTCACAGGCTCAACTGGTTGCCGCTGGGCTGGATCCTCGCGCGGACGCTCGCATGCTGCAGCTTTATGCCGAGGGCATCGAGCAGCCAATCCGGATTAATGGCAATCAAGCCGGTCCATTAGGCGCTAACGACAGCATCGAATTCTATGGCACTGGTATCGACACACCCTTTTCCGACACGCGAGTCTATTGGCTTGTGAGTGGTTGGAAGCCGGGCAAGCGGATTCCGCAAACGACTCCCGCCAATTCTGGAAGCGATTCAACGCAGAGCTTCCCATTCACGGTCGTGCTTGAGCAAAGGACTACGTACTTTGCGGCCCTCTTGAACGGTGAAAATGCCGACAACTACTTTGGCGCTCTGGTCAGTTCGGAACCGGTAGACCAAAATCTGACGGTGGCGCACAACGATCCGAATTCCAGCATTCCCGTAACGCTGGATGTGACTCTCCAAGGAGCCGTAGATGGGCAAGATCACGTTGTCCAGGTTGCGTTGAATGGAACCACGCTCGGCGAGATGAGCTTCAGCGGGCTGGCAAACTCGGCCAGCACATTTCCTGTGCAGCCCGCACTCCTGCAAGAAGGCACAGACACGGTCACTCTCACAGCGCTCGAAGGGGACAACGATCTGAGCCTGGTTCAAACGATCGCATTGCACTATGCCCACTCATACACAGCGGATTCGGACTGGTTGCGCGCAACCGCACCCGCTGGAGCGAAGGTCCATATCACCGGTTTCACGAATCCGCAGGTTCGCGTCTTCGACATAACGAATCCGCTCGAGATCATTCAAGTCGTGGGAGCCGTAGCATTCGACGGAACGAGTTACGGCGTTTCGATTGTCGCTCCTGGGTGGAAATCCGGGGATCGAACGCTACTCGCGTTCTCGAGCGATCAAGTTTCTCCACCCGCGGCAGTTTCCTTCCATTCCCCGAGCTCGCTTGCGGAACAGAAGAGTGGAGCGGACATTGTTATTATCACTCATTCGGATTTCGCCGCCAGTCTTGCCCCGCTCGTGAACCTCCACAGGTCACAGGGACACGAAGTGGCCTTGGTGACGGTGGATCAACTTTTCGACGCGTTCAATTACGGAGAGCGAAGCCCGTTCGCCCTGCGCGATTATCTGCAATTTGCGGCCACGAACTGGCGAGATCGCCCCGAAGCCGTGCTGCTGGCGGGAGATGCCTCGGTCGATCCGCGCAATTATCTCGGGTTCGGCGATTTCGATTTTGTTCCGACTCGTATCATCGAAACGGCGGCATTCAAAACGGCCTCCGACGACTGGTTCACGGACTTTCAACAAAACGGCTTTGCCACCATCCCCACGGGCCGGCTTCCCGTGCGCACCGCGGCGGATGCGTCTTTGGTGGTCTCGAAGATCGTGAATTATGAGAAACGCTCGTCGCTCGGAAGCTGGGCGCAGCAGGCCCTCTTCATCGCCGATCAGAACATTGGCGTGAACTTCACGGCTGAAACAAAGACCGATGTTACGTTGCTTCCCTCATCGCTAGCGGTTACAGAGATTCTTGCCGACGGGCAAGATCCCGGCGTCGTCACGCAGCAGATCCTCGCCGCCCTGAACAATGGCGCTTTGCTCGTCAACTACACAGGACACGGTTCGGAGGAGCAGTGGTCCTTCTCCGACTTGTTCGACGATACTTCTGCTTCTCAACTCAAAAACGGCGATCGCCTGCCGGTGTTTCTGATCATGGATTGTCTGAATGGTTTCTTCGACGACGTGTATGGAACAAGCCTTGCCACATCGCTCCTGCTTGCTCCAAACGGTGGCGGAGTAGCCGTGTGGGCGTCATCCGGTTTCACCAACGCGCCACCACAGGCAGCCATGGACTACGCCCTCCTGCAAATCATGGCGGCGAACCCATCGCTGCCGATCGGGCAGGCAATTCTTAGGGCGAAATCCGGAGTCGGTGATCCGGACGTGCGTCGCACATGGATTCTCTTTGGCGATCCGAGTATGCGCGTGGCATTTCCTCCGGTCGTCCCGCCACCGAAGGGTCGCCCGCAGCGTTGAACTCATGCGCTGAAGTTAAGGTGCATCGATCTAACCCTTGACTGCGCCGTGACTTGCAGCACCGCCTCAGAGTTCACATTTCCACAGGTTTGTCATTAACGAAATGGCTTATCCAGGAGCGCCAAGACCATTAGTGACACCTGTCACGACTCCGCGTGATTAGCATCACCGTTGATTCCTCTTGGTCCAGCGTAAACTGCGGTGTTAACCCAACTGCTTTGTACCTCAGGAACGTTGGGTGAAGGTGTGTGATGGGGGATCAGGTGCCGTTTCGAGACCGTCAAGACGCAGGCCGAAGGCTTGCCCTAAAGCTCAAGCAGTACGCCAATAATTCGGACGTCTTAGTACTGGGACTGCCGCGCGGGGGCGTTCCCGTGGCTGCCGAGGTAGCTACAGCACTGGGGGCCCCGCTGGATGTTTTTATCGTCCGCAAGCTTGTCCTTCCCGGCTTCAAGTCGGAGGCGTTCGGCGCGATTGCTTCTGGTGGAGTCAGTGTTCTCAACACGGCGATCGTGGAAGAGCTTGCCATCCCCGATGTGGCGCTCGAAGCGGTCCAAGAGCGCGAATCGCGGGAATTGGCGAGGCAAGAGCGGGCCTACCGGGGCGAGCATGAACCGCCCGCCAATGTGATTGGCCGCATCGTGATTCTCGTCGACGATGGGATGGCAACAGGATGGAGCATCAGAGCGGCGATTGCGGCCCTGCGCCCGCGGCGTCCTGCGCGAATCGTGCTCGCCATGCCGGTCGCTGCGCCGGGATGCCTGCGCGAACTCGCTGATGAAGCCGATGAAGTAGTGTGCCTCGAGTCTCCGGAGCATTTAGCAAGTGTAGGAGAATCGTACCTCGACTTTCGGCCCGTCACGGAGGAAGAGGTCAGAAGCATTTTGGAATCGTCTGAATGTCGTGCGTCTGTCCATGTTTCTTAGGCCGGTGTTCTCGTTTCGTCGGAAGTCCCATTTTTCATCCAGAAGAATTCCCTCGGAATTCTTAACCGCTGTTCATGCTGTCCATTCCTGCACATGATGATGGAAGGTGCGATGATGGCATCCGTCCTTACGAAAGCTACACCGCCAAGCGATGATAAGCGCTGGCGAATTGTTGACGCCACAATGCGGCGCCTGGGCCATCAATCCTACGGCCTGATTGAAACGCTGCATACGGTCCAAGAGACATTTGGCTATCTCGATGAGAGTTCTCTTCGCTACGTTTCGAAATCCTTGCGCGTGCCACTGAGCCGCGCTTACGGCGTCGCGACGTTCTATCACTACTTCACGCTAAAGCCGCCCGGCGAGCATACCTGTGTCATTTGCCAGGGAACGGCATGTTACATCAAGGGAGCAGCCCAATTGGTTGACTCGCTCCAACAGGCGTATGGCATCGAACCCGGTGAAACGACTGTGGACGGGAAGCTTTCCGCTCTCAGCGCGCGATGCCTCGGCTCGTGTGGTCTGGCTCCCGCAGTGGTTTACGATCGCGATATCACGGGTCGCGTCACACCTCCCATGCTGCTCGAGCGGCTCGAAAAGATGGTGCCCCATGACGCCTGAAGAACTGGTTCAAATCGGAGAGCAGGAGCGCGAAGCTGGGCAGAAAATCCAGAACCGAATTCATGTTTGTGTCGCTGCAAGCTGCCTCTCTTCTCAAAGTGACTTGGTGAAGGCCGGTTTTGAAAAAGAACTCGTGCGTCGCGGCATGGATGCGCAATGTCAAGTGAAAGGCGTCGGCTGCATGGGACTCTGCGCCACCGGGCCACTAGTCTCTGTTGAGCCCGGGGGACGTCTTTATCAGGGTGTATCAGCCAGCGATGCAGGTGAGATTGTCGATAGCATCGAAGGCAGCCCGGTCAGCCGCCTTCTTTGCCCGACGGACATTCCCTTTTTCCAGCGCCAAAAGAAAATCGTGCTGGAGAATTCGGGCGTTATCGATCCCGAACGCATCGAAGAATACATCGCGTTGTCAGGATATGCCGCCCTCAACCAGGCGCTCACGGAGATGAGTCCCACGCAGGTGATCGAACAGGTCACGCGGAGCGGTCTGCGTGGGCGCGGTGGCGCTGGATATCCCACAGGCTTGAAATGGAGCGTCGTGGCGAAATCTCTTGGCGAAACGAAGTTCGTGATATGCAACGCCGATGAAGGTGACCCCGGCGCGTTTATGGATCGCAGTGTGCTCGAAAGCGATCCGCACCGCGTCCTGGAAGGGATGATGATTGCCGGGTACGCCATTGGAGCGCAGCAGGGATTCATCTACGTTCGCGCCGAATATCCGCTGGCTATTAAGCGGCTCCGCGTCGCCATTCGGCAAGCGGAGCGTCTCGGTTTGCTGGGTTCCAACATTTGTGGAACGCGTTTCAGTTTTCACATCGACCTGCGTTTGGGGGCGGGGGCCTTCGTATGCGGAGAGGAAACAGCCCTGATCGCATCCATCGAAGGCAGGCGAGGCTTGCCACGCCCGCGTCCGCCTTATCCCGCGGAGTCAGGCCTCTGGGAGAAGCCGACACTCATCAACAACGTCGAAACTCTCGCGAACATCTCGCCGATCATTCGTAATGGTGGGGACTGGTTTGCTCATATTGGAACTGAGAAGAGCAAGGGCACGAAAGTGTTCGCTCTCGCCGGCAGGGTTATGAATACAGGTTTGGTGGAAGTGCCGATGGGCATCACGCTGCGCGAGATCGTCTTCGACGTGGGCGGGGGTATCCCCGAAGGGCGGCAATACAAAGCTGTTCAAACTGGGGGACCATCGGGAGGATGCCTGCCCGCTGAATTTCTCGATATGCCCGTGGACTACGATTCGCTCGCTCGCGCCGGATCCATCATGGGTTCCGGCGGGATGATCGTGATGGACGATTCTTCCTGCATGGTAGACGTGGCGAAGTACTTCATGGATTTCTGCATGGAGGAATCGTGCGGCAAGTGTGTTCCTTGCCGTGTCGGAACTTACCAGATGCGCCAACTCCTCGATGGCATCACGAAAGGAAATGGCACGCCTCAACACCTTCAAATGCTGGAGGAACTCGCGGGCTTATTGAAAGAGACGAGTCTGTGCGGCCTGGGTCAATCAGCTCCCAATCCCGTGGTCAGTACCCTGCGCCACTTCAAGGATGAATACCGAGCGCACATCGAGGAAGCGAAGTGTCCCGCCGGGGTTTGCAAGTGCGCTAGGACTGAGGAGGTGACGCGATGAGCGTGACTACTCAAGTCCGCGTCAGGACTCTCAAAATTGACGATCGTGACGTCAGCGCACGCGAAGATCAAACGCTTCTCGAGGTCGCGCGCGAGCAGGGAATTTACATTCCCACCCTCTGCGAATTAAGCGGGCTCTCGACAGTCGGCGCATGCCGGTTGTGCCTGGTGGAGGTGAAAGGCAGCCCGAAGCTGGTCCCTGCCTGTGTTGCTCGCGCCCAGGAAGGCATGGAGGTTTACACCACATCCGAGCGGCTCCAGCGCTATCGCAAGATGATTCTCGAACTGCTGTTTTCGGAAAGGAATCACATTTGTTCGGTTTGCGTATCGAACGGTCATTGCGACCTTCAGAGCGTGGCTCAAAAACACGATATAACGCACGTGCATTTCCCCTACCGCTACCCTCTGGCGGCGGTGGACGCCTCCCACGAGCGCTTCAGTCTCGACCACAACCGGTGCATTCTCTGCACACGTTGCGTCCGCGTCTGCGACGAGATCGAAGGAGCACACACTTGGGATGTTCTCGGGCGGGGAATCAACTCGCGAGTCATCACCGACTTGAACCAGCCGTGGGGTTCATCGGAAACCTGCACGAGTTGCGGCAAGTGCGTGCAAGTCTGCCCCACCGGCGCGCTGTCCGAAAAAGGGCGTTCGGTGGCGGAGATGTCCAAACGCCGCGAGTTTTTGCCCTATCTAACGCTCATGCGAGGAGAGAAAGAGTGAGTAAGCCAAAGCTGGCAACCATTTGGCTGGACGGCTGTTCGGGGTGTCACATGTCGTTCCTCGATATCGATGAGCGCCTGGTTCAACTCGGCGAAAAAGTCGACCTCGTGTATAGCCCGTTGGTGGATGCGAAAGTATTTCCCGAGGGTGTGGATATTACTCTCGTTGAGGGTGCGGTCAGCTCGGAGGAGGATCTTCACAGAATCCGCGCGGTTCGTAAGAAAACGAAAACTCTGATTTCACTCGGTGATTGTGCGGTGACGGCCAACGTTCCTTCCATGCGAAATCCATTCGGCGTGAAGGCCATCATGATGCGAGCATATGTGGAGAATGCGACCCTGGATCTTCGGCCGCCAACGGAAGTTGTGCCGAAGCTTCTTCCGCAGGCGCGTCCCGTGCACGAGTTTGTTCCGGTGGATGTATATGTTCCGGGGTGCCCGCCTTCGGCGGACACGATTTTTTATGTTGTTACCGAGTTGCTTGAAGGACGCCATCCGGAACTGAGCGACCACAGCCGTTTCGGAGCCTGAGGCGGAATTCATGGACAAAGTACGCAAGAAAATCGTCATCGACCCCATCACTCGAATCGAGGGGCACGCAAAGATTTTGATCCAGTTGAACGACGATGGGCTCGTGGAAGACGCAAGCTTTCATGTGACGCAGTTCCGCGGCTTCGAGAAGATGTGCGAGGGGCGTCCTTTCACGGAGATGCCGTCGCTGATGGCCCGGATTTGCGGCATTTGTCCCGTTGCCCACCTCATCGCATCCGCAAAGGCGTGCGATGCGCTGCTCGCCGTCAGAATTCCTCCCACGGCCGAAAAACTGCGCCGCCTAATTAACCTTTCCCAAATCGTGCAATCGCATGCTCTAAGCTTCTTTTACCTTTCTTCTCCCGATCTTGTGCTGGGCATGGATGCCGATCCGAGTAAGACAAATCTTTTCGGCGTGCTGGCTGAGAACCAACAACTCGCGCAGGATGGCATCCACCTGCGTAAGTTCGGGCAACAAATCATCGAAAGGCTGGGCGGAAAGCGGATTCACCCGGCCTGGGTTGTTCCAGGCGGGGTCAGCGAGCCGCTGTCGGAGAGCGATCGAGATTCCATTCTGGCCAGCTTGCCAGGGGCTTTCGCCATCATCAAGCGGACCCTCGATTGGTTCAAGGGCATTATCGGGAAATACGGCGAAGAAATCGCCATGTTCGGGAATTTCCCGTCGCTCTTCCTGGGAATCACGAACAAGAACGGCGGATTGGACTTCTACGACGGGGGAATCCGCGTGGTGGATTCCAGCCGCAATGTGATTGCGAATGGGCTGGATCCCAACAAGTATTTCGAATACATCGGCGAGAAGGTCGATCCTGCAAGCTATTTGAAGTCCACCTATTATGTTCCGATTGGCTATCCCTCGGGCATTTACCGCGTTGGGCCGCTTGCGCGTCTGAACCTCGCGGACCGCTGTGGAACGGAATGGGCCGACAGGGAGCTGATCAATTTCCGCGGACTCGAACGCACCGCCGTCCTGAGTTCCTTTCACTTCCACTACGCCCGGCTCATCGAGATTCTCTACGCAGTGGAACGTATGGAACAGATCTTGACCGACCGCGAGATTCTTTCCAAGCACGTTCGTTCCTTCGCCCGCCCGAACAGCGACGAGGGTGTCGGGGTGGCCGAAGCCCCGCGCGGCACTTTGATTCACCATTACAAGATCGATGAAAACGGGCTGATGCGTTGGGCGAACCTCGTGATTGCGACAGGTCACAACAGCATGGCGATGAACCGCAGCGTCCTGCAGGTGGCAAAGCATTTTGTTCACGGGACCAAGATCTCGGTTGGAATGTTGAATCGCGTTGAGGCAGTGATCCGGGCCTACGATCCCTGTCTCAGTTGTTCCACTCACGCGGCCGGCAAGATGCCCCTCCACATTCAGCTCTTGAGCTCGTCAGGAGAAGTCGTTGACGAAGTCCGGCGGCTTGATTAGGGGGTCGCGCACTCATGCCATCCAAGCTGATCATCGGGTATGGGAATCTTTTGCGATCCGATGATGGTATTGGCTGGCATGTCGCCGAGGAGCTTGTGGAAAAGCTTCCGAGTTCAGAATTCGAGGTAGTGCAATCCCACCAACTCATGCCGGAATTGGCGGAGAAAATCAGCCGGTCCGAATTGGTGATCTTTATCGATGCAGTCCACGGGGAACGCCCGGGCGAATGGGCTTGTAAGGAGATCCGCAAGAATGCTCCTGCGCACACTTTCTCTCATGCTTCGTCTCCCGAGGGACTTCTCGCACTGGCTCAAAAACTTTACGGAGCTGCACCTACGGCATATCTCTTCGCAATGTGTGGAGAGACCTTTGAGCACGGCGACCGTCTTTCCCAGACCGTCGCCGAACGTCTGCCTTCATTCGTCGCAGCCATCCGAAATTTGGCTTCCACCGGTCACGTTCGCAATCAAGATTCCGCTGTCCGATAACCTTTCAACGGGAAATCCACGCGTGCCATGAAGCAATCGTTGAGGCCAATGCAGGGTTAGCCCATAATGTGGGCTGACGTTGCTCTCAGTTCTTTGGATTCTTGCAAAGATTGAAGCTGGAAAAGGCGCACAATGAAAATCGTCGATGCGAAAGTAATTGTTTGCAGCCCTGGACGGAATTTTGTAACCGTGAAAATTACGACCGAGGACGGAAACTACGGTCTTGGTGACGCCACGCTGAACGGTCGTGAACTTTCCGTTGCCAGTTATTTATCAGACCATGTTCTCCCACTTCTGATTGGCCGTGATGCTCGCCGCATTGAAGACACCTGGCAATATCTCTACAAGGGCGCTTACTGGCGGCGCGGGCCGGTGACGATGTGCGCCATCTCCGCCGTTGATATGGCCCTTTGGGACATCAAGGCGAAAAGCCTCAACGTTCCGCTCTACCAACTTCTGGGCGGCGCCTCTCGTGACGCAGTGCTTGTGTATGGCCACGCAAACGGGCGCGACGAAGAAGAAACCGTTCGCGCCGTCGCGCACTACCTTAAACTCGGATACAAGGCCATTCGCGCGCAGTCGGGCATTCCAGGGATTGCACACACTTACGGCGTCGGCCGTGGCGACATGTATTACGAACCTGCGGTTAAGAACGCACCTCAGGAAGATGCATGGTCCACGGAGAATTATCTTATTTTCATTCCCAAGCTTTTTGAGCGCCTGCGCAAGGAATTTGGCGACGAAATCCCCTTATTACACGACGCGCATCATCGGCTGACGCCGATCGAAGCGGCGCGCCTGGGCAAGAGTCTTGAACCCTACCACTTGTTTTGGCTGGAAGATCCTGTTCCGGCCGAATTACAGGAAAGTTTTCGATTGATCCGCCAACACACCACCACGCCAATTGCTGTCGGCGAAGTGTTCAACACAATTCACGATTGCCAGCAGCTCATCGAGGAGCAACTGATCGATTACATTCGCACAACCGTAGTTCATGCAGGCGGGATAACGCATCTGCGAAAAATCGCAGCGCTTGCCGAGCTTTATCAAGTACGAACGGGCGCACACGGCGCCACCGACATGAGTCCCGTGTGCATAGCCGCCGCGCTGCACTTCGATCTGAGCGTGCATAACTTTGGCATTCAGGAATACATGTATCACTGCCCGGAAACAGAGAGGGTTTTCTCACACGCCTACAAGTTTGAAAACGGGTTGATGCATCCCGGCGAACGACCAGGGCTAGGGGTGGAGATCGACGAGGCCCTGGCTGCGAAGTACCCCTACGAGCGCGCGTATCTTCCGATCAACCGCAAGCTCGATGGGACAATGCATAGCTGGTAACAGCGCTGGGGAACGCGAAAGGAACCGTCTAGCTTTCTCCGCGCACTAAATCATCCAATGACTGCCGGCGGCGGATAACGCGAAAGCGACGGCCCTCGACAAGAATTTCTGCTGGACGCGGGCGCGAATTGTAGTTCGAAGACTCCGAGAAGCCGTATGCGCCCGCCGCCCACACGACCAGCAAGTCGGCGGCTTTGACGGGCTCGAGAGGCCAATCGCGAACGAGAAAATCCCCTGTTTCGCAAATCGGCCCGACCACATCCACGGGCATCTTTTTCGCGTCCTTTACTTCGCGGACAGCTCTTGTGATTGGGTGCGCAGCCCCATAGAGGACGGGACGAATCATGTCGTTCATCGCCGCATCCACAATGACGAATGTCTTGCCTCGGTTTTCCTTAACGTAGAGGACTCGCGTGAGCAACACGCCGGCCGGGCCAACCAACGCGCGTCCCGGCTCGAGGAGAAGTCGGCACGCTAACGGCCGAACAATCGCCCCCAGTGTTCGAGCATATCTGGCAGCGTCAAAATCAGGCTCGTTCGTATATCGGATTCCAGCCCCGCCGCCGATATCGATGTAATCGAGCGGAATTCCCTCGCGTCTCAAGTCGCGCACGTAAGACGCTAGCCGCTCCATGGCGACCCGAAAAGGCGCGACGCTCAGGATTTGCGACCCGATGTGTGCGGTAATTCCGCGCCAAGCAATCCAACGCGAAGCTTTGTGCAAGAGGTACAGACGTCTCGCCTCGTGCCAATCAACACCGAACTTGTGACCATGATGGCCTGTCGAAATGTGCGGATGTCCACCGGCCAAAACGTCTGGGTTGACGCGGATGGCGACGGAAGGGCGCTCGCCACCATTCCCCACGCGGCGTGCGGATTCGCTGAGCAAAACTTCGAGTTCCGCTCCCGACTCGATGTTGAAGAGCAGAATTCCGCCTTGCTTGTTGTGTCCGCCGGGGTAGCGAATCGCCTCCCGAATTTCTTCCCGGCTTTTCCCCACACCAGAGAAAACAATACGCTTGCCGGCTACACCGATCCGGCGGAGGCGGTCGAGCTCTCCTCCGGACACTATGTCAAAACTGCTGCCGAACCTAGCCAAAATCCGAAGGATGCATAAATTTGAGTTTGCCTTGACAGAATAACAAAGCGTGTGAGGCAGTGGGCCAAATGCGCAATCAAAGCGCCGGTACGCCTCCTCGATGCTGGCTCGGCTGTAAACATACGCAGGCGTGCCCGTGGAAGCCGCCAGTTGTTCGAGCGAAACCCCTTCGCAATAGAGGTCCCGACGGCGCTTCAGCCCACGCCCAGCCACGCGATATTCGAAAAAGCGAGTGTATTCCGCCGGATCAACCGAACGCGAGGCTTTAACCTTGCGCGATAATTCAGCCGGCGATTTCATACGAGCTGCGTTCCACGATTCATAGTCCCATCATCTTACAAAGTTTCGCGGAAAAATCCACGCTTCTTCGGAGCTTTTCTTGACTCTCAATATCTCCTTCGATAAACTGGCGGTTCCTGGTAGAGGTGCGGAGGCCATTAGTAGCCGGTCCGAATGTTCCGAACAGCTTCGGAGGTCCGGCGAAAGGGGTTCGGGTTTCACACTCCGCCGAAATCGCTGCGGTAGCTGGCACTGAGGCGATTGGGGGATGAATCCAAGGTTTATCCACTGTCATCCGTCGCAAACGGATGGAGCGCTATCGAGGAGCGAAGAGACCCGAGCAACACGCCTCGCGAATCCTTCCTTCTCATTGTGACCCGTCCAGATAGGCGAAATCATGCACGTGTTTGAATTGACTCGAAGGCTTGTGGACATCGAGTCGATCAGTAACAACGAGTCGCAGGTGGCCAATTTCTTGCACGGCTATCTGTCGGAACTCGCAGTTCGTTCGGATGGCCATGTCGACCGTGGCGAGGTGGAAGGAGATCGCTTCAACGTGCTCGCGTGCTGGGGAAACCCCATCGTCACGCTCTCAACGCACATGGACACAGTGCCTCCCTTCATTCCCTCGCGTGAGGATACGGAGTGCATCTGGGGCCGCGGCGCGTGCGACGCGAAGGGAATCATCGCTTCGATGATCGCCGCCGCTGAACGTCTGCTGGACGATGGCGTGCGGAATTTTGGCCTTCTATTTGTGGTGGGCGAGGAGCGCAACAGCGCCGGAGCGAAGGCAGCCGCCCGCATGCAGCGCGGCTCGCGATTCCTGGTCGGAGGAGAGCCCACGGGGAACAAGCTTGCGCTTGCATCCAAAGGCGCTTTGCGATTTGAAATTGCCGCACGTGGGAAGACAGCGCACTCAGCCTATCCGGAACTCGGTGAATCGGCGATTGACGCGCTGCTGGATGCTCTCGAAGCAATTCGCAAGCTTCCGTTGCCCGAAGATCCGTTGCTGGGACGCAGCACGATGAATATCGGAACAATCGCGGGCGGGCAGGCTCCCAACGTCATAGCAGATTCCGCCAAGGCGGAGATTCTTGTGCGGCTCGCGGGTGATCCCGACACGATCCGCAAGTCATTCGCGGCTGCAATCGGGAAACGGGCGCAGTTGAAGGAAGTTCTCTGCATCCCGGCGATGCGTTTCGAAAGGATCGATGGGATTCCGTCAACGACAGTTTCCTTCACGACGGATCTTCCGTTTCTTAGCCAGACTTGGGGAGAGCCGTTCTTGATCGGGCCGGGAAGCATTCATGCCGCTCATACGGCAGAGGAACGCGTCTCCAAACAAGAGCTGTCCGACGCCGTCGGGATCTATGCGGACATTGTGCGCAAGCTTCTTGCGCGGGCTTGAGCGCAGGCAATGCGCCACATCAAACATGGGGCGCGGCTACGTTGCTTTCTAAGGGTGAATGGCAAGTTATGATCGTGATGAAATTTGGGGGAACATCGGTCGAATCCGCGGAGGCAATTCGGCGCGTAGCTGGAATTGTGAAAGGCCGGCTGCACCGGCAACCGGTCGTCGTCGTTTCGGCGATGGGCAAAACTACAAATACTCTCTTGGCGATTGCCGCCGAAGCGGCGAAAGGAAATGAGGAAGAAGCAATGGAGCGGCTGCGCTCGCTTGAAGATTTTCACAGGCGTGAGGCGCAAGCCGCGATAGGCGTGCCGGAACAAAGTGAATTACAGAATGTTCTCGACTCGCATTTCAGGGCGCTTGGCGAAACAGTCCGGGGATTGTCGCTCATTGGCGAGCTGACGCCGCGCTCTCTCGATGCACTGGCCAGTTTCGGGGAACGGATTTCGAGTGAGATCGTCGCTCTGGCATTCCGCAGTGCCGGTATCGCAAGCACGCATTTGGACGCGCGGACTTTGATCGTCACCGACGATCATTTCACGCAGGCAGCGCCTATCCTCTCCGATACCTATGCGAGAGTTTCATCAGCTATTTCGCAAGTGGAACGCTCACACGTTGTCGTGACGGGCGGTTTTATTGGAGCGACAGAGGAGGGTGTGACGACCACGCTCGGCCGTGGCGGCTCGGATTTCACTGCAGCGCTTGTAGGCGCTGCGATCGGCGCCGAAGAGATCGAGATTTGGACGGATGTGGATGGCGTGCTCACCTGCGACCCGAAGCTTGTCCCGGATGCGCATCCGGTAAAGACAATTTCATTTGACGAGGCTGCCGAACTCGCGTATTTCGGCGCGAAAGTTTTGCACCCAGCCACCGTGGCACCTGCGAAGGAGAAGAATATTCCTGTAAGGATCTTGAATTCCCGGCGGCCGGATGCACCTGGAACCAAAATCATCAAGGACACCGTAACGTGCTCGAATGTGCTCAAATCGCTCGCGTGCAAGCGCGGAGTGACGGTCGTCAACATCCGATCGAACCGCATGCTGATGGCCCACGGCTTTCTCCGCAGAATATTCGAGGTATTCGACCGCCACGAGACTGCGGTGGACATGGTGTCGACGTCGGAGGTCAGCGTGTCGCTTACGGTGGACAACGACGCTCATCTACCCAGCATTTGCGCTGAGCTGACTCCATTCACGGAAGTCTCCGTTGAAAAGGGCCAGGCGATCCTTTGCGCCGTGGGCGACAATATACGCAACACACCCGGTGTTGCAGCGCGTGTATTCAATGCCTTGCGCAACGTCAACGTGCGCATGATTTCCCAGGGCGCATCGCTTCTAAATCTTGGCTTCGTCATCGACACGCAAGACTTGCCGGTAGCCGCTGCCGCGCTGCATCGCGAATTCTTCACCGACTTGGATCCGGGGGTGTTTGACTGACATGAACCTCGCAATCGTTGGATACGGGAAAATGGGCCGCTTGATCGAGCGATTGGCCCCAGAATACGGGTTCGAAGTGAAGCTTCGCCTCGACGTTGACAACAACTCGCGGTTTGAAGGAATGACGGAACAGAATTTTCGCGGCATCGATGCGGCGGTCGAGTTTACGTCGCCATCGGTGGGACCGCCGAATTATGAACGCCTGGCGCAGCTTGGGGTGAACGTGGTCACCGGCACGACGGGCTGGCTTGACCAAATGGACCGAGTGCGTTCGGCAGTGGAGCGGAGCGGGATTGGCTTTGTGTGGAGTTCGAACTACTCCGTCGGCATCAACGTATTCTCGCAAATTGTATCGGAGGCCGCACGGCATCTGGCAAAGCAGCCTCAGTACGGGGCGTGGGCCTGGGAAATTCATCACTCGGCAAAAAAAGATGCGCCGTCCGGAACTTTGCTCTCACTCGTCGAGAAAATGCGGCAGAGCGGGTACACGGCGCGAATCGATACAAGCAGCAGTCGCGCGGGCGCTCAACCCGGGTCGCATGAAATCGGCTTCGATTCGCCGGACGACACGATTACGCTTCGCCACACGGCTCGCAGCCGCGATGGCTTTGCACGCGGGGCGCTTCGCGCAGCGCGGTGGGTGGTTGGCAAGAAAGGATTTTTCGATTTTCGTGAAATCGTAAGCGAGTTGGAATAAGCTTTCGGAAATCGCGCCTGCGCTGAAATCGACGAATGTGCGGCTTATTGTGGAAGGAGGCTCGACATGTTTACAGGATGCGGCACGGCTTTGGTCACCCCATTTCGCAGGGATCAATCGCTGGATGAAGAATCCCTACGGCGTTTGGCACGGCGGCAGATTGAAGCGGGCGTAAATTTCCTCGTTCCCTGCGGGACGACGGGCGAAAGCCCCACTCTCAGCCGGGCGGAACAATTGCGCGTCGTGAAAGCCACGATGGAGGAAGCTCGCGGCCGCGTGCCTGTGCTGGCGGGCGCGGGCGGGTACAACACGTCAGAGGTGATCGAACTTGCGAGGGAATACAAAGCCCTCGGCGTGAATGGAATTCTCTCCGTGACTCCGTATTACAACAAGCCGACCCAGGAAGGTCTCTATCAGCATTACAAGGCAATCGCTTCCTCGGTGCCGCTTCCTATTGTGCTTTACAACGTGCCGGGCAGAACGAGCGTCAATATCGAGCCCGCGACGCTTTGCAGGCTCGCCGAAATCGAAACGATTGTTGGGGTCAAAGAGGCTTCGGGGAATATCTCGCAGATGGCTGCGATCCTCGCGAAAGTCCCGGAGCGATTCATCGTTCTTTCCGGCGACGACGGCGTCACACTTCCTCTGATGTCGATGGGAGGGCGCGGAATCATCTCGGTCGCTGCCAATGAAATTCCAGCGGAAATGAAGCGTCTCGCGCAGCTTTGCCTCTCCGGAGATTTCGCTGCGGCGCTCGGAGTTCATCGCCGATATTTTTCGCTCATGGAAATAAATTTCGTGGAAACGAATCCCATTCCCGTCAAAGCTGCGATGGCGCTCATGGGACTTCTGGAACCAGTTTGGCGGCTTCCGCTCGTCCCACCCAAAGCCGAGAATCTCGCAAAGATTCGCGGCGTGCTCGAATCTCTCGGGCTCCTCCAAAAGGCCTATGCTTCAAACTGAAATCGAGCAGCTCTACGACCAGGCCCCAAGCGCCTATTCGCAGGAGCACGTGCGCCTATTTCAACAATTCAAAGACGCGTTGAATAAGGGCGAAATTCGCGCCGCGGAACCGGACCCTTCGTCGAAAACCGGTTGGCGCGTGAATCCCTGGGTGAAAAAGGGGATTCTGCTTGGGTTCCGCATGGGCTCCATCGTGGACATGTCCATCGATCCCGCACGCCAGCCGTTTTTCGACAAGGCCACTTACCCGGTGAAATCGCTGACTGCTTCTTCGGGAGTCCGAATCGTCCCTGGCGGATCGAGCATTCGCGACGGGTGCTACATCGGCAAGGGCGTGACGTGCATGCCCCCGATGTACATCAATGTCGGCGCGTACGTTGACGACGGCACACTCGTGGATTCGAATGCGTTGATCGGGAGCTGCGCGCAAGTCGGCAAGAGAAGCCACATTTCCGCCGGGTCGCAAATCGGCGGCGTGCTCGAACCTGTGGGCGCGATGCCGGTCATCATTGAGGACGAAGTTCTTGTGGGCGGCAACTGCGGCGTTTACGAGGGCACAATCGTGAAGCGGCGCGCCGTGCTGGGCACGGGAACTATCCTTAATCGTTCGACGCCGATCTACGATCTTGTAACCGGCGAAGTCATTTCCGCGGGTTCTGATGAACCGCTCGTGGTTCCAGAGAATGCCGTGGTAGTCGCCGGCGCGCGCGCCATTTCCCATGGCCGCGGCAAGGATTGGAATCTTTTTCTCTACACGCCTGTGATTGTCAAATATCGCGACGCCAAGACGGACGCGAAGATCCAGCTTGAAGACTTTCTGCGCTAGCCGCGGTGCGCTTTTCCGATTGTTCGTAAAATCAGCGCTGTCGTCTCTCAGGTCAGGCGGTCACAGACACGCCGCTGGAATTGGATAGTGACGACGCGCTTGGAGTTGTGGACAGGCCATTGCTCTGCGCAAACTGTTGAAAGTCCTGCTGCAGCGTGCTGTAGGCTTGCTGGGCAGCACTCAAGTTGCCGGACTGCAAAGTTTGGCCAAGTTGAGAGAATGTCTGGGCGACAGAATTCTCCTGACCGTTGCCGGAGTGATGGTGATGATGAGGGTGGTGAACTTGAGAGGTTTGATTCTGCATGTCACTTTGAATGGTCGAGTAGTCCTGCTGCGCGGAAGTCAAATCCCCTGATTGCAAATCCTGCGAGAGTTGATTGAACGCTTGGGCGATCGGATTATTGCTTTGCGATGAAGAAGTGGCAGTCGATTGCGGAACGTTCTTCTGCAGGGTCACAAAATCGGCCTGCGCGGCGGAGAGATTGCCCGACTGAAGATCCTGGCCGAGTTGCTGGAACTCCTGCTGGATTTGCTTCTGTATGCCGGCACTGAAAAAGTTGCTACTGGGAATTCCGGAAATGGACATTTCTGACCCCTCCTGTGTGCAACATCCCTATTCGTTGTTTGTATCGGCATTTCGCGGCCATAGGTTTAGTCGAAATACGTCGAATAATTCAATGGCTACTGGCACAGGGTGTTGCAACCCGTTTGCCAATGACCTGCAAAATGCGATTGCGTCGAAGCCGCAGAATCTACGCCTGTTAGCTTGATGCTTCTGAAATGGAGTGTGGAGTACTAACGCCAACGAGGCGAAACGTACCCAGGCCAAGGCGGCAAGGTTTGCCTATTATCCTCAGCGCGAAAGGCAGATTCAGAGGTCTGTCTGCATGAGGGAAGACAACGAGCCGCGTTTGCAGTGGAACGCAGGACTCTAAATGTGCGTCCACTCTTTGCTTGACAACGATTCGCTGTTCCCGTAATTTTGATATTGCAATGAAACAGCGGGCACATTTTCACCATCATCGCCACCATCATCACACGCTCACGTGCCCGCGGCGGTGTGGCTAGCTGAAATAGAAAAGCTGGACTCATCAGCCCGCTGGTGCGGAAAGCACCAGCGGGCTTTTTGCTTTTCAGGGGAGAAAAATGGAACTCGACTTCGAAAAAGAAAGCGGGCTCATACCTGCCATCGTCCAGGATGTCCTAAACAATGAAGTCCTCATGCTCGGTTTCATGAATAGGGAGGCCGTCGGGCGAACGCTCCAGACTGGACTCGTCACGTTTTACAGCCGCTCGCGCAAGAAGCTGTGGACAAAGGGCGAAAGCAGCGGGCAGCGCCTCATATTGCGGGAACTCCGCTTCGACTGCGACCGCGACGCGCTTCTCGTGCGCGTCGAACTCGCCGGTGCGGCAGTTTGCCACGAAGGATACCGCAGTTGCTTCTTCCGCCGGCTTGAGCCGAATGGAGATGTGTCCGTTATCGCCGAGCCGGTTTTGTCGCCACAGGATCTCTACGGAAAGGGAAATACACAATGAACCGGTTGAAACTGGGGATTCCAAAAGGCAGTTTGCAGGAGTCGACAACGCAGCTCTTCGCGCGCGCCGGCTGGCGAGTCGCGGTGAGTTCTCGAAGTTACTTCCCGGGCATCGACGATCACGAGGTCGAGTGCATGCTCGTCCGCGCGCAAGAGATGCCGCGCTACGTGGAAAGCGGGGCGCTTGACGCTGGAATCACGGGCAAGGATTGGATTCTCGAGACGGGCGCCGAAGTGCAAGAGGTCACGGAGCTGGTTTACGCAAAAACGAGTCTCGGCCGCGTTCGATGGGTGCTGGCCGTTGCCGAGGATTCATCGGTTCAATCCGTTCGCGACCTCGAGGGAAAGGTGATTGCCACGGAGGCCGTGCGTTTGACGGAGAAATACCTGGCCAAGCACGGCGTGAGGGCGCGAGTGGAGTTTTCCTGGGGCGCGACCGAGGTCAAAGTCCCGCAACTTGCCGATGCAATTGTGGAAGTCACCGAAACGGGTGCATCGCTGCGCGCCAATCATTTGCGCGTCGTTGAGACGCTGCTCGAATCGGCTCCCTGGTTCATCGCCAACTGCGCCGCCTGGAACGACGGCTGGAAGCGCGAGAAGATCGAAAACATGGCGCTACTCCTCGATGGCGCCATCAAAGCTTACAGCCGCGTCGGTCTGATGCTCAACGTTCGCCGTGATGACTTGGACCGGGTTCTTGCCGCTTTGCCTGCCTTGAGAAATCCCACCATCGCGCAATTGAGCGATCCGAATTGGGTGGCGATCAACACCATCGTTGAGGAAGAAACCGTGCGCCACCTCGTGCCAAAACTCAAGTCGGCAGGCGCGGAAGGGATTGTTGAGTATCCGCTCAACAAAATCGTGTACTGATGCGCATTCTTCCGCTGACAAATGCCGCGCAAGAGAAAGTGCTGGCGTCGCGCCGCGATAGCAGCCGCGACGCCGAACGAATCGCTGCAAAAATCGTCAGTGACGTCCGCCGCCGCGGAGACGCGGCTCTGTTTTCCTGGACGAAGCGCTTCGACCGCGTCGCACTGAATTCGACAAGGGTCTGGGTCTCCCCCGCCGAATTGAAAGAGGCGCCCAAGAAAGTTTCGCGTGATTTCCTGGGCGCGGTGGATCACGCGGCGCGCAATATTCGTGCTGTCGCCCAGCGCCAAAAGCCGCGGGACTGGACCATCGAAGTCGAACCGGGAGTTCGTGCCGGTCAGCGAGTGCGTCCTATCGAAACGGTGGGATGCTATCTTCCTGGAGGCCGATATTCGCTGGTATCGACGCTCTTGATGACCGCGATTCCGGCGCAAGTGGCTGGCGTGAAAAAGATTATTATCGCCAGCCCGCGGCCCAGCCAGGCGCTCATGGCTGCCGCCGAAATGCTGGGAGTTCGCTCCATCGCACGTGTAGGCGGCGCGCAGGCTATCGCAGCGATGGCGTATGGCACGCGTTCCATCCCTCGCGTTAACAAAATCTTTGGCCCTGGCAATCGCTTCGTCACAGCCGCGAAGCGCATTGTTAGCGCGGACTGCGCGATCGATCTCCTTGCAGGTCCCACGGAAGCGATCGTCTTCGCCGAGCACGGCAAAGCAAGCTTCATCGCCGCGGACCTGATCGCACAAGCCGAGCACGATCCGGACGCCATCGCCCTATTATTGACGACCTCGCGCAGTTTTGGCCGCTCCGTTGCTGCTGAAATCGAACGGCAACTTTCCCATTTGCCGCGAACGAATCCGGCATGGCGCTCGCTCAAAGCAAACGGAGCTGTACTTATCGCGCGTAGCGTTGCGGATGCTGTCCGGTTCATCAACCGATTTGCGCCGGAGCATTTGAGTCTTCCTGGAAGTGCGGTCCGACTCCTCGGCCGAATTGATTCCGCGGGCAGCGTTTTCCTAGGCGATTGGAGTCCACAGCCGGCGGGAGATTTTGCGAGCGGCACGAATCATGTGCTTCCGACCGGTGCATGGGCGCGGACGCGAGGCGGCCTTTCCGTGACGGATTTTGTGAAATGCATCAGCGTGCAGAAAGTTTCGCGCAAAGGTCTCAGCGGTCTGGCTCCGGTCGTTCGAGAGTTTGCGGACGCAGAAGGCCTGATCGGCCATTGGCGTGCGGTCGAGGTGCGCAAATGAAACCGAAGATTCCAGTTCGTCGCTCCGTTGCGCGCATGCGCCCGTACAATCCCCCGCTCGAAGGTCGCGGCGACAAAGTGCGGTTGGATTTCAACGAAAACCCGCTGGGTTGTTCATCGGCGGTGCGACGCGCATTGCGTGAACTCAGTGCTGCCGCGGTTTCGATGTATCCGGAACAAGAAAGCGCTCGCGCCAAACTGGCTAGTTTCTTCCGCGTGCGCAGAGAAGAGCTGTTGCTCACGAACGGCACCGACGAGGCCCTGAAGCTTCTTGTGGACGCGTTTGTTGATCCGGGAAGCAGCGTTTTGATCGTGGAGCCCACGTTCGCAATGTATCGCTTCTATTCCGAACTCGCGGGGGCGCGAGTCCGCGCTTTGCAGTATGACGACGAGCTCCGATTCCCCATGAAAGACGTTCTGGCCGCGCTTCGCAAAGCGCCGCGCCTGTTCTTTCTGGCCAATCCCGACAGTCCCACGGGCAATCTTCTGTCGCCGCGCGAATTGCTGAAGATTCTGAAAGCGGCTCAGCGGACGATGGTCGTCGTCGATGAAGCATACTTTGAATTCTGTGAAATGACTGTGCTGCCTTGGATTCGGCGCCACTCGAATCTGATCGTGACGCGCACCTTCTCGAAAGCGGCGGGGCTTGCCGGATTGCGTCTCGGCTGCATTTTTGCCGAGCGCGAAATTGCCGCGCAGATTCGCAAGGCGCAGTCACCGTACCCGGTGAATGTCGCGGCGCTGGCCGCTGGACTGGCCGCGATGCGCGACCGAGGATTCATCGCCCGCACTCTTCGCGAAACCCGGCTCGGCCGCAAGGCGCTTGAACAAGGGCTCAACCGATTGGGCATACCGTTCTTTCCCAGCGACGGAAATTTCGTTCTGGTAGATTTCGGCAGCCGCGCAAAAGAAATTGTATCGGCGTTGGCTCACGGAGGGGTCCTGCTTCGCAATCGTTCGAGCGATTTTGGTGGCAAAGGGTACGTTCGCATCACGCTGGGAACTCTTGCGCAAACGCGCCATCTTCTGCGCCGATTGGAAGAAATCCTATGAGAAAAGCAAGCCTGCGAAGGACGACGAAGGAAACGGATATCCGCATTCGCTTGAATCTCGACGGCCGCGGCAGGTCGAACATCGCGACCGGCATCCGCTTCTTCGACCACATGCTCGAGCAGATTGCGCGACATGGCGCTTTGGACCTCGATCTCGTGGCCCAAGGCGATCTTGATGTGGATCAGCACCACACCGTTGAAGACGTTGGTATCGCACTCGGCGAAGCAGTGAAAAAGGCGCTGGGGTCGAAACGAGGCATCCTGCGCGCTGGTTACTTCCTGATGCCGATGGATGACTCGCTGGCGGCTGCGGCGATCGATTTTTCAGGCCGCGCGCACTGCGTGTGCAAGTGGAAGATTTCGGCGGCGCGCGTGGGCGATTTTCAGACGGAGTTGATCGAGGATTTCTTTGGCGCGTTCGCTCAAGCTGCGGCAGCCAACGTTCACTTGCGGCTTGTTTACGGGCGATCGTCGCACCATCAAGTCGAGGCCATATTCAAGGCATTCGCGAAGGCGCTGCGTTTCGCGGTGACGCGCGATCGCCAGCTTCGCGGCGTGCTTCCTTCGACGAAAGGACTCATATGAAAGTTTCGATTGTTGATTACGGAGCAGGGAACCTCCCATCCGTCGAGCGAGCGTTGCAATCCCTCGGCGCGGAAACCAAGCGTGCAACGCGCCCGGAGCAGCTTGCTTCGGCACAGGCGATCGTTCTCCCCGGCGTCGGCCACTTTGCGGCATTCGTCGGAGGCCTAAAAGAAAAAAACGTGATTCCCGCTTTGCAGAAGGCATTTGCTGCCGGCGTGCCCATTCTCGGAATTTGTCTTGGCTTGCAGGCGATGTTTGCTTCGAGCGAAGAAGCCCCGGGAGAGCAGGGCCTCGGATTCTTTCCCCAGGAGATTCGAGCTCTGCCGAAGACCGTAAAATCTCCGCACATTGGCTGGAACCAGGTGAATTGCACACGAACGAGCAAGTTGCTTCGCGGCATTCCGAAGGATGCTTACTTTTACTTTGCGCACTCCTTTGCGGCGCCCGGCGATGGAAACGAGACCGTAGCGGTCTGCAATCACGGCATTCCTTTCGCCGCTGTAATCGAGCAACGCAATTTGTTGGGCGTGCAGTTTCACCCGGAGAAATCCGGCGAAGTCGGCTCGCGGATTCTTCGCAATTTTCTGGAGGCGGCACAATGACGCTCGCGCGACGCATCATTCCCTGTCTCGACGTGGACGCCGGCCGCGTGGTGAAAGGCATCGAGTTCGAAAGCTTGCGCGACATGGGCGATCCCGAGGAGCACGCCGCACGGTACAACCGCGAAGGTGCGGACGAACTCGTCGTGCTCGACATCAGCGCTACGCGTGACGGCCGCGCGACGTTTCTCGATACCATCGAACGCGTTGCGTGTCAGTTGAACATCCCCCTCACGGCCGGCGGCGGAATTCGCAAGATGGAAGATGGCCAAGCCGTGACACGCGCAGGCGCAGACAAGGTCACCGTCAACACCGCCGCCGTCGAGCGCCCGGACCTGATTTCGGAATTGGCGCGGCAATTCGGGTCGCAGGCGGTGGTTCTCTCGATGGATGTCAAGAAGAAGGGTTCCTCGTGGGAGGTTTACGTCACGGGAGGACGCGACGCAACCGGACTCGACGCCATCGAGTGGGCAAAAGAAGGAGTCTCGCGAGGCGCGGGAGAAATTTTGCTCACGTCGATTGACCGTGACGGAACGTGCAGCGGATTCGACTGCAAACTCACGGCGACGATTGCCCGCACTGTGCCGGTGCCCGTAATCGCGTCGGGCGGCGCGAAAACGTTCGAGGACTTTTTAGCCGTGTTTTCCGAGGGCGAAGCCGACGCCGCGCTAGCTGCCTCCATCTTTCACAGCGAAACGCATTCGATTCCCGCGCTCAAGAAGTTTCTAGCGGAGCACTCCATCCCGATGAGGCTGAGCCGATGATTATTCCCTGCATCGATCTTCAGGGCGGGAAAGCCGTGCAATTGGTTCGCGGCCGCCGCCTGGCATTGTCCGTGGACGATGTGCTCGGCCTACTCGAGAAATTTCGCGGGTTCCCCATTGTGCACGTGATCGACCTCGACGCCGCGCTTCGAACCGGGTCGAACGCACGCTGGATCAAGCAGCTTTGCGCCCGCGCAACGATGAAGGTGCGTGTCGGTGGCGGAATTCGCACGGTGGCTCGTGCGGAGCGAATCGTTTCATGGGGCGCCGAGAAAATCATCGTGGGGAGCGCCGCTTTCAAGAATGGAGAGGTGTGCCGCAATCTTTTGCGCCCTCTAGCGGCGCGCGTGGGAGAGAAGCGGGTGATCATCGCGCTCGATACGGAAGGCGGCCGAATCGTCGTTCGCGGATGGCGGGAACGCCTTGCGCTGCGTCCCGAGGATGTGATGCCACAGCTCGAACCGTTCTGCTCCGAGTTCCTCGCGACCTACGTTGACAAAGAAGGCACGATGAAGGGAACCGACCTTGCGTGGTTTCGAAAATTGAGACGAGTGACGTCACTGCCTGTCACCGCCGCTGGGGGAATCCGCAGCGTGCGCGAAGTCCGCGCGCTTGAGAAGATCGGCATGAACGCCGCTGTGGGCATGGCGATTTACACGGGCAGGCTCGCAGCTGACCAAACCGGTCTCCGGCGCACAAAACAGTGAGGGAGGAACAACCATGAGACGGGCTTCTGTGTTTCGCTTCTTCTTGCTCATGTTCTTGTGTTATGCCTTTTTCCCTGTGGTTTCTGCCCAAAGCGCCAGTAAGTCAGACGAAGAGTGTCAGAAGTTGCTGCCTCGCCCACTGGCACTGGATGTCAGTGTGGAGCGTCAGCCACACGAGGCTGTGTACTGGGGGTGTCGATTGGGAGTTTCAAGCGAAACCGTAAGAATGTGGCAAGGTCCGCCCGGAAGGATTGTGGATATGCTGCTAGCGACAATCGAAAAAGACAAATTCGTTTTCATTGAACGCTTAGAGGGAACAATGCATTGCTACAATTTCACGGCGCTCAAGAAGACCTCCAGGGGATGGGAGCAGGTTTGGGAGAAAGCCTCGCTCCCGATTCCGACGAGTACTGCATGGTAACGTGTCCAGGAATAAAATGAGTTTTGTGAATTCTCTCCTCATCCTTGATTTGCCGCCATCACCTAGCCATGGATGCAAGGACATGTTCCAGAGAGAGAAGTACCTTTGGAAAGGCAAAACATTTGTAGTCACAATCGGCCGTCCGCAGCCGAGCATGTGAAGAAATCAATACGCAAGCCGTGTTGAACTGGAAAGGGCGGACAGCGAGGAACTCCGGTGGCAACCGGTCTTAGCCTGAGCGCCTTCTGGCATCTCACCCGTAATACCTGAAGTGTTCCCAGAACTGAGGCCAGGGCTGACGCAGGTTGCGGCAGACAAAGACGTCGGCATAGCCATCGATCGTGCTGTTCTCGATATCATACCGGTTCGTTAAGCGGCCAACCAACTCGCAGGACTCGAAATTCTGCTCTACAAAATCGCGGTGCTCACCCAACACGATCACGGTTTGCGGCGGTGGATCGCCGTAGCCGCGCAGCCAATTGGAGTTCATCCCGCTGATGGCCCTTGGCAGGCCATAAGCCGGGCCATAGAGGTTGACGGCGCCGGCCTCGCCCTCGTCGCCCGCCAGAATACCTAGCCTGGACTGTTCCTGCGCGGGCAATGAGTCGCGTACTTTGGCGACCGTTTCCACCAACTCCGGCCAGCCAATCTGCATATTGAAATTGCCGCCGTTCATATAGTCCGCCACGCGCCACCAGGCGGAGTTCAGGGGAGCAAGGGGAAGTGTGACTGCGGCGGCGGCCAGGCCGGACACCAACAGGGCTCTCCAGGTGATTCGTCGCACTCTCCAGGCGGCGCGCGTGCTCAGTGAACCCACCCACCGCTCACCCCAGACCGCTCCTACCGCAAGGAGCATGGGGTAGGCCGGAGCCAGGTAGTAGTCGCGCCCTCTGGCGATCAGTAAGGCCAAGAGCGGAATAACATACATCCAACCCAACATGCGGAGACGTTTGCCGTCCGGGACCGCGAACAGGTACCAAAGCCCCGCGCACCACAGCGGCACTGTTACGATGTTGGCGCATTTCCAGAGCTGATTCGGCAGAAAGTAATCCGTCCAGCCCCAGCGAATGTCGCGTGCGTGAACACTCTTCAGCCACTCGAGTGAAATAAAATGATGATGGATCTGCCAGACGATATTGGGCAGCATGATGAGCAAGGCTACAAGCGTCCCGCACCACAACCATGGGCTCCTCAGATATCGTCGAGCCGGCGTCAGAAGCACGCCTGCCACAACCCCCAACACCAGGAAACCCATCGTATATTTGGTCATCATGCCTAAGCCGATCGCCGCACCGATAGCGAGCCACCAGCGCACGTCGTCCGATTTGAGGAGGCGGATGACGAAGTAAGCGACCAGCACCCACCACAGATAATCGAACGATGTGTAACCCAAGAACCACCCAGCAACCAGCGAGGGTCCTGCAATTCCTACCGCCAAAGCAGCCAGAAGTTGCGCCTCGCGTTTGCCGCCGAGTTCGCGCGCGGCAAGACCGGCGAGGAGCATCACGAGGCCTTGCGCCACTGCAGCGAAGAAGCGGAAACCTCCGAGCGAAGTCCCGAAGAGTATCAATTCCACACGGCCCAAGAATGCCGTCATTGGCGGATATACGACGTAGCCCCATTCCAAGTGGCGCGCGTTGCTGAACGTCAGCAACTCGTCGCGGTGGAATCCGTACTGACCGTTGACGAGTGTGTGCAGGAGAATTCTAGCGAGGGCCAAGAGGACAAGTATTCCGAAATCAGTTGCCACGGCGCCTTGCCAGATGCGGCGCTGCCAAGTCGATGGCTCGTCTTGCTGCATTGGCCGCGATCCCATTCGCTCGTCGGATTCACAAGCACGGGCATACTGAAGAACCGGGGATTCTATAACGAAGTCGTCAGGATGTCGCGCTCGTCGAGGCCGCTCAATTCAGTTCGCGCCCCATCTTCTTGGCGCAAAAAACGCTTGCATGCGGGCCGCACTTAGATTCCGGTTTCGCGGGCGATGCGATGAACGCCTGTAATTATGGGCGCAGAAGGCGGATGCGCAAGGTTCGCGCGCTATCTCGCAGAAAGATATGCATTTCTTCGCCATTCAAGCGGCGGATGGGCACCCAATCTTCTCCTTGGAACGTTCCTTCTTCGACGGACAAGAATTGCGCAGGGTGCACTGGTCCTTGAAGCTCCTGAAAGTCCACGCGGAATCCCGCGCCGGTCACAATGAAGTCATTGGGAGCCAATTCGATGATGAGCCCGCCGGCACGCCGCGAGGTGAGATCCGCGCCATAGGGATGACTGAACCGGACAGCGGCAGCCAAGTGGTTTCCGAGGGGAATGGTTTGTGCGCGCCAGCGGTCTCCGCCGAAGGGAGCCGGATGATCGTCCTGCACGATTGCGAACAGATTGCCGGTGTATTGGTATTTCGTAATCAACGGAATCAGCGGCTCGAGGGCGCGATAATAATCGCTGAGGGAATCGAGCGTGGAAATAATCCGGTCGTCGCTTGCATTGTAATCCACTCCGTAAGGCGAGTACCCAATCCCATTGAACTGGGCCAGGGTGGCGAAGACGTATGCGTCGTAGTAGGGAAAGAGTCCGGTCTCGGGAACGAACAGAGGATTGTCCGGACGAGTGTAGGCAGCGGCCGTTTTCAGAAAGTCGGCGAAGTAGATGTCCGGAGAGAGAACGTCAATGTGCAGCGCCGCGGCCTTCCAGACGTCGAGGACGTGAACTCCGGGCCCTCCGCTGTTGTAGTCACCGGGGCCCACGTCACCAGGATTCATGAGCGCGCAATTCACGTACATGGGCAGCGGGTATTCCTGCTTTCCCGCCGCAGCTACGGCGTCCACATAACGGGCCACATACCACGCGCTGAAAGCTTCCGGCGCAAAATCGCCGAAGACTTCCGTCCAGGCGCCAGCGCGACGATTGTGCTGGCCGGACCAGGCCTCTTGCATTGCGGGTACGAGGCGGTCGCGATGTGCCTCGAGGTAGTCCATCAATTCCTTGGGCACAGGACTTGCGAACTTGGCGTTAGCTTTCGGCGAATAATCACGATCCGTATCGATCAAGCCGGTTTCGTTTTCCACCTGCATCATGATCACGGTGCGGCGGTCGTGGTCCACGCTGAGGATATGCTTCATCAGAGCGGCAAAGGCGCGTTGATCGGCCGCAAGGGCCGCTTCGCAAAAAGGCGAAATCGTAAGCCGCGCTCTCTCGGCATGGAAGTACTTCTTGGGATCCTCCTTGATCCACTCAGGCGCGTAGTCCAGCGTTCCATTTTTCCACGTGCCAAACCACAGAAACACGATTCGGAGGTTATGGCTGCGCGCGCCAGCTATGATTTGATCCACAAGGTGGAAATCGAACCTGCCTTCCTGCGGTTCGAGCAATTCCCAGTAGAGCGGGATTTCGATGGCGTTGCCATGCAACGCATTCATGGCTTCCCACGCCGGATTCAAATCTTCGGGAGTGGATGCGCTCGAGTTATCGACTTGCCCGCTCAGCATCAGAAACGGTTTGCCATCCACGACAAACTGAAAGCCCTTCTCATTGTGAATGATCTGCGGAATGGGAGACGCGGTCTGGCCAAAAACGGCGATGTTCCCGGCGCTTAAAACAAGCAATAAAAACGCGGCACAGACTGCCTTGCAAATCGTCATGGGCAACTCCAAGCGGAGAATTCAACTGCTCGAATCGTCGGAACGAAAGTTCCGACCCGTAGAGAGTAATGCTAACTATCTATGCGATTCAACACCCGCATGTTGTGTCACGGAGCAGTTTCGGCAGGTTGCGAAGAGGAGGCGACGCTGTAAGACATGTATATGCGATGGATTACGGTGTGGTCCAAAGAGAAACAAAAAGGTGAAATGGACTTTCGTACCAATAGTTTGAGAGGCGCGGCCTATAGGGTCGAATCCGGCCAGGGCGATACCCTCACTCCCGTCAGAAGAGTTGGCCACATTGCTTCCGCTGCATGGGGGCGAACCGACGGGAGGGCTTCTGCATATGCGAACTGAGGGATATGGGAATTGCGCGCGCAGCCTGGCAGTCCTGGCTGCGCTTTTTGTTTTCAGCTCCACGGCGAACGGACAGCACGTCCTCACCATCTTGCCGCCGTCAAGCGTTGGGGACGGCCACCCGATCAGCTTCATGCGGCCTTTCTACCAGTTGCACCATGTGGAGGAGGTAACTGCGAGTGGACCTCCCACCTCTGCTTTCACTCCCGCAAAAATCCGCCACGCGTATGGATTCGACTTGGTGAGCAATCAAGGCACGGGGCAGATCATCGGAATCGCTGACGCATATGACGACCCAAATGCTGAAGCCGACCTTACCGTGTTCGACGCACAGTTCGGCCTGCCCGCATGCACGAGCAGCAATGGTTGCTTCCGTAAGATTTATGGCAACGGCCACAAGCCGGCGACGAATTCGAATTGGTCGGTGGAAATTGCGTTGGACGTGGAATGGGCGCATGCCATCGCGCCGCGCGCGATGATTGTTCTTGTCGAGGCACCTTCGAACAGTCTCGGCGATTTGCTGAAGGCCGTGGACACCGCGGTGCAGAATGGCGCGTCGGTTGTGTCCATGAGTTGGACGACCGGCGAATTTTCGGGAGAAACGAGTCTGGACAATCACTTCGCGTCGAACAGTGTCGCATTTTTCGCGGCTGCGGGCGACAGTGGCACGGGAGTGGTGTATCCGGCCGCGTCGCCGTTTGTGGTAGGAGTTGGCGGTACGTCGCTGATGCTCGATGCGAACGGAAATTACCAGAGCGAGAGGGCATGGAGCGGAAGCGGCGGCGGCCTGAGCAGTCTTGAACACGAGCCGCTCTTTCAAGCGCAGTTTGGGATTCCCAATGATTCGCACGGACGCCGCGGCGCTCCCGATGTCTCGTACAACGCGAATCCGGGGGCGGGATACGCAGTCTACGATTCCGTCGGAATAAACGGCGGATCCGGATGGTTTCAGGTGGGCGGAACGAGCGCTGCCGCGCCGCAGTGGGCCGCGCTGGTCGCCATCGCGAATTCGATGCGAGTTGGGGCGAGGAAGGCAAACCTGGCTGGCACGAACACGATTCTCTATTCGCTGGCAAAAGCCAATGTCGGAACCTATTTTCACCCGGTCACGCAAGGCACCAACGGATCGTGCGGTTTGATCTGCGATGCAGAGCCTGGGTATGACTACATCACGGGCTTGGGCACGCCGCCAGCGAATGTGCTGATTGCCGCGTTTGTAGCGCAGAAGTAAGAGGAAGATCGCGAGAAACGATCCATCCGGGGTATCCGGATGAGTATCGCTTCTCTCGCAGTTTTGTCCACGAAACAAAATGGTCGCGTTTCATCCCGCAATCCGGACTGATAGTGTATAGTTTTTGTGGGCGCGGGCGCCCTGGAAGCCTGGTTTTGTTTCGTTCGAAGCCACTTCAATTCATCTTGCGTCCGATCTAAAATCTAGAATGAAGAAACCATTGCAAGTGATGAAATTCGGAGGCACATCCGTTGGCGATGCCTCCTGTATCGCGAGAGTCGCGAAGATTCTCAGCGACGCCGCAGGCGAGCATTCCCTTGTTGCCGTCGTTTCCGCAATGAGCGGCGTGACGAATCGCTTGATCGAAGCCGCTAATCGCGCGGAGGAAGGCGACCGCGACCGAGTTGGGGCGCTTTTCGACGCGCTGCACGAACAGCACAATGTGGCGTTGAGCGCGTTGATTCATCAAGATAACGAACGGACGCGCCTGGCAGCTACCCTGGAAGAGATTTTGGCCGAAGGCCGGCGACTCTGCGAGGGGACAACTCTTCTTCACGAGCTGACTCCGCGGACGCTGGACACAATCTCCAGTCTGGGCGAGCGGCTTTCAGCGCCACTGGTGGCGGGAGCGCTCAGAGACCTCGGCGCGCGCAGCGAGGCCGTGGATGCGACGGAATTGATCGTCACTGATTCCTACCATGGCGCCGCCGAACCGCTGATGGGCGAAACGCGCGAACGCTCGCAGACGCGCCTGCGACCTCTTTTGGAGCAGGGGATCATTCCAGTTGTCACTGGATTTATTGGCGCGACGGGGGACGGTGTGCTCACGACGCTGGGCCGCGGCGGCTCCGATTATTCAGGCACGATCCTGGGCGCGGCGCTGGATGCAAACGAGGTAATCATCTGGACGGACGTGGATGGAGTGCTTACGGCGGACCCGCGCCTGGTTCCCGACACGCGCACGATTCCGGAAATTTCCTACCGCGAAGCGGCAGAACTTGCGTATTTTGGCGCCAAAGTACTGCATCCGAAGACGCTCCGTGCCGTGATGCAGGCGCGAATTCCCGTTTGGATCCGCAACAGTTTCCAGCCGGAGAGGCCAGGCACGAAAATCACGCCGCAAGGACACAGCAACGGGGGCGGGGTCAAGGCGCTGACCGCTATTCGCGACGTGACGCTCATCTCGGTCGGCGGACCGGGGATTGTGGGCCTGCCGGACGTGGTGGGCCGCACGTTTTCAACAACCGCGGAAGTGCGCGCCAGTGTGTTGTTGATTTCGCAATCGTCCTCGCAGAACGACATTTGTTTCATCGTCGCCTCGACGGATGCAAAACGCACGATCGAAGCGCTGCGCAACGAGTTTGCGCAGGACGTGGCTCACGAGAAAGTGGAGCACATCACGTCGGACCCGATGATCGCGGTCGTGGCGGTGGTGGGAGAGAACATGCACGGCACACCCGGAGTCGCCGGACGGACGTTTAGCGCCCTGGGCCGTGAGAACGTGAACATCATCGCGATTGCTCAGGGATCTTCCGAATGCAACATTTCCTTTGTCGTCGCGGAGAAAGACATGAAAGCGGCGCTTATTGCAACTCACCGCGAATTTGGCTTGGGACTAAACTCTTCGCAGGAGGGCGCGGCGGCAAGGCCCTAACGTGAGCCAGGAGACGGCAAGATCGGTGCAAAAAGCGACAGGCAGGGGCACGCAGCGGTGCATCTTGCCGGGTTGCCGGGCAGCCTTCGGGCTTCGCGAGCGCATTTATGTCTGCCCGCGATGTGGCGGCCCTCTTGAAATTGAGTGCAACCTCGATGCAGTGGGTGAAACCGCGGCACTTTGCGAAAAGTGGAAAGCGCGAGCTGCGTCGCTCGATCCGCGCGATCGCAGCGGCGTGTGGCGCTATCGAGAGATCCTCCCTTTTGAAGATGGCGAGTCGATCGTAACGCTCTTTGAAGGCAACACGCCGCTCTACGACGCGCCGCGTTGCGCCGAGTATGCTGGGTTGCAGTCGTTGCGCCTGAAACATCAAGGGTGCAATCCGACCGGATCGTTCAAAGACACGGGCATGACCGTTGCCGTCACGCAAGCCGTTCGACTCGGCACGCGCACGGCAGTCTGCGCCAGCACTGGAAATACGGCGGCAAGCCTTGCCGCCTATTCCGCGCGGGCAGGTTTGCAGTGTGCCATCCTTGTGCCGCAGGGGCAGATCACGGCTGCGAAACTTGCGCAGAGCATGGATTATGGCGCGGTCATTTGCGAAATCGACGGCAATTTCGACGATTGCATGCGCCTGATCCAGGAACTCGGCGATGATCCGTCGATCTACATCGCAAACTCGATCAATCCATTCCGAATCGAGGGACAGAAGACAGTTGCATACGAGCTGATGCAACAGTGCTTGTGGCGTGTTCCGGATCATCTTGTTGTCCCAGGCGGAAATTTGGGCAACAGCTCGGCCTTCGGCAAAGGATTCGATGAAATGCTGCGTTTGGGCTTGATCGATCGCCTGCCGAAGCTCAGCGTCATCCAGGCGAGCGGTTCGGCCCCGTTGGCGCATTTGTTCGCGAGCCTCGACCTAGGCAAGCCGACGGATGACTCGCAACTTCCTGACGAAATCGCGCCAGTCGCCGATCCACATACGCTGGCAACAGCGATCAAGATCGGGGCGCCAGTCTCGTGGCGGAAAGCCTTGCGTGCCGTCCTGAAGTCGTGCGGAAAGATCATCACCGTGGAAGAACAGGAAATCGCGAACGCGAAAGCGATGATCGGGCGCGATGGAATCGGGTGCGAGCCTGCTTCGGCAACTACGGTCGCGGGCATCCGGAAGCTCGTTGCCTCGGGCCACATCCAGCGGGATGAGTCTGTCGTTGCAGTGCTCACAGGCCATGTGTTGAAGGATCCCGACTATGTGAGCCACTATCATCGCGGGACTTTGAGACGGATTTGGGGTGAGGAGTCCCACCGGCCCATTTTCGGGGCCTTCCGAAACGCTCCGGAACGCGTGCCGGCGACAAAGAAGTCCCTACTGGAGAGACTGCAAACCAGAAGGTAAGAGGCGTCCAATTTTTCAGAACCCCGCAGGAGCGAGGCTGAAAAGTCGCATCGCGAAGACCAAAGTGAATTTCTAACTCATGAGCGCACTGCACGAAGAATCGTACGAAGTCCGCGTTCCCGCATCGACTGCCAATTTGGGGGCAGGATTCGATTGTCTGGGCCTCGCGCTCGAATTGTATCTTCGAGTCCGTGCCAGCGTGCTTTCGGGGCCGGGCGCGCGCACCGTGGCGCGAAGCCGGGGAGTGGATGGCAGCGCAAGTCTCCCCACTTCACCGGAAAGAAATCTAATCCTGCGCGCGATGCGCCATACGGCTGAAGGCGAGGACTTCAAGTTGCCGCCGTTGAGGCTCGCTGTTCGTAACGAAATTCCAATGGCCAGCGGGCTCGGAAGCAGCGCTGCGGCGACAGTTGCGGGTGTGGCGCTGGGTTTTATCGTCAACGGGAAAGCTGTTCCGAAAGAGACCGCATTGCGATATGCGACCGAGATGGAGGGCCATGCCGACAATGTTGGCGCCGCTCTGCTTGGCGGATTAGTTGTGACACTCACGCGTCCGGACGGAGGCGTTGCTGCTGTTACGAGGCGCTGGCCGAAAATGATCCGAATTGTCACTGTCACTCCGGACGTGCCGCTCGAAACAGAGAAATCACGGGAAGTTTTGCCACAGAATGTCAAGCGCGCGGACGCAGTGCATAATTTGCAGCGATCCGCCCTTTTGGTCGCGGCAATCGAAGACCGCCGTTACGATCTCCTTTGGGATGCACTTCAGGACCGCTTGCACCAACCCTATCGACAATCGCTCATTCCGGGGCTTGCAGGCGTGCTCTCGATGCCTCGAATGCCCGGGTTGCTCGGCCTTGCTCTGAGCGGCGCAGGGCCAAGCGTTATCGCTCTTGCCACCGCCCAGTACGATGAAATCGGCAAGGCCATCGCCTGCCACTTTGAACGCAGTGGATTGACTTCGACAATTCGGAAGTTGGAGGCCTCGCAGGAAGGTCTTGCCATGAGCGAGAAACACGCCAGCCGCAGGTAATCTCAACAGGCGAGAAGAAACTAGCGCTTTCGCATCCTTCGGAGTAGCCAGAGAGCTGCCAGTCCGGTTGGCAGGAGAAGAATCGTCCCCGCTTCCGGAGTTGCGGCAGGCGTGGGCGGCTTTGAGGAGGAGCTACCTCCTCCCCAAGGAATCGGGATAATCGGCGGGATAAAGAACTTGCCATGTTTGGGCGGTTCGATGTCTGTCGTCGGTGGCGGCGTCAAGGGCAAATCCAAAGGCGAGTTGGACACGACAAGCGGTTCTGGGTCTCGAGGAGACTCGAATGCTTCCGGCAACGGCTCTTCGGGAGTGGCCGGCGCTTCAGGAGTCTCCGATACGCGGTTCCCGCAGCGAGTCCGCGCTTCATGCTTGCCATCCGTAACGAGAGTTTCACCTTTGAGAAGCCTCAGCGGTCGCCTAGTCCAGAAAACGTTGCTCCCCAGGCGGTAGGAAACATAGACGGTGCGATCCCGGTCCAGCCGCGTTATCCGTGCTCTTGCCACATCAAAGCCTGCGTAGTGCGCCGTCACGACCGGGTCGTGAGCAATCGCGTTTCTGAGCTCCTGAACGCTCTCCACTCCTCCGGGAATGACGGAATAAGGATACAAGTGCCGGCCAGCCATAAGGAGACTGGGCTGCGCGACAGGGGATTTCGCCGTGGGAGATGGGTGGGAGGGAGCCAGGTTCGTGATCGGTTTGTCTGTTGAAGAATGCTGGTGAAGCTTGGCCGGGCTTAACAAGAGGAAAATAAGAAAGGGCACCACAACGAAAAAAACGAGCAACACCCAATGACGAATCAACACCTCCCCGTTGTCTTTTCTAACCTGCCTGTATGATTCCCCCATGTCTCCATCGCCTTCGCAAGAGCGCAGACGCCGAAGGTTCCCATTGTATAGTGCAATCACGATGCCAGCAGACGAATTGTTGATACCGCTGCCGATAACCTCTTCCTAGCCGGTGCAGTACCCGCTGGAATATACCTCATTGTTTATCCGAAATGTGCAGAAAATCTCGTTCCCGCAGACAGGTGATTGCTGGTCGACTGGGTCCATTTCCCGGCGTTGAGTTCCTGCCAACAGTCCCTGAATGAGTACAGGCTCAAGATGGCTCAACTCACAGTTGGCTCCACGTAACCAAACCTCTGGCGTGCACGTCTCAAAACGAATGGGGAGAACCTCACCCAGCATGCCATGTGCCATTTTTGAAGCGAGGCGTGCGATAATGCATCGAATTGATATGCGCCGCGGGAAAAACATACCGTGGTTTCATGCGTGAGCGCTTAGAGGCTTGAAGAAATGTGGATAGTTCGGCTGGCGTTGCGCCGGCCATATACATTCATCGTCGCTGCAATTCTGCTACTGATACTCGGCCCGGTCACAATTCTGCGCACGCCTACCGACATTTTTCCGAATATCGACATTCCAGTAGTGACCGTGATTTGGGGCTACATCGGGCTGTCGCCCGAGGAAATGTCGAACCGGATCGTCTATAGCTACGAACGTTCGCTGACGACCACGGTAAATAACATAGAGCACATCGAATCGCAATCATTGAATGGCTTGGGGCTTGTGAAGATTTACTTTCAGCCGGGCGTACAGGTTGACAATGCTGTCGCACAAGTCACTGCGATCTCGCAAACCGTGATCAGGAGCTATCCTCCCGGAACGACCCCACCACTCGTTATTCAGTACAACGCTTCCACGGTTCCGATTTTGCAGTTGGCACTATCCAGCCAGCGCCTTTCCGAGCAGCAGTTGTTTGACCTCGGAGTCAATTTCCTCCGCGTAGGACTTGTTTCTGTTCCGGGCGTTGCCATTCCATACCCTTTCGGAGGAAAACAGAGACAGGTTCAAGTGGACCTGAACGCAACCGCATTGCAAGCTAAGGGGCTTTCTCCCGCCGATGTCGTGAACGCCTTGGGCCAGCAGAATTTGATCCTCCCCGCTGGCACGGCTAAGATTGGCCGCTTCGAGTACCAGGTGGATATGAATGGCTCACCGCAAACGGTTCAGGAACTGAATGATCTTCCGATCAAGACGGTGGGAAATTCGACGATTTACATTCGCGATGTGGCCTATGTGCGCGACGGCAACCCTCCGCAGACAAACATCGTACGCGTGGACGGCAAACGCGCGGTGCTGATGTCCATTCAGAAGAATGGGAACGCTTCGACACTCGATATTATTTCCCGCATTAAGGCGCTTCTGCCGAAGATTCAGGCCGGTTTACCGCCTGAAATGAACATACGCCCCGCGTCGGACCAGTCTTTGTTCGTGAATGCAGCCATTCAAGGAGTGGTTCACGAAGCGATTATCGCCGCCTGTTTGACGGGCGTCATGATATTGATTTTCCTGGGTAGCTGGCGAAGCACACTCATCATCACAGTTTCGATTCCGCTTTCCATTTTGACGTCGATCATCGTCTTCAGCGCCCTTGGTGAGACCATCAACATCATGACGCTGGGGGGATTGGCCCTTGCGGTGGGCATTTTGGTGGACGACGCCACCGTCGAAATCGAGAACATCAATCGCAATATCAATCAAGGTAAGGAAATCCAGCAGGCAATTCTGGATGGCGCTTCGCAGATTGCCGTCCCCGCTTTTGTCTCGACGCTTTGCATCTGCATCGTATTTGCTCCGATGTTCCTTCTGACTGGCGTCGCGCGTTACTTGTTCGTGCCGCTCGCCGAAGCAGTGAGTTTTGCGATGCTGGCGTCTTATTTGCTTTCGCGAACAGTGGTGCCCACGATGGCCAAGTATCTGCTCGTGGCGCAGACGGGAGAGGTGCGCGAGAAGGCACGGACATCACGCAACCCCCTTGTTCTCGCGCAACAGAAATTCGAAAGCGGGTTCGAGCGGCTTCGCGAAAAGTATCACGGGCTTCTCGGCGCTTGCATTCGTCATCGGCGCGGGTTTGCGATCTGTTTTTTCGCTGCCTGTGCGCTGTCGTTCGCGCTGTTGCCTTGGGTGGGCGAGGATTTCTTTCCCAAAGTGGATAGCGGGGAATTCAAGTTGCACGTGCGAGCCGCCACCGGCACGCGGATTGAAGAAACGGCGGCTCTCTGCGATCGCGTCGAGAATGAAATTCGCCAGCAGATTCCTCCGTCGGAACTGGTCACCATTATCGACAATGTCGGATTGCCTTACAGCGGCATCAATCTTTCCTACAGTAATTCAGCGCCCATCGGACCCGGAGATGCGGATATTCTGGTTGAACTTGCTCACGACCATCACCCTACCGAGAAGTATGTCCACGATCTCCGCTTAAGATTGGTTCGTGATTTTCCTGGCGTCACTTTTTACGAACTGCCCGCGGACATTGTCACCCAGATCCTGAACTTTGGTTTGCCGGCCCCCATCGACGTGCAAGTCGTCGGGAGGAATCTCCTCGCCAACCGGAGTTTCGCCGACAAATTGATGAATCGCTTGAAATTCGTCGCTGGCACTGCCGATTTGCGGATTCAACAGCCGTTCGACCAGCCGAAGTTGCATATCGACGTGGATCGCACGAAGGCGCAACAAATCGGGTTCACCCAGCGGGACGTTGCGCAGAATTTGCTGATTTCGCTCAGCGGGAGTTGGCAGACTTCCCCCGCGTTTTGGCTCGACCCGAAAAACGGCGTGAGTTACAACATTGCGGCGCAGACCCCGCAATATAAAGTTAGCACGCTGCAGGACCTTGAGAATATTCCGGTCACAGGCCCGCAAAGTTCGCAGTCGGAAATCATGGCCAGCTTGGCTTCGTTCAGCCGCGGCGCGGAGATGGGAGTCGTCTCGCACTACGACGTCCAGCCCGTAATCGATATCTATGGTTCGGTCCAGGGACGGGACCTCGGCGGCGTGGCGCGGGAAATTACGCCGATTATCGAGCAGAGCAGGAAGGAGCTGCCGCGAGGATCTGACATCATCGTTCGCGGGCAGATCGAGACGATGCGATCGTCGTTTCGAGGGCTCCTTGCGGGACTTGTTTTTTCGATTCTGCTTGTATATCTGCTGATTGTGATTAATTTTCAGTCGTGGCTGGACCCGTTTGTTATCTTGATGGCATTGCCGGCCGCACTGGCGGGAATTGTGTGGTTCTTGTTTGTCACGCACACGACGATCAGCGTTCCCGCTTTGACAGGGTCGATCATGTGCATGGGAGTCGCCACGGCCAACAGCATCCTGGTGATCAGCTTTGCCAAAGAGCGGCTTCGCGAAGGAATGGACTCGGCGGGCGCGGCGCTCAGCGCTGGATTCACGCGATTTCGCCCTGTGATCATGACGGCTCTGGCGATGATCATCGGCATGTTGCCGATGTCGCTTGGCCTAGGCGAGGGCGGCGAACAGAATGCCCCTCTGGGGAGGGCTGTGATCGGGGGCCTGCTATTCGCGACGGTCGCGACACTGTTTTTCGTTCCCGTGTTTTTCAGCATGATGCACGGGCGTCGCAGGCAAGGAGCCAGCGGAACTGGTGAATGAGGGATTAGCGTTACCGGAATCATTCGAAAACTGATTTGAAGGGTTGGAAGAGGACTTCATGATTGAGAAGGAAGAAGCGGCAGAATCCGAGCCGAAGAACACCGGACCGGGTCGCCGGATTTTCATTGGCGTTATTGTGCTTGTCGTGGTCGCTGCGATTGTGGTTTCCGGGATCGTTCCCAGAATCAAAGCCAAGAACGCATTGCGCGCCGAGACAGATGAATTGGCCATTCCAACGGTGGATGTCATCCATCCCAAGCTCGGCGCCCCCCAGGCGGAGATCATCCTTCCCGGCAACATGCAAGCGTTCATCGATTCGCCGATTTACGCTCGCACGAGCGGCTACCTAAAAAAGTGGTACGTGGACATCGGAGCGCGCGTTAAGACCGGCCAATTGCTCGCGGAAATCGAGACCCCGGAATTGGACCGGCAGCTTGACCAGGCCCGGTCTGATTTGAAGACGGCGCAAGCCAACCTGAACCTTTCCCAAATAACCGAGCAGCGATACGAAGAGCTCAAGAATACGGAGGCCGTATCGAAGCAGGATGTGGACAATGCCCACGGCGATTTCGAAGCGAAGAAGGCCATGGTGGCATCCGCTGAATCCAATGTGAAACGCCTCGAACAGCTGCAATCCTTCGAGAAAATCTACGCGCCGTTCGACGGCGTCATAACGACGCGAAACACCGACATTGGCGCGCTGATCGATTCCGGCGCTGCCGGAGGGGCCGCAAAAGAGCTGTTCCATCTTGCCTCGACGCAGACTCTTCGCGTGTACGTCAACGTTCCGGAGCAGTATTCGCAGGTCTCGAAGCCGGGTTTGTTCGCGGACGTCACCCTCGCCGAATTTCCTGGGCGTCGTTTCAAGGGGAAACTGGTGAGAACCGCGCAAGCGATCGACGCAGCTTCGAGGACGCTCCTTGTTGAAGTGGATGTGGACAATTCGAGCGGGGTGCTTCTTCCGGGGGCCTATGCTTCAGTTCATCTGAAGCTGCCGTCGGAAAGCTCGGCCTTCCTTTTGCCCGTCAGCTCGCTGATCTTCCGGGCCGACGGTTTGCAGATCGCGACAGTCCACGGCGACAATCAAGCTGCTCTCTTGCCAATTGCTTTAGGCCGCGATTTCGGCAGCGAGGTCGAAGTAATATCCGGCCTGACCGAGAGCGACTTGGTAATTACGAACCCTCCCGACTCACTCGTCTCGGGCGAGAAGATTCGAATCGCCTCTTCGGGAGTTCATGGAACGAACTGAGGCTCCCCTTGTGAGAACCTCCGGCAGCAGCCATATGCGGGGTGCTTCGGCTGGGTAGATGGAGCGGACTCAAGAAAAGGCCTTTTATCTCTATTTGATTCAGAGTCGCATGACGGCATGAAAGAAATGAATATAGAGGAGGAGTGAATCACGAATGCGACGATATCACTATGGCCTTTCCGCGGCCTTGGTGCTTGAATTTCTTTTTGTGGAGATGATCAACCCATTGTCCGCCACGCGACGGCTCAACTTGTTGGTGAACGCATTCGCCCAGGAGAGTCCTTTCACGGATTATCGCGGTGAGGCGCCCGGGAATGTTCACCACATCACTTCGGCCGATCTGCCGCAGCCGTATGCGACCAAGTCCACCAGTAACCACCCGCAAGTGACTAACAGACCATTCGATGCCTGGCCGCAGACGTTGCCGGGCTTCAAGGCAGAGCTTTATGCTGGAAAACTGGTCAACCCGAGGCTGATTCGCACTGCCCCTAATGGCGACCTATTCGTTGCGGAAAGCGATGCCGGAAAAATCTTGGTGTTCCGGGGAATCACGAGCACCGGTAAGTTTGAACAAAAGGAAACCTTCGCAACCGGCCTGCACCGGCCATTCGGGATCGCGTTCTATCCTCGCGGCCCGAATCCACAGTATGTATATGTCGGAAACACGGATTCGATCGTTCGCTTTCCCTATGCAAATGGGGATATGAAGGCTCGCGGTCCCCAACAGGTCGTGATCCCAAGTATCCCAAGCGGCAACGAGGCGCTGGGCGGCGGCGGCCACTGGACTCGCGACATCGCGTTCTCTCTTGATGGCACGAGAATGTTCATCGCGGTTGGCTCGCGCACAAACGTGAATGATCCGGATAGTGACCCGTCTGAGTTTCACAGGGCCAATGTCCTTGTGGCCGACCCGGAGGGCAAGGATCTGAAAGTGTATGCCTGGGGAATCCGGAATCCTGTCGGTCTCGCTATCGAACCGCATTCGGGAGAGCTTTGGGCATCCGTGAACGAGCGCGACGAACTCGGCGACAATCTCCCACCCGACTACATTACCCATGTTCAAGAGGCCGGCTTCTATGGTTGGCCTTGGTATTACATCGGCGGGAACCCGGACCCGCGTCACGCGGGCAAGCACCCGGAACTCAGGGAGAAAGTGATTGTTCCCGACGTGCTCCTGGAGCCGCACAATGCTTCACTCGAGATGACCTTCTACGATGGGCAGCAGTTTCCAGAGAAATACCGAGGCGGCATTTTTGCGGGAGAACATGGGTCGTGGAACCGCTCGGTTCGAACAGGCTATGAGGTCATTTACGTCCCGACCAAGAACGGCCGGGGAACAGGGGAGTACATGGATTTTGTGTCGGGTTTCGTGACTAAAGACGGAAAAGTCTGGGGCCGTCCTGTGGGAGTTACCGTTGCCAAAGATGGATCGTTGATGGTGACAGATGATGGTTCGGGTTCGATCTGGCGAATCAGTTATGCCAACAAGTAGCCGGAATGCATCTCGGATTAATGCATGGTTGAGATTGCAGCGACTGCCCTGCATGAAAGGGGCATTCTGTCTGGCTGTGATTCTTCTCGGCGGCTGTACCGTAGGGCCGAAGTACGTGAAACCAACCACGGAGGTTCCCTCGGCGTACAAGGAAATTGGCAACTGGAAATCGGCGCAGCCAAGCGATCAGACTCCGAAAGGGAAGTGGTGGGAGGTTTATCAGGACGCTCAACTGAATACCCTTGAAGAAAAAGTGAGTGTTTCAAACCAGAATCTTAAAGCAACCCAGGCGATTTTCCAGCAGGCGCGCGATGCCGTCCGCATATCCCGGTCAAGCCTCTTCCCCAATGTGACTGGCAGCGCCTCTGCTTCGCGCACGGGGCAGTCGCAGAATGAACCTCTCCGCGGGACTTCGCCGAGTGACTACAACAATTTCACATTGCCCGTGGACATCTCCTACGAGGCCGATGTGTGGGGACGCGTGCGGCGGACGGTCGAAGCAGGGAGAGCCGAAGCGCAAGCTAGCGCCGCCGACCTTGCGACAGTCAATTTGAGCCTTCACGCGGAACTCGCTCTGGATTACTTCGAGCTTCGCGGACTGGATGCGCAGAAGCAACTCCTGGATTCCACTGTGCGCGCTTACGAGAAAGCCCTCGATTTAACGCAGAGCCGCTACCGAGGCGGGCTTGCTTCGGCAGTGGACGTTGCCCAAGCACAGACTCAGCTTGAGACGACACGCGCGCAAGCAGTCGATGTCGAAGTCCAGCGCGCAGCATTTGAACATGCGATTGCAGTCTTGACGGGGCAACCGCCTTCGAAGTTCACTCTGGCCCCATTAGCGCTCACAAGCCCGCCACCGGCGACCCCCCCGGGCGTTCCCTCGGACTTGCTGGAACGACGCCCAGACATTGCGGCAGCCGAGCGGCGCGTGCAGGCGGCCAATGCAGAGATCGGAATCGCGCGAGCAGCATACTATCCGCTCGTCACGATTGGCGGCTCGGGAGGACTCGACAGTACAAGGATAGGGCTTCTGTTTCAAGGGCCAAGTGGGTTTTGGTCTCTTGGGGCGCAGGCAACAGAGATTCTGTTCGATGCTGGCCGCCGGCATGCGATATCGGACCAGGCGCGTGCCGCATACGATCAGTCCGTGGACAATTACAGGCAAACGGTTCTGACCGCGTTTCAGGAAGTGGAAGATAATTTGGCGGCATTGCACATTCTCGAGGAAGAGGCAAAGACACAGGATGGCGCCGTCAAATCGGCCGAGCACTCCCTTTCGCTTTCCGAAACGCGGTACAGGGGAGGAGTCACCAGCTATCTTGAGGTTACGATAGCCCAAAGCGCAGCCCTCTCGAACGAACGTTCCGCAGTCGACATTCTGACGCGACGCATAGTTTCGAGCGTCCTCCTCATCAAGGCACTTGGCGGCGGATGGAGCGTCTCCCAGATTCCCCCGGTATGAGCCATCCTCTCCACCCTTGAGAGTTTTTGGAGCCCACCGATTCATTTTGGAACACCTCCGCCGGACATGGATGCCGCCTATTTCCTAGCTTCCAACGGTCCAGGGCATAAGCCAAGATTCCGCAGCCTGCTGCTGAATTAGTCGAGTTCTTGCGTAACGATGTGAACGTCCACGGCGGGTGCGCCGTGCATGAATCGGGCGAGGGCGTTCAGGTAGAGGAGTTTTCTCCAGCCTTCTACTGCCGATCTTCCGAAGATTACTTGTGTGATGTGTTTCTCGCGGACGAATTGCGCCGTTACGTCAGCCACATTCTCGCCTTTCAGGTGCACCGCCTTTGCTCCCAGGCTTTCGGCGAACTGCAGGTTGTTGGCAAGGGTTTTTTGGTCTTGCTCGTCCTCCTCGTCGTCCGTATCGACGTGCACCGCATACAGGTCGGCATCCATACGCCGCGCCATGCGGGCCGCGCGTGCCAGCAAGTACTGCGCTCTCGGATTAGAGCTGATAGACACGGCGATTCGCTCGCGGACCGGCCAGAATCCCTGGATGTCCTTCTCCACCATGTAGGATTCGAGGCTGCGATCCACCTGTTCAGCCACCTGACGCAGGGCAAGCTCGCGGAGCGCAATCAAGTTTCCGCGCCGGAAGAAATTCTTCAGGGCTTGTTCGACTTTCTCCCTGGCATAGACATCGCCGCGCTTCATGCGGTTCTGCAACGCTTCGGGCGTTAGGTCCACCATCACGGTTTCTTCCGAGAGCTTCAGCACCCAATCCGGAACCGTCTCGCGAACTACGACGCCCGTGATGGAACGCACAGTGGGAGCAATGCTCTCGATGTGCTGAATATTCACCGTCGAGATGACGTCAATCTTTGCATCGAGGAGTTCGAGGACGTCTTCGTATCGTTTGCGATGCTTGCTGCCCGGGATATTTGTGTGGGCCAATTCATCCACAAGAGCGACCTGCGGCTTCCGCACCAGAAGTGCGTCGATGTCCATTTCCTCGAACAGAGTGCCCTTGTAATCGATTTTTTTTCGCGGGACCGTCTCGAGCTGCGACGCCAGTTCCGCGACCGCCTTCCTCCCATGGGTTTCCACAAGCCCGACGACAATATCCTCGCCGCGGGTGTGGCGCCGGATCGCTTCGCTCAGCATGCTGTACGTTTTTCCGACGCCCGGCGCATACCCCAGGAATAGCTTCAGCACTCCCTTCGTTTTTTCCACGGGAGTCGATGCGGCCAGCCATTCTTCAGGCGTCTTAGGCATGGGCATATTCTCTTTTACTACGGCTCAGAAATCTACGATAGAATAACGCGATGCGCCAGCCACTCCCGATGCGGATGCTCCAGTTCGCGGCTGCTCTGGGGATTGTAATTGTGATCACTGTCTTTTGGCGCAGGGTGCTGCCCGTCCATGGCACGACCACTGTCGCCCTTATACTCCTGCTTGCCATTTTAGCTGTTTCCGCCGTATGGGGCATGGCGGTTTCCGTGTTCATGTCCATTGTCGCAATTCTCGCGTTTTACTTCTTTCGGCCCGCTCCCGATCGGGGACCCGAGAATTGGGTGGCGCTCTTTGCGTTCCTGATCGTATCCGTTCTTGCGAGTCATCTATCCGCTCGCGCGCGCCAACAGGCCGAAGATGCTTCAGCGCGCCGGCGCGACGTCGAAAAGCTGTACGCCTTCAGCCAGGGCTTGCTTGAATCCGGAAACGTGATTCAGTTGCTGAATCGGATCCCGGCGCAGATTGTCGATGTTTTTGAAGTGGGTGCGGCCGCGCTCTTCCTTGCGGACAAGCAAAAGATTTACCGCTCCGGTCCGGTTGTCCCCGATCTGGATGCGGAGAGATTGAAAGTCATCGTCGCTCGGGAAGAGCCAGTGATCGATTCTTTGAACGGCCTTTGTTTTGTTCCCGTGCGGCTGGGTCTCCGCCCCATCGGCAGCTTGGGAATCTCGGGTCCGATTCTTCCCCGGCGAACATTGGAGGCCATTGGGACTCTGATAGCCGTGGCAATGGAGCGGGCTCGCGCAGTCGAGCAGCTTGGACAAACAGAGGCAGCCCACGAAGGAGAACGCCTGCGGACCGCGCTGCTTGATTCGGTGACGCATGCGCTGCGAACTCCGCTCACCTCTATCAAGGCTTCGGTGACGAATTTGCTCTCGAACCCCGGCCTTGATGCTTCCCAGAAAACTGAACTCCTGACGATCATAAACGAAGAGGCCGACCGCTTGAACCATCTGGTCGGCGAGGCCGGTGAGATGGGGCAGCTCGATTCGGGCCAGGTGGAATTGAAAATCGAGCCTCATGCGATTGAGGAGATCATCACCGCCGCCCTGGCTCAGTGCAAAATGACTCTCGGGAACCGCGCGGTGAATGTGCAAGTTGCCCCGAATCTTCCGCGCGTCATGGTGGATCTGGCGAGAGGCAAGGAAGCGCTCATGCAATTGGTCGAGAACGCGCATCAGTATTCCCCCCCGGACCAACCCATCTCCATCACCGCTGACATGGCCGGTGATTTCGTGGTGACCAGCGTTGCCGATCATGGCGACGGGATCGATGATCCAGAACAAAGCCTGATCTTCGAAAAATTCTATCGCGGCAAAGACCAGCGCTATACCGTGGAGGGAACCGGGATGGGACTTCCGATCGCCAAGGCGATTGTCGAAGCGCATGGCGGCGCGATCAGCTTGATCAGCCAGCGGGGGCATGGCTCCGTCTTTTCGTTCACGCTGCCGCTGGAGCGCGGCCGCCCAGCGAACCAATGACTTCCACGACGATCATGATTGTGGATGATGAGCCACAGATCAGGCGCGTCCTCCGCACCACCATTACCTCGCATGATTACGCTGTGATCGAAGCCAAGAGTGGTGAAGAGGCCCTGGAGTTAATGCGGAACGAACGTCCCGACCTGATTCTCCTGGACGTAAACATGCCGGGAATTACGGGCCTCGAGACCTGTGCTGAAATCCGCCGCGCGAGCGATATTCCCATCATCATGCTGACGGTCCGGAATACCGAGCGAGATAAGGTGCGAGCCCTCGATGCGGGAGCCGATGACTACGTCGTGAAGCCATTCGGTGCCGAGGAGTTGATGGCCCGTATCCGAGCTGCGCTGCGGCGTTCCGGCCAGACGGAAGCACTCCCGCCGTTTGTTTCGAACGATTTGACGATTGATTTCGAGAAGCGCCAGGTTGTAAAGAAGGGCCAGCCGGTGCGTCTTACACCGAAGGAATTCGATCTGCTGCGTTTCTTGGTCGCGAATAACGGAAAATCGCTAGGGCACCGGCGGCTGCTGCAAGCCATTTGGGGCCCGGACTATGGTGACGAAACGGAGTATTTGCGGGTTTTCATCAATCAGCTCAGGAAGAAAATCGAACCGGATCCGCGTCATCCGCATTACATTCACACCGAGCCATGGATCGGTTACCGCTTCGAGCCGCCGCAGGAAAAATCGCGTTCATCTCGTTCCGAAAAATAACTGCCGTCCCTAAGCTGAACGGAGCAACCACTCATCGCTCAATGCATCGGGTGAGTATCGTCGAGATCGAGATTGAGATCGAGGACATTCACGTGGGGTTCTCCCAGAATCCCGAAGTCGCGTCCGTGAGTGTTTTTGCGCACAAGCGCGCGCACGTCTTGTTCGCTCATGCCACGCTCACGCACCACTCGGGGAACCTGGAATTCAGCGGAGGCAGGGGAGATGTCTGGATCGAGTCCCGAGCCTGACGCGGTGACGAGGTCGGCAGGAATTGGCGCGTTTGGATTGGTCGCCTGGAGCGCTTGGACGCTCGCGTTGACGCGGTCGAGCAAAGCCTTATTTGTCGGGCCGTAGTTGGAACCCCCCGAAGCCTGCGGATCATATCCGGCCGAACCCGCAGCCGATGGCCGCGAATAGAAGTACCCGGGCGCGGTGAACGGTTGCCCTATCAGGTGAGACCCAACGAGCTTGACTCCCTTGTGAACCAACTGCCCGTTCGCTTTGTTCGGGAAAAACGCCATTGCCAGTCCCGTCACAACGAGCGGATAGACGATTCCCAGCAGGACCGTTGTCGCGAGCGTGAACCAAATGGAAATCAGAAGATTCTTTTTCATATGCCCCTCACGCCAACCCGATATGAGTAATGATCAAGTCAATCAGCTTGATTCCGATGAACGGCGCGATGATGCCGCCGAGCCCATAGATGAGCAGGTTGCGTTGCAAGAGCGCTTCGGCGCCGATCGGGCGATATCGCACGCCTCGCAGCGCCAGCGGAACCAGCGCGATGATGATCAGCGCATTGAAGATCACGGCCGAGAGTATTGCCGATTGTGGCGTCCGCAGCGCCATGACATTCAAGATATTGAGCTGTGGAAATGCCCCCGCGAACATCGCAGGGATAATGGCGAAATATTTCGCCACATCGTTTGCCACGGAAAACGTGGTCAATGCGCCGCGCGTAATCAACAATTGTTTCCCGATTTCGACGACCTCGATCAACTTCGTCGGATTTGAATCGAGATCCACCATGTTCCCGGCCTCTTTCGCCGCTTGCGTGCCTGCGTTCATCGCCAGACCGACGTCCGCCTGTGCCAGGGCCGGTGCGTCGTTTGTTCCGTCCCCTGTCATTGCGACAAGTTTTCCCTTTGCTTGCTCATTGCGAATGAGAGCCAGTTTGTCCTCGGGCTTTGCCTGAGCCAGGAAATCGTCCAGGCCGGCTTCGCGTGCAATCGCCGCGGCCGTCAGGGGATTGTCTCCCGTGATCATTACGGTCCGAATACCCATCGCTCGCAACTGGTCGAACCGCTCGCGCATGCCCCCCTTGACGATGTCCTTCAATTGAATTGTGCCCAACACGCGGCAATCTTCAGCGACCAGCAGAGGCGTCCCGCCGCTATTGGAAATCGCTTTGACGGACTCCTCGACTTCCGGAGGAACGCGGTTGCCCTGCTGAGTGCAGTATTGTGCTATAGCATCGAAGGCGCCCTTTCGGATTTGGCGGCCGTCAAAGTCCACCCCGGACATTCGCGTGACGGCGGAGAACGGAATAAACGTCGCAGCGAGGGCCGATAGTTCGCGGCCGCGCAGACCATACTTCTCTTTTGCCAGCACGACAATCGACCGGCCCTCCGGCGTTTCATCAGAGAGGGAAGCGAGTTGCGCCGCATCGACCAGATCGGCTTCGGAAACCCCCGGCGCAGGAATGAACTCCGTCGCGCGCCGATTCCCCAGTGTGATGGTCCCCGTCTTGTCGAGGAGCAGCGTATCTACGTCCCCAGCCGCTTCCACCGCCCTGCCCGACATGGCCAGAACGTTCCTCTGCACAACCCGGTCCATCCCCGCAATACCGATAGCGGAAAGCAATCCTCCAATCGTTGTTGGAATCAAGCAGACCAACAGAGAAACGAGGACAAAGATGGATTGAGGTGAACCCGAGTAAATGGCCATCGGTTGCAGAGTGACCACAGCTAGAAGGAAAACGATCGTCAGGCCGGCGAGAAGAATGTTCAGCGCGATCTCGTTCGGTGTTTTCTGGCGTTCCGCCCCTTCGACCAGCTTGATCATTCTGTCGAGGAAGGTTTCCCCCGGGTTGGAGACGATTTTTATCTTGATCTCGTCTGATAGCACCTTCGTCCCGCCCGTGACGGCCGAACGATCTCCGCCCGACTCGCGAATAACCGGAGCCGATTCTCCCGTGATCGCCGATTCATCCACCGACGCGACGCCTTCCACAACTTCGCCGTCTCCCGGGACAAACTCACCGGCGGTGACCAACACAATGTCGCCGGCGCGAAGCTTTGATCCGGGCACGTTATCCGTCTTGCCGTCGGCCCGCAGACGCCGTGCCATGGTTTCTGCGCGCGCCTTGCGCAGCGTCTCGGCTTGCGCTTTTCCGCGCCCCTCGGCCATGGCCTCGGCAAAATTCGCGAACAGCACCGTGAACCACAACCATAGCGTGATTTGGAGTTCAAATCCGAATCCGCTCATGTGTTGCAATTGGTCGCGCACCAGATCCACGGTGGTCACCACCGCGCCCACTTCGACCACAAACATCACGGGGTTCTTCATTAGGGTCCGCGGGTTGAGTTTCTTACAAGAATCCCATATCGCACCGCCCATGATGCTCCACGTCCAGAGTGATTTCCCTGCGTCCTTTATTCGGTTGCTCATAGAGGCCTCAGAAAACCTTTCCGGCGTGCATCAGCAAGTGCTCGAGGATCGGCCCCAGGCTGAGTGCCGGGAAGAAAGTGAGTGCGCTGACAATCAAGATCACGGATACCAATAACAATGTGAAGAGCGGTGTCGTCACCGGAAACGTGCCGGCCGATTCGGGCACGATTTTCTTGCGTGCCAGATTTCCAGCGATGGCCATTACCGGGATCACCATAAGAAACCGCCCGATCAACACGTTGAAGGCAAGGCTGACGTTGTAGTAGTGCGTATTTCCATTTATGCCGCCGAACGCCGACCCGTTGTTTCCCGCCGTGGAGGTGTATGCGTACAAAACTTGCGAAAGTCCATGCGGGCCGGGGTTCGAAATGGATGATGTGCCGAACGGGGAGACCACCGAAACGGCTGTAAAAACGAGAATCACAAGACAGAAAATCAGAACCGTCAGCATCGCCATTTTGACGTCGTAGGCTTCGATTTTCTTTCCGAGGTACTCTGGCGTTCTGCCCACCATCAATCCCGCGATGAAGACTGCCAGGATAATGTCCACGAACATTCCGTAGAGCCCCGAACCCACTCCGCCGAATACGACCTCACTGAGCATGATGTTGATCAGCGGGACCATTCCGCCAAGAGGAGTGAAAGAATCGTGCATGGCATTCACAGCGCCGCAACTCGCGTCGGTCGTCACGGTGGCATAGAGAGCCGAATTCGCGATTCCAAAGCGAACCTCCTTGCCCTCCATGTTGCCGCCCGATTGCGTTGCGCTGGCCCGCTGGTCCACGGCGTGAAGCAGCGGGTTACCCTTCGCCTCTGCCCAATAGGCAGTCACGACTCCGGCCAGGAAGAGAAAGGCCATCGCCGCCCACACGGCCCATCCGTGACGTTGCGAGCCGGTCATCCGGCCGAGTGTGTACGTCAGTCCTGCAGGAATGAGGAAAATCGTGACGAGTTGAATGAAATTAGTGAGCGGGGTTGGATTCTCGAATGGATGAGCGCTGTTGGCGTTGAAGAATCCGCCACCATTGGTGCCGAGTTCCTTGATGGCTTCCTGCGAGGCGACGGGACCTTGAGCGATCAATTGGTCCGTTACCGTTTGCGTCGTCGTTTTGCCATCGGCGCCCGTCGTTTGTACTGTCTGCGGATTCACAAGCTTTGCGGTGTCGTAGGGCTTGAAATTCTGGATCACGCCCTGCGAAACATAGAGAAACGAAATCAACAAGCATGCGGGCAGCAATACCCAAAGGAAACAACGGGTGAGGTCCACCCAGAAGTTGCCAAGGGTATTCGATTCCCGCCTGGCGATCCCCCGAATCACTGCGATGGCGAGCACGATACCCACCCCGGCAGACGCAAAGTTGTGATAGGCGAGCCCCGCCATTTGAGTGAAATAACTCATGGTCGTCTCGCCGGCATAGTTCTGCCAGTTTGTGTTGGTGGTGAACGAGGCGGCAGTGTTAAACGCGACGTCGGGGCCCACCGCGGCGAGGTGCTGCGGGTTCCAAGGCATCCATTTCAGGTCCTGGACGCGCTCGATCAAATACAGCAGCAGCATCGAAACGCCGCTGAAAATCAGCATCGAGATGGTGTATTCCTTCCAGTCCATCTCGTGGTTCAGGTCGATTCCGCACAGCCGGTAGAGCAAGCGCTCAATCGGGCGCAGAGCCGGATCGAGGAAAGTCTTCTCCCCGGCAAACACGCGCGCTACAAAAACTCCAACAGGCTTGGTCACGGCGAAGATGATCACGAGGAACAACCCGATTTGAAACCAGCCGTTTGCTGTCATTGTCAGAACCTCTCCGGCCAAAGCAGCGCCGCGAACAGATAGACAAGAACAAGCACGCAGATTCCCAGAAGGAGAATATTTCCAAGCATTCGTGTCGCTCCCTATTTCAGTCGGTTACATGCCCAGACGTAGGCGATTGCCACCACGAAGAACCCAATCGTGCAGAGGATATAAACGAAGTCTCGCATCACCTGGTTCCTCTTCTTCTCAATGTGATCGTCGGCCGCCGAATAGCCAAACGCATCTCCGGAAGCACTGCCGCTGCGGAATCTCCTGCAATTTCGTCCACGACGCCCAAGGCTAAGCCAAACGCGTAAAGAGGGTATCAGTCCGGCATAAGGATTTCGTAAAGATATGGCGCGGCTGGCATGATGAGATCGAGAGCCTGCTGGAGCCCGATGTTTTGAGTCAACTTACGAAGCCATCCTTATCGCATGGCTTGGAACCGGTTGCGTTCCTGACAGCGCTCGCCCCAACTGCAGGCCAACCTTCCTACCTAGTTTTTGTAAAGGGCCACTTCTTAAGACTTGCGTATCTTACAGATAATAAACGGCATACAGTAGGTTGAAGCATGGAAATTCCGACCTAGTACTATTCCGAGGCCAATCAGAAGTTCCAGAAAAACGACAGTACTAGCGGAAACGAAATCCCAACGAGTGTTCCATTACAGTACGCAATCCTTCCCGGCATATTACATATCGTGATCAAGAAGGGCCAAGACGGAAGGAGCAGAAACCGAAAGGCCCTCGCCACACCGCAGAATGGCTATAACGAAGTTGGAACGAAAATGAGAATAAATCGAATCGCAATCATTGGCGCACTCGCCTTCGCAGCGATCGTTTTGAACCCGCGAATCGCAGAGGCGCAAGCGCCCGAAACAGGACAGTGGGGCATCCTGGCAACAAGCGAGAGTGCCCAGAACACCGGTGACGGCACCGCCCTTCAAATCATTACTGATTGGAAGTCGACCACAAGCGGCAGCACGACGACAATCGCGCCAGTCCTTGCCAATTCCTTTACGAACTCCAATTGCACTGCATCGGGTCAGCCTGACATGCTCTCCGTCGCGTACAATAGTAGTACAGGCGTAGTAACGGTTGTCGCAACGATGGACTACGGGCAAACCATCACCTTCACTTCCACGAAGACCACCAAGAATTCGACGTTCTCGGGCACCTTCACGTCAACCGGCGGCGGTTGCACGAATGGCGATTCCGGGAACTTCACAGCGACATATTACGCCGCGTTGAGTGGCACTATGTCCGGCACGATCGAATCCTACATGCAAACGAACACGATCAATGTGTCGGTAAGTCTGAGTACCGATTCGAATTTCAACGTGACCGGAACCCTCACATCCACAAACAAGACATGCATGGCCAGCCTTACAATCAACGGGACCGCCGCTCAAGCTTACGGGCCAAGCATCGCGTCGGGAGATACGGAAATTGTCTACGCTTCGGACACCAGCGGCGATGTCGTCGGCCTTATTTTCAGCGCCACAGATCAAAATGGCGTCATGTTGTCTCCGGCGTGGCCGTCGCAAGCGTACGTTACCTACCAGGTTCTCGCCGGGCCGTGCAGCGGAGATGGCGGGACGGACGCTCCTTTTCACCAAGTGCAGAGTCTGGTTCCGCACGTGCCAATTCATCCGAGAATGCCCATTAGGTTCAATAGTCTCCCCCGCCCAGCACAGCGTCTGGCGCTTGATTTCCACGATGAGTGAGCTTGTGGGTAGCACCAGTTCAGGAGGATATCGACTCTAGCACCGCTCAGCATCCAGGTCGCCTGTGCAAACGCGACACGCAAAACAGGGGAAACTGAATTCACAGGCTAGGTTCTCCCCCTCCCGCATCAAAATCCCTCCTTCGACCTTAACCGTGACGCCATCAAACATTCGCTGCCTCTGAATCTGTCATCGTCGCACTCCTCTCCTGGTGCCTCTGGATTTGTGAATCAAGAGGCCCTTTCTGCGCGAGCGAGAAGCTTCTTCGCGCGGATGGCTTTGACGAAGATGGCATAATCGCGCTCAGTCTGGTCGGCATAGGCGATGGAAAACTTTTCAATCGCCTTATCGAAGGAGTCGCTCTTCCCCAGATAACCTGCGATTCGCGCAGCGTCACCTGTGCGAGCGTGCGCGCGTGCCAAGGCCCAGCCGCAGATTTCCACATACTCGATCCATTCCTTTGGCTGCATTTCCTCCAGGTGGACGGACATCTTCATGTCGCGGAGCTGGCGAAAGTAGTAATCGCGTCCATCATCATCCCGCGTCCAACCGAGAAAGATGTCGCTCGCGGATTGCAGCATGCGCTGGCCGACGACCACCCGCTCGCCGTGGTTGTCGTATCGGCTCTTGCCCGCGTATGGTTCAAGCACCGATGCGCGCGCCTCCTTGAATTGCAGAACCAGCGGATCATCCTCCGCGGCCATCAGGAGCGCGACAGCACATCTTGTGCCTACGCTTCCGACACCGACCACTTTTCGCGCGACATCCACGATTTGGTAACGGTCCAGGAGAATGCGCCGCTCTTCAGGAAGCGTTCTCCTATAACGCTGAAACATGTCCCGGACGTGCTTTCTGATCCTTTCGATTTGCTGCGGGTGATAAACCAAGGGTGGGCGATCGATGATCCGGCAGCGGCCTTTTTCGACACCGGCAATCTTGAGGAACACGTGGTCCGCCGTCTGGCGTTTCGCCTTGGATTCCACCCGCCTCCATCGCTTCTTTTCTCCGTGAGTTTCCGCTTCCTTTATAAGGATTTCGGCGTCGATGTGCGAATACCAAACGTCGAGGGCGCGCATCTCCGCATACTCACGCACATGCTCGCGATACGATTCCACCGCAGCGCGGACTGTTTGATTGCAACGGCGCTCTGACGTGCCGTTCATGCGATTGGCCACAGCGATGCTCGCAGCCAGGCGTTTCAAGTCCCATTCCCACGGTGCTGGAAGCGTCTCGTCGAAATCGTTTATATCGAATGCAAGCCGTCGCTCGGGGCTGCCGAACCCGCCGAAATTGGAAACGTGGCAATCGCCGCACGCCTGAACGCGGATCCCGGTCACAGGTGTGTTCGCGAGATCCGCTGCCATTAAGGCTGCAGCCCCCCTGAAAAATGAAAAAGGAGACTCGCGCATTCTCGCGTAGCGGATCGGGAGCAGTTCCGCCAGTCTTCCGCGGTCTGCGATTTTCAAAAGCTCCACGGGATCGGGACGATTTGTAGGCGGGCTCCATTCTCCGTGAGATGAGCGCGGCACTTTCTTTCGGAGCGACCTTCCCTCAGCCATCCGCTCGCGGGCCGCAGGACCGAGCACGCTCATTCCGGCGCCTGGGTTGTCTTCCGCCATTGATGCAACCCTCGTCTTAGTCAAATCCTTCTGATCCATGAATTGTTCCTTCTTAAATGGAGCAGCACCGGCGCGAACCCCAAACATTTGCTTCCCCAGTTGAAATTGGCATGAATTCTCCGCTTGCTTCTGCAAGTTCGTCAAGCTGGCGCCCTCTTGATTTCTCTCAGTTCGAAAATCCTCAGTGGCTCGTGTCACGTAGCTGTGGGAAAGAGAGGACACTAGAACTTTGCCAGTGTCTTTCGCAACTTTCGCTCACTTGCACCTGGATGGCATATTACAATGGCCACTCTGGCGAAACACATGAAGATTGAACAAAAAGCAGTATTCATTAGCCTGGCAGGGTTGCTGCTTATCTCACTCGGCGCCGCATTTCTCACGCGCGATTGGGCAAACTACCGCGAGCGTCTGCGGGCGATGCGTGCAGCACGGCAACAATCCTCGGTGATGGTGGATACACGCGCACTAGATATGGCGCAACAGCTCTCGACGCTCGCTGTGACGCATACGGAGGAGGATTATGCGCAAGAGACCCTGCGCCTGGCTGACCTGTCCGTGGATCTCGCGTTCCAAGCGGCATTGCGCGATGCCACCGAGAACCCAGCCCCTCTCACATCGGAGACCCGCGCTCTTGCCGCAAAAGTGAAAGCCGCAGAGGACAACGTGGCATCGGACCAGGACCGGGTCGCGCAATTGACGCAGCAGGTTGCAAAAGCTCGCGGCAGCAGCAAGGATGCCCTCCAGCAGGATCTTGAGCTCCAGCAAGCGCAATTGTCGCTCGATCAGGACGAACTCGAAGACGCGCACGAGGATCTCAACCGCGCTGGCGGCGATAAGCGCGCCACTATCCAGAAGTTGCTTGACCAGCATGAGGCGTCCGAGCAGCACACGGCAAAGGCCAATGGAGCTGCTCCTTCCGGGGCGGCGTCTTCTTCTCCCGAGAGCACGACCTCCTCGAGCGTTCTTGCCGAAGTTCGTGCATTGCTCTCACTTCGCAGCAAACAGAAACTCTTACAACAGGCGGAGCAAAACGCTCTCTCGCGGCAATCGAGCCTAACCGAAGCCCACGAGAAACTGGAGAAGGAAGTCGAGCAGGAAAAAGCGCAGAAGAAGATTCTGCATAAACGAAAAACAGCCCCGATAGCGGCAAACAACCAGGTTTCACCCGCCATGCAAGGTGAGAAAGCCTCAACGATAGAGTTTCTTCGCGACCTCGCCGAGGATCAGAAAAATCTCAGTAGCACCGACAAAGGCATCGAAACGGAAAAGGAACTCGCCGCTGCCTACGGCAACTGGATCACATTTGTGGAGGTTCGCGAGCGGGCTTTTCTGCACGGACTAATCTTGTCGGCCTTCTGGATCATCCTGATTGCACTTTTCATATACATCGGGAACTACTGGATTCGGAACTTTTTTGCCGATATCGGATCGGAGCGCCGCCATCTTTTGACCATGCGCGCGATGGTCGTCTTCGGTATCCAGGCTTTGGGGCTCATCCTCATCCTATTCGTCATTTTTGGGACTCCGAGCAACCTTGGCACGGTAGCGGCGCTTGCAGGCGCGGGGCTGACGGTTGCGCTCAAGGATTTCATTGTCGGATTTATCGGCTGGTTTGTCTTGATGGGCAAAGATGGAATCCGTCCGGGAGATTGGGTGGAGATCAATGGCATAGGCGGGGAAGTCCTTGAAGTTGGCCCTCTCCACACTGTCTTGCTGGAAACAGGCAACTGGGCCGACGCCGCGCATCCAACCGGACGCAAAGTCACTTTCGTAAACAGCTTTGCGATCGAAGGCCACTACTTCAATTTCTCGACCTCCGGCCAGTGGCTGTGGGACGAATTGCAAGTCCAAGTGCCGCAAGGGGCCGATCCATATCCCGTTGCGGAAGCAATCCAAAAAATTGCAACAGATGAAACGACTGCCAACACTCGAGATGCGGAGCAAGAATGGGAGCGCGTAGTCCCAGCTCATGCGAAGCGGACTTTTTCCGCGGCGCCTTCCATGACTGTGCGGCCCACGGAAGTCGGCATGAAAGTTGTCGTTCGCTATATCACACGAGCCAGAGAACGCCAGGACATCCGCGGGCGGATTTACCACGCCGTGGTTGAGCTCTTGCGGAAAAAGAATCTTCCTGAACCCACTCCCGATGATTTGCAGGCAGGCGCCGCCCGGCCAGAGCATTCATAACGAACCATGTTGCCGGGGCAGCTTCCAACAGCTATCAAAAGAATGAGAAGGCGTAGTAGCTCGCGAAGCCAAGCGTCACGCCAATGGCGGAGCCTGCGAGGACATCGCTTAGGAAGTGCATTCCCAAGATGATGCGCGAGCTTGCAATGAGGAACGCAACGGCAAGTAGATAGCCCATCAAGTCAGGATAGAAAAGGCTCACGGAAAGCGCGACTGCAAATGCTGTGATGGAATGGCCTGATGGGAATGAGTACTTGTCCGGTGGCAAAATCGAAGACCAGCAGTGTGGCTCAACTTCATAGGGTCTCTTGCGGCGGCTTGTGCGTTTCAGAGCGCGGAATAGGAAAATCCCTGCGACCGCGGCCGACCCGGCTGCTGCCACCGCAGCGAAGCGGTGGTCGCCGCCGAAGAGCAAGAGGATGACGCCGAGCGCGTACCACAGCCAGCCATCTCCCCCGCGGGTAGCAAGGATCATTAACGCGCGAAACCACCGGGGCGCGCGCCATCGATGCACCCGGCGCATGAGCCGATGATCGTTCGACTGAATCTGATTCCAAACTGCCCGGGCAACGGTCATACCCATTCCTCCACCGCAGTTTGCGGTAAGGTGATCCAACGAGGACGATAGCGAGCATCCGCCCGGCCAAGAATCTTGGCCGCCCAGCAGCGGACGAACGTGCGCTCGTCGCGGTAATTCCAGTATGTCACCGCGGGAATTAGCAGCGCCAAGGGCGAGAGGAGCGCAGTCCAGCATTTCTCCCGCATCATTTCATAAGTGATCGTCAGGACGTCGTGGGTCAGCTTTGCGAAGCTGCCGGACTCCCCTTCGACTTGCCCCATCCCATGTCGCAGCCCCGCAAAGAATTCTTCTTTGGTCCGCGTGCCAGGAACAACAGTGTAAGTCGTTCCGACCGACGGCAACGCATGCGAATCGCTTCCGCCGATACCGATCTTTTTCCATTGCCCGGCAAGTTCTGCGGCCCGCTGGTTGGCCTCTTTGAGCATGTGGCCATTGCGTGTTTCGATGGCGGGGAAGTACTCCTGAAACCATGCGAAATCCTCGTCCTCACGACGCCCGGTAAGGCTCGAGAAAACGTGATTAATGCCGAAGAAGAGCCTCCGCTCCGACAGGTACATCAGCAGTGAGACCAGGTCGTTGCGCCGGCGCTGGAGTTGGGCATGCTGCTTTTCGTGGATGTCATACACACCAATGTGGACTTCCGTGCCACTCGGCATCCGGCACGTCAGTTCCTCGCTCAGGAAAAATCCCGCGTGATGCCTGAGCTCTTCCGCGCCTTCGATGGAATCGTGGTCCGTCAAAGTGAATAGGTCCATCCCGCGTTGCCGCAGCCGTCGATAGACTTCCTCTGGGTCGCTGTAGCTCTCACGGCATATCTTACCAATAATGGGGGTCGTACAGGGGCCAGAATAGAATGAGTGGACGTGTAGGTCGCACTTCATACATCTACAAGCGTAGGAGTGGCACGTTACAGGAACATGACACGCACGCTAAAGTTCTGAAAATAAAGATATTTAACTCTTTCGACACCAAAGTACACGATTGGATACTTTTCCTACCCTTTTTGGCCACTGTCATGCCAGAATCTGCCTCCATGGCTCGTATTGAGTTCGGCTTTTTCGACGCTGGCGGGGGGCATCGGGCAGCCGCCACAGCCTTGGAATTGGCTATTCGAGCCCAAAATCGCCCCTGGGAAGTGCGTCTCACAAACCTTCAAGATCTCCTGGATAGGCTCGACATCCTCAAGAAGTATTCCGGCATACGTATCCAGGACTTCTACAATTCGATGCTTCGCACGGGGTGGACCCTGGGTAGCAGGCACCTGATGCGAATTCTCCAACTCACGATTCGGGCCTACCATCGCCCGATCGTTCGACTGCTCGAAGGTCATTGGAGAGAAACCCAGCCGGACATGGTCGTTTCCTGCGTGCCGCATTTTAACCGGGCGCTCGGCGAAAGTTTTCGGCGCGCGTTTCCGGGGCGCCCTTTCGTCACGATTCTTACGGACATTGCGGACTACCCGCCACATTTCTGGATCGAGCGCCAGCCGCAGTATTTCATCTGCGGATCCGATCGCGCGGTGTCGCAAGCGCGCTCGATGGGGCATCCGGATGACAGAATTTTCCAAGCATCGGGGATGATTCTTCATCCGCGGTTTTATGAAGCGCCGGTCGAGAATGCGGCCGCCGAGCGTGAGCGCCTCGGGTTGCGCGCTGGTCTCCCGACTGGACTTGTGCTTTTCGGAGGCCATGGCTCGCAAGTGATGCTCGACATAGCCGAGCGGCTGGACCAATCCTCGCTCGAACTTCAGTTGATCCTCATATGTGGGCGAAACGAGAAACTCGCTGCCGCCCTGCGCGAACAGAAGCCGCGTCTTCCGCGTTTCGTGGAAGGGTTTACGACCCGCGTGAATTACTACATGCAGCTTTCCGATTTCTTCATTGGAAAGCCCGGCCCCGGCAGCGTGAGTGAAGCGCTCGCGATGCATCTTCCCGTGATTGTGGAGTGCAACGCGTGGACTCTCCCGCAGGAACGCTACAACGCCAAATGGGTCCTCGAGAAGGAAGTCGGGATGGTGCTTCGCAATTTCACCAAGGTCGATGAGGCGGTCGCAGAGTTAATCGAGCCCGCAACGCTTGCGCGTTATCGAGCCAATGCTGCATCACTCAGGAATCGTGCCGTGTTCGAGATTCCGGGCATGCTCGAAAAAATCCTGGAAAATTCGCAGGGCGAAACGACCGCGAACGCCAGTGGCGCATTATCCCGGAAGGCGATCTGACACACTGCACTGTCTCATGATGTGAAGGTGTTTCCACGGAAGCACATACAACGGCCTCTCAAGCTGCGACCAAATGGGCTCCACGCGATCTAATAAATGCATCCAATTATTGCGGGTTGAACAGGTTTGCCTGTACAGAGCGTCATCAGTAATTCATTTGGAGGAGAGCTTGAATCATGGCTAAAGCGACTTTCGCGGCGGGATGTTTTTGGGGAGTCGAGGAAGCTTTTCGAAACGTCAAAGGGGTAACCTCGACGACGGTTGGGTACACGGGCGGCACGACGAAAAACCCGTCGTACGAGGATGTCTGCACGGGAAAGACCGGTCACGCCGAAGCGGTGGAAGTGGCATTCGATCCAGCGCAAGTCCCGTATGCGGATCTTCTCGCGGTCTTTTGGAAGAGCCATGATCCGACGACGCTCAACAGGCAAGGACCTGATGTCGGCGCTCAGTACCGCTCGGCGATTTTCTTTCACGATTCGGATCAAGAAACTGCGGCTCGCGGTTCAAAGGAAGCGCTTCAGAAGGCGGGAGTCTTCAAGCGGCCGATCGTAACAGAGATCACCGCCGCTTCAGAGTTTTACCGGGCGGAAGATTACCATCAACAGTATTTTGAAAAACGCGGGATGAAATCCTGCCATCTGTAGCCAGGACAAACGAATAACGCGCAAGAAAGAGAGGGTCAGCGCAAGATGCAATCAATCAGTGGGCGGGTCTGGGGTCAGAGTTACTTTCCGTGAGCCAATCCCACAAAAAGTAGGAGGCTACCCCCACGCTCGCCACAACAATTGCCCTGTAAAGAAGCTTGCGGTTGAAGAAGGATGGCGTGACACCGGCCTTCGGCGGGCCAGACGTCCCTCCCGGTGCCGGTTCGAGTGAAACATTGTACGCTGTGCCTGCAGTCACGGCGCGTTCCTCGCCGCCCCGCTCTACAATCACTGACCCGCGATAAACAGAGACAACCATTTCTTCCGGACCCTTGATTGTGACCTGCCCAAACACGGACTCGCCATTCGCAGGGCGCAGCGTCGCGATTGGCGTATCGAGTTCGAACTCGCCCGCCTTCAACGATGAAAACCCAGCTGTCCCGCGCGTGATTGACGCGCGCACCACGCCCGCCTGCTGCGCCAACGCCGCAGCACTCGACGAAAGTATATAGAGTTGGCCTGAACCGATACTGAGGCGAAGACTGCCTCCGATGTCGGTATCCAAAGCGTCGCCGGGAAAGACATCGGCCCCCAGCACGGCTTCGGCATTCCCAAGATGGGCGCCCTTCGCCTGAATGACCGTGCCCACAGGCTGTTCGGGTGCCGCCATTGCAGGAATGCTCAGCATGCCTGCAATAATTAGAGCGACGAGGCAGGAACGGGTGGCTGCTCGCACAAATTCCTCCCAAAGCTACAACGCCAATTTAGGCGCAGAAGCGCTTGGTGTCAATAGCTTTAGACGATTTCCCGGCAGGCCCCACGAAGTCTTGTGGATAGCACATTGAAGGGCGAATTCGAGCAAGAGCCCGCAAGAAAGGTTTGTGATGTGCATCACACGAGACAGCCCCGTCCGTCACATCACTCGGTCCAGCAGACTGCTAGCTTGGTGTGCAAGAGCGTCCGAGTTTTCCCGGGGGGAGGCCTCCATGGTCACCGAAGAATACCTCTTGATCGCATTGCTCGTGATGGCCGGCGTGTATGTGATCCATCGCCTGCAAATCGGAGTGCGCGAGTATCTGAAACTCCGCGGAAAGATGCTGGTCACTTGCCCGGAAACCAAAAATGCCGCCGCAGTGGAAACGTCTTCGGTGCGCGCAGCAATGGCTGCCGTGTTTAATCGGAAGCATTTGGAACTGAATGATTGTTCTCGCTGGCCGGAGCGCGGCGATTGCCCTCAAGACTGTCTGTGCCAGCTCGATGACGATCCTGAGAGCCACCGTGTTTGGGAAATTGCTTCTCGGTGGTTCGACAGAAAGAATTGCGTTTACTGCCACAAGCCCATTGAGAAGTTCAGCCACGTGGATCGAAAACCTGCCCTGCTGAGTCCCGGTGGAAACACCATCGAGTGGGACCAGCTCCCGCCGGAAAATCTTCCGGAAGCGTTGTCTGGATGCCTTCCGGTTTGCTGGAGCTGCCACATGGTCGAAACATTTCGCGGTCAGCATCCTGATCTAGTGGTTGACCGGCCATGGAAGCACTGAAGCGCGCCGAGTGGGCGATTCAGCGCTGACGCCGAATGCAGCAGTGGTTCCCCTCATCTCTCCAAATGCGCCCTGTCCAAGCGCATCGCGGAGTTGTTACCCGTGGCTGCCGCTTCCGGAGAGTTCCCGCACAATATCGCCCACGAAAGCCTTGGCGTCTCCAAACAACATCAGCGTTCGGTCGAGATAGTAGAGTGGGTTATCGATGCCCGCGAAGCCCGGATTCATACTGCGCTTGATCACCATGACGGTGTGAGCCTTGTCCACGTCCAGGATCGGCATTCCGTAGATGGGGCTGGATGCATCGGTGCGCGCGGCGGGGTTCGTGACGTCGTTTGCTCCGATGACCAGCGCAACGTCGGTCTGCGGCAAATCCGAATTCATGTCGTCCATTTCGATCAGATGATCGTAGGGTATGTCCGCTTCAGCCAGCAGGACGTTCATGTGCCCCGGCATTCGTCCTGCGACAGGATGAATACCAAAACGCACATCGATGCCTTTCTTTGTCAGAATGTCGTATAGCTCGCGCACTTTGTGTTGCGCTTGCGCGACGGCCATGCCGTAACCCGGAACGATCGCGACCTTGTTCGCTGCGGAAAGAATCGAGGCCGCCTCCTCCGCAGTGGCGCTGCGAACCGTTCGCGTTTCCGCTGCCGCTCCGGAAGACGCTTGCACTTTCCCGAACGCGCCGAACATGACGTTCGCAAACGAGCGGTTCATCGCCTTGCACATAATCACCGACAGGATGAAGCCCGATGACCCGTCGAGCGCGCCGGCAACCACCAGCACCTTGCTGTTGAGGACGAAGCCCAGCAGAGCCGCGGAAAAGCCGGCGTAGGAGTTCAAGAGCGAGATCACGGTCGGCATGTCGGCCCCGCCGATCGGCGTTACCAGCAGGATTCCGAAAATCAGCGCCACCGCAACCATGATGGGGAAGAGATAAGTGAATTCGGGGTGGATGACGAGGACGACCGCGAGCAGAAGGGCCGCGCCCAATACAGAGAGGCTCACGAAATTCTGTCCCTTATAGGTAATGGGGCGTTGCGGCAAAATTTCTTGCAGCTTTCCCGCCGCTATCAAGCTGCCGGTAAACGTGAGCGAGCCGATGATTACTTCGAGCCCGATTTCTCCCATTCCGAATTTCGTAACGTGAGGAGCATGCACGTAGTATTCAGCGGTACCAATCATTGCGGCGGAAAGCGCGCCGAGGGCGTGGCTGAACGCTGTCCGCTGAGGCACGGCAGTCATGCGGACCATGCCGAGCGGTATGCCAATACCGGCGCCAATCACCAGCGCGATGATGATCCATTTGTACTGGGTCACTTGAGGATCAAACAGCGTGGCAACGACCGCGAGGGCCGCGCCAATCTCGCCCACCAAAACACCGCGCTTGGCGGACACCGGCGAGCTCAGCCATTTGAGAGCCAAAATGAAGAAAACGACGGCCACGATGTACGTGGAGTCGATGATCTGCTGGATCGGGATCTCCGTCATGGCTTCTTTGTCCTGCCTGTCTTGAACATGCGGAGCATGCGGTCGGTGATGAGGAACCCGCCGACCATGTTGCTGAACGAGGCCGCCACGGCGATTAATCCCAGGATGGTGGAGAGCGTCGTTTCGTGCTGCCCGGCGATGATGATGGCCGCCACCACCACGATTGCGTCGAGCGCATTCGTCAGCGACATCAGCGGCGTGTGCAACAGCGGCGAGACGCGTTTGATGACTTCGAAGCCGACAAATCCCGCCAGCAAGAAAACGTAAAGGTTAGAAATGAAATCCGAAGGCATCCTTTCCTCCTTAAGCCTGGGGCGCGAGCGCCGGCAACGAGAAAAACTCGCGGACACGAGGGTTCACGATTTCGCCCCCTCGCGTAATGAGCGTGCTGCGCATGATTTCATCTTCCATATCGAGCCTGAGCTTTCCTTCTTTCACCATGTAGAGCAGGAACGTGGTGACGTTGCGGGCGTACATTTGGCTCGCGTGATACGGCACGCTGCTGGCGAGGTTGATGCATCCGACGATCGTCACTCCGTGAACGACCGTTTCCTCGCCCTCCTTCGTCACCTCGCAATTTCCTCCGCGCTCTGCCGCCAGGTCCACAATCACCGAGCCTGGCGCCATGCTTTCCACCATATCCCGCGTCACAAGGACCGGAGATTTCTTGCCAGGAATGACCGCTGCGGTAATCACGACATCACTCTCGGCGACCACCTTGCCCAGCAACTCGCGCTGGCGGCGATAAAAATCCTCGCCTTGCGCTTTCGCGTATCCGCCGGTGTCCTGCGCATCCTTGGCTTCGATGGGGAGTTCGACGAAACGTCCGCCGAGGCTCTGAATCTGTTCTTTGACTGCCGGACGAACGTCGTATGCCGAGGCGACCGCTCCCAGCCTCCGCGCCGTGGAAACGGCCTGCAATCCGGCGACACCGGCGCCAAGAACGAAAACACGCGCTGGCGTGATCGTTCCCGCGGCCGTGGTCATCATCGGGAAAAGCCTTGGCAACCGGTCGGCGGCGATCAAGACTGCCTTGTAGCCGCAGATGGTTCCCATCGACGAAAGTGCATCCATGCTTTGTGCTCGCGTGGTGCGCGGCATCATCTCGATCGAAAACGATGTGATTCCGGCCGCTGCGATGTCGCGGACTGTCTCGATAGTTCCAAGTGGGCGCAGGAAGCCCATCAGCGCCTGGTCGCGGCGAAAAAGCGGAACGTCGGCTTTGCCGGTCTTGTCATTCGAGCCGTGGGCGAGCACCTGCAGGATGATGTCCGCTGTGCGAAACACGTCGGCTCGCTGAGACAGAATCTTCCCGCCCTTGCCCGTGTAATCGGCATCCCGATATCCAGCCTGAACGCCTGCGCCTGCTTCCACAACCACTTCCAGGCCGGCCTTCGTAAGGTTTGGAATCACCGCGGGCACCAATGCGACGCGCCGTTCCCCAGGAAAAATTTCTCGTGGGACGCCTACGATCATGAACCAACCTCACTTTCTGGCTAGTCGGCTTCTTGATAATGCTGACATTCAGTTGATAGTTGGCCTTCCGTGACTTCAAAGTTGAGCTGACAGCAGGAAGGGTCCCAAGCCGAATCATTGTATCTACAAACCTATAAAAGTAAAACGAGATGCGCCCAGTTGCCACGCGAGCAAAGGACAATTTGGCCCATTCATCCGCACGATGGAAGCGAGCTTTGCGCCATGCTCGCAATGCTTGCTGCATTCTGCGTTAGAATGGTTTGGGCAATTTGGGGGACGCAATGATTCATCGATTCGTATCTCATAACGGCCAACTCCTTCCCGTCGAGAAAGATCGCTTATCGCCGGGTCAGGCGGGATTGTTGAACGGTTGGGGCTTGTTCACGACGATGCGCGTGGTGGAGGGAATTCCGTTTGCCTTCGAACGCCACTGGAAGCGCCTCGAGCGCGACTCCCAGCGTACGCATTGCCCGTTTCCTTTCGAGGAGGGAATCGTCCGGTCGCAGATGATGGAATTGTTGCGCGCGAACAAAGTGAAGGCAGGGTGCGCTCGCATCTACGCCATCTACAACCAGGTCGGCTTTTGGCGCAGCGACGAAAACTTTCCGAAGACGGACCTTCTTTTGTGTTCGGCGGATTTGCCCTCCTACCGCGAGACAGCGCGTCTCGGTTTGCGCGAGCATGGGCGTCACGCGGCCTCGCCACTCGCCGGCGTGAAAGTGACTTCGTGGCTCAACAACGTCTGGAATTATTACGAAGCGCAGCAAGCAGGAGTCGATGAAGTCGTGTTGCTGAACGAGCGCGGCGAAGTGTCGGAGTGCACGGCCGCAAATATCTTCTGCGTTCGCGAAGGGCGCGTCCTGACCCCGCCGGCGAATTCGGGATGCCTCGAAGGCGTCACGCGGGCCGTGCTACTCGAAATTGGCGCGAGCGCCGGAGCGCGCGTCGAGGAACAGACCCTGCGGCCCGAGGATTTTTATTCCGCCGAGGAAGTTTTCATCACCTCCACAAATCGCAATGTAATTGCCGTTACGGAACTCAACGGCCACAAGATCGCTACCGCTCCCGGACCGGTTGTGCTGAAGCTCGAGAAGACCTTCGAGAAGTACATCGCCGAGTACGTCGCCTCTCACGCCACCATGCAAGCCAAGCCTTAACGACCTTGATAATCGCCTGGGCCTCTAGCACCCTTTGATTAGCACTAGGTCTTTGGCTTTGTCACCGTCAAAGACGACCATCCAGGGGCTCTTTCGAATAAACAACACATTCCGATCCTTCCAAAAGGAGTCCTGATAACAGCCTCTCAGATATGGCGAGGCTTCCGCGGGCGTCACGAGATAGCCAAATCTCTTTTGTAGTTGCGCTCTTGTTTTGCCCACGACCAGCTTATCGCGACCAGCGTCTCCGATCATCGTGTCCGCAGCAGTGTCGAGGTCCATTTCATAAAGGCCCGCTTTCCACAGGACATACTTCACATTCTTGGGATCGCCGTCGGATGGATAGGTCAAAACCCACCCGAGGACAAAGACAATTGAAAGAACGAGCAGGATTGCCACAATTCGCGTCAAGAGTTTGGTCATCAATTCTCTCCTGCGAGAGCTGGATTGCTTGGAGCTGATCTTTAGCTAAGCCCGGCTCAGCGAATAAAGAGGCCGGAGGCGCGGAAGATGAAGCTTCACCGCAGCAGTGCGGAGGCGCACCAGAGCACCGGCGCCTGGCCGTGAAAGTCGCCAGTCCTGCGGGCGCGGGCGAGGTAGTAGGCGAGATCGTTCCCCTTTCCCGTGCCTACACAGACGCTCGTCACGTCGCCGTTCTGATCGATGTAGCCGACCAGCGAGAGCCAGGCCTTACGCGCAGCGGGTCCATACGTGGCGGCATCGAGCCAGCCGTTCTTCACGCCCGTGATCATGGCGAACGTGAACATGCTAGTGGAAGACGTTTCCGGCCAAGCTTCCGGATGATCTATCAGTTGGCGCCACATCCCGTCCGGGCCTTGAAACTCGACGAGCGACTTCATCATCTTGCGATAGGATTCGAGGATGCGGGCGCGCCGAGGATGGTCCGCCGGCAAAGCGCTGAGCAACTCCGTCATGCCGGCGGCGACCCAGCCATTGCCGCGGCCCCAATAAAAAGGCGCATCCGGAGCGTGATAGAAAAGACCGTTGGTCTGCTGAAGTTTATCCAAGTAGGTCACCATCTCAAGCGCGGCTCGATCGAGGTAGGTTGAATCGCCCGTGGCGCGAAACGCCTGCACCTGCAGGATTGTGATCATATACATATCATCAATCCACAGACGGGTCTCGCTCGTCAGCCCATCGGGCGTCGGGTCTTCCCACTGGCGGTCGGCGAAGAACTTGCCCAGCTCGCGGTATTTGGATTCCTTGGTTTCGATGTAAATCTCCAGGGGGACCGTTCCGAAGACGGAGAAATCCACATGACGGTCTTTCCCGATGAGGTCATTTCCGGGCGGCGCGAGCAGTGGCTCGAATCGCGCGATCAGCTTGGATGTCAACTCCTTGTCGCCGGAAAGCCGGGCGAAGGTCAATGCGCCGAACCATGTGCAGACTTCCGGGTAAGTGATGTGCTTGGGATCTTGATGCGGGCTCGCGACAAATCTCTCGGCGACACGCTTGCCGACTTCCTGGGGTGAAGTTCCAGCGGGCCAGTCCGTGAAATAGTTTTGCTGCGCCTGCCCTCGCGCGGCCGAAGCGAGCGCCACGATTCCGGCGGCCAGAACCGCCAGCAGTCTCAAGCCTCTGTTCATGTTCGTATATTCCCCCCGGTTCACATCATATGGACCTTGTCACCATCGGTGTCCACTGCGGAGTTGATCTGCTCTTAGCGGATAAAGAGGCCGGAGGCGCCGATGACGATGCCGCCGAGCCCCAGGAGCAAGCCGGCCAGCCAGTACAGGCGCTTGCGCGTGAGCAGGGTGATCGAGCAGATGACGAGAGCGGCTTCGAGCAAGACTTCGCCTAAATCGAATTTGTCGGCGCGCCGCTGCTGGACCAGTACCTCCTCCTCAGCCTTCTTGGCTTCGGCCTGGATGTCTTTTTGCTCATCCTTGTAGCGATCGACTTCCTTCTCGTACTTCTGTTTGATCCTGTCGGCCTGCTCGGCGTTTTGAACGGCGAAGACGGAGACTTCGTCGATGAAAAGCTCGTAACTTCGGCGCCGAATGTCCTTGGCCTGGTAGTACGCCCACTGGTCGGTGGCCTTGGTTTGCAGCAGAAGTTCCTCGGTGTGTGAGCGATGTCCAAGGAGTGAAACGGCCGCAACCAGCACGGCAAAAATCGCCATCGTCACCGTCACAGGCACAAGACTCGGTTCGTGCGCCGCGTGTTCAGCGTGCTCTTGAAGTTCGTGAATTTCTTCAGCCATTTTGCGTGTCCTCAGAGAAGTGTATTTGTTCGCGCCCGAGAATAGCAGAATCCAGCGCGGCGAGACTACGCCCTGCAGCAACGGAATCCTCACCGATTCATCCAATATAGTCGAGCCAAGGAGGTTGCATCCGATGACAGAACTTGCCAGCAAGACGTGTGTACCATGCCGCGGGGGAGTTCTGCCACTGGCGGGGAAGGAATTGGAAGCGCTCGCGAAGCAGGTCCCGCAATGGGAGGTGGTCAACGGGCACCACATCAAGCGCACATTCCAGTTTCCGGACTTTCGCCAAGCCCTCGCGTTTGTAAACAAGGTGGGCGAGATTGCCGAAGGGCAGGGACACCACCCCGACATCCTGCTATCGTGGGGCAAAGCTGAAGTCACAACGTGGACGCACAAGATCGATGGGTTGACCAAAAGCGATTTCATCCTCGCTGCCAAAATCGACAAGCTGTAGATTCTCGTTCCGTGGCGCTTGGAAATCCGCAGGGAAGAATTCCCTACACAAATGCCGCTGTGCTGATTATCATTCGCCATTCAGGCTGCGGAAATTCATCGCAGCAAGGGATTTCCACGAATGGGGAATAAGTTTCGCGGCAGCGCCATCTATTACTTGTACAAGTCGGTAGCGGCACCGGGCGAATATCTGTGGTGGCGATTGCGCGGAAGCCGCAGCCTCCGTGCACCCCACCTTGTGAAGCAGCGCGCGGTCACGCAGTTTGCGCGCGACTATGATCTTCGCGTCCTAGTCGAAACGGGAACGCACTTCAGCCAAATGCTAAACGCGCAGAAGGATCGCTTCAGCGAGATTCATTCCATCGAGATGGACGCGTGGAAGGTTGAGCTGGCGAAGAAGAGATTCGCGCGCCAAGCGAACATTCACATTTATGAGGGTGATAGCGGCAAAGTTCTGCCCGAGGTGATTGCGAAGATCAACGAGCCTTGCCTCTTCTGGCTCGACGCTCACGACGGCGACCGCGCTTCCCCCATCCGCGCGGAACTGAATTGCATTTACAAACATCCCGTGCCGGGCCACGTCTTGCTCATCGACGATGCTCCGTGTTTCGATGGCCGCACCGATTACCCGAAAGTCGAGGAACTGCGGTCGCAGGCAGCGGCCGACTATCCCGGACACGTCGTGGAAGTGAAAGACGGAATCATTCGTATCTACAAGCCGAAATCGTAGCCGCCCGTCCGATTTCGGTTTCTTCCCTGAAGGAACGCCTATAAAATCCACCTTCACTGTCACACCAGTGCTTCGACCAAGTACGAAAAGAATTTTTAGTGCCGGTGACGCGGAATCACGCTGGACTACTGTTCATGCTGAAGCGAATATTCTTGCATTACATCGCCGAAGAAGCGGGCCCGATGCTGCGGCTGGCGATTCCCATTGTCCTCGCCGAGCTTGGCTGGATGACGATGGCCATCGTGGACACGATGATGGTCGGTCGGCAGGCCGATAGCGCCGTGGCAATAGGCGCGGTCAGCTTGGGAACCGTTCTCTATCTGGTTGTCGCGATTCCTGGGACAGGCATCATGCTGGGGCTCGACACGCTTGTCTCGCACTCCTACGGCGCCGGTGACGTCGAGGATTGTCATCGTTCGCTTGTGAATGGAGTTTACCTGAGCCTTGGGCTGGGGCCTGTGCTGATGGGCTTGATTTGGCTTGGGGAACCGCTGCTGCGCTCGCTGCACATCGAGCAGGATATTGTGGGCCAGGCGATCCCGTATCTTAGGACGCTGAACTGGAGCACGCTGCCTTTGCTGCTCTTCTTTGTCTTTCGCAGGTATCTCCAGGGGATCAACCTTGTGAAGCCTGTGATGTTCTCGCTGATTTCCGCGAATCTTCTGAACCTGGTGGGGAACTGGGCTCTGGTTTTCGGTCATCTTGGATTTCGCGCGATGGGCACGGTCGGGTCGGGCTGGTCCACGTGCGCTTCGCGATCGTACATGGCGTTTGTTCTGCTGGTTTATTGCGTTTATTACGATGCCCGGTACAAGACGGGATTGCGCGAAGCCTCCCGCCTGCCGCACTTTCCGCGTGTGTGGCGGCTTCTGAGCCTGGGCTTTCCTGCGGCCATGCAGTTTGGGATTGAAGTCGCAGTGTTCGCCGTCGCCGCGACTTTGATCGGAAAGCTGGGCGCGGTTCCACTGGCCAGCCACCAGATTGCGCTGAATACGGCGAGCCTGACTTACATGGTGCCTTTGGGAATCAGCTCTGCCGCCGCCGTGCGCGTCGGCCAGGCTCTTGGGCGCCGCGATGCACCTGCGGCCAGCCGCGCCGGATGGACCGCGCTCGCGTTGGGCTCGTGCTTCATGGCGTGCATGGCGCTCACGTTCTGGCTGGTCCCGCACTACATCGTCCGAATCTACACGCCCGATCCTGTCGTGATTCGCGCGGCAAGCCAGTTGCTCTTTGTCGCCGCATTTTTCCAACTCTTCGATGGCCTGCAGGTGGTGGCGACGGGTGCGCTGCGGGGAACGGGCGACACACGGACGCCGATGTTCTGCCACTTGGCCTTCTACTGGCTCGTCGGTTTGCCGTTGGGCGTCTATCTGGGTTTTCGCCTTGGCTGGGGCGCGCCGGGTATGTGGGCAGGATTGTGCGTTGCACTGATCTTCATCGGAAGCACGCTTCTCTACCTTTGGCACCGCAAGGAGCGTTCCTTTTTGGCGAATGAGCACTTCATGCCATCCGCTTCTTGAGCGGCCCGCAGTGCAGATGCTACTCTTGGCGGGGGAGAAGAAACATATTTCTCATGCAGCAATCAGGGACATTGGTTCTCCCCAGTCTTTGCTGATGCGACCGTGAATTTCTCCCCGGAAGGCGGATGTCTTTCGGGCTGCCACAACGAATAGAGATAGATGGACGCCGCTGAAAACATCCATACCCCGCCACTCGTGAATCCGTGGCTCATCGCCTTCACGGTGATGCTGGCCACCTTCATGGAAGTGCTGGACACAAGCGTCGCCAACGTCTCTCTTCCGCACATTGCCGGCGACTTATCGGCAGGCGTGGACGAAAGCACGTGGGTCCTGACGTCCTATCTCGTCTCGAACGCAATCGTTTTGCCTCTGACAGGGTGGTTTTCAACGCTATTTGGGCGCAAACGCTTCTACATGGCTTGCGTCGTGATATTCACGGTGAGTTCGCTGCTGTGCGGATTTGCGCCTTCTCTCCCGCTACTGGTTTTCTTCCGCGTACTTCAAGGCGCAGGCGGGGGAGGCTTGCAGCCGATTTCGCAGGCCATCCTCGTCGACAGTTTTCCGAAGCAAAAGCAGGGGATGGCGATGGCCATCTACGGAATGGGCGTTGTCGTGGCTCCCACAATTGGTCCCACGCTCGGCGGATGGATCACGGACAATTACACCTGGCGATGGATTTTCTGGCTTAACGTCCCGGTGGGAGTTCTTTCCGTGGTGATGACGACGCTACTCATCGTGGACCCCCCGCACATTATTCGGAAGACATTCAAACAAGGGTTGCGTATCGATTTCATCGGACTCGGGCTGATTGCCGTCGGCCTGGGCTTCCTGCAAGTGGTGCTCGACAAGGGACAGCGGGACGACTGGTTCGGGTCGCGCTTCATCGTATGGTCCTCCGTCATCACCGTCGTGGCTCTGGCGGGAGCGGTGTTTTGGGAACTTCACACCAAAGACCCGGTGGTCGAACTTCGTTTGCTGAAGGACCGAAATTTTGCGGTTGCGACGTTCATGATGTACACGCTGGGCTTCGTTCTTTACGGGACAACCATCTTGCTTCCCATCCTGCTGCAGACGGTGATGGGCTACACCGCAATGGAGAGCGGATTGGTGATGTTCCCAGGAGGGTTTGTCATCCTGATGCTCCTGCCGATCGTGGGTATGCTTACAACCCGGTTGGAGCCGCGGTGGATGGTGGCGTTCGGGCTCTTCGTCACGGGTGCGGGTTCGATTCTGTTCTCTCGAATCAGTTTGGGCACGGGAGAGAGCACGATCGTTTCCTATTGGGCTGTCTCGAGAGCGGGCGCGGCATTTTTGTTCGTCCCCATCAACCTGATGGCGTTCTATTTCGTTGCCAAAGTGAAGATCAACAGCGCGACCGGCATCATCAATCTGGCGCGCAACATTGGCGGGAGCATGGGTATCTCCTTCGTCACAACGATGGTCGACCGCCGCGCGCAGTTCCATCAAGCAAGTCTTGTTGGCGATTTGAACCCCGGGAACCACGGCTACATCGCGGCCATGCACGGCCTGATGCATCTGCTGATGACGCGAGGCTCCGATGCGGCGCGCGCCGCGATGCAAGCGCAGGGACTGCTCTTTGGGGAGCTCCAGCGGCAGGCCATGATGCTTTCATTCGTGGACTGCTTCTGGCTGACGGGCATCATCAGCATGAGCGTCATTCCGCTGCTCGTCATTATGAAAAAGATCAGGCCCGGCAAACCTACTGTGTCCGTCCACTAAAGGCCCCTTCGATTCTGTTGCAGGTATTGCACCTCTTCGGACATTCGCGCCTGGTTTTCGAGTGGCTGCGTTACAATCGGGCCAGCCGATCCGGCCCGGAGCACGCCGCTTTAAGAACGCCGCGTTTCGGATCGGGCACAATCGATGCGTGACGCCTTCATGGTCCGAGCCATCGGGCTCTCGATCGAAAACGTCCGTTCGGGACGAGGCGGTCCTTTCGGCGCCGTCGTTGTGAAAGACGGAGAAATCATAGCCGAGGGTACGAACTCCGTTGTAGCCGCGAACGACCCGACCGCGCACGCCGAAATGATAGCGATCCGCGAAGCCTGCAAGAAGCTGGATCGCTTCCAGCTCGACGGTTGCGAGATCTACACGAGCTGCGAGCCGTGCCCGATGTGCCTGGGTGCGATCTACTGGGCGCGTGCCACTTGCATTTATTTTGCTGGGACGTCGAGCGATGCATCAAATTCCGGGTTCGATGATGCGGTGATCTATCGGGAAATCGCGGCACCGCATGCGGACCGCAAGGTACGCATGATTCCTCTGATGCGTGAAGAAGCACTCGAAGCGTTTCGAGCTTGGAAAGAGAAGGCTGACAAGATTTCCTACTAAGGGCGCGGCCGAATACCCCCCTTCCTTTCCGCGAAAAAGTTGCATGAAGGGAAATACTTTTTGCGGGCATGTTGCGGAATCGCTCTGTGCAACTTTGTTTTGTCCGGGCCGGACATGTTTCTCAAGGAGGTGATATATGACTGATTTCATGGAACTTGTGGACCTTGCGTCGGAACGGGTGGGGGCCGGGTGATCGAAGGCAATGATGAATTCTTCGGTTCCAAGGAGAGCTTGCTGGAAGCGTGCAACCCAGTTCACATCGAAGGGAAACACACAGCACGCGGAAAATGGATGGACGGATGAGTGACGGGACGCAGGCGAACACCCGGGTATGACTGGTGTGTGATCCGTCTTGGACTGCCGGGGATGATTCGCGGCAGCGTAGTGGATACGACCCTTTTCACGGGAGATCATCCCGCGCAATGTTCGTTCCAGGCTTGCGAGATGAGTGGCGCGCATCCCTATAAGAATGAAAGGAAACGGCTGAAAGACCCGAAGACACGCTGGGTCGAACTCCTGCCACAAACAGCGCTCGAAGCAGACATGCGCAATGCGTTTCCCATCGAATATACGGGTCGCTTCACACATCTGCGGCTAAAGATATATCCCGACGGCGGCGTTGCCAGGCTGCGAATCTGGTGAAGGGCAGAGCGGCCCGCCGACCGGTTGAAGGGACTCGAATTGCTCAATCACCTTCCGAAGGCGCAAGTGCGCAAGGCGATGCTCGATTGCTGCGGCTCAAAGAAGTGGGCCGAACAAATGCTCGCGCAAATGCCATTCGCGAACGTCGCGCAAATGTTCGAAGCTCCCGGCAGAACGTGGGCCGGACTCGATCGCAAGGATTGGCGTGAAGCATTTCGCCACGCAGCAACTAGCGGCGGCGCCCCCGCGAAAGCAAAGCAATCACTTGGCTGCGCGGCAAAAGCCGCCTGCGAGCGATGCATCACCAGAAACGCTTGCGGTGCTGATAGCGGCGAAGCAGGCTTACCAGGCCACGTTCGGGCATTCGTTCGTGATTTGCGCGGTTGGGATGACCACCGAGGATGTCCTGTAGAACCTGGGAGGCCGCTTGTCAAACGACCCCGAAGCTGAGTTGCGGGTTGCCGGAGAAGAACAGCGAAAAATCACGCGGCTTCTCCTCGAAAAGCTGCTTAAATCGTTGGAGTGAGCGATGGACCCACCATAAGCCGGCGATAATGCGCCAAATCGCGCCCGTAGCGATGCCAATGGGCGCATGATCCATGCGGTAGTTGCTGCGGGCGCAAGCCCTATGTGTGACCGAGGCGAAACATGAACTTCTGAAGATCCCCCTGGAAGAGTCTGTTTCATGCCCAGCCTCATGCCTCCGACAGCCGGGAACAAACTCCTGATTGCGCAAATCCGGGTTGTTCGAAAGCGCGCGACAAGATACAGTTGTTCTATCCCCGTGCGGAGTGTTTGAGGCAGCTTCCCTCGCTAGTTGGGTCCTGCGGACCATCGCATGCGTTTCCAGGGTGGACAGCCAGTGGGCGTTTTGAAGCACCGAGAATAGGCGGATGGCCGAAAGAATACTGATTGTCGATGACGAATCGAGTGCGCGCGCCGCGCTGGAAATGCTCTTGCGGCGCGAAGGATTCGATGTGCGCACTGTCTCGAACGGAGCGTCCGCGCTGGCGGAGTGCGCTTCCTTTCGCCCGGATTTGATTCTGCTCGACATTCTGATGCCCGGCATGGATGGCTTCGAAGTTTGCCGGCGCATCAAGGCAACGCCTGAGACGCGCCTCACGCCTGTCGTTTTGATTACCGGGCTTTCGGATACCGGGGACCGCATCAAGGGAATCAATGCGGGCGCGGACGATTTCCTAAGCAAGCCGATTGATTACAACGAGCTTCTAGCGCGGACGCGTTCACTGTTGCGGCTGAAGCAGTACACGGACGAACTCGAGAACGCGGAGGCGGTCCTCTTCAGTTTGGCGCAAAGCATTGAGGCGCGCGATCCCTACACGCGCGGGCATTGCGAGCGGCTCGCGGATATGTCCGCGCGGCTTGCGACCCGGCTCGGCGCGTCCGAGGAGGACATTAAGGCGCTTCGTCGTGGCGGGATCGTGCACGACGTAGGCAAGGTGGCTGTGCCGGACGCCATTCTGCTGAAGCCTGGCCAGCTTTCACGGGAAGAAATGGACTTGATGCGGAGACACCCCCTCGTGGGTGAGCGCATTTGCGCGCCTCTCAGGACTTTTCGCTCCGTGCTCCCGATCATCCGCCACCATCACGAAAGGTTTGATGGTTCGGGTTATCCCGATGGGTTGCGAGGTGAGGAGATTCCGCTGACGGCTCGCATCGTGCAACTCGCGGATGTGTACGACGCTCTGACCACCGACCGGCCCTATCGGAAGGCAGATGTGTCTGAAGTTGCATTTGAGATCATGGAGAAAGAGGCAGCCCTGGGGTGGTGGGACCGTGAATTGCTTGCTGCGTTTCGGGAAATGATCGGTGAGGACCAGGGGCTTCGCACGCGGCCACAGGCACGGGGAACGGCCAAACAGCGCCATTAACGGGACTGGCTCGTCCCGAGGGAATCAGGACGAGCCAGGGGGGCGTTACGTGGGTGTGGACTACTGAGGATCCCGGGGACTCCAATCTTTCCGCGGAGGCCTTAATTCGTGCGCTCCCACAATGGAGCGCCGCCACCGCCTTATGCTCCAGTTAATTAGAGCCGCTCACGCACTCGCACGGACTTGATACGCTGCGGTTGTTAGCCGATTATGAAGACCGTGTGAAAAGTGTCCGCTGGTGGAAAAATCATATTTCCGGGCGTAAAATTGGGCCGTTCCTTGGGATGTATTGGCGGATCGAGTCTTAAATGGCACTGAATGTCGTGTTGCCGGGCAATAATCCAGAAAGGCCCATTGGTCTCGAAGTCTGGATGGGCCGCGTCCTGGAACTCGCCGAGCGCGTAAAGGGCGATTGGGACGCCGACGCGGTTCACGACTTGCGGGTGGCTTTGAGACGTTGCCGAACCATGGCAGACGCCCTCGACGAAGTGAACCCTCACCCCGGCTGGGGCAAACTGAAGCGGGCAAGCCGCAAGGTCTTCGATACCCTGGGCGAGTTGCGGGACGCACAGGTGGAGCGAATCTGGCTCAAGGATCTCGGATTGCCAAGCGACCCGGTGCGAAAGCACATGATGCACCTGCTGGCGTATCGGGTGAGGAAGCAACAAGAGAAGGCGGAGAAGGCGCTAGACAGGCTTGACCACGGAGATTGGCGCAAGTGGGCTCGGAAGCTGCAAGTCGAGGCGCGTTTCTTTCCGCTGGAGAGCGTCGTTTTTCAGAGGCTCGCCCTGACGAGGCTAAACGAGGTTGTGGAACTTTATAACCGCGCCCGCAAGGGCCGGAGCCGGATTGCCTGGCATCGGCTGCGAATTGGCCTCAAGCATTTCCGGTATATTGTCGAGAACTTTCTGCCTCAGCGATACGACGTCTGGGCCAACGATTTGAAACGCATGCAGGACTTGCTCGGCGAAGTCCATGATCTGGATGTATTGAGAGCTGGAATCCTGAGGAACTGCTCGGAACTCAATCCGGATGTCGTCGCGCCATGGCTCGAGAAAATAGAGGCCGAGCGGAAGGCTCGTCTCAATGAGTTTCGGGCGATAACGACTGAGAACGGTTCGCTTTGGCTTACCTGGCGTGCAGGATTTCAGTGGGGGCACGCGCTCAAGACAGCGTCACCCGTGGGACGCGGGATCGCCTAATCCGCAAGTCTGCGCAGGACCTTCGGCGTCACCACCCAACGCAACTGCCATCTTCCATGCGCGGGTGTGTGCTCGAAGCAGGCGACGCCGGCCTTTTTCAACGAAGTGAAAACGCCGTGTGCGCCCGCCAACTGGGAAATCATCAGGTCCAGATGCGGCGCGTGGCCAAAACAAATCACCTGTTTTGGCCTCAGACGCAAGATTTCCTTCACGGCTTCGGCGGGATTGCCGGTTGGCTTTAGAGCATCGACAACACGCACGTCCGCAGGCGAAAAACCGAGCGCTTCGGCAAAAATCTCAGCCGTTTGGGCCGCGCGGACGTAAGGGCTCGTGACGAGAGCATCGGGCTTCACACCCATCGCGCGCAAACCAAGCGCTGCGGAGCGTGTCTTCTGCACGCCCTTTGCCGTCAGAGGCCGATCCGGCTCGGGGGGACATTTGGGGTCCGTGCGATCCATGGCGATACCGTGCCGAACAATATAGAGAATCATGGCTTAAGCGACCTTCACTTTTCTTTGAGCGCGCCGAAATTCGGCTCTAAGATGGAACTCCTTCTCGAACAGATCCGCTTTTCGTTCCAGACCCGCAAGGTCCAATCGTATGCCATCGGCGGCGCGGATTAGGAATACGGCCTTGCGGCCTTCGATTTGCACTTCGATGCCTCCAACCCTTTGAGCATGCTCCGACTCGAGTTTTTCCGCAATACGGAGCAGGGAACTGAGCAGCCGGGCTTGCCGCCGGTGCGGGCCATCCAGGGCGGCGTAGGACAAGTGGTCAATCTGCGGCTCCGACTTGCAGTTGTGATAACGAACAATCGCTGCAACCATTTCCTTGCGCCAGCCGCGCAGCCCCGGGATTTCTCCATTGCGAATCAAGTATTCGCCATGCCGGTGGTGCGACTTGCGCTGCAGGAAATGCCCGACGTCGTGGAGAAGTGCGCCAATTTCGAGAACGAGGCGCAACTCGGGCCCCATTTCGTGCAAGGGACGCAACTGGTCGAATAGAGAGAGCGCTATACGCGTCACTTGCTCGGCGTGTTGCTCATCGTAGTCGAGTTTTCGCGCGAACCACCGCGCACCGGCGAGCAATTCAGCGGCCCGGCCTTTCTCTTCCTCCGATGCCACTCCCGCGGAGTATTGCTCTCCGACGAGGTCGAGCAAAATGCCTTCCCGTACGCCGACGCCCGGGACGAGCATACTGCGCAGATCAAGCCATTTCGCCACCGTTGAAAGGATGATGGCGGCGATTCCCATCACTTCAGCGCGGTCTTGCCGGACGCGAAACACACGCATCCTCCCGGGAATATCGAGGTTGAGAATCCGCCACGTTTGATCGCGCAGCAAGGACGCATTGATTGTCGGGGTTCTGCCCACGAACGGCCCAGCCGCCAAACGCACAAGGGCTTCGGCATTACCGCCGCATGCGACGGCGATGGCGCGGGAGAGCTTCGGAGGCGAGGACAAAGAGCTGCGCAGAAGCGCGAGGACATGATGGCGCAGACGCGTGGCATCGTCCTCATCGATGGCACCCCGGATGGAGTACGTCTCCATCAAGCGAATCGTACCGAGCGGCAGCGCAATCCTGTGCTCCAGAACCCCGCGGTTGAAGAAGTTCAGCTCCAGACTCCCGCCGCCGAGATCGAATATGAGGCGCGGCCGGAGTTGGTCGCCGAGGGCGTGCTTCACGGCGGAGCACACCAGCCGGGCTTCTTCCTCGCTGCTGATGACTTCCAGCTCGATCCCCGTTTTTTTCTGGATGCGCTCCATCAACCGCCGGTAATTGCGGGCCTCGCGGGCCGCGGCTGTCGCCACAGCGCGATAAGCAGACACGTGATATTGGTCCATGCGCTCGCGGAAGTGGCGGAATGCGCGCACGGCTTGCGTGATTGTCTCTTCATCGATCGTGCGGCGGGTGAAAGCGTTGTGGCCCAGGCGAACGGTGGCGCGCTCGTTGTCCAGGATTTGGATTTGTTGGAAAGAAGTGGCGCGCGCGATCACGAGCCGAATAGCATTCGAGCCAGCGTCTATCGCTGCCAGTTGAACAGGAGCGGCCACTCTCAGCGCCAGAGATGCGACAAGGCGTGCGAAGGCTTGTAGTGCGTACTCCGGATGCCAAGGTGCGCCGCAATCCGTTTGCGGAGCCCGCGGTTCACCTCGGAGACGCTTCCTTCGCCGTCCACTTCGATGAAGCCGTGCCTCTTCGAAAGGTATTCGAATTCCCGTTTTATCATCGACTGATAACGGATGAACGATTGGAAGAGGTCGTTCGAGAGCGACATATCACGGCCCGATTCCCAGTAGCTGATCGTTTGCGATTTCTTGAATTCGCGTTGAAAGGCCAGTTCCGGCTGCAGGTTGAGCCAGAAGGTGAGGTCTGGCCGGATCGCCATCTCGTAGATTCCGTGGAGATAATCGCGGCCGATCCCACGAACCGCCGCGCGCGCAATCAACGTGAAAATATAGCGATCGGCGAGGACGATCAACCCCGAGCGCATGGAAGGAATGATGCGCCGCTCGATCTGGTCGAAGAGGTCCGTGGCGTACATCAGCGCGAGCGTCATGCGCGTCACCGCATTTTCGGCGAGCAGAGCGTCGATGTCCTCTCCGACAAGGAACGATCGGCGGAGTCCCATCGTCTGAACCGCGAAGCCTTCGGACTCAAGCCACTCCGTCAGAAGGGCAATTTGCGTCGAACGGCCCGACCCGTCTGTCCCTTCCAGGACGACGAGCGTGCCGGTCAATTCCTCCGGATCTACACCGGGGAGTGGCGCTCCGTAAAATCGCGAGGCCACCTCGGGCGGAGCATTCTTCGCCTTCCGCTGAACCGCCGCGCGCCCCCTTTTAGATGAGCGTGTCATTTCTTTTTCGGAGCGAACTGAGCCAGTTCGATCCGCTCGCTGAGAAATTGCCGCATCAACTTCTGGAGCTTGTTCACGGGCACGGTGCCATCCATCAAAACGAAGTGGTCGGACTCAACCATCTGGTCGTAGTTATTCAGGATTCGCTCCTGGAAGATGCGAAAACTTTCCGCGCGGTCGAGCGACAATCTAAGGTCCATGCCCGCCTCGTAGTATTTCAGCTTGGGACGGCCGGCAACAATGCGGCCCACGGCGACATCCAGCGGCGCGCGGAAATAAAAAGTGATGTCTGGGATCGGCGCAAAACTGTATAGGTTTCGCAGCCAATGAGGCGAGCAACCGCGAGCTGCATCGCGCGCGAAGGCCGTGTAGATATACCGATCGGCAAGAACCAAATAGCCGCCGTGGAGCAGCGGCATAATCTGGCGTTCGCACCGGTCCGCGAAGTCGGCCGCGTGCAATATGGAAAATGTGGTTGGCGTCAGCAGGCGTCGTTGCTTTCCACGCCGCGTGGCGGACTTGACGAGCGGTGAGGAATTCCACTCCGTGAAATGGATGCGATACCCCCCGATTTCCAGCCAGCGCTTCAATAAATAGAGTTGCGTGCTCTTGCCGGACCCATCGATTCCCTCAACCACAACCAGGGCGCCGGGGTATTGGCGCTTGGGCACGACTGGTTTTTCCGTGGCCGTCTCTGGAGGTGCCGAAATGTCGGGAGTTGTTGTCGCCATCTGGAACGTACTCAAACCCAAGTCGTTATGATACTTCGGAACCATGAATCCCATGTGAAAAAAGTGTTACAGCGGAATGACCCGCTGGGGCAGGCAGCACTTGACCGAGACTGGGTCGACCGCGAGATACTAGATAGGGGTGTGTTTGTCCCCCGAATGCTTGCTTGTCCGATTCCTACTAAGAAAGGCGACTTAATACCGATGAATTTCAGAAAAGAACTCCTAGTGCCACATGGGAAAAAGGTGAAGCTCTCCAAGTTCGATCCCGACGATACGATGGGATGGGAAAAAGGCCCCAAGACGAAGGCGAGCCTCGAGAAGGCCCTCGTAAAGCTCGATAGCCTGCAGTACCTGCTTTACGCGGAACGCAAACACGCACTCCTAATCATTTTTCAGGCGCTGGACGGCGGCGGCAAAGACGGCACCATCCGCCATGTGATGTCCCGCGTGAACCCTCAAGGATGCCGTGTGACCTCGTTCAAGGTGCCCTCAGCCGAAGAGGCAGCACATGACTTCCTTTGGCGCGCGCATAAAGCGGTTCCCGAGTATGGAGAAATCGGAATCTTCAATCGCTCCCACTACGAGGATGTTTTGATAGTCCGCGTCCACAACCTTGTGCCGAAGGATGTCTGGTCCGAGCGATACGATCAGATCAATCGCTGCGAATCGATGCTTGTTGAAAACGGCATCACAGTCTTGAAGTTTTTTCTCCATATCAGCAAGGACGAACAGAAGAAACGGTTTATGGAGCGCATCGACGATCCGGACAAGCGGTGGAAGATTTCTCAGGCCGATTTTAACGAGCGGAAGTTTTGGGACGATTACACGGATGCGTATGAGGCAGCGCTCACGCGGTGCAATACGCGGGAAGCGCCCTGGTACATTATCCCCGCGAACAAGAAGTGGTTCAGGGACCTTGCGGTCTCTCACATCATTAGGGAAACGCTTGAATCTATGGACATGAAGTTTCCAAAACCTTCGATTGATGTCAGCAAATTGAAATGGCGGTGAATTGCCGATACCACCGGCTTAAACCGCGAATCAAAATGCGGTGAACCGCCCAAGCGATTCGAGCCGAAACGATTCGCGAGGCGAAGTGGTTGGGAGGTGGAGCAGCATGAAGAGTTTCCTCGGCGGAATCATCTTCGCGTTGGTAGCTCTGCTGGTGGGCGGCTTTTGGTATCTGAAGAACGGATATGTAAGCTTCGAAGCGGATCAGGAACCTTCCTTTGTCGATCGCAGCCTAACGATGGCCGCAGTGGACGCTTCGACCGGGCGGCATGCCCGCGACCTGAACAATCCGGTTCCTGCCACGGAGAAGAATCTCGTCGAGGGCGCAAAGCTCTACTACGATAACTGCGCGGGGTGCCACGGGATGTCATCAAACGCGGTCACTCAGTTCGGGCAATCGTTCTACCCGCGTGTGCCGGCCTTCTTCAAGGAACCGCCGGACATGCCGGAAAGCCAGAATTTTTACATCATCCAACATGGAGTTCGATGGAGTGGAATGCCTGCGTGGAACAAGACGCTGAGCGAAACGCAGGTCTGGCAGCTCGTGACGTTTCTGAGTCACATCCAAAAGCTTCCGCCTGCGGCGCAGAGGCAATTCGAGCCACCGATGCCCGGCACCCGCTAGATACGCAAAGGTATTCCGGAGCGGACGCCGGACTTCGGCCCCGCATCTCCCGCGTCACTTTTCGCTATGGGTTTTCCAGTAGGCTTGATGACCGATGTAATCGTCATCGGCCAGATTGGCAAGAATCAAGCGACGCAGTTCGAGCGGATCGATTGTGCCTTGGCGTTTGAAGACCACCTCTCCATCGGGCCGAATCAACATGGTGTAAGGCACTGCCGCGTTCCAATCAGGATCGAACGCAGCCATCAACGCGTAAATGTCCGTGGAGCCCAGAAGGAGGTTCTGGCTAGTGGCGTGCTGATTCTTGAGCGCTGCAAGCACGCCCTCCTTTTCATCGGGATAGTTGACGCTCACGGTGACCAGGTCAAATTTACGATGGCCGTACATCCGGTATATTGTTTGGAATTTGGGAAACTCCTCGACGCACGGTCCGCACCAGGTCGCCCACATATCAACCAGGAGCAGCTTTCCCGTGTGATTCTTTCGCAAGGTTTTAAGGTCCTCCGCAGTTGCCAGCTTGACGTCAACAGGCGCACTTTCGATTTCAGCCAATTCTTTCTGTTTGTTTGCTTCCTTGGAGAGCCACTTGGTGGAGCAGCCGACCGAAGGCGTCTTTTCGACCGCGACGGGCCTATCGGCAAGCAGTGCGTCGATGGCGTTCCGCGCGTCACGGCTGGTGACGAGCGGTTCGCGCGGATTGTTGTCCACGCGGCCCTCGTACCTCAGCTTGCGCTCGGAATCAAAAATGAAAAGATGCGGCGTCGCAGTGGGCCCATAGGCTCGGGACACTTTCTGGGTATCGCCGTCGTAGAGATAAGGGAAGTTGAAGTGCCGGTATGCGGCGCGGATCTTCATATCCTCGAATGAATCGCTCACATCGGTGTAGCCCATTTCACCGAGCAGCACTGACTTGGGGCTATTCGGTTCGATAGCCACCAGCGCAATGCCGCGATCGCGGTAATCCTCTGCGAGCTTCTTGATCCGGCTCTCGTAAAGCTGCGCCGTGGGGCAATGATTGCAGGTGAAGACAACGACAAGCACCTTGCTCGCGGCAAAGTCCTGGAGGCAATGCGTTTGCCCATCGATCCCAGGCAGGCAAAAGTCGGGAGCACTGGCTCCGATGGCCAGTGTAGGTGGCCCTCCTTCGGCGCCAAGTGCCGGAGCTGATGCAAAGGCCACAAACGCCAAACAGAGTGCAAGGAAAGAAAGCTTTCGGATGCCAGCCCGTTCGTGACTTCCTTTGCCACAATTATCTGGGAATTCTTCCATACCCATGCGTGTAGGTCGTTGGGTTGTCATTGGAGTTTGCAACTCCCCTTTGGACTTACGAACAGACTGAATTTTACATCAGAGGGGCCCACTGTGAATGTCCGTTTGCCGCCACGCATCATGTGCGCTATCCTCTTCGCATTATGATCAACCGTCGCGATTTCTTTCGCTTTTCCATGGCAGGTCTAGGGGCCCTTTCCGCAACGAAACTCTTTGGCGCATACCAGACGCGGCCGCTTGGTGTCCAGCTCTACACCGTGCGGGAGCAGGCGGAGAAGGACCTCGCAGGAACTCTCGCTGCAATTCGAGAAATCGGATACCAGGAAGTCGAGCTCTATTGGAATGTTTACAATCACCCTGCAGTGGAACTTCGGAAAATGCTTGACGACCATGGCTTGCGGGCGCCGAGCGGCCACGTGAACTATGAGGGCTTGGACTCGAAGATCGACTATGCGCAAGCTCTCGGTTTCGAGTACGTCGTGTGCCCGATGCTGCCCAAAAATATGCGAGGCAAGGTCGACGGCTTCAAACAAGCGGCCGATCAATTCAACATTTGGGGCGAGAAAATCCGGCAGAGGGGAATGCGGTTCGGTTTTCACGACCACAACTACGAATTCCGTTCGTTCGGCGGCAAAACTGGCTTTGAAACTCTCATGGAGCGCACGGACCCGAAACTGGTTTTCATCGAGATGGATTGTTACTGGATCGTTCAGGCCGGCCAGGACCCGGTGGAAATGTTCAAGCGGTATGGCAACCGGATCCGCTTGCTGCACCTGAAAGACCGCAAGCCCGGTTTTCCAATTTCGCAGGAATTGAATGCGGCTGCCGAGCACTTCACCGAAGTAGGGGCAGGGACTCTTGATTGGAAGGCGATTCTTTCCGCGGCGAAGCAGGACGGTGTGGAGCATCTGTTCGTGGAACGAGATTCGGGAGATCTCCCCGCTTTGGAGAGTCTCCGCATCAGCTACAAAAACCTGCAATCGCTTCTCTAGCGTTTTGCAGATGGTCTTTTGCGCGACTTTAGTCCACAGGAACTGTGCACGCGGCACCCACGAGAATTGAAAAACAACGAACCACGGGGCACATACTCCTGTTAAAATTTGATTTTGTTTGCTGCTTGGGCTACGGTCTTGGGGGCGTGAACGCGACTTTTCAAGCCGGCCGGGGTTCATGAAGTGAACGCTGGACAAAGAGAAGGTATATCCAATCGACGGGGGTGAATTCGATGCCTGATGATGTGGCTGCAAAAGTGATCTCAACGCTGGCGACCGTAAAGCGGATTCCGGCGGACAAGATCGCGCTCGAGACAAACTTGCAAGAGCTTGGCATCGATTCGCTCGATGTTTTCACGCTTCTCTTCGAACTCGAAAACGCATTCAAGATTTCCATTCCCGACGACGATGTTCGCTCCATTCGCACCGTGAACGATATCGTCGAAGGCATCAAGAAACTGATTGCTGCAGCACCGCCTGCCACTGCATCGGGCACGGCCACACCCGCGGAATAAAGAATGGCCGCCCGCCGAGTCGCCATCACAGGTCTGGGGATCATTTCACCGCTGGGCTTGAACCTCGCGGAGACGTGGGAGTCGCTCCGTGTGGGACGCTCAGCCATCGGACCCATCAAGTCCGTGGATTGCTCCAACCTGCGCTTCCAAAATGGAGCCGAAGTCCACGGCTACGATCCCACGAAGCACTTCGAAGGCGGGAAAGAAGATTACATCGACCGTTTCGCGCAGTTCTCGATTGTCGCTGCGCGAGAAGCCCTGCAGCATTCCGGAATTGAACTCACGCCTGAATTGCGCGAGCGAACGGCAATTGTCTGTGGCTCGGCTGTCGGCGGCCAGTCGGCGATCGAAAAGGCCTTTGAAGATCTGTATGTGGCGAACCGTGGCCGCGTTCACCCTTTGACGATTCCGAAAACGATGTCGAATGCCGGCGCGAGCCATATCGCCATGGATTTGGGGCTTAGCGGACCCACGTACACAATTTCAACCGCATGCTCGTCGGCGAACCATGCCATGGGCCAAGCGTTTCGCCTGGTGCGCGACGGAGAGGCTGATCTTGCGGTCACCGGCGGCAGCGAAGCGATGTTCACAATCGGCATGCTGAAGGCATGGGAAGCCATGCGCGTGATCGCTCCGGATACGTGCCGCCCTTTCAGCAAGGACCGCCGGGGAATGATTCTCGGTGAAGGTGGCGCCATGATGATCCTTGAGCCGATGGAAGCGGCGAAGGCCCGCGGCGCAAAGATTTATGCCGAAATTTGCGGTCTCGGAATGACCGCGGACGCCTTCCATTTGACGCAGCCTACGACCGATGGGCCAGCGCGAGCGATGCGCTATGCTGTCCGAGAAGCGAGGCTTTCGCCGGAGGCTGTTGGCTATATCAATGCGCACGGGACAGGAACGGCGGGCAATGATCCAGTAGAGACGCGAGCCATACGCGCCGTATTCGGTCCGCACGCAGACAGGATCGCTGTCAGCTCGACGAAATCCCTGCATGGCCATGTGTTAGGCGGTGCGGGCGCGCTGGAAGCTGTCGCAACAGTCCTGGCACTCCATTACGGCATCCTCCCGCCCACGGGGAACTACATCGGCCCTGACCCGGAATGTGATCTCGATTACATTCCCAATCAGCCGCGCGCCTTGCAAGTTGAAGCTGCGCTGTCGAATTCCTTCGCATTTGGCGGATTGAACGCCGTCATTGCCTTCCGCGCCGTTCCGCAGTAGCGGACGGATGCGCACTGGTCGAAGATACCTGCCGGAATTGATTTCACAATGCGATCGTTAGCGGAGATTCATCAGAAAAGGTACGAGTGTGCCCCAAGGGCCGGGCGAACCAGTCCAGCGGCGAGTGAGTTCGTCCGCGAGAGTCAGCGCGATCAGGATCGCGAGCCAGAAGAAGCCGGCGAGGATGACGATTCGCGTCAAGCCCGTGCTGTACTTGACGTGCATGAAGAACAGGACAACGAGGAGCATCTTCGTGGCGGCGATTGCGAGCGCGACAACCGTATTCCAGCGGCCCAGGTCAACAAACGCCACGGCAGTCGTCAGCGCCGTAAACGCTAACAGCGCCAGAAATACTCCAACGTAGGTCTTCACCGGAACGACATGGCCGGACATCAATGCCCTCCCCCAATCACATAGCGCCCGCCGATCAGGTAGAGAAGCGGGAACAGGTAAATCCAGACGATATCCACGAAGTGCCAATAGAGGCCGCTCACTTCCAGCGGCGTATGATACTCCGCCGAGAATCGGCCTCGCGCCGCCATGATCGCCAATACAGTCAATATGCCGATCCCAACGACCATGTGAAGAGCATGCAAGCCGGTCATGAAGAAATAGAAACAAAAGAACATCTGTACGCTCGGAGCAAGGTCTCCCCATTCCGGCCGGTAGGTGAAGCCCATTCCAGGCACAAGATGCTCGATGTAGTCGTGGCGCCACTCGAACGTAAACTTGATGCCAAGGAAAGCGGCGCCCAGAATCATTGTCAGGATGAGATAAAAAATCACCTGCCCCTTGCTCTTTCCGGTCTGCGCGGCCCGGATGGCCAGCGCCATCGTTAAGCTGCTCGCGATCAGCACAGCCGTATTCGCCGCGCCAAACCGAACATCAAGCAAGCGGCTGCCTATCTCAAAGGCCGGCAGATGAAGGGCGCGATACACGGCGTAGGAAGCAAACATCCCGCCGAAGAACATGATTTCCGTGATCAGGAAAACCCACATGCCGAGGTTTCCAGCCTCGCGCTGCTGGTGCATGTCCTCGAACTGATGCGCAAAGCCCGGAGGATGGGTTTCGTGAGCGGCGAGTTCAGACACTGGCAGCCTCGGGGTGAACGTAGTCATAAGCTTCTTCAGTCACGACTGGAGTTTCCTTGAAATTCTCAGTGGGTGGCGGTGAAGGCGTTTGCCACTCGAGTCCCTTAGCGCCCCACGGATTTCGTCCTGCCGCCTGTCCATAACGCAGCGACCAAATCAGGTAAATCAATGGGATGAGATACCCCACGCCCAGGATCGACGCTCCCGCCGACGACATGACATTCAGTGCCTGAAATTCCGCGGGATATACGGCGTAGCGCCGTGGCATCCCGAGGTACCCGAGAATAAACTGCGGGAAGAATGTGAGGTTGAAACCGACGAAAATCACGAGTGCCGCGAATCGCGCCCACAAGTCGGGGTACATGCGGCCGGTAATCTTCGGCCACCAGAAGTGAATTCCTCCGAGATAGGCCATTACGGCTCCGCCAACCATGATGTAGTGGAAATGGGCGACGATGAAATACGTGCCGTTCAGATGCACGTCCGTCGCAAGCGAGGCGAGAAACAATCCTGTCAGCCCGCCCATCGTGAACAGCCCGATAAAACCGAGCGCGTAGAGCATCGGGGCTTGGTAGGAGATGGAGCCCTTGTACAGCGTCGCGGTCCAGTTGAACACTTTGATCGCGGAGGGAATTGCGACGAGAAAACTCAGGACCGAAAAAATCAGCCCGGCATAGACCGACTGGCCCGTGACGAACATGTGATGGCCCCAGACCAGGAAGCTGATCACGGCGATGGACATGCTCGAGAACGCGACGAAGCCATAACCAAAAATCCGCTTCTTCGAAAATGCGGTCACCAGTTCGCTCATCACTCCCATTCCGGGCAGAATCATGATGTACACAGCCGGGTGCGAATAGAACCAGAAGAGATGCTGGAAAAGCAGCGGGTCGCCGCCAATCGCCGGATCGAAGATGCCGACGTGCAATAGGCGCTCCAGCCCGAGCAGAAACAATGTGATCGCAAGGACCGGCGTCCCGAGTATGAAAATAATGCTCGTTGCATACGTGGCCCAAATGAAGAGCGGCAAACGGAACCAGGTGAGACCTGGCGCGCGCATTTTGTGGATCGTCACAACAAAATTCAGTCCTGTCAGAATCGACGAAAATCCGGTAATAAAAACGCCAAGAACGACGGGAACCACCTGCGTGTGCGAGTACGTGCTGCTATAGGGCGTGTAAAAAGTCCACCCAGTGTCGATGCCGCCCGTGACCGCCGAATACAACGTGAACGCAGCTCCCACAATGTAGATGTACCAGCTCAGAAGATTCAGGCGAGGAAACGCCAGGTCGCGCGCACCTATCATCATCGGAACAAGAAAGTTTCCGAGCGTTGCAGGGATCGACGGAATCAAAAAGAAGAAGATCATGATGATCCCGTGCATCGTGAAAATCTTGTTGTACGTTTCCGGCTGGACGAGGGCGCCGGCGGGCTCAATCAATTGCAGGCGTATCAAAACCGCCATGACGCCGCCGATGAAGAACATCAGTGTGATCGAAATCAAGTAGAGCAGCGCGATGCGCTTATGGTCGGTCGTGAGGAGCCACGATTTGAGGCCGTAGGTCGCGTTCAGGTAATTCACGCGGGACTCGGCCGGTAACTCATGAGTGTTGGGAGTGGCCGTGCTCATTTCGCGTTCGTCTTCCTTTCTTGCGATCCGAGCGACTTCACATAAGCAATGAGCTGCAAAACTTGCTCCTCGCTGATCTGACCCTTGAACGTGGGCATGATCGGCGGATAGTTGGGCAGGAGCATGGAATTCGGATTCACGATCGCCTGGCGAATCAGAGCCTCATCTACAAGCTTCGTTTCGCCGCTCCTGAGCTTCTCATTTTTCCCGTAGAGGCCGACGAGAGAAGGCGCGCGCCCCGTGCCGTCCGCAAGGTGACATGTGACGCATCCATACTGCGTGAACAATCGCTCGCCGGCCTGCGCCATGGTCTCGTTCTTCGCGCCGCCCGAGAGCCATGCCGCGTAATCCGTTGGCTCCATCACGTATACCCAGCCAATCATGTTGGAGTGCTCTGCGCCGCAATACTGCGCGCAATAGAAGTGATATGTGCCCGTCTGTGTCGCCTGAAACCACAGAGAAGTGTAACGTCCCGGCAGCGCGTCCTTCTTGACGCGAAAGGCCGGGATATAGAAATCGTGGATCACGTCTTCCGATGTCAGCGTCAGTTTGATGGGCGTGTTCACCGGAATGTGCAGCTCATTGATTTCGCGCGGTCCCTCCGGATGCTGCAAATGCCACATCCATTGCTTGCCTACGACGAATATTTCCATCGAGGCCGTCGGCGGCCGGGAATTGCGGAAATACAGGCTCGCGGACCAGATGAAAATGATGGCGCAAAGGGCCGTGGGTATCAGCGTCCAGGTGAGCTCGAGCGGCAGATTCTCTCCGGTTTCCTCAGGTCGTTCGTCGCGCGACCTGCGGCGGTACTTCACCATGAAATAGAAAATGGTTGCGAAGATAACCACCGTGAAAAACAGAGTGAGCCCCGTCAGGAAAAGGAACAGTTGATCGACGCCCTCGGCGATCGACGAAGCCGCGGGCGGATGAAGCGGCATCATCATCGCTGCCGCAATGGAATCAAATCCGGATTGAATAAGTCCCATCATGGTCTTTCCGCAAAAACTTCCAGCCGGTCCGCAAGCAGCCGCCGCGCCCGTCTCATGCGTTTTTCTCCGGCAACGCATAGTGCTCCCTGCGAGCCAGGAAAAAGATCAGCAGTCCGGTCAACAGGACCGTCAGCGCCGCGGCGATCTGGATGACGCGTGATATCAAGATCCCGTATTTCCCCGTCACAGGGTCGTAGTGATAGCAAAAGAGCAGGATCTGATCGACCGGCGACCCGATCCTTCCCTCCGACGCTTCCATCAATCCAAACCGCATATCGCGCGTGGGATACTGGATGCCGTAAAAATACCGCGAAATTTTTCCTTCCGGCGTGAGCAGCATAATCGCGCTGGCGTGAGCGAACTGTTTGGAATCAGGGTCGTAGGCGTACCGGAAACCGACGGCATTCGCCAGTTGCTTGATCTGAGCCTCGTCGCCGGTCATGAAATGCCAGCCCGAGGCTCCGCCCGGCCGCCCGTAAAGTCCCGTGTAGAGATCGTGTTTGGCGGATGCCAGGACCGGCCTCTCCGTCGGATCGATACTGATCGTCAGGACTTCGTAATCTTTCCCGGCTTCAATCTTTAAATGCTTCATCGTGTCGAGCACACCGTTCAATACCTGCGTGCAAAGCATCGGGCAGTTGTAATAGACCAACGTAAGAATCACTGGCTTGCCATGATTGAAATACTGGCCTAATTGCAGTGGTTGACCCTGCTCGTTTCGGAAGGTGAGGTCGAGGGGAATCTGATTATTCAGTTTCTGGTCGATTCCAACATTCTTGAGCAACTCCGGTCGCACGCCAATGCTTTGCATCGGGTCTTGCAATTGCGCCGGCGCAATCCCAGCGCAACAAAAGAAAACGAGCACTAGAATTGCAGCCACTCTAATTTGAAATCTATCCGGCACATCAACCTCCCTTCTCATCCGCACGATTCGTTCACGTGCTCATTGCCGCTCTGCATCTTTCTGATGATCAACGAGGAAACCGCACGGCCCAAGCATGTCGGGGACTTGCGGCACACTCGGCGCCGCAGTCAAACCCGCGGGTGGCGCGGCAGCATTTGTCTCATCGGGTGCCCGTGCAGACAAGCCGCCTTCAAGCATTTTGTCGATTGCGCGATCCACTGGAATTCTCACATACCCGATGCGCGGATCCGCCCATCCGTAGCTCTCGACTTGGTGTTGCTGCCCCTCGCAGTATGTTTTCAGCTCGACGCGGGGTTCCACCTGAAGTCGCGGCGCCGGCGGAAGCACCCTTGCATTCTCAAACGGCGAAGCAGGCGGACCTAGTTGTTGAGTCTTCGCAAGGTAGAAAAACATCCACTTCATGGCAAACAACACGACAACAAGCAGCACCGAGAGCCACATGCCAAACTTGAGCAAGCTGCCGATATTCGCATCACGGCGCTCGTAGCCCTTTCCCTTTGCGTCCCGAGGCTCCGTCATGGACGCTTTTGAATCCTCGGGCGGTTGTTTAATGTCCATGCTCGAGGGCTCCTTTGAATCTCGGGTCGTGCAGAGGCAGCAGAGGCCGGTTTCCCAATTGCCACAGGAATGCGGCGAGCCAGATGCCGCCAATCCCTATCAGGGCAAGAATGTCGAGCGGATGCACGCGCGGCCCGGCCTTCTCGAAAGCTGGGGCGATCAGCCAATACACATCCACAAGGCTCAGCGCAACCAACAATCCAGCGACGATGGAGAGAATTCGCAAACGGCGCTTCACGCCGCGTTGCAGCAACAGAAAAAAGGGCGCGAAGAAATGAAGCACGATCAACACAACTGCCACCGCGCCCCATCCGCCGTAGGCGCGAGCTGTGTACCACGGGATTTCGTCTTTCAAGTTTCCCGCCCAAATAATCAGGAACTGCGAGAACGAAAGATAGGCCCACAACATCACGAAGGTAAGCATCAGGTTCCCGAGGTCGTTGAATTGCCCGGGCGTGACATTGCTCTTGATCGGTTCCGTGCCGGAGATCATCCGCAAAACGAAAACCACGAACGACATTCCCACGAGCGCTTCCACAACCATGAAAATCATTCCATAGATCGTCGAATACCAATGCGGCTCGAGCGACATAGCCCAATCCACCGACGCGAACGTCACCGCCAGGCCCCAGAGAATCAGCCCCGGCCCGCTGACTGCTGAGCAGCGGTCGGAGAGTTTCGGATCCCCTGTCTGATCCTGCTCGCGGGACCATTTGTTCAGAAAGTAGGCGAGCCCAACCCAAATCGCAAAATAAATGACGGCTCGCAGCGTGAACGAACTCGGATTCAAATACGGCCTCTTGTATACGAGGATTGCATCCGCGTTGGGATCTTTCGGCCAAGCCCACGAATAGATGTGCGGCATCCCAAACCAAATTGGCACAAAAAAAGCCGCCATCAGCAAAAACGTCCGCGTGGCTGCTTCCAGAAGGCGCCGAATCGGGTAGCCCCACTGGCCGCCCGTCAAATGGTGAAGCATGAGAATTGCGATGCAGCCAAGCGGTATGGAAATCCAGAAGATGTACGCCAGCAGATAGGAGTGGAACAGTTGGTCGAGGTTGTGAAATCCAAAGAGAACACAAAGTATGAGAGCCAGCGCGCCCGTCGCGAATGACACGCGTTGCGCGCGGTCGAGTTGCGTTCGGGTTGTGTCGGCCGAGTTCATTTCGATTTTTCCGGGGGCGGCATCGGAGCTTGCCCGTTATTTTGCTCGATCAATTTGCTCCGCTCCGGCTCCGGCACATCCTGCACGGTTGCGCGCTCGCTCGCCTGAAGCACGCGAATATAAGCAGCAATGCGCCAGCGGTCCTCCGGCTCAACGCGTGACGCGTAGCTGTACATCGATCCCAGGCCGTTGGTCATCACGTCGAAGAAATGTCCGGCGGGCGCCTGGCGCAGGCGATCGATGTGATACGACGGCGGAGGAGGGAAGCCGCGCTGGACGATCATTCCCCTGCCGGTGCCCGTGTAGTCGTGGCACGGCGAGCAATAGATGTTGTAGCGTTCGCGCCCGCGCTCGATGTCCGCGCGCGTAATCGGGAATGGGAATTTATTTGCCAGAACGCCGTTCTCCTTCCCGGTATAGAGCAATTCGTCGGTGTGCAACTGGCCCCGCGCAACGGTACCTGCGACCGGCTGGCGCTCCGAGCGGCCATCACCGAAAAAGTCCGTTGGATCGTAAGGCTTGTACTTGGGCTGCACATGCATGTCCAACCGGCAGCCGGCCAATAGCATGCCGATCGCGCCAATCCATGCGAGCCTCCGCGCGTATGCGCCCATGCCGGCGCGGGCAGCGCTTTCGAGACCGTTCTCAGTCTTCAACTTCGAACACCCCATGCGGATTCAAACTCTCCAGAAATTTCCTCGTGTTCGAGAGATCGAACTGCTTATCTTTCGCCTTGATGCAGAGAAAAAAGCGATCCTTCGACACAAGGGCAAACCGCTCAACATTGAAAAGCGGGTGATAAGGTCTCGGCAAGCCATTCATGGCTATCATGCCGAAAACGGCCGTCAGCGCTGCCCCGAGCACGGTCAACTCAAACGTGATCGGAATCCACGCGGGCCAACTGTTCAAAGGGCGCCCGCCGATATTCAAGGGGAAGCTGATCACGTTCGCGTACCAGCACATGCTAAATCCAGTCAGACCTCCGAGCATCCCGCCGATGAGCACCAGCAGCGGAAGGTTTGTGTGTTCGAAGCCGACGGCTTCCGCAAGACCTTCGACCGGCATCGGTGCAAATGCGTCGATTTGCCTATAGCCCGCCCCGCGCGTGCGATGGGCGGCTTCGATAAGCTGCTGCGGTGTTTCAAATTCCGCCAGCAGTCCGTAGATTTCCGCGAGTTCCATAGCGCTATTCGTAAATCTCCGGGTTCGGGTTTCTCACGCGAGCCAGATACGTGGTGCGCGGGCGCGTATTCAAATCGGTCAACAATCCGTAATTGCGCGATTGCGCCTTCAGTTTCGAGACGCGGCTGTTGGGGTCGTTCACGTTGCCAAACACGATGGCTTCGGCCGGGCACGCCCCCTGGCAGGCCGTGACGATCTCGCCGTCGCGCACGCTGCGGTTCTCCACTTCGGAGTGAATTTTCGCGGCGTTGATTCGCTGCACGCAATAGGTGCACTTTTCCATCACGCCCCGGCTCCGCACCGTCACATTTGGATTGCGCATGCCGTAGAGGCTTGGCGTGTTCCAATCCGAGTAAAGAAAGTAATTGAACCGCCGCACCTTGTAGGGGCAATTGTTCGAGCAGTAGCGTGTGCCCACGCAGCGGTTGTACGTCATTTCATTCAGCCCTTCCGGGCTATGCGTCGTGGCGCCGACCGGACAGACGATTTCGCATGGCGCGTTTTCGCACTGCATGCAAAGAACAGGCTGGTAATAGGTCTCCGGGTTGTCCAAGCCGCCGCGGAAGTATGTATCGACGCGAATCCAATGCATGGAGCGGCCGCGCGTCACCTGATCCTTGCCCACAACCGCGACATTATTCTCCGATTGGCACGCAATAACGCAAGCGTTGCAGCCAACGCAGCGGTTCATATCGATTGCCATTCCCCACGCGTAGCCTTCGGATTTGAAGCCGGGATAAAGAGACAGGCCCTCCGTTTTCTTCTCCTCGGGATTCCTGGCGAAGTCCGGGTTCTTGCGGAATTCATCGAGCGTGGCAATTTGCACCAGGTCGCGACGAAATGCGTTGACGCTTTCCTCATCGGACGGGTGGCCTTCGTGGTCGATGGTGTAGTGGTGTTGCGTTACAGCGAAGGAGTATTTCTCGCCTGTCTTCTCAATTACCAAGCCGCTTGCAATCCATGGGGCGGACGACGAGCGCAGTAAATTGGCGTTGAAGCCGGGACCGGTTCCCACATTTCCAGCGCGGTGGCGGCCGTATCCAAGATGGAGCGTTACGGAACTATTCGCATGGCCGGGAACGATGAACACGCCTACCTTTGTCTCGCGGCCTTCGTGCCGGAGCGTTACATAGTCGCCGGTCGCGACGCCCAGTTTTTGAGCTGTAACCGGGCTGACCATTGCCGCGTTGTCCCACGTAAGCCGAGTGATTGGCTTCGGCAACTCCTGTAGCCAGCCGTTGTTCGCAAAGCGGCCGTCAAATACCGCAGGGTCGGGCCGGAAGACAATTTCAGACACAGCAGCCTCAATAGAGTCGCCAATGAGATCGTGTTTCACCCTATCAAACTGCGGCGCGACGGAAATTGCCGGAAGCGCTGTCCCAGCCATCAGGCCATCGTGAAGCGTTCGTTCCCAGAATGCCTCGAATGCCTTGTTTTTTTCCGGGCGCTGGCTCTTCCAAAAGTCACGCACGATATCGTGGCCGGACTTCCCGGCGTCGCCCCCGAGCAACGCGATAATCTCGTGCGCGGAATGGCCGTCGTACAGCGGCGCGATAAGCGGCTGGATAATGCCAATCGTGCCGTCGTAGGCGCGCACATCGCTCCACGATTCCAGGTAGTGCGCGGCAGGCGCGTGCCAATGGCACAGCTCCGCCGTCTCGTCGTTGTAGATGCCGGAATGAATGCGCAGCTTCGCCTTAAAAAGCGCGCGTCCGAAATCGAGATCCGCGGGCGCATCGTAAACTGGGTTTCCGCCCAAAATGAGAAGCGTGTCCACCTTCCCTGCGTTCAGGTCGCTCGCGAGATCGCGAAGGGATTCCATTTGGCTTGCGGGGTTCGCTTCAAGCGGTTCGGTGTAATAGACCGTATTTCCGATGTTGCCTAGCGCGGCATTCATCGCATGGGCCAGTGCGTGCACGAACGGCGGTTGTTGTTCGCCCGCGATGACGATGCTCGACCCGCGATGCCGCTCGAGATCGCGCGCCACGGCCGGAAGCCACTCTCTGCACATTGGGTGATTGATTACTTCACTGTTCAGCCCGTGAACACCTACGGCGTCCGCAAGAGCATACCCGATGACTTGAATGTCGCCGGACGCAATCGGCCGGCGATGATCGGCAACGGCTCCAGTGCTCGTGGGCATGCACTCCGCTACGTAGAGCCGATTCAAATTTGATGATGGCCCTTCGATGGCGCGGCGCGATGAGAATTCGCGCGCATAGCGAACGTGCCCCGGGCCCGATGAAAGGAAATCGGAATCTAGCGAGACGATGACGTCCGCCTTGTCGAATCGATAGACCGGATTGAGCGGCTTTCCGAATGCAAGGCGCGTGCCTTCACGTACCGCGTCGCTGTTGCAGGGTTCGTATTGGTGCCACTTTGCTTCAGGAAATTTTTCAAGGACGGCGCGAATTTGAGCCGCAAGCGTCGGCGACGTCACCGTTTCCGTCAGGATGCGGAGCCCGGTCCCTTTCGGAGCGGATTGCGATTTCACATTTCCTATGGCGGCCACGAATGCGCCCCAACTGCTTATGCGGCCTTCATACATCACGGTCTGCGAACGATCCGGATCGTACAGCGTCAGGACGGATGCTTGCGCGAAAACGTCGGTGCCGCCAAGGCTTCCGGGATGCTCGGAATTTCCTTCGATCTTCGTCGGACGGCCCATGTGGCTTTCCACCAGCACACCTGTTCCAACACCGCCCAAGGGCATCGAAGTCGCGTAGAAGAGCGGCTTGCCGGGAATGATTTCCTCGGGTGGCTTCACGTAAGGAACAATCTTCTGCGTGGGAAGCTTGGTGCAGGCGCTGAGTCCCGCCATCGCTGCCGAAGCCGCCATCAACTTCAAAACGCCGCGACGGTCGATTCCGTTAGGCTCTTTATCCTCGTTTGCGGGGAACTCGTTCTCGAGAAACTCGCGGTACTCTTTTGTCTCCGCCAATTCGTCGAGGCTTTGCCAGAAACGCTTGCCGCCGCTCTGGGCGAGTTTCGCGCGGACCGCGTCGAAGTCGATCGACTGATTCGTTTTGGTGTCGGAGCTCATCGTCTCTTTCTTACCTGTGACACGTCGAACAGTTTTGCAGCTTTTGAATCTTGTATTCCTTCACCAGCTTGCGTCCTAGTTCTATTTGATCTGCTGGCGGCGCATAGTTCGGATTGAACACTTCCGATTTTGGCCGGACGTATTTCTCCGGCTGCCGGTGGCAATCGAGGCACCAAGACATATAGAGCGTATTTGCGCGCCAGGTGAGCGGCATCTCCGCGATCGGCCCGTGGCAAGTCGTGCAGCCGATCCCTTTGCTGACGTGAATGCTGTGATCGAAATAAACGAAACTGGGCAGAGCGTTCACGCGCGTCCACGCGATCGACTTGTCGTCGCGGTAGCTGGCGCGCACAGGTTCGAGCATCGCCGCATTCGTCCAGATCTGCGAGTGGCAGCTCATGCAGGTTTGCGTCGGCGGAATCCCGGCAAAGGAAGATTTCTCGACCGAGGTGTGGCAATAGCGGCAATCAATGCCCAACTCCCCGGCATGGTGCTTGTGACTGAATGGAACGGGTTGCGGTTGCGCCACGTTGACGTCGGTAAGCCATGGCGACATCTCAATCGCAAAGAGCGCGGCGCCAAGCGCCCCGACGGCGAGGATGCCGCCGGCGATGCTCAGCCGCGCGATGAAATTCATGCTGCGAGGAAAGATCTGTGCCATGGTCCGTTGCGATCTCTCTCTACTTGCCCTTTTTCTCCGCCTGCGTTTCTTCCACCAGTCCCCGCATCTCGTAAATCGAAATCATGGGCAGGAACCGGATGAAGAGGTACAGCAAAGTCAGGAACAGCCCGATCGTTCCAACAAACGTCGCCCAATCCCACCGCGTCGGCATATACATTCCCCACGACGATGGCAGATAGTCGCGGTGCAAACTCACGACCACGATTACGAAGCGCTCCAGCCACATCCCCACGTTCACGATCAGCGAAATCACAAAAAGCCAGGGAACGCTCGAACGCACCCGACGCGACCACAACATTTGCGGAATCGCAATGTTGCATAGGATCAGCAGCCAGTAAATCGGCGCATACGGCCCCGTCATGCGGTTCATGATGGAAAACCGTTCGAACTGGTTAGCGCTATAAAACGCCATGAAAGTTTCCATCAGGTAGCCGTAGGCGACAATCAAGCCCGTCGCGAGCATCACCTTGGCCATATTGTCGAGATGCCGCATCGTGACGAGATCCTCGAGTTTGTAGAACTTCCGGATCGGAATCGCCAGCGTCATCACCATCGCGAAGCCGGAGTAAATCGCTCCAGCCACGAAATACGGCGGAAAGATCGTGCTGTGCCATCCGGGAAGAATTGCAACCGAGAAGTCGAAGCTCACCACGGTGTGGACCGACACAACCAGCGGCGTGGCCAATCCCGCGAGCAGCAGCGAAGCCGTTTCATATCGCGACCAGTGGATTGCAGAGCCGCGCCAGCCCAGCGAAAAAAAGCCATACACGACCTGCGCGATGCGGTGTTTGGCGCGGTCGCGCAGCGTGGCCAGATCGGGAATCAGCCCCACGTACCAGAACAAAAGCGAGACAGTGAAGTACGTGGACACGGCGAAAACGTCCCAGACCAGCGGGCTGCGAAATTGCGGCCACATCCACATGGAATTGGGATACGGCATCAGCCAGTAGAAAAGCCAAGGCCGTCCCATGTGCAGCAGCGGAAACATCCCGGCGCAAGCGACCGCGAAAATCGTCATCGCTTCCGCGAAGCGGTTTATGGAAGTGCGCCAACGCTGGCGCAGAAGGAGGAGAATGGCGGAAATGAGGGTACCGGCGTGTCCAATCCCGATCCACCAGACAAAGTTGACGATCGCAAATCCCCAGGCAATCGGGATGCGGATTCCCCAGATGCCGACGCCCACCGCCATCAGGTACGCGATGGCGATGTTCAACACCATCAGGAGGGAAAAAGCGATTGCAAAACCGAAAAGCCAGCCCTTTGTCGTGCCGCGACCCAGCACGATGACGCTGATCTTGTCGGTGACGCTTGCCAGCGTGTGGCCCGGCCCAATGAGTGGGTGAGCTGAGCCGGCCTTTACGGTGTCTTGTGAGCCTTCAGAATCCACTCGGTATCCCCAGCGTTCTATATGGATGCGCGCGACCCGCTAGAAGACTCTAGAAAAATTCTCTCTGGCGCCAACCTCATCTGGCCAATTGCAACGGCGACCCTTGTCGTGTCCCGCACTCATCGCACAGTCATCCGCAGATCCGTTCAGAGTGACGGCGAAAGCCAATTGCTCAACTGCTTGCGCGACGGAACGCCCGCTATTCAGAAACGAAACTCACTGAACCGCTTACAGGCGGCAAATTGTGATCCGAAATCTCTCACGCTTGCAGACGGCGTGTTGTTTCTCTCAACGACAGCGTTTATGCAAATGTCCGATTACGCGTCATGGCTAAAATTGATTGCCATAGCATAAAACTGGAGCCGGACTGGTGCAAGGTGAAAACAAAAGATTTCTGACTGGGAAAGTCACGTGGCGCAGGCTTTGTGATTTTCGTCACAAATCTATTCTTGATTGGCCCGAAGGTGCTTTCATTTCTCGCGAACCGCGTGCCATTTCAATCCGTTCGGCGCAGCAGTGTGAGCTGCGGGTCGATCAGTATGTGGGCCGGGCGAAAACGCGAAACGAAGCGGAAATGAGTTTCCCACCCGGACGCCACTACGGCCCCCAGGCGTTCCTGCTTATTGTTCAAACGAACTGCGTAGAGGGGAACAGGCGCCACAAACGACGCATCAACGCCGCTTTGCAGGAGTTTTCCCGTGATGAGGAAGCCTTGCCCGTGGGGTCTTGTTTGGAATTCGACCTTGTAGTGCGGAATCCCTATGCCGCGCACCCACTCATCGAAAAACCAATCCATCGATCGCGTCTCTTCCAAATCCATCGATGGTGTCATGTGCTGTTCCACGGCGTGCTGGAAGTTGGCCGTGGTGATTGCCCGGAAACGGTAGTCCGTGAGGGTCGAACGCAGAAACTCCTGAAAGCGCGCGTCGGGATTATTGGCCGCCGGGTCGCTCATCATCTCGTGCAGCATGTGCATCACCCATGTCCCTTTCCCGTAGACTACGGCGGAGTAGGCGCCCGGAGCCTTCGATGAGTCAAGCCGAGCCCCCAGGATTAGTGGTCCTGCTTCGTCAGGGGTCTCCTCGGCTCCGGGCTCTTTGCTGGTGAGCGCTGTGCGGTAACGGTCGAGCCATTTCTTCATCGGATGATCGCCCGGCCTCTTGTGTTCCAAATACAGGAGGGCGAGATAGTTAGCCATGCCCTCTTCGATCCAACCATCCCGGTAATTTCCCGAGCCGGTGACGTTGCCCCACCATTGATGCGCCACTTCATGAAACGGCATCAGGTCGTGCGCCTCCTCTTGTTCGAGCTCGTTCAACCCAGCGCTCTCCTGCGTTTCCGGTGGCAAGAACGCGTACGTTGAAAGGTAGATAAGGCCCGGCCATCCCTGTCCAAAGGAGCCGGGAATTTGCGAGATCTCTAGATTACTAAATGGGAATGGTCCGTTGATCGTTTCGTAAAATCGAACGGAATCGAGGATTTCTCGCCCCAATTGTTTCAGCACGTCCGCGGGGCTGGGCGGTGGCGGCGGTGTGATAACAAAGGGCACGGATTCAGGCCGGGCCGTAATTGGTGGCAGCTTCTGGAGCGCGCTCACGTGGTTGCGCTGCAGCTGCGCGAGGATCGAATCCTCGAGCTGCTTGTTTGCGTAGAGTTGGATGGTTGGGCGGTCCGCGTTGACAGCCTCCATTTTATATTCGCCAAGATTGAACCCAACGAACGAGAAGGGGACCTCGGATCGCCACCGGCCGGATTTCGACTCCGCATCTTCGTTTGACTCGATTTTCGTCCCCGTGGCAACCAGCGTGTAACGCTTGGGCCAGCGAAACGAAAGGTCGAATGGAACGAAGGTATCGCCGCCGGTTGCGTGCGCGTACCAGGTTTCGTGCGCTCCCACGAATTCGACGCCATTGCCCGCATCGTTGATGACGCTCCCGCGATACGACACTCGCAGATGTATTTCTTCCCCCGCACGCGCTGGCTCGGGGAGGATCACGAGAACAGCATCAGTTGCCCGTCGCAAGAGCTCGCGGCGTCCCAAATCCTCATTCTGGAAAAATGCAAGCGGCCTGCCATCCTCCGTCTTGACTCCCTGGACGGCCAGATTGCGCGAGAGTTCGAGCGGAACGACGCGGTCTCCCCCGCGCAGCACCTTCAGGCGCAGAGTTGTCGCGCCTTCCAGCGAAAGGTCATCCGCAATCGCGGTGTCCACGCGGTAGTCGATAGGCGAAAACGCACCTACAGGCGCTTGCGGCGCATCCGCCGCCTTGAAGGACGCCCAGACATCGTAAAACCTGGCGCCGCTTGACGGTCGTGGCTGACCGAACAAGACCTGCTCATCGCGTCTGCGATCCAGCAGCAGGTCGAAGGTGCCATGCGAATCGCCGGCGACCAGCGCGCAAAAATACGGCAGCGGGTTTGTCGATAGCCAATCGACCATGATGCGCAGGGAATGCCAGGGATTCAGCCCTGTCGAGATCGCGTCCCAACTCCTGGCAAACTCGGGATCGCTGGTTGGCTCTGCCCCTGCGCCGCGAAGTTCCTGCTCGATTTCCGAAGCGGTGTCATCGTCGAACCTAAGGATGGCGCGAGAAAATGTCTCGTCTAGAATCGGCACACCGAGAAATTGCGCAAGCGACCGCCGTTCGCCGGGGGCGGGTGGTGTTGCAATCACACGGCCGCGCCCCGTAAAGACGGCGCCTGTGATCTGTCCTCGGAGCGGCGAGTAAAACGCGAGCTTGCCTTCGCTGAGTTTTAGCTTGATTGCGTCGCGGCGGAGATTCAAATCGTGCACTACGTACACGCGGGCGGCATCGGCCCGCAAATCGTTGAGCGCGTGATAAAGAGATCTCGCTTCGTCTTGCGGTTGGGCCGATGCGGGGTTCTGGGTTGCGGCGTCCTTTATTTGTTGAATGTGCCCGTAAGGGAGGGGAGCAATCGGAACGGAGCATGCCAGCAGCAGGAGACTGAAAAGCGAAACTCGTGAACCACCCCGCATAGGATGGACAATACAACTTAGGACATCGCGCCACAAGGACGGAGAATGTTTCTCCGGTGCGGTTGGTAAAATTGAGTTGTGCGTTACTCCGCGCCAGTGGCGATGTTGGTCGCGCTCGCAGTGTCTTCTGCGGCAGCCGACACAATTGTGCTGAAAAACGGACGGCGAATTGTGGCGGCAAGCGTCACCGAAGAAGGCGACAAGGTCACTTATCAAACTCTCGCCGGCAGCATGTCCCTCCCGAAATCCATTGTTGTCCGAGTCGAGCACGACGACTACGCCAATTCCGCCGTATCGAGAGGGCCAGTCGAACCGCCCGTCTCGCCGCCCCAGGTGGAACCGGTCAGCGGCTATGAAGAAGTTGCCCGGCTGACGGTCCACGACGATTCGATTGATTTCGCCTATCTCGCGCGCCTCGAGTCGGAAACGAAAGGTGGAGGCGCGGCTGCCGTTGACAAAGTCGCGGCGGCACATCACACCGCGGCGCAGTTCCTGCTGGCCAAAGGCGACATAGATACGGCAATCGACCAATATCGACAGGCGCTGACCTTTGCCCCCGACAACACCGGCCTCCTGCTGAACCTTGCGGTTCTTTACCTCCGCAAAAGCCAATTCACCACGGCGCTCGATCCGCTCGAGCGTGCGCGCGGCATCGAGCCGGATTCGCCCGACGTTGCCAAGTTGATGGGCTGGGCCTACTACGGCGCCAACAAATTGGACCTAGCCGTTGAGGAATGGAAGCGCGCCGACCGCTTGCGGCCTGACCCGGAAGTCAAGTTTGCTCTTGCAAAGGCTGAGCGGGACAGCGCCGAGGAAGAAAGCTATCGCGAAGGCGAGACCGCTCACTTTTCGCTGAAGTATTACGGCGACGCGGCGCCCGAGCTTGCTCGCGGCATTCTCCGCACGCTCGAAGACGAATTCCGCGAGCTTGAATCGCAGCTCGATTACACGCCTCCGGAACCCATCAGCGTCATTCTCTATACGGAGCAAGCCTTCGCCGATATCACGCGCGCGCCAAGTTGGGCCGGAGCGCTCAACGATGGCCGCATCCGTATTCCCGTGCAAGGACTGACCAGCGTGACTCCCGACCTTGCCCGCGTGCTCAAGCACGAACTGACCCACAGTTTCGTGGGCCAGAAGTCGCGCGGCCGCGCCCCCACGTGGCTTCAGGAAGGCATTGCGCAATGGATGGAAGGCCGCCGCAGCAGTTCCACTGCTGGAATGTTGATCGATGTCGCGGCGCAGGATGAGGGGATCAAGCTGGAAACATTGGAAGGTTCCTGGATGGGCCTGTCGGGAGACTCGGCGACGATTGCTTATGCGTGGTCGCTGGCCGTGGTCGAATCCATGATCCAAACAGGTGGGGTCAGCGATATTAGCCGTCTGCTCGACCGAATCGCAACTTCTCCATCAACCGAAGTGGCCCTGCGCGAAACTCTACGCTCTAATTACGCCGACCTCGAGCAACAGACCGTCGCCTACCTCAAGCGCGAATACGTCCGATAATCGGGCTGTTCCATTTCCAGCAAGAGGCCAAGAAAAGAAGGTTCCTCGCACAACCCCCACCCTCGATATGACAATTGGAGAACCCTTTCCGCGTTCTGTTTAAGAAACATGAGAAGCCCAGCGGCAGCAACGCCGATTCCCACACGCGGCTGGTTTCGTATAGAATTGTTCGGTTGTGCGCGGGACAAAACGGGGCCATGGAGCATGCGCGAGGTAACTACTTGTAATCACAGGGGCGAACGATGATCCTCGACATCAATGGGATCCAGAAGATTCTGCCGCACCGCTACCCATTTCTCATGGTGGATGCGATTGAAGAAATGGAACGATGGAAGCGAATTGTCGGAATTAAGAATGTCACGATCAATGAAATCTATTTCCAGGGTCATTTTCCCGGCAAGCCAATTATGCCGGGTGTCTTGATCATCGAGTCCATGGCGCAGACGGGCGGTCTTCTATTGCTCAAGGAAGTCCCGGACCGCGAGAAAAAACTTGTCTACTTTGTGGCAATCGACAACGCACGATTCCGGCGGCCCGTCGTCCCCGGCGACCAGTTGAGAATTGAAGTCAATGTCATCGCTTGGCGCGGGACGTTCTGCAAGCTCGAAGGCCGCGCGACTGTAAATGGCGAGCTTGTGGCCGAGGCGACGTTGATGAGCAAGATGGTCGATATGGAGACCGAGGTCGCAGCCGCTGGAGAAGAAGTCGAGAAGGCGCGATGAGCGAAATTGATTCCCGAGCCATGGTTTCTCCCACGGCGCGGGTGGGACGCGGCGTTCGAATCGGCGCATTTGCGGTTGTGGGGGATGAAGTCGAACTCGGCGACGGCTGCATTCTCGAGCCGCACGCAATGGTGAAGGGCCCGGCGCGGCTCGGCCGCGAAAACCATCTTCATCCCTATTGTGCAATCGGTGGCGACCCGCAGGATTTAACATACCGTGGCGAACGCGTATCCCTGGAAATTGGCGACGCCAACGAATTCCGCGAGTTTTCGACGGCCAACCGCGGCACTGTGAAAGGCGGCGGCGTCACCCGCATTGGCAGTCACAATCTTGTCATGTGCTATGCGCACATCGCTCATGATTGCGTTGTGGGCGACTACACCATCTTCGTGAACGGCGCGACGCTGGCCGGTCACGTGAGTGTCGAGGATTACGCGCAAATCGGCGCGTTCTGCCCCGTGCATCAATTTTGCCGTATTGGCCGGCATTCGTACGTCGCCGCTCACACCGTGATCACGCAAGACGTTCCGCCATTCTCGAAGGTCGTCGCGCCGCGCGGCACGCGATGTTACGGGGTCAACACCGTGGGCCTCGAACGCCACGGTTTTTCTCCCGAGCGGATTGAATCCATCGAAAGGGCTTACCGGTTGCTTCTCCGCTCGAAACTGAACACGACGCAAGCGCTCGAAAAAATGCGTGGAACCCTCTTTCACTCCGAGGACGTCTTAACATTGGTGAAGTTTATCGAGTCGGCCGAGCGTGGGTTGACGAAATAGGACCCCCATGGCCGCGACGCCAGAACACGCTGCCGGGAATTGGGGGCTGATCGCGGGAAACGGCGATTTCCCGTTCCTTGTGCTGGAAGGCGCGCGCAGCCGTGGCATCGAGATGACGGTCGTTGCCATCCGCGAGGAAGCTTCTCCGGCGCTCGCACGCGCAACAGCGAAGTTGCACTGGGTGAGTCTCGGCGAACTGAGCCGCACAATCGAGATTTTGCACGAAGAGAACGTAAGACATGCCGTGATGGCCGGCCAGGTGAAGCACAACAAGATTTTCAGCTCGATCCGGCCGGATTGGCGTCTTGCGAAGCTGCTGTTGTCTCTTCCCGCGAAGAATACCGACGCCCTGATTGGCGCTGTCGTCCGCGTGCTCGAAGAGGAGGGGATCGAGCTTGTGGACTCGACGAAGTTCCTGGGTTCGCTGCTTCCGCAAGCAGGCGTCCTGACGCGCCGCGGGCCGGACGCGGCCGAGGCTGGCGATATCGAGTACGGCCGGCATATTGCCCGGCAGATCGCGGGCCTCGACCTTGGGCAGACAGTGGTTGTGCGTGATCGAGCTTGCGTGGCCGTGGAAACGATGGAAGGGACCGATGAAACTATCGAGCGCGCAGCCCGAATCACGGCCGGTCAGAGGCTTGTGGTCGTGAAAGTCAGCAAGCCGCAGCAAGACATGCGATTCGACGTTCCAGTGATCGGAGTCAAGACGATCGAAGTGATGCGACGCTCGAACGCGACTGCACTTGCGATAGATGCCGGACGAACTCTGTTGTTCGAGCGCGATGCTCTAATCTGCGCCGCTGATGATGCGGGCATTGCGATTCAAGCGTTTGCGCCGGAGAGCGGCGGGCAAACGAAGCAGAAGCCTGAGACCAAAAGGAAAAAGTGAGCGAGAAGCCCATTCGCGTTGCAGTTGTCGGTGCCGGGCAATTCGGCCGTAACCACGTCCGGTTGTGGCGCGAAACCGAAGGCGCCGAGCTTGTCGGTATTGTTGACATCGATGCCGTCCGTGCCGAACAGGTCGCCGCGGAATTCGGCGCGCGAGTGATCCGCGACGCGGCAGCGTTGGCTGCGGAACATGTCGATGCGGTGAGTCTTGCAGTGCCGACGAAAGACCATGCGCGGATCGGTTGCCGCCTTCTGGACGCGGGCCACGATGTGCTGGTCGAGAAGCCGATGGCTGCCTCGGTGGAAGAGGCCGATGCGCTAATCGCCTCGGCAAAGCGCAACGGCCGCATCCTGCAAGTCGGGCACGTCGAGCGTTTCAATTCCGCCGTCACGGCCGCGCGGAAAATTGTCTCGCGTCCTATGTTCTTTGAAGTACACCGGCTCGGCGTATTCACGCCGCGCAGCCTGGACGTGGATGTTGTGTACGACGTGATGATTCACGACCTCGACATTTTGCTTTCGCTTGTCGATGCGCCCGTAACGGACCTGAAGGCAGTTGGAATTCCTGTCGTGACCGACAAAGTGGACATCGCTCATGTGCGAATCGAATTCTCGAGGGGAACGGTCGCGAACCTGACCGCCAGCCGCGTTTCCACCGAGCGCGTACGCAAGATGCGTTTCTTTCAGGAGCGGGAATACGTTTCGCTCGATTTTTCCCGGCAGGATGTGCTGCGAGTTTGCGTCCCGCCGGGTGGGGCGCAGACCGGATTTAGTTTTGAGAAGTTGCCGGTAACACCCGAAGAACCCCTGCGCGCCGAACTGCGCGCGTTTCTCGATTGCGTCCGCACGCGCAAGACCCCGTTGGTGGATGGCGCCGCGGGACGCCGCGCGCTCGAGCTTGCAGACCGCGTGATGGCAAGCATCCTCGAACACGCACAGCGCGTCCAACTAGGGGCTTTCGCACGGCAGGAAGCCACATGATCCCGCGCACACTGGTCCCGGTTAATCTGCGGCCTCTCTCCCCTGAAGAGGCGAAGAAACCCGCTCGCCGCTTGACGACGTATTTGGACGACCGCACGGTCGTGCCGCCGGAGCTGTCGGACGCGCCACCGCTCGACGGTAAGACGTCCATTCCTGCGTATATGCCGCTCGACGTTCTCGTCAATCGCACGTTCATCCCGCGCGACATGCCTGCGAAGCCACTCGAAAGGATTCAGCCGGAATCGGGATTCGTTTCGATCGCGGTCTTGGGCTCACGGATTGTAGTTCCCGCGTATGTCGAACCGCTGCCTGAGCGTGCGATCGAAATTGAGCGCCCTCCGGAGATGACGCCTGAGCTGCTTGAAGTGGTGGAACCGGATGTTTTCATCACTGGCGACGCGAACCTTCTGATCGAGCCGCAGAGAAAAACGGACCCGATATGGGATCTCATCTCGCGGTCCCTTTCGGTCGTGTTTCACATTGGGCTGATTATATTTCTGGTTTTTGCGCCGAAGATCTTTCCGGCGCATGTTCCCACACGAGATGAGATCGACCTCGCCCGGCGCCAACTCAGCTTTGTCTACATGCCACCGGACGTTGACGAACTCACAAAGAGGCCTCCCGGACCACCGGCGCCGAAAATTCATATCGATCCGAACACATTGAACACCGTCGCTCCGCCCAGGCCGGAATCGCACATGTCTGTTGCCCCGCCTGTCAATCCGGAGCGTCCACCATCGGATTTGCCGGAAGCGCCCAAGCCGCAGCCATCCTACGTCCCGCCCGTTCAGAACACCCAGCCAACGCATCTCGAGCCTATCAGGCCGCCGGATAACCCCTCTCCGGGAAAACTCAATTTGCAGTTACCTAACTCGTCTCCCGGCAAAGCGCTTCAAAATCAGATTGAGGATGCGATTCGCCGCAAGGGGAACGGCGGGGGCCTCTATACCGCGCCGGGTGGCGGCATTCCAGGAGGCGGTGGCGGTGGACGTGGCGGACGCGGCGGCCCTGGAATGCAGCCGGGTGTTACGATGCTCACTCCGACTGAGGGAGTGGATTTCGACAGCTACCTCCGTCGGCTTGTGGATGTTGTGAGGAGAAACTGGTACGCAATCTTGCCGGAGTCGGCGTTGATGGGCGACAAGGGAATCGTCGTGCTCACATTCCACGTCAATCGAGACGGCAGTGTATCCGGAGTCGAGCCCATCCTTGAGAGGACGTCGGGCAAGCAACCGCTCGACGCGGCGGCTATGTCCTCCATACGCGCCTCGAGCCCGTTTGAACCTCTGCCACAGCAATTCAAAGGGCCGAATATCGAGTTGCGTTTCATCTATTTCTATAATTTGCCCGTTGATTACTCATACTGATCGCTCCGTGAAAGTCAATCGCACGCAAGTGATTGGCGCGCTGTTGCTGGCCGTGCTGGCGTTGATCGCTTTGATCCTGCGCTACTGGATGTTTTCCGGATGACCGCTCCCTCCCGCCTCGTCGTCATCGTGGGGCCGACTGCTTCGGGGAAATCGGCGCTGGGAATCAGAATTGCCGAGCGGTTCGGCGGCGAGATTTTGATCTGTGATTCCACTCAGGTCTATCGCGGTTTCGACATCGGCACTGCGAAGGTGCCTCTCGCCGAGCGGCGCGGCATCCCGCACTACCTGATGGATCTTGTTGACCCGCCCGACGTCTTCACGGCCGGTGAGTATCGCCGACAGGCATTGCTCGTTCTCGACAATCTCCGCCGCCGCGACAGATTGCCGGTCATCACGGCTGGCACGGGACTTTATCTGCGCGCGTTGCTCGAAGGGCTGGCCGAAGCGCCCACTCGTTCCGAGGAGTTGCGCGAGCGCCTGCGCCAAACCGAAAAGCGCCACGGACCGGGGCATCTTCACCGCATCCTGGCCCGACTGGACCAAGAAACCTCGAAGCGCATTGCTCCACGCGATTCGCAGAAAGTCATTCGCGCCATTGAACTGCGACTCCTGACCGGGAAGAAAGTCGGCGACATTCATCGGTCAGGACGCTCGGCGCTGGAAGGCTATGCCATCAGGAAAATCGGACTCCTTCCGCCTCGCGCAGCTCTTTACAAACGGATCGAATCGCGCGCCATTGCCATGCTTGATGCAGGCTGGATCGATGAAGTGCGGCAATTGGTCTCCCGTGGCGTCCCTCCGGAGGCAAAACCATTTCAATTCATCGGCTATTCGCAACTGCGCGATGTGGTCGATGGCCGAGTGAGTAAAGGGGATGCGATAAAGCAAATCCAGCAGGCCACGCGGAATTTCGCCAAGCGCCAGCTCACCTGGTTTCGGAAAGAACCGGGCGTGCAATGGCTTGAGGGTTTCGGCGACGATCCAGAGATCGCTTCCGCCGCTTTGAAGATCATCGAGGCCCCTTGGTCATAGGGGATTGACTGCGCCGATCCCGTCGGATAATGTGACCTAGAGCATACGGAGGCGTATGGCAACTTCCGCCACTCTCAAACCTGTTCCCCTCCAGCCAGACGATTGGATCAACGCTGCATTCAAGCGTCTATCCTCTGAAGGTGTGGAATCTGTGCGCATCGAGGCGCTCGCTCGCGACCTCGGCGCAAGCAAAGGCAGCTTCTACTGGCATTTTCGCGACCGCGAGGACTTGCTCGACAAGGTGCTGGACCGCTGGCAAGAAGAAGACAATCGATGGCTTGAAGCAATAGCTAGCGACGAAGCCACAGCCACACGGTGGGCCAAGTTCGTGGACCGCTGCGAAGATGCCTCCCGTTCGCGGCTCGAAGTCTCGATGCGCGCCTGGGCTCGACAAGACGAGCGCGTCGCAAACCGCGTTGCAGCTGTAGAGAAGCAGAAGGCGCAGTTCATCGCCGGGGTATTGCGCGAAGTAGGCTTTGCCGAAGATACGGCCGAGTCGTGGTCGGCGCTCGTCCTGCTCGTTTGTCTTGGTTGGCTCGACCGCGCCTCGCGCGACAAGGAATTCCAGTCCACGGGCCTCAGCCTCGGCGAGTTTCTCTCCGATTTGGTTCTCGCCGCCTCCTCCCGCGCCACGCATCCCACCCGCTGAGGCCCCCGTGGGTTTCGCGAGTCCGCTGACGAATTCTGTGCTGCGTCGTGCCCGCTGACTTCGACGCCAAATCTGTTGAACTTTGAGGGCATAGATTCATGCGAGAAGACATTCAACAAATTATCCGTTTCGTGCAGCACGATCCCGCCGCAGTGGCAGGGTGGTTGTTCATTGGTTGCTACGCCGCGTTGTTTTTCCACATTTTACTTAAAATGACCAGAGCCGGGTACTCGCCAACGATGTCGAGTGGTTGGGACCTGCCAGTACGATATCTGAGGACCCGAGCCAACCACGGCTGGTCGCCGTGGCCAGTCTACCTGCTATGGCCCTGTCTGGTCCTCGGCATAGTGCTTCTTGTGTTTGGTCTGTTCCGACTCTAGCCTTGCTATTGGCAAGGTTGGCGCTGTTGCGCCAGGCGAGGCAGGACACGACATTCAAAGCCAGGATTGAGGGGAGCAAATGCAGCAAGTGAGTGCATCGGGCGAAACGATTGTCATCACCGGGGCGTTCAGCTACACGGGCAAATACGCCACGCGGATTCTGCTCGATCGTGGATACAGAATCCGCACTCTGACGTTTCACCCGAATCGTGCGAATCTGTTTGGTGATATCGTTCAGGTTTTTCCCTACAACTTCGATCATCCCGACCGGCTCATGGAGACCCTTCGCGGCGCATCGACCCTGATCAATACCTATTGGGTGCGATTCCCGCGCGGAGAAATGACTTTCGAGGCTGCCGTTCAAAACACACGCACTTTGATCAGAGCGGCAAAGGACGCCGGGATCAGTCGGATCGTGCACGTCAGCATCGCCAACCCATCGCTCACATCTCCCCTGGGCTACTATAAGGGGAAGGCCCAACTCGAACAGGATGTGATCGACTCGGGCCTCTCGTACGCTATCTTGCGTCCCACCGTCATCTTCGGCCTTGAAGACATACTCATCAACAACATAGCGTGGTTCGCCCGTCGCTTTCCCGTGTTCGGCATTCCCGGCGACGGCCGCTACTCCATTCGCCCTATCTACGTCGAGGACATGGCGCAGTTGATCGCCAATTCAGTGGGGCAGCAGGGAAACGGTGTGATGGACGCTGTTGGGCCAGAGACGTTCACGTTCGAGGAGCTTATAAAACTCATCGCAGCGCAAGTGGGAAGGTCCGTCCGCCTTGTTCATATGTCGACGCCCCTGGCGTACGTTTGCACGCGGGTGACAGGATGCTTCGTAGAGGATGTCGTGCTCACGTGGGAGGAATACAAGGGCCTTATGGCCAACCTGCTTGCTCCCGAGGGGCCCGCGTCGGGGAAGACTCGGCTGACGGAATGGCTTGCGGAGAACCGCGAGCATGTCGGCGGTCGCTACGCGTCCGAGGTGGCCCGCCACTACTCAAAGCAGTCTTGAAGATCGTCTAAGGGGCCTGATTCTGTCCGTAACCGGAAGGCTCCGGGCCATCAGAAGCCGTTCGCTTTCTTAAGGTAAGCCTTCGGCGGATATTGACAATACAGTTAATATGTGAAATAATTGAATTGGCGAAATGGAGAGTTTCGATTTCGAGGCAGGTGAGCAGGGTTGTGTACGCTTCAGGCCCTCAAGGAGAGGGCTCAGACTCTCTTTGAAAATTGAATATGCGAGATGGAGATCCTGGAATGTAGCTCAGATCTTCAGACCTGAGGCTTTTGCGAGGGGCGAATTGGAAGGACGGAAGAACCACAAGAGAGATGCTTCATCGTCCCCGAAACAACGGGGCGGCCAATGGCAGAGGCAAAGTCAAAAGCAAAGGCTAAGGACTGAAGCAGAGAAACGGGCACGGGTCGCCGCGGCGTGTGCCCCTACCCGGAAAGAACCGAGACTTCGCGCTCTAATATACGGTACAGGGATCAGAAAATGGCGTAAGCTGCTGAAAAGAAAAGCCAAGAGGGCTTCTAATACACGGTAAAAGGCCCATCCAGAAATCATGTTGGAGCCAGTGGACGGAAGAGAAAGCGAAGAAAGACCCTTCGGCTCGTCACCGCTCGCGCGGAGACAGGGTCGCGACCCTCGCCGGATCGTCAATATACGGCAAACCGAGGGTCTCGAGATTATGTTAGGCAGAGTAGGCCGTAAGGGAAGGGATTCTACAATTCCACCGATGCCTTTCTGGCTTATAATGCGACTACCAATGAGACTGAATCCGCGCATCTGGTTTCCGGCGTCCCGCCTCGCACTCGGATGAAGACTCCTCAATCCTTGGATGGCCGAGAACGAGTCCTGCTGGTAGGAGTCGGCTTGAAGAAATCGCCACGCGGGCGAGCGGGAGATCCCACGGCGGCGGGCCGCGATTCGCTGGAAGAGTTGGAAGAACTGGCGGCGAGCGCCGGTGCGAAGATCGTCGGCACTCTTTTGCAGGTGCGGGATGTGCTGGACCCCGCTACGCTCGTTGGACGCGGCAAGCTCGACGAAATTCGCACGGAAGCGCAAATCCTCAAAACCCCGCTCGTCATCGTGGACCACGACCTGACTCCCGTGCAGCTCCGCAACATCGAGAAGGGGATTGGCTGCCGGGTGATCGACCGCACGCAGCTTATTCTCGACATCTTTGCGTGTCATGCCCGCACGCGCGAGGGCCAGTTGCAGGTGGAACTCGCGCAACTGAATTACCTTCTTCCGCGATTGACTGGACGGGGAGAAGAGCTTTCACGCCTGGGCGGCGGCATTGGCACACGCGGACCCGGCGAACAGAAACTCGAGACTGATCGGCGGCGCATCCGTGATCGCGTTCGAAAAATCCAGCAGGCGACTGAAACGGTTCGGCGCCAACGAGCCACCAGGCGCCGGGCGCGACAGTCTGTCCCGCTGGGGATGGTGGCGCTGGTTGGCTACACCAACGCCGGGAAGTCCACGCTCTTCAACGCGCTAACTCGCGCCGAAGTGCTCACTTCCTCGAAAATGTTCGCGACGCTCGATCCGACGATTCGCGCCGTTCGCCTACCGTCGCGACGCCGCGTGCTCCTGTCCGATACAGTCGGTTTCTTACGCGCCTTGCCGCCGGATTTGATTGCGGCGTTCCGCGCAACTCTCGAGGAAGTTCAGGAAGCGGCGCTGATTCTCCAGGTCACAGACATTTCGAACCCGCATCACGCCGAGCAGGATGCCGAGGTCGTGAAAGTGCTCGCGGACCTTGGCGTGCAAGATTGCCCGCGGCTGCATGTCCTCAACAAGATCGACCGGCTCGGCGCGGAAGATTTGGCGATGCTCACGAAATCGAACGGGGTCCGACAACAGACCGTGTTCACTTCCGCCGTGACTGGCACGGGCCTCGATGACCTGCTTTCGCGCATCGACACTTTGATGCCGGTGGACCCGCTTGTGCGATTGCGCTTTCGCATACCGGTTTCTGATGGGCGTCATCTCTCTTTCGTGCACGCGTGTGGTCGAGTGCACCAATCCGAAGTGATCGACGGACATTTCATTCTCGATGCTGAGCTGCCAGAATCGCTGGCGAGAAAGTTGGAACACTACGTCATGGTGGAAGTTCAACGGCCCAACATAGAGGATGAGACTCAACAATGAGCTGCTCGCCCAAATCTCTGCTATCGGCAGAAAACACAGGGGTTGTTCAGGGTGCCTGCCCTCCGATCCGAGAGGGCATCCACAGTGGCTGGCAGTGGAAATCCTTGTGGAAAAGTGGGGGTTGCGTAACCGCAAATTGGTTCAGAAATCCGTGCAACGGAAAGTGGTAAATCGGAAGGAAATCTAGTAAGGCAAGTATTTTCAGTAGTATGGGAGTTCCCAAACTAGGATTTGGACCAGGTGACGGCCAAACTAGCCTGCCGTCTTTGGCTCAAAGGATTTGCACAGAAACGCAGCAACCCTGTTCGCTAAGAGTTACTAGGATAGGGAGTTGCGCTAATCACTGCGGCCGTCGTAAAGGAGGAACTGCAAGCGTTGATCCGGTGTTTGAATCCACGCCGTTGACTCATCGGGAGTCGCGGACTATATTGAATCGGACCAGGGACGCACACGTTTTTGGTCAAATGGAGCGCCGCTCCGAAAGAAAATGAATCTTCCGAACAGTCTGACCATCCTGCGGATCTTCTTTGTTCCGCTCCTCGTTGTTGTGCTACTGACGGGGCAGCCGAACTGGGATTTCTGGGGCCTGTCTATCCATTTCGAAGTCTGGGGAGTGCTGATCCTGCTTGTCGCGGCCGCGACGGACGTGATGGACGGCTATATCGCGCGCAAGAGGCGCGAGATCACGACCCTGGGGATTCTGCTCGATCCAATCGCGGATAAACTCTTGATTTCCGCCGCGTTCATTTCACTCGTGCAGATGAACTTGGTGCCGGCCTGGATGGTTGTGATTATCATCGGCAGGGAGTTCATGGTCGTGGGGCTGCGCGAAATCGCCTCCGCCGAGGGATTGATCATTCCCGCGTCGGCGCTGGGCAAGACGAAAATGATTCTGCAAGTGCTGGCCGGCTGCGCTGTGATTCTGACTGCGAAGCATCCGGCATTGAGAATTCCTGGATTGGTGTTGCTGTGGATCGTTGTAGTCAGCGCCGTGGCTTCGGCGATTAACTATTTCCGCTTGTTTTGGAACCAGATCAATACGCGCGTTCAGCAGAGACACCGTGACGCAGGGATCGTCGAGCCAAAAGAAAAACCTCAGGATGCATTCACTCGGTAACCGCGAGAAGCAGGCGCTCCTGCAAGTGGCACGCCGCGCGTTAACCCTTGCAGTCGAAGGTGGTGAAACTCACGAAGATTTTTCCACGGATGCGAGCCTCACTCGGTCTGGTGCCGCGTTCGTGACGCTCCACTCCGGAAAACGACTGCGCGGATGCATCGGCCAGCTTGACTGGAATGAACCGTTGGTTCAAGTGGTGGCGTATTGCGCGAAGGCTGCTGCCTTGGAAGATCCGCGGTTCGAGCCGGTACGCCCCGGCGAACTTTCCGGGATCGAGATTGAGATCTCGGTTCTCTCACCCCTTGAAGAAATTGCTTCCGACAAGATTCGCGTGGGAGAGCACGGACTTGTCGTCAGCCGTGGTTGGCAGCGGGGCGTACTGCTTCCGCAGGTCGCGACTCAGTATCGCTGGGACGCAATGAGGCTTCTGGAAGAGACGTGCGTGAAGGCAGGCCTGGACCGAGACGCTTGGAAGGACCCAACAACGCGAGTCTATGGATTTAGCGCAGAGGTCTTCAGTGAGGCCGAGTTCAAGCCCCAGCCAGAAGGCTAGGCGAGAACGGACTATTCAATCTCGACGTAATCGCCCGCGTAAATCTCGCGCAGGGCAAACGTGAGCAGGACGCTCGATGAGTTCGTCCCCGTTCTGACGACGACTCCCTCACCAATCACTTCCCGGGGAACATTGCTCCAATTGTACTTCCACGGGACGCTCCCGAATCCAGATGGGGGTTGCCAATTGCCCTCAAAATTATTCACGAATCCAAATGTGGGTCCCCAATTACCCTCGAGATCAAAGGAAAACCGGGGCGTTTGATATGCGGTTTCGTGCTGGGTGCCTTGGTAGCGGAAGACGCGGAAGTAATCACCAACTTTGACGCCTTGATCCCTCCCAAGATTCACATAGGCCACATCATTTGTTCCGAGTTGCTGCTGGAATTTCCTGCCGACGATAACCATAGCCATTGGCTTGCCGCTGGGTGGCGCAAACCGGTCAAACTCGCTGGCCGGCTTGATAGGAGGGGATTGGCGCTCTGTGAACGGCACGACGACATCGCCGCGCTGCAAGTAGTCACAGGAATGTTCAACCTGTGCAATGGACACGTCTGGATGGGTCACCACTACTCTCACACGGCCCTCGTCTTCCCAGTCGGTCCCCATCTTGCGAAGGATGGAACCTTGCCACTTCGTCCACTCGATCCCAAAGGCGTCCTTCACAGGACGGATGACCGAGAAGACGTCGCCGACCTTTACGCCTTGTTTCGAGCCTTTGTTGACATAGGCGTAGTCGCCTTCCTGGAAGGTAAGCTTGTAGTTCGACTGTTCACCCGTAATCAGGATGGTGTTGCGCGGGACGTCCTCGGTTGTGATAACTCCCGAGCAGTACAGGTCATTCGGGATTGCTACTGCCGCCTTCTCCTGTGCCTGTGCGGCCATCCCGGTCAGAGCGAGAATCAGACCCACGATGACAAATTTCCCGCGCATAATGGTGCTCCTTTAGATTCCATGCGCCTGCAAACAAGCGCTCCCCTATGAGGCGAACGTAGCAGACCCATTTCCGGGCGTCAAGACAATGGTCTGTGGGGCTTTACACATTGTGTACCGCATAATAGGAGGCTGAACTCTCGCGCTTTAGATGGCACAATGGCCTGTGGGAACTCTGGGGCGGTCAGGAGACATGGTGCTTAGCCAGGACAGGATATGCGCAGTCGTAGCTGCGCCCAATACCCAATCCATGTCGCTTCAGCTCAAACGGGCTGTCCGACGGACCCGCACGATTGAACTCCGCCTCGATTGGCTCTTGAACGATAGGGAGATCACCCGTTTTCTGTGCCAGCTAGCGAAAAACAGGCCGCGAGCAACAATGATTGCAACCTGCCGGCGCCGGAATGCAGGCGGCCGATATCGCGGAACGATTGCCAAGCAGCTCATTCACTTGGCGGAAGCTCTTCAAGCCGGTTGCACGTGGTACGACCTGGAGATTGAAACTGCATCCGTTTGTCCGCCTGAGCTGCTCAACGTGCTTCTTGGTGAGGGGCGGCAGTTGCTCTCCGCGCATTTTTTCGATCGGATGCCGAGGGATCCAGGACAACTGGCTGGCAAGATGGCGAAGGCCCGACCGGATGCCATCAAGGTGGCCGCGCAGTGCGAATCACTGCGCGACAGTCTGGAGTTATTGCGGCTTGCTCGGGGGCGGCGAGATGTTGTCGCCGTGCCGATGGGTGATATTGCTCTTCCGGCGCGTCTGCTTGCCTTGCGCGAAGGGAGTGCACTTGCGTATGCGCCTGTCGAGAACTCCACTGCTCCAGGCCAGATCACGCTCGACGAGATTTTGGATCTCTACCGTGCGAACAAGCTCAGTCGAGCGACGCGCGTTTATGGCGTGATCGGCGACCCGATTGGGCACTCCCTCTCGCCGGTCATGCAAAACGCAGGTTTTCAAGCTCGGCGGGTGGACGGGGTCTATCTTCCCTTTCTTGTGCGTGAGTTGAAAGATTTTCTCAGTTCCATCGAGCCGCTCGGAATCTCCGGTTTCAGCGTGACCATTCCCCATAAGGAGCGCATTCTCCGCTACCTCGACGATTGCGATCCGCTTGCGGCTGCAATCGGAGCCGTGAATACGGTTGTGGTGCGCGGGAAGGGAAAACTCTACGGATACAACACGGATTATGTGGGCATCCTTCGCGCTCTGGAGCCTCGGATTCCGCTGCAAGGCAGCCGAGTGTTGATTCTCGGGGCAGGTGGTGTGGCGCGCGCTGTTGCCTTTGCGCTCGCACATGCTGGTGCGACGGTCTGTATCTGGGCGAGACGCCCCAAAAGAGCAAAGTCACTTGCGCGAGCCGTCGGTGGCGAAGAGATCGAGCGCACCAGGCTGAATAGCGAGTTTTTTGACGCCATCGTGAATGCCACGCCCGTGGGAATGTACCCATCGATCACCGAGTCGCCGCTTGAAGAGCGTGAGTTGAATTGCCGGCTGGTCTTTGACACCATTTATCGCCCGCGGGTTACGAAATTGCTGCAGATCGCCGCGCAGCGGAAGATTGAGACAGTCTCCGGGGTGGAGATGTTCGTTGCGCAGGGAGCAGCACAATGGGAGATGTGGACCGGTCGGCGCGCGCCCACCGAAGTGATGCGGCGCGCCGTTGTGGGTGCTCTGAAAGACGCGGAAAAAGGAAGTCATTCACCTGAATAAAGAACAAGAAAAGAGTCGCTCCACACAATGCTAGGACCTGATTTCAAGACCTTTTGCCGATTGGCACAGCAGGGAAACTTGGTGCCAGTGTACGAGACGTTCACCGCCGATTTGCTTACGCCGGTCGGAGCGTACCTGCACATCGCGCGCGATGCGAAGTACTCATTCTTGCTTGAAAGCGTCGAGGGTGGCGAAAACATCGCTCGCTACACGTTCACCGGAGCCAATCCGGTTGAAGTTTTTCGCGCTTGGGGGCGCGTTTGCGAGCTTGAGTCCAACGGGAAGCTGGTTCACTTCGACGAGAACCCGATCGAGCAATTGCGGCGGTTGACGGTGCGCTATCACCCTGTCCGAGTTCCAGGACTTCCTCCGCTCGTCGCCGGCGCGATCGGATATTTTGCGTACAACATGGTGCGTCTGGTCGAGCAAATTCCCGCGACAGGGCGCGACGATCTTAATCTCGACGACTGCGTCATGATGTTTTACCTGGGACTGGTTGTGTTCGATCACGTGCAGCATCGCGTCTGGATAATTCGGAATGTGTTCACGGACGGCAAAGGAACCCTGCGCGCGAAATACGACGCGGCGATACGGGAAATTCGACGCACGCGGCGGATGCTCGAGCAGCCCTTGCCGCCACAGCGGCCAAAGCGCGCTGCGGGTGCGCTGCGCGTTCGGTCGAATATGACGAAGCCTCAATTCCTTTCGGCGGTCCGCAAGGCGAAATCCTACATCCGTGCTGGAGACATCTTTCAAGTGGTTCCCAGCCAGAGGTTTTCGGCGCAGACGCACGCGGACCCGTTTGAGATTTATCGAGCCCTGCGAGTCGTAAACCCCTCGCCCTACCTCTACTTCCTGAAACTGGATGATGTCTCGGTGGTTGGAAGCTCGCCCGAAATGCTCGTCAAAGTGCAAGGTCGCGATGCTTTCTACCGTCCTATTGCAGGGACGCAGCCGCGAGGGCGCGACGAAGCCGAGGATCGCGAGCTGGAATCAAAGCTACTCGCCGACCCCAAGGAGCGCGCCGAACATATCATGCTCGTGGACCTTGGCCGGAACGATCTGGGACGCGTATGCGAATACGGTTCCGTGAAGGTTGAGCGATTGATGTTTGTGGAGCGCTATTCTCACGTGATGCACATCGTATCGAATTTGCGAGGGCGGTTGCGAGAAGATGTGGACTGTTTCGACGCGTTGATGTCTTGCTTCCCCGCGGGCACCCTTACGGGCGCGCCCAAGATTCGCGCGATGCAGATCATCGACGAGCTCGAGCCGACCCAGCGCGGGCTTTACGCGGGCGGAATTCTCTACCTCGATTTTTCCGGAAACCTCGATTCTTGCATCGCGCTGCGCACTCTCTTGGTGAAGCACGGGCGCGCGTACATTCAAGCAGGTGCAGGTATCGTGGCGGATTCAGTGCCGGAACGCGAATATCAGGAGACCGTGAACAAGGCCCGCGCGCTCGTCACCGCACTCGAGATCGCCCACCGCGGCGGTGGTGAAAGTGGGAACGATTAAGCGCCTTCCTTATAATGGAAAGAAAGCCATGATTCTGCTGCTCGATAACTACGATTCATTCACCTACAACCTGGCGCAGCATCTTGGTCAGTTGGGTCAGCAGTTGGAAGTGCATCGCAACGACAAGATCACGCTCAAAGAGATCGAAGAACTAAAGCCCGAGCGAATCGTGATTTCGCCGGGGCCGTGCACGCCGAAAGAAGCCGGCATCAGTGTTCCACTCATCGAACGATTCGCAGGAGAAATCCCCATTCTCGGCGTTTGCCTGGGACATCAGGCAATCGGTGCGGCGTTTGGAGGGCGCGTGATCCGTGCTCCAAAGCTGATGCACGGCAAGACGAGCGAAATCCATCACGACGGCAAGACCATATTCCACGGCTTGCCGCAGGACTTTCGCGCCACGCGGTATCACTCGCTCATCGTCGAGCGGAAATCGCTGCCGAGGTCACTGGAGATTTCAGCCGAGACAGCCGACGGCACAATCATGGGCCTGCGCCACCGGAGCTTTCGCATTGAAGGCGTGCAGTTCCATCCCGAGTCGGTCCTTACCGACGCCGGATTCCAGCTTCTCAAGAATTTTCTCAGTATCTAGTCTCTGGGGATTTCCACGGGCATCAGAGCAAGGAAAGTTTCGGGCGCTATGCGTTCTGCGAATGCGCGACCAGAGCGTCGAGGCGAGCAGCGGCCGCGCTGGAATCGATTGATTCGGCGGCGATGCACACGCCCTCGCGGAAATCCGCCGCGCGGCCTGCGGCTACAAGCGCGGCTGCGGAGTTTGCCAGCACGATTTCGCGGCGCGGGCCTTGTTCCGGTTGCGGGGTATTTCGGCCGAGTATGTGATTGATGATTGCAGCATTGCATGCAGCGTCGCCGCCGTGAATTGCCTCGCGGGGCGCGCGATGCAGCCCAAAGTCTTCGGGAGTGACGGTGTAACTGCGCGTGCTTCCATCACGCAGCTCTGCGACATAAGTCTCGCCCGCAATGGAAATCTCGTCGAGTCCGTCGGCGCCGTGGACCACGAATGCGCGGCGCACACCTAGTTCGCCGAGCGCCCGCGCAAGAAGTTCGGTCAAGTTCGCGTGGTAGACGCCTACGATTTGCGCGGAAGCCCCGGCCGGATTGGTCAGCGGACCCAGAAGATTGAAGACAGTCCGCATGCGCATCCCGCGGCGGGCCGCCATGGCGTGCCGGGTTGCCGCATGCACGGTTGGAGCAAATAGAAACCCAATGCCGACTTCTTCGATGGCGCGCCCAACGCGCTCCGGCGCAAGGTCGATCCTCACTCCCATGGCTTCGAGTACATCCGCGGAGCCGCATTGCGAACTGATCGAGCGGTTGCCATGTTTTGCCACGCGCACGCCCGCGCCTGCCACCACAAACGCCGCGGTTGTGGAGACGTTGAAAGTGCCGGAAGCGTCGCCACCAGTCCCGCACGTGTCAACAAGCGCTTCGTCCGCGTGGGAATGGCCCGCCGGAAAAATCGGCGTTGCATGGCGGCGCATCGCCGTTGCGAAGCCGACCAGTTCGTCCACCGTCTCGCTTTTCATGCGCAAACCTGTGAGCAGCCCGCCGATTTGCGCATCGCTCGCCCGGCCGGAAAGGATGTCTTCCATCACGGCTTCCGCTTCAGCGCGTGATAGATTTCCTCCGGTGACGATCTTTTCCAGCGCTTCGAGTATCATTGTGTGAAGTGTGCTGCCTTGCCCGCTATGATGGTTCAAAGTACACTTAGTTGTATTTGAGTGAGCGTAAATTCTAGCACTATTCAGAGCGAGTACAGGAGCACCGATGGAGCCAGCATGAAGATTCATGAATATCAAGCCAAGAAGATACTTGCGAAGTTCGGCGTGCCGGTGCCGCGCGGCGAGATGGTGACAAAGAAAGACGAAGCGTATGCCGCAGCGCACCGGATCGGCACTCCCGTTGTCGTCGTGAAGGCACAGATTCACGCCGGCGGGCGCGGCAAAGCCGGTGGCGTGAAAATCGCGAAGTCGGCCGACGAAGCCGCCACGCTTGCCGAGCGTATCCTCGGCATGAAGCTCGTCACTCCGCAAACGGGTGCGGAGGGGAAGATTGTCCGGCGCCTTCTGATCGAAGAGGGGCTCGACATCAAGCGCGAGCTTTATTTGAGTGTCTTGGTGGATCGCGCGTCCGGAGCCCCCGTTTTCATGGCAAGCGCCGCGGGCGGAATGGAAATCGAGGAAGTGGCGAAAAAACATCCGGAAATGATCCTGCGCGAAACGATTCATCCGGCTGCTGGTTTCCAAGCGTATCAGGCGCGCAAGCTCGCGTTTGGCCTTGGACTTTCGGGCGAAGTCGTCGGCGTGGCGGTGCCCTTCTTTCAATCGCTTTTTCGAGCGTTCGTGGGAACTGACGCCTCGCTGCTGGAAATCAATCCCTGCGTGCTGACGGGCGATGGACGCCTGGTTGCTCTCGACGCGAAAATCAACTTCGACGACAACGCGTTATATCGCCATCCGGAGTTCAAGGAACTGCGGGACCTCGATGAAGAGACGCCGCTTGAAGTGGAAGCCTCGAAGTATTGTCTCAACTACATCAAGCTTGATGGAACGGTGGGATGCATGGTGAATGGCGCCGGCCTGGCGATGGCTACGATGGACATCATCAAGCTGAGTGGTGGCAGCCCGGCGAATTTCCTCGACGTGGGCGGCGGCGCGTCTGAAGAACAGGTGAAAAACGCGTTTCGCATATTGCTCAGCGATGCGAATGTCAAAGCCGTGTTCGTGAACATCTTCGGAGGAATTCTGCGCTGCGACGTGCTGGCGAGCGGCGTCGTGAACGCAGCGAAGTTGCTGAAAATCAAGGTTCCGGTTGTCGTTCGCATGGAAGGGACCAATGTCGAACAGGGGCAACAGATTTTGCGCGGCTCGGGGCTGAATTTCACGGTCGCAGAAGGAATGAAGGATGGCGCTGAAAAAGTGGTTGCGCTGGCCGGAGGCGGGCAATGAGCATACTCGTAGATAAGAACACTCGCCTCATCGTTCAGGGTCTTACCGGCCGCGAAGGCAGTTTCCATGCGCAGCAAATGATCGAGTATGGCACGAAAATAGTCGGCGGCGTCACGCCCGGCAAGGGAGGGACAACACACCTTGACGTCCCCGTTTTTAACACCATGACGGAAGCCGTGCACCAGACGGGAGCGAATGCGTCGGTGGTTTTCGTTCCCCCGGCATTTGCAGCGGACGCGATTCTCGAAGCCATCGACGCGGGATTGCCGCTCGTTGTTTGCATCAGCGAGGGCATACCGACCTTGGATATGGTGCGCGTGGCAGCCGCACTGAAAGAATCGAAGACGCGCTTGGTGGGACCGAACTGCCCGGGAGTTATCTCGCCCGGAAAATGCAAAATCGGAATCATGCCCGGTTCGATCCACAAAGAAGGCCAAGTAGGCGTCGTGAGCCGCAGTGGGACTCTGACGTACGAAGCGGTCGATCAACTCACGCGGCTTGGCATCGGCCAATCCACGTGCCTCGGAATTGGGGGCGATCCGATCATTGGCACGACATTCCTCGACGCTGTTCGACTATTCAACGACGATCCCGACACCGAGGCGATTGTGATGATTGGCGAGATTGGTGGAAATGCCGAAGAAGTCGCGGCGGAATTCATCAAGAAGAATGTGAGAAAGCCAGTGGTGGGATTTGTCGCAGGGCAAACAGCCCCGCCGGGACGGCGCATGGGTCATGCGGGCGCGATTATCAGCGGCGGGCAGGGCACTGCAAAGGATAAATATGCAGCGATGAGCGCCGCGGGAATTCACACCGTACATAGCCCTGCGGAGATCGGGCATACAGTCGCCGGTTTGCTCGGTGGTTTGAAAGGGAAGCCGAAGAAGCAATCGAAAAACAAACGATAATTTGAGGATTGATCCTGGACAGGGGAAAGCATCGAATGGCGATTGAGAGAACACTGGCAATCATCAAGCCCGATGCCGTAGGGCGCGGTCTTGTAGGCGAGATTCTGAGCCGTATTCACGCGGCGAAGTTTCAGATCGTGGCAATCAAGATGATTCGCCTGACGAAAACGCAAGCAGAAGGATTTTACGCCGTCCATCGCGGGCGGCCGTTTTTCCAGGACGTGACCCAGTTCATGAGTTCCGGCAAAGCTGTGGTGGTGGTGCTTGAAGGGGAAAACGCCATCGCAAAGTGGCGGGAGACCATGGGCGCGACCGATCCCGCGAAGGCTGCGCCGGGCACGATCCGGAAGGAATTCGGCACGGACATCCAGTGCAATTGCACGCACGGCTCGGACGCGCCACAAACCGCAGCGTTCGAGATCGGCTACTTCTTCTCGGGGCTGGATTTGACCTAAACACGTGTGCCATGGACTTGCCGCGCGAACTCGGAAGGCTGCTGATTGTTTTCGGTGTCTTGCTGGCAGGCGCGGGCGTACTGCTTGTGTCCGGAGCAAAGCTCCCCTTCCGCCTGGGACGTTTGCCGGGCGACATCGTGTATCAGGGCCGGCACTCGGCATTCTATTTTCCGATCGTCACTTGCATTGTGCTGAGCGCCGCTCTCACTCTTCTTCTGTGGGTCGTAAATCTTTTCAAGCGCTGAAGCGATGAGCCAAGCCTCTTTATTCAGCCTGATTCCCGAGCGCCACGTCTGGAAGGTCAGCGAACTGACCGGCCGGATCAGCGAACTCCTTGAGGCGGCATTCCGCGACGTCTGGGTGGAAGGCGAAGTCTCGAACTACCGCCCTGCCCAGTCGGGTCATTTGTATTTCACGTTGAAGGACGCGCGCGCGCAGATCCGCTGCGTTTGTTTCCGCGACCAGGTGCGCGGGCTGAAATTCCGCCCCGAGGATGGATTGAAGGTCATGGTGCGCGGTTCGATCGGCGTTTACGAGCCGCGCGGCGAATATCAGATTTACGTCAGCTACATCGAACCCGTGGGCCTCGGCGCGCTCCAGCTTGCTTTCGAGCAATTGAAGCAGCACCTCGAAGCCGAAGGACTTTTTGCCGTCGAGCGAAAGAAGCCGCTGCCTATGCTGCCGCGGCGCATCGGCGTGGTCACGTCGCCGACGGGCGCGGCGATTCGCGACATCCTGCGCGTTCTCAAACGGCGTTTCCCGAATGTCCACGTCCTGATTTTTCCAGTGAAGGTGCAGGGCGAGGGTGCGGCGGAGGAAATCGCAGAAGGGTTGCGATATTTCAATCGCGCGCGAGCGGCGGACGTTTTGATCGTGGCGCGCGGCGGCGGGTCGCTCGAAGACCTCTGGGCATTCAACGAGGAAACTGTGGCCCGCGCCATCGCAGCGTCGGAGATTCCCGTGATTACCGGAGTGGGCCACGAAACCGACTTCACAATCGCGGATTTTGCCGCTGACGTTCGCGCTCCAACGCCCTCGGCCGCGGCCGAGATTGTGGTTCAGTCGCGCCAGGAATTCGAGCGGCACATTGCGGAGCACCACCGCCGCTTAACGCAACGGATGCGCTACCTGATTTCGGAATGGCGACACCGCGCGCGGGATTTGCAGACGCATCGTGGTTTCCGCCAGTTGGAAGTATTAGTAAGGCGGCGGCGCCAGCAAGTGGATGAACTATCGTCGTCGCTGGCTGTCGCCGCGCGTTTGCGTCTCGCAACCACGCGCCAGCGCGTGACGCGGGCAAGCGCACAGATATCGTCCTTCGATTTGCGAAGCCGCGCGGAAATTCTGCGGCGGCGAATCGCACAGCAAAATGATGCACTGGGAGCCGCGCTCGAACGCGTTGTGACACGCAAACGGCGACGGTTCACGTCCGCGCAAGTGCAGTTCGCAGCGCTCGACTTGCGCGCGCGCGTAGGCCGGTTGCGACGCTCGCTTGAGCAACGCTCGGCAGAATTGCAGGTGCGATTCAATCGCTTGCTTGTGGCTAAGCGGCGGCGCTTGGAAGCAGCAGCGGTAAAACTCGATGAGCGCAGCCCGTTCCAACTTCTCGAACGCGGCTACGCCATTGCATACGACGCTGCGGGGAAAGTCTTGCGCTCACCGGATCAAGTGGAGGTGGGCAGCGATATTTCCGTTCGCCTTGCCCGCGGCCTGCTCGACGCCACTGTGCGCACCAAGAAAAACACTTCGGCCTGATCTCACTGCGGGTTCCGAGGCTCCAGCTTTCTTTGTTTGATGGTCTTGACCTTGTCGACTAGATCGTTCGCGACATCGATATCGTGGTCACGCGCTTCAGGGGAAATCTCTGTATCCGCTTTTTGTCTATAGAGGAGGTTAAGGTAGGCTAAGGCATCGTCATAGTCGTTGCGCAGTGTCACAGCCTTCTGGAGACTGACAATGCCATCTTCTATGATCGGGCCATATGCCTGCGCATTGCGCGTAGTGAGCGCTGGCGGCATCGGGTCAGCACCATTGATCGTTTCCTCCGCTGTCTTGTTATATTCCTCGCGCATCTCCCGATTGCCTCGAAAGGCGATCGACCAGTCGAGTACACCGATCCAGTAATACGGTTCAGGATCATCGGGGCGAATCTCGATGTGCTTTCGCCAATATTTCTTTGATTCCTCCATTTTCTCAACGTCGAATGGCATCCCGGCCATGTTGTATAAGGTCGAACCGATGCCATCAATTGCAGGGAGATTCCTTGGGTCCCTCTCCAGAGCACCCTGGAACTCTTGGATTGCCAACTGGCCCAGCCGGATGTTTTCCTCTGATGGAGCTCCGGGAATGTACTCGCTTGCGTACGCGGTGGCGAGGTAGAGCCGAGCATTTATAAGGGCCGGGTCCAAATCTTTCGCCTGCTTGAAGGCCTCGATTGCTTGGTCTATACGACCGTTCTTGTAGGCCTGGACGCCTTCGTTGAGCAATCTTCTGGCGTAAGTTGACTCGTCATCATTCGACTGTTGCGCAGGTGATTGCTGAGGCCTTGCAAGATGGGCGGCAGGACATGAAGCGGCAGCCAAAGTGAGCAGAGCCGTGAGGGAGAAAGCCCAACGCGAGAATGCTCGGTGCATTTTATTCCTCCTCCGCGCTGCTGGTGACTTTCAGGACCGCGAGGAACGCTTCCTGCGGAATATCGACACGGCCCACACGCTTCATGCGCTTTTTACCTTCCTTTTGTTTTTCGAGAAGCTTGCGCTTGCGGGTGATGTCGCCGCCGTAGCACTTGGCCAGCACGTTTTTGCGAATGGCGCTGATGGTTTCGCGGGCGATGATGCGGCTACCAATGGCGGCCTGCACTGGGACTTCGAACATTTGACGTGGAATCAGTTTCCGAAGGCGCGTGACCAGCTCGCGGCCGCGCTCGTAGGCGTGGTCGCGGTGGCAAACAATCGTCAGCGCGTCCACAGGTTCGCCGCCCACCAGAACGTCGAGCTTGACGAGATCGGATTCGCGATAGCCCGAGAGATGGTAATCGAGCGAAGCATATCCGCGCGAGACGCTCTTCAGCCGGTCGTAGAAGTCGAGGACGATTTCGTTGAGCGGCACCTCGTAGGTGAGCATGATGCGCGTCGGCGAAAGGTATTCGAATTTCTTCTGCACGCCGCGTTTTTCCTCGCAGAGGTGCAACACGCCGCCAATGGATTCCTCGGACGTGATGATCATCGCTGTCAAGATCGGTTCTTCGATTTGCCGGATGGAGGTCGGCGGCGGGAATTTCGTCGGATTATCCACTTCGAGGACGTCGCCGGTAACCGTCGTGATGCGATACTGCACGCTCGGCGCGGTGGTGATCAGGTCGATATTGAATTCGCGCTCGAGGCGTTCCTGCACGATTTCCATGTGCAGCAGTCCGAGGAAGCCGCAGCGGAATCCGAATCCAAGTGCGACGCTATTTTCCGGCTCGTAGAAAAACGCCGCGTCGTTGAGCTGCAGCTTTTCGAGCGCGTCGCGGAGCATTTCGTAATCGCTGGCGTTGACCGGGAAAAGGCCGGCGAAAACCATCGGCTTGATTGCTTCGAAACCGGGGAGAGGCGCCGCGGGCCGGTCAGCCTCGACAATCGTGTCGCCGACGCGCGCATCGGTGATGCGTTTGATGTTGGCGATGATGAAGCCGACGTCGCCCGCCGCAAGCTCCGAGAGCACGATGGGCTTGGGCGTGAGCACGCCGAGATCTTCCACTTCGTACACTTCGTTATTCCAACAGAGACGAATCTTCATGTGCGGGACGATGCGGCCTTCCATCACTCGCACCAGCACCACCGCGCCACGATAGGAATCGAACCATGAATCGAAGATCAGCGCCCGCAATGGCGCATCCGCGGAGCCAACCGGGGGCGGTATGCGGCTTACGATTGCCTCGAGGACTGCTTCGACGCCTTGGCCGCTCTTCGCGCTGATCGGCAGGGCATCGTCGGCTGGGATCGCAAGAACATTCTCGATTTGTTCTTTGACGTGGTCCGGCCGGGAAGCAGGGAGGTCGATCTTGTTGATCACCGGAATGATAGTGAGATCGTGCCGCGAAGCAAGAAAGGCGTTGGCAACGGTTTGCGCTTCCACACCCTGGCTGGCATCCACGACGAGCAGCGCTCCTTCGCAGGCGGAGAGAGCACGCGAAACTTCGTAGGAAAAGTCGACGTGGCCGGGCGTGTCGATCAAATTCAGACGGTATTCGTGGCCGTCGCGCGCGTTGTAATGCAGGCGGATGCTTTTCGCCTTGATGGTGATGCCGCGCTCTTTCTCGAGGTCCATCGAGTCGAGAACTTGCGCACTCATCTCCCGCTGCGTGAGAGCGCCGGTCAATTCGAGCAACCGGTCGGCCAGAGTGGATTTCCCGTGGTCGATGTGCGCGATAATGCAAAAATTCCGGATGTACTGCGGATCCATGGCTATTTGTGCGAATGGGCGGCGCCGCCGGGGACAATGCGGTGCACGTTTCCGGCTCCCGCGCGCCTTGAACTATTGAGTGTGCCACACATTACTGCACGCAGCCAGCATCCTCGGTGCTCGGCGCAGGAACATTTCGGCCTTGCAAACCCAACCCAGGGCACGACTTTACACTTCCGTCCTAAAGAGCAGTTAACCCCTCTGTGCGATCGTTCAGTTACCTTGACCCGCACATAGAACATCAAATCAATTTGGGCCCGCGCAGCGCTGCCGATAATAAAGGTAGCCGAAGACTCTTTCGGAAGGGGGCCAATTCGGTGCGGATTCCCACGTTTGCGCTGCTTCTTGCCATCGCAGGATTGACACCCGTCCAATGTTTGGCGCAGTCCCGAACCATCGAGAACAAGACCGGCTCGGCTTTTGGCACCGTTCTCATGGCGATGAATCATAAGCCCATCGACCGCGCCCAAGTGGACATCATTAGCTCCTCAACGGGATGGGGGACGGCAATACTCACCAATACCGACGGAGAGTTCGATCTGACGGAACTGCCGTTGGGCCAGTATCGGCTCTCGGTCACCGCGCCACATTGTGAGCGGTACGAAATGATAGTGAACGTTGAGGGAAGGACCGGCCCTCTTTCTTTGGAATTGACGAAAGCAGTTCGAGCGGCCGCGCCAGTAAACGATTCGGTCGTATCCGTGCAGGAATTGAAAATGTCAGGCAAAGCGGAACCGGCCTTTAGGAAAGGGACAAAGTTGCTTCAAAAGGGGGACGCACGCGGCAGCCTAGAAGCTATTTCAAAACCCTCCGTAAGACGATCATGAAGCAGGCGATATGAAAGAAGCCACGATAGATTGTCAGCGAGCGATCGTAGCGCACGGTCAATCGCCGGTAGTTGCCCAGCCAAGCGAA